>Ga0302165_10000016_pt1 | contig 162271 bp, 137 predicted proteins | sample I_Fen_E3_2_FD_193499 | JGI IMG/M metagenome (GOLD analysis project Ga0302165, IMG submission 193499) | Peat permafrost microbial communities from Stordalen Mire near Abisko, Sweden - I_Fen_E3_2 | ecosystem: Environmental > Terrestrial > Soil > Wetlands > Permafrost | place: Sweden: Abisko...
GAAACACCGTATTCCTGGCAGAGAGCAGTCTGACTTTTTCCATTGTGATAAAGTGCGACAAGAGATTTCTTGAAATCCTCGTCATAACGTGTCTGTTTTGTTGCCATATGGGCACCTCCTTTTGTGTTTTGTTAATTGTAATATATGTTATCAAAACGTGTCCACTTATTTAATATAGATCCACATACTTATAGTGGTCGTCCTAAATATTATTGCAATAAAAAATATCTGGATCAGAGCAGTGGAGACTGTAGAATGAGTATTCTGGATGCTGATATTGAAGAGGTCGTTCTGAATATGTTACAGCAATATGCAGATGTACTGGTGGATTCCAGGTCTGTGATAGATGTGCAACGTTCTAAGAATAAAGAGCGACTGGCTACGGCGGAAAAACATCTGACTGATATAGAACGCTCAATGACATTATTACAACATGATCTCCGTGCCAGCTATGAAGCATACAAACGGATGTGACGGATAAAGATACCTATTTGGAGCAAAAGAAAATATATGAGCAGATGATGGAGAAAATGCAGGAGAATATAGAGAAACAGCAGGTCGCGGTGAGGCAGATTTCGGATATGGATGTGCCGGAGGTAGCAGATTTGGAGATGCTAGATGGTAGGATTCAGTTGCGAAATTGACGAAGGAGCTTGTGGATACGTTTGTGGATGAGATTGTTTTGTTTGGTAAGGATAGGTTGGAGGTGAGGTGGAAATTTAGAGACTTTGTAAAATGAGTTTATGAAAATGTTATGGATGTAAAAGAAACAAAGGTGTACAATTATTCGTAATACTTTCCGAAACTGGAATTGGTTATTACAAATAAAATAATTTTATAGATAAGGAGATAGTAAATTTATATGAATAGATTTGAAAATGGATTTGACTCTTATAAAAAGGCAGTATTTAAAGTAGAGAATAGAAATGAAAACGAATTTGAATTGAAGGCGATTATCATAGATTTTCATCATGCAATCGAAGTGTTATTTAAACATATTCTTTATTCAAAAGAAAAATATTTAATATATAAAAATATGAATGATTGGATTAACGTAGGATTTGATAGAAAACTTGGAAATAAAACCAACCAAAATAGAAATTCTGAGTATACGATTACCTTTGATGAAGCAGTTCGAAGAGTAATGGTCATTTGTGATGAGCAAATAGATCAATATGCATACATTGGATTTCTCAACTTATCCAAATTAAGAAATTTATTAACACATGATGAAGTGGAATTAGATAAACATACAGTGGAACAGATTATAGTAAATTTATCACCAATTGTGATTTCAGTAATGCAGAAACATCTTGCAGAGGGTGAAAAGAAACAATTTGATGATTTTATTGAATCTGATGAATATCGAAAAATAATGCAACAGCTAATAGGATATAATTTGGAGTGGCGAATAGTTACGATATCAAATTTGTTAAAATTATATGCTGATAAGGACTATGGTAGCTTAACTGGAATTGAGATAAGACATTTGGAATTAATACTTTCTACATTAAATGTTACTGTCTATGATGAGGAGCTATTGTGTAATATTGATGATGAATACTATGTTACATATGTCTCTTATCTTAAACAAAGCATTTGCGATATACTCATTTTGCGTTTTAATGAAATAGAGCAGAATGAAGATTTGAAATCCATAATAAAAGGAACAAAAATTATCGAAGATATTATTCGGGAATATCTAAAAAAAGCAACCTTATATGTATATGGTCTAGTAAATAAAGGGCAGTATATATCATTTAGAAAAAAAGAGACAATTCATGAAAAATTGGACCAGAATTCATTTGTCAATAACAATGATATCTTCTCTATATTAGAATGCATAGGAAAGATTGTTCAAGTACTTGTTATGTTAACAGGAACTAAAAAAAGGAAGGAGCTCTTAGAAAGCGTAACACTTGGTGGAGATGATAATGACACAGTTCAACTGGTTTATTCGACACTACTTGAATGGTTTTCAAAAAGAGGTTGGTTTAATAGTATAAGTTTTAAAGACATTTCTATAGATATTTTGGACGAAATAAAATCTGGAAGGGTATACGATGAAGTAAATCAGAAAATATGGGGAGATGAGTTGTATCTGGAAATAATTGGAGGTTTTGGTGAATGGGGAACTATTGATAGAATTGATGATGTAACAATTGAAAATTTGGTGACAATAGTTCAATCAGATTACAATTATGCTCTGGTATATGATGTTACGCTTGAAACTCAGACTTATTCAGACCATGAATACTATGATAATGGTAGTGAAGAATGTTTTATAAAAATTACTGGTTTTATGGAAAAAGGAACTTTTGAAATAGATGAAGCTGAGTATATTGGAGCTGCAATTGGTTTTAAGAATTTCAAATTCGATTGATATGAAGGTTAAGTGAAAGGTATTTCTAGAATCAATTGCGGAAAGAAGATGATTACAGATAGGAGTAACGAATAAAATGGATAAATTGCTTAGTAATGCATATGGAATACTGATGCCACTATATAGAAAAGATAAAAAATAAGTGTTTTTTAGACCATAGTATAGCGATTATGTTTGGAAAATCAAATTGGTCAATGCAAGAGAATAATCCAATAATTGATTAGGATAACGAATTACAGTATGACCTAACTGGTTATTAGGTACTTTAACCATAAACTTTATGGGGAAAGAGGAGAGAAGATGGTAAATACTGAATATTTTTATGGGATAGAAAATAAAACGAAACAACTATTACCAATATTTGAAAAATATAATTACTTTGATTTAGTGAAAGCTTGTTTTTGTATTAATATCTGCATAGGTAATAGGTCTACTTTGGAATCTGGATTGGCGCTTAATCAGACATTATTAGAAGTTTCGACTGGTGAAAAAAGGATATTGACATATGAAGAATTCTCAATGTTTTTTAAAGAAATAAAGAGTATTCTAGCGCCAGGAAGTGCAGATGATTATACAATTGAAGATTTTGGAGAAGTAAAATTACGAGTTAATAATAAAACATATAATGTAATAACAGGTACAGGGCATAATCATGTTTTTGCCTGCTTGTATTTGTTGCCATATTTGGCTGATTTAACTAATAACACACAAAAACTGATAAAAGTAATGGAATATCATTCGGGAATTATCGAGTTCTTCAAGGATATAAATTCAAGTAAAATGGATGAACAAATTAGTTTTGAGTTGCCGTCAGCAGAGCTATTTTACAGAACTCAAGATTTTTATAAACATAAGCTAAAAGAGTTTGATTTATTTACAATTGAAGGAGTTGTTAATCAAGGTGATATCTATATAGAAAAACGTCATTTTATTGATAGAGATGACAGTATTTATCCCGTATTTAATTCAGCAATACTAATTGATATTTATGATATATGGTATAAAAAATTAGAAACAAAAATGCCACGAAACCTTGTTGAAACATGCATAACAGATCTTTTAAGCTGTTTCGATGCATTTGATAAAAATAACTATAGCTTTTTATTTCCAGCAACAATTGTTAAAGATGAAAAACCCGTGAAGGAAGTAAATATTTCATTTGTTGTACATTGCAAAAAGGGAACGCTTATTGCAATAAATGAGGATGGATTTACAAAGGAAGAGTTGGACGAACTCATTAATGATATTGAAGTAAAACATAAGAATGAACAATTACAGTTTATAGAAAAGAGGAGTCGAAATAATGATAATCAATGTTTAGGTGTTTCTATTTCTAAAGAGGAAAAAATTGAATTTATAGTTTATAATTCCTTTTCGAATATAGAAGATACTTATATGCAATTAGGAGAAAGAAACGAAAAAAGATTCAAATGCACAGCATTGGACTTGATAGAATATCTTCTTTTTATAGATGATTTTAATGAATTGTTTGAATATATCAAGTATGATTTTTCGATTGATTATGATCAGATACTTCTCTTCGGTGGAGATTCAGGAAGATTCTTTTCGTGGAAAGAGCAAAATCATATGATGGCCAAAGGTGCAATAAAGTTTGGTATGGTAAGTTTGGGATATAATTCAGAAAATGATTATATTTATAGCTACTTTAAAGATATACTGTGTGATTTCCCATGGGGGTCAAGGGATTTTATGTTTACGTGCCCATTTGTTTGGAAAATAATACAAGTTGATAATGGGTTTTGGGAATATGTGAATAAATTTGCTAAAGGATTTGGAGGAATCGTAAAACATGTAAAAAACGGTTGTATTCTATTTTTTGTAAACAATATTGAATTTTATAAGGATATTGAAAATCCGGAATTATATCTCAATGCAATTCCATTTTTAGATGACTTGAATATTAGACTTGTGGCAAGCTGTGAGAGCGCTTTTGAAAGTATCAAATCATTATCTGGTAAGATGCTTGAATTAATGTTTATGCCTAACCAGTATGCGGATAGAGTCTCTACTAATATATTTAATAAAGATCGAAAATATGTGTTCAGCGAAGCAAATTTTGAAAGAGATTCAATATGCATAAGGTATGCAGCTAACATCGATCAGTTATATAAAGATATTTCAGAAACTGATTGTAGAGATATAGAAGTACGATATTTTAAAGAATTATTCAGTGCGTTGGAAGAAAAAATGCCAAATGAATATGAATTGATATGTAATAGATTGGAAGAACTCTCAAATGATAAAAAAATGGTGGATGCAGTTGCTATTGAAATAGACTATTTATGGAATGAAAACAGTGCAAGGTTTTTTGTTAGAGATCAAGCATACTTAATGGTAAAGAAAAATATTGCAAATATTTGTTTTGAACACGAAATTGAACCAGGCGAGTACTATGGAAATGATGCAAACAAAGTTATTAGGAAAATGCAGAAAACATTAGTTAGTGATTTTGAAAGCTATGTAAGCAAGTTTAGCTGTGTGGATTTACATACAGTGTTACTTGAATTGTATTCTGAAAAAACTCATAGCATCGATATTCATAAGAAGCGCTATAATGCATTTGATGATATAGATGATAAAGTACTTGAAGATATTCGACAGAGAATCATAAAAGAGCGAGAAGAATATAAGCATCAGCTTAGGGTTTTAAATTATGCAATAGAAACTAATCTGTTTCTCCAAAATGAAAGCGAAATGAAAATTACTGACCATGATTTGGAATATTTATTAGCATATTCTAACTGGTTAGTAGTACTAAGTGATAATGCTGATATTTTTCATTTTACAGAGGAAGAAGCATATATAGTAGTGAGTTTTGAATATGTTGTAGATGTTTATGAAAATGAAACTAGAAATAAGGAATTTGGAGATGTTACAAAAAGAGTTTATGATGATTCTGGATATGCAATTGCAGGAGATGAACAGGATTTCATATTTATAGAGAAACTGAAATCTGCTTTTAAACAGGATGTTGGATTTGAATGGATTGATTTTTTGGATGTAATGAATTGTTTACAACGTTTTATATCAGAGCAACATTTTATTGAGGTAAGACCGAATGTATATTTAGGAAAATATGAAAATGTAGTAAATAATATCGTGCAAGAAATGGGAGATAAAATAAATAGGATTGACGTTGAAAACATATTAAATTATTTGACTCTTGATTCGGGCGAATTAAAGACATGTAATGGCAAAACAGATTTTTACTTGCCAATAGGACAGCGAAAAACGAGAGATAATAGATTTGAAGTTAAGTGTATTTGGAAAAAAGAGGATAATATTATATTTTCACCACCGGTTATAAGTGATGTTCAAAAAAGATGGATTGGAGGATCACTAGATTTTTATTTGCCATATGAAAAAGGGCTTTCATGTACAAAGAAAATAATAACTGAATGGAAAGCAATGTATGAAAAACGAATAGTATATGACATTTCGGATATATTTACGAGAGCCGGTTTTACATTCATTAAACCTAATTTAGAATTATGCAAAATTGACAAAACCAATAAACATCCTCAATATTTAGGGGATTATGATGTTTTTGTTGTTGATTCCGATAATAAAAACATATGGATGATAGAATGTAAGGTTATTGAAAAAGTAGGGTCCTTTTATGAGATGTACCGGCAACAAAATAGATTTTTTTACGAACATAAAGAAGATGAAATGTTTCAACGAAGAATTGATTATATGAAAGAACACTATCCTCAAATATTGGAATTCTATGGATTTGATTCGAGTGAAAAGTATACTTTGCTTCCTTATATGGTAATGAATAAGGTTTTGGTATCAAGATACAAGAAGCTCGAATTTCCAATTATTAGTTTTTATGAATTAAGAAATAAAATAGAAGCCTGAAATTAGTATTTTAATGACAGGGTTTAATCTTAGAAGTTAGGTGATGATGATATGATTACATCATTAAATGTTAATAGTTTTTTAGGACAAAGAGAATGGAAAGAATTAGAGGGTGACAGAAGGGGAAAAGAAAGTATATGGGATAAAAATAAAGACTATTTCTTTTCGTATATTAAAAATCACATTAAGAAACGTGATGATTTAGTAATCCTTCATGAAGTTCCATATGTTTATGAAATTTCATATGTATATCGCGGACAAATCAAGTTTAAGCGTAGCACTGAAGAATGTAAAATATATCTACAGTTGTTAGAATTTTGCAGGAATGAGAATTTATCAATTTTGACACCGCAAAGTAACGAAAAATCATATTTTAGGACAATAGCTATCTGTTTTGAAAAAATATTTGATAACCTTAGTCATAAGGTTAGTTTTGTTGAATACAAAAATAGGGTTATCATTTTGAAGAATAACTTTCTTGGAAAGAATATGGCAATTGTAGGGGTACATGCTCCTTCATCAAGTGGTATTAAAGAATATTGGGAATCACTACGATTGTTATACCACAATCTAAAAGAAAATAATTATAAAAACATAGTGTTCATAGGTGATTTTAATGTATATAAGCCAGGTTCAATACAAAAGAAGATGTTATTTAGTCTATTAGCAGAAGGAATGGTGGATTTATGGATTGAGAAAGGGTACTCACATACAGATATGACTTTTGTTAAAGAAACTAGAATTGATTACGCAATTATTTCAGATAGTGAATATAATGAATTTGAAATCTTTAAGGATGATGTGGTGAGAAAAGAAGGATATTCTGATCATTCTGCAATAATTGTTGTACCTATTGATAAATAACAAAGTATTATTTATAGCGGTGTAGCCACCAGGCGATTGCAAAGCAGGCATTAAAAAGTTATAAAAGAGTATTTGGCAATACAAGGACGTATGGATTACTTTCTGGAAGTTCAAAAGATTTTCATGCCGATTACTTATTTGCTACAATGCAGATGATTTCAAAAGAAGATGTGCTAAAAAAATTTGTAGTGAATGAATTTGAAGTGATTGTGATTGATGAAGTACACAGAGCAGGCTCGGAAAGTTATCAAAAAATCATGAACTACTTTAATCCATGTTTATGGCTTGGAATGACTGCGAGTCCAGATAGAACGGATGGATTTGATATCTATAAGTTGTTTGACCACAATATTGCTTATGAAATCCGGTTGCAACAAGCACTGGAAGAAAATCTACTTTGTCCATTTCATTATTTTGGAATAACAGACATAGAAATAGATGGGCAAATTTTTGATGATAATTCGGGGATTCGAAATTTTGAAAAACTAGTCTCAGATGCCAGAGTAGAATATATAATAGAAAAAGCTAATTATTATGGATTTAGTGGAGAAAAAGTAAAAGGATTGGTTTTTTGCAGCAGTAAGCAAGAAGGAAAAGAACTTTCTGAAAAATTTAATATGCGCGGGTTTCATACGGAATTTTTGTGTGGTGAGGATTCTTTGGAAAAAAGAGAAAAGTGTATTGATAGATTGGTAAAAAATGTTTCAGAGAATACGTTAGATTATATTTTTACAGTAGACATATTTAATGAAGGTGTTGATATTCCAGAAATAAATCAGGTTATTATGTTAAGACCAACAGAAAGTCCAGTTGTATTTATCCAGCAGTTAGGGCGTGGTTTGCGTAAATCAGTGGACAAAGAATATGTTGTGATTCTTGACTTCATTGGAAATTATATGAACAATTTTATGATACCAATGGCGCTGTCAGGAGATCGTTCTTATAATAAAGATAATATGCGAAAGTATGTTACGTCTGGCACAAGAATTATTCCGGGAAGTTCAACGATTCATTTTGATGAAATTGCAAAAAAAAGGATATATGAATCGATTGATATCGCAAAAACAAATGAAATGAGACTTATAAAAGAATCCTATCAAAATTTAAAATATAAATTAGGCAGAATACCAAATATGAAAGATTTTGCAGAACATTCCGAAATAGAGGTAAGCAAGATATTTGATAAATGTGGTTCGTATTATGCGTTCTTATTAAAGTATGAGCCTGATTACAAAATACGTTTATCCGTGGAAGAAGAAAATGTGCTGGAATTTCTGTCACGTAAAGTGGCAAAGGGAAACCGAATTTTGGAATTAGAGATATTAAAAGATTTGATAAGCTGTGAGACTAGAAAAAAACGGATGAGGACCTATATAAAGACACTTATGAAAGTAGAGTATAAAAGGGAAATATCTTTATTTGATGAGGATTCAGCAATTCGATATTTAACAGGTGCATTCCAAAAAGAGGAAGAAAAAAAGAAATATAAACACTGTATTTTCTTGGAATCAGATGAGCAAGGGGAATATCAGATTAGTCCCTGCTTCAAAAAGTTATTGGAAAATAAAGTGTTTTTAAACTTATTTTTGGAATTGATTGAGCTTGGAATTTCAAGATATGATAAAAATTATTCGGATTGTTATAAAGATACAAATTTTCAGTTATATCAAAAATATACCTATGAAGATGTATGCCATTTATTGAATTGGAAGCGGAATATGAATGCGCAAAATATTGGAGGGTACTTCTATGATGCAGATACAAAAACATTACCTGTATTTATAAATTATGAAAAAGCAGAAGATGCTATTGCATATGAAGATCGTTTTGTATCGGAACAGGAATTGATTGCCTTATCAAAACATCCAAGAAAAATAAATTCAAGCGATGTTACGCATATTTATAAAAAAAGTGAAGCAGATAAAGAAAATCGGATTTTTTTATTTGTGCGTAAGAATAAAGATGATAAAGAAGCAAAGGAATTTTATTTTCTTGGGGAAATGTTTGCAACAGGAGAGCCAGAGCCAATTTATATGGAGAAAACAAAAGATGATGCATTTGAAATCAGATATCAATTAGATGTGCCGGTACGTGAAGATATTTATACCTATATGAAAGGATAATAAGGTAAGGTTTTTTACAGAACCTGTTTTATAAATATCTCACCAAAAACATTGAATTTTTGTTAAAAGCTGAATATAATATAAACAGAAACATAAAAAACTTCTTGTGTTTTTGTAAGGGCGGCGTTGCGATGGCGCTCTATTTTTTTTGTATCATCGTTATTCCGATTCACCACAGGATAAAAACTTTTTAAAACATATAAAATGGGAATATTTGCTTTAGAATTTCATATAAAATGAATTTTGCAATTATCTAATAAAGAATAAACGTTACAAGGAGATCGAAGTATGAAAACAATTAAAGTAGTAGCGGCCATAATCGTGGAAAAGGACAAGATTTTTGCCACACAGCGAGGATACGGAGAATTTAAGGATGGATGGGAGTTCCCAGGTGGAAAAATTGAACCAGGTGAGAGTGCAAGAGAAGCATTAATCCGTGAAATAAAAGAAGAGCTGGATACAGAGATTGAGGTAGGAGAATTATTTGAAACAGTGGAATATGATTATCCAGCATTTCATCTGTCCATGGACTGCTTTTTATGTAAGGTAAAATCGGGCGATCTTGTATTAAAAGAACATGAAGCTGCAAAATGGCTGACGAAAGAAACGCTTTTTGATGTAGACTGGTTGCCTGCAGATTTGGGACTAATCAAGAAAATGCAAGCAAGAATGAACCTTTAGAAAAGGTGAAAAGGGACAAATTAGTAAAATCTAAGAAAATATAGATTTTGTGAATTTGTCCTTTTTTTATGAAAGAAGCATAAAATGAAAAAAAGTAGACATTATATAGATATTTATAAAATAAAATAGAAGATGTATGATGTGAAATTGCAATCGAAAAGGGGAGGAAAAAAGATGCAATATAAATTACTCGTAGTGGATGATGAAAAAGAAATTCAGGTACTGTTAAAAGAATATTTTGAACTGGAAGATTTTATTGTTTATACCGCCTCAAATGGACAAGAAGCATTGGAAAAAATAAATTGTAAGCCACATCTGATTTTACTGGATATCAATATGCCTCAAATGGATGGATTTGAATTTTGCAAAAAAGTAAGAAATATAGTACATTGTCCGATTTTATTTTTATCGGCAAGGGTGAAAGAAAGCGATAAAATCAATGGCCTTATGATAGGTGGGGACGATTATATTTTAAAACCATTTAGTATGCAGGAATTATATGCCAGAGTCATTGCCCATTTAAGGCGAGAATCCAGAAGTACAATGGAAAGTAATCTTTTTTTTCGAAAAGACATCGGAATTAATTATACAAGCAGAAAAGTTCATTATAAGGATACGGAATTGACTTTTACAAAAACGGAATTTGATATTATTGAAATTTTAAGTATGAATCAGGAACATGTTTTTACAAAAGAGCAGATATATGAAAAAATCTGGGGATTTGATAAGGATGGAGATAGTACAATCATTACAGAGCATATTAGAAGAATCAGGCAAAAAATTGCAGAATATTCGAAAGAAAATTACATAGAGACTGTCTGGGGAGTAGGATATCGATGGATTGGTTAGATGAAAAGATTATGCATTGGAAAGCAAAATTACGGATGAAATCATTAAAAAGTGTATTAGCGATTGACATTACAATTGCCATGATTATGGTGTTCATTTTTTATGTTTTAACAATTCGAATCTGTCAAAGTTGGGAAGCAATTGCTTCAAATCATGTAAAAATGATATTTCAAATTGCAGAGCAGTATTCGGTAGTACTCTATTCTCTGCTTGCGATGATTGGAGTAACGCATCTCTTTTATAAAAACAGGATAGAAGAGCCACTTCGCATTTTGAAAATGGAGGCTGCCTGTATTCAAAGAGGAGATTTAAGCGTTTCGTGTCGTTATGAAAGCAAAGATGAATTTAAAGAGGTATGCGAAGCCTTTGAACAAATGAGAATTACAATGGAAGGAAATCAGGAAAAAATCTGGAATCAGATGGAAGAGCAAAGACAAATAATGGCCATGCTTGCACATGATATCAGAACGCCCATGACAGTGATGCAAGGATATGTTGAGATGCTTATGCGTTTTTTCCCAAAGCAAAAAATAACGGAAGAGAAATTAATGGAAACGCTGGTGTTACTCAAAGAGCAAATACAAAAAATCAATCATTTTGCAGATCAGATAAAAGAAATAGATGATATAGAATCCATCAAATTGAGCATAAAAAAAAGGAAGCTGAGTATACTGATGAACCAAATTGATCAGACAGCAAAAGGGCTTATGTTTATAAATGAAAAATCAATTCAAGTTATAAATAAAATCAGTTTAAATATTGAGGAAGCTTATTTTGATGAAGATATTATTTTAGAAGTTCTGCATAATTTATTAAGTAATGCAATATCTTTTGCAGAAAATGAAATTATAATAACAATGCATATAGATAAAAATCAGCTTTTTATCTATGTGAAAGATGATGGAAAAGGATTTTCAAAAGAAGATATGTATTATGCAAAAAAGCTTTATTATTCAGGAAGAAAGTCAGTAAAAAACCATAGTGGAATAGGACTTACAATTTGCAATATTTTAACACAAAAGCATAGTGGTAATCTTACCTTGTCCAATGGATTAAAAAAAGGAGCAATTGTCTGTGCTACATTTCGAATAGCATATCCAAATGAGATATAACATTTTGGCTTAGATATAAATAATTTTTTGAAAAAGAATAAAAGGTAGAGAAAGTATAGAGAAGTTTCTCCTAAGATAAATAGTGACAAGAAAATATAATTCCATTTCATTTAGGCAAAAGGAGAAAAAATGCAAAAGATCGAGGAACTACCAAATCGGATTGTTTTAAAAAATGTAAACAAGTATTACGGGAAAAAACAGGTGTTATCTGATATTAATTTAGAAATCAACACAGGAATGTTTGGGCTTCTTGGTAGAAATGGAGCAGGAAAAACGACGATGATGAAGGCCATAACATCGATTTTATCCATTGAGTCAGGAGAAATTAACGTATGTAATATTTCGCAAAAAAATCCAAAGAGAATCAGAGAAATTGTTGGATATCTTCCACAGGATTTTTCGATGTACCCGAATATGAGTGTGTATGAGGCAATGGACTATTTAGGAGTATTATCAGGGTTAGACAAAAAAAGCCGACAAAAAAAAATTCCAGAGTTGTTAGAAAAAGTGAATTTGCAGGAAAATCATCATACAAAAGTAAAAGCCATGTCTGGTGGAATGAAGCGGAGACTTGGAATTGCACAGGCAATTTTACATGATCCAAGGGTATTAATTGTAGATGAACCAACAGCAGGATTAGATCCAGAGGAACGTGTGAGATTCCGAAATCTATTATCAGAAATAGCCAAAGACAGAATTGTAATATTATCTACGCATATTGTTGGAGATATTGAAGCAACCTGTGAAAAGATTGCGATTATGGAGGAAGGACGTATTGTATTTGATGGTACGGTATCTCGTTTATTAGAACAGGCACGGGGAAAGATATATGAGGTTACAATTTCAAGATCTGAAATAGATGAGATGAAACAAAATTATATAATTACAAATATGCTGATGTTATCGGCAGAAGCGAAAATTCGTTTTATTGCCGAAAACCCTGAGACTTCCATGAAAGCTGCTGTCGAAGCAATTCCCAACGTAGAAGATGCATATATGTATTTTATGCATAGAACGGGAGGCGACAGGTAAATGAGCAAATTTATTGATTTAATAAAAATGGAATGTAAAGAAATGCTACGAAGCGTTACCTTTTATATCGTCATAATATGTATTGTTGCATTTTTTATTCTTCAATATGGAGATGCAGAATCTGTACAAAAGCCAGAAAAAGGGAAAGTTACATATGGAACAGAGAATACATTTGACCATGCAATTACCATACAGCAGTCACTAAATCAGCTTTTACAAAATATTGAGGCAAATAGGTTTACGACATATCCCGTTGGATTTTACAAAGAAGTGGTACTAAATGATATGCAAAAAGAAAAAATATATCGAATTTTAGCAAAGATTCTTCCTATGAACGCAAAAGAAATCAAGCAATATGTAAAAAATCAGGATGATAATCAGGAACCTTCGCAACGAAAAGAAATCAAAGTAAAAGAAACTGTAACCTATGAACAGTTTTGCAGTACATTTGATGAAATAGATCATGTTATTGGAGGAGGGAGTGATTACAGACATGAAAGGCTGTATTCTAATACGAGTGTCCCGGTAACTTACGAAAATGCTATGAAAAATTATAATGATTTCATCAATAAGGACCATATTTCAGGAGCCTATGCGAGATTGTACTGCGACTATATGGGAATCGTTTTAGCAATTATGCCCATTTTTTTAGCCGTCACACGTATGCTGAAGGATAAAAGAGCAAAAGCACAGGATGTTATATACGCAAAAAAAACATCATCCGCAATAATTATACTTTCGAGATACGTTTCTATCCTTATTATGCTTTTGATACCTGTTATTTTAGCAAGCTTTCATCCACTTTTCCAAAGCATATATATTGGAAAAAGGAACGGAGTTTCCATAGATTATTTGGCATTTATAAAATTGGCATTGCTCTGGCTATTTCCAACGATTCTTTTTGTAGTTGCATGTTCGTTTTTCTTATCCGAGTTGTTTGGAGGACTTGTATCCATATTGATTCAAACTATGTACTGGGTACTGAGTATTTTTGCTTCATCAAATAACATCGTAGGAAGTATTGGGAAAAATTTAATTCCCCGGTTTAATAAGGTGGGGGAATATGAAATTTATGCAAGGATATTTCAGGAGCTTATTTTAAATCGTTTATTGTATGTATTTTTGAGCATTATTTTTATTATTGCAACAATTTTAATCTATGATTTTAAAAGGAAAGATGGGGGAAGATGTCATGAAGCGTTATTTTTACATAGCAAAAGAATACATTAAGAATCACTATGTATTTCATCTGGTTGCTGCAATCATCATTTGCATGATATCTCCGCTATTTATGGGTACGGAAAATTTAAATGCAGTGATGACTGCAAGGGTCTTAGAACAATATATTTCACTGATTGGAATTATTTTGTTCGTTCCTATTTTTTTACCAGATCAGGATATAGAAATTCGAAATTTAATACGTTCGAAAAAAGAACCAGTGATTCGAATTAAAATAATTCGCTTATTGGAAGAAGTAGTTGCATTAGCAGGAATTGTCACGGTTTACATTTTTTATTTGATTGCGTCTCATTGTTCGTTCCCAGTTTGGAACTATTGGTTTGGAACCGTTTCGACTTGCATTTTTCTTGGAGGAATTGGAATTCTTACGTATGCGTTGATTGATAATCCACCGATTGCTTATGCAATTCCGCTTTTGTATTACATGTTATGTTACGGAAGTGGAGAAAAATATTTGGGAAAATTTTATTTGTTTTCGATGTCAAGCCAAACAGTTTCAGATAAAATATACCTTTTAGCTATAGGGATTTCCATGATGTTTTTTGGATTATGGATGAAAAGAAGATAAAGAAATATAAAACCAACCAGCCTGTTGTTATACTAAGCTAGTTGGCTTTTTTAAAATTAAATTTAATGAATTTTATTTAGAAATTGGATAAGCGATTCTGCTGAAACCCCAACACCTTCAATCGAAGGAAGTTCCTGACTGCCAGATTTATAATGTGGAACAACTTTTAGTCCAACTTCTTCAAAGGCATATCGGTTCGCTTTTTGCAGGTAAGGCTGATATTTTCCGGATTCTATGCTTTTTATAAAAACGGCAGGATCCACCAGATCTTTTACAATATCTGCAACCTGTGATAAATCTTCAATATCTCGGTGCTCGGTAAAATGAGCTTCAAAAATCCGTTGGCTATAATCCCATAAATTTACCTTTAAGTCGTTCGCCAGAAACATACCCTGAATACACAAATCACTGTGTTTTCCATTACGCTCAGGTCTTTGATGAATTTCACAAGGATGAAAAGAAACGTCTAAGTCTGTCTGATGCTCCTTTAGATCCTTTAAATCATAAAAGCTTCGATAACAAAAAGGACAAATATAGTCAAAGAAAAATTCGATTTTTTGCATAGTACCGCTCCTTTCAAAAGAGAAAACATACCAGGTAATTACGAAACTTATTGTATTATGAAATTTTAAAGTGAATATTACCAAAAGAAGGCTCCGAATGCAGTGGCAAGTCGCCATTCTTTTGGCAAATTCACGTAATATACATATATTTGGCATGGTTTCGCAAACACCTGGAGAATAGTACATTAAGCAATCAGGAAACATTCATTTGTATCTCTAAATTGTAATCAAAACACATGCATTCGTCAATGACTTTGCAAATTTAAAACATATAAATTCAAGCAAAAAGTCTTTCAAAAAGCCTGCCATATGATATACTTAAAATTCAAATAAAGTAGTAAAAAAATAGTACAATATAAAAAATCACAAAACTGCAAATAGAAAAGACCATCTTAAAAAAATAAGAAAGGAACAGGCAGCAGGAGCAGAAATAAGTACAAAAATAAGTACAGAAACAAGTACAGAAACAAGTACAAAAATAAGTACAGAAACAAGTACAGAAACAAGTACAAAAACAAGTACAGAAACAGGAGAAGGTATAACAAGAAATCCCCCCTGTTTTAGAGATTTTAGAATCTGTCTGCTGGCTAGGAATATCATATATGAATCAGGAAATAGAAAAAATATTAAAGGAAATACTTCAGAAAGAAACAAAAAAAATCATAATTAGCAATCAAAAATCACAGCAGGAGTATGTGAAAATTATAATTGAGAACAAAGAGCAGTATTTTTTGGCAAGCAAATATACGCAAAAACAAGTTTTTAATGAAAAAGTAGAATATGAGAAAATTTGCGATTATTGTCAGGATTTTTTGGAACATGACTTTAAGCAGATGAATGCATGGGATGAAGCGTTTGAATATAGTTTAAAAGTCAGCAAAAAAGGAAAATGCCTCTTGGGCAAAAAAAAGCTTGAGCAGGAAATGAAAGTAGAAGCTTCGCATAACAGAAAGAAAAACTATTACCTGCAGGAAGGCGAGATTATCCCTCCACTGGTAGATTTGGGGATTTTCACAAAAGAAGGAAAAATCGTACATTCCATGTATGACAAATTTAAGCAGATTAATAAATTTATAGAAATCATAGATGATGCAGTAAGCAAATATGAATTTGAGGAGCTGAATATTATAGATTTTGGCTGCGGAAAATCGTATCTGACTTTTATTGTATATTATTATTTTCATGAGAAAAAAGGAATGCAGGTAAATATCACTGGATTAGATTTAAAAGCGGATGTCATCAAAAACTGCAATCTTGCAGCTGAGAAATACGGATATGATCATTTGAAATTTGAAGTGGGTGACATCAATGGATATCAAACGAAATCCAGAGTAGACATGGTTATATCTCTTCATGCCTGCGATACCGCTACCGATTTTGCTTTGTTTAATGCAATTACCTGGGATGCCAGAATCATTATTTCGGTGCCATGCTGCCAGCATGAACTATGTGCGCAGTTAGAGAGTGAAGAACTGGCACTGATTCAACGGTACGGGATTATCAAAGAAAGAACAGCGGCACTTTTTACAGATGCAATTCGTGCGAATCTTGTAGAATGCTGCGGATATAAAACACAGTTATTGGAGTTTGTAGATTTGGCACATACACCAAAAAACATTCTGATCCGTGCAACGAAGGCAAATATAACAGCAGGGCATAAGAAAAAATTATTAGAAGAAGTTCATAAGACAACAGAATGTTTTCACCTAAATCCTACGTTGTTGAAATTACTAGAGGAGAATCACTTTTTAGATAATAAAGAGAAATAAAAAGATTTGAAATAAATCAAAAAAAATCCAGGTTTAAAACAGATTGTTTTTAAACCTGGATTTTTATATAGGAACAAACAGATTTCCTTTAAGAAAGAAAAGTAGACTTATTTTTGAGGCAGTTCTTCTAAGGGAATTGAGAATACCATCGTGTCATCTTTTGGCTGTGTATCAATATTTTTTACGAAAAGCAGAATAATAAAGCCAATTGCAAAAAGTAAAACAATGCTCATAATGCCGTAACGGGAACTTCCAGTTAACATTGTGAAAAGAGAAATCATAAGTGGTCCTAAAAAGGAAGAATATCGGGAAAGAACATTGAAGAATCCAAAATATTCATTGTTTTTATTTTTATCCGGAATCATACGGCCAAAGTAAGCACGGGAAAGAGCCTGGATTGTTCCAAGTACAAGACCGGTAGCAACCGCCATAATCCAAAACTGCCAGGCATGCTTCATGAAAACGGCATATCCGCAAATACCGGAAAAGATGCAGATGGCAACAAGAAGAATGGATTTTGTGGTAAATCTCCGTGCCAGGCGTTCAAAGATTAAAACAGATGGTGCAGCGACAATTTGTGTGGCAAGCAAAGCAACAGCCATCGTTGTTACACTGACACCAATATCATATCCAAAATCAGAACTCATCGTAATCAGAGTATTTACACCATCAATATAGAAAAAATATGCTAATAGAAAAAGCCCCATATCTTTATCCTTGATGATGTTTTTAAATGTTGCATAAGTGTTTTTGAGAGAAGTACGAACAAGTTTATCTGGATGTTCCTCTCTTCCATAAATCTGTTTTACATTTTTAAAAAATGGAATGGAAAAAATAAACCACCATACAGCAGTGATTCCGATAGCGATTTTTAAAGCAACTAATTCACTAATACCAAATGGCTGTACACTATAGAGGATGATGCCAATAATATATGGAATGCATCTTCCGGCATATCCTACGCCAAATCCCAAAGAGGACAGGAAGTTCATTTTGCTCCCATCGGTAACATCAATCAGATAGGCATCATAGATAATGTTTGTACCGGAATATCCAATGGCACAAATAAAATTTGCAAATAGCAAAATCCAGTAGTTGTCAGAAAAAATCATGGACACAAGTGAAACGAGCGCAATGATGAAAAAAATGCGGAAAAGATGCTTTTTCTTTCCTTTAAAATCAGCAATGGCACCTAAAACTGGTGCAAGCAGAGCGATAATAAGAGTGGAAAATGACTGAACATAGCCCCAGTGTGCAGTTGTCAGTGCGTTACTAAATCCTTCTGATTTACCCGCAAATTTCATCATGATTGGAAGAAATGCGGTTGAAAGAATTGCAAAAGCGGAAAATGCAACATCGTAAAAAGCCCAGCTCCATTCGGTTCTATTTAATTTTATCTGCTTCATAATATTCCTTAAGTCCTCCTATATGTGACTGCCTTATTTTAGTTTGTCATTCATGTTTAATATTCAGATATTCAGACAATGAGTTTTGCAAATATCTGAATAACTTATTATAATATACAGTATAGTTGTAAATCTATAACAAAAACACGGTAAAATCAATGTAAAATATATTTTTTGTACGTCTATATTTGAAATATTGGAAAAATAACAAGACATTGTCCTTTTTCTAGGGAAGGTGTAAAATCAGAAGAAATAACAAAATATCGAATACAAGAAGAAGGGACTTATATATGGAGGCTATTGCAAAAACAGAAGACATTTTAAAAAAAGTACGTGAAAATGTAGCAGAAGTAATTATTGGGAAAGAAGAAGTAGTGACACTTATACTGGCATCTTTGGCAGCAGGGGGACATGTGCTATTAGAAGATGTACCAGGTACAGGGAAAACAGTGCTGGCAAAAGCATTGGCAAAGTCAATGGATTTTAAATTCGGAAGGGTTCAATTTACACCAGATCTGCTTCCAAGCGATGTAACAGGACTATCCTATTTCAATCAGGAGAAGGGAAGCTTTGTTTTTAAAGAAGGACCTGTTTTTGCAAATCTTCTGCTGGCAGATGAAATCAATCGTGCGACTCCAAGAACTCAGTCCAGTCTGCTGGAATGCATGGCAGAAGGTCAGGTAACAGTAGATGGAAAAACGAGAATATTGGATGCACCTTTTTTTGTAATTGCAACGCAGAATCCAGTTGAGACAATTGGCTGTTTCCCGCTTCCAGAAGCACAAAAGGATCGTTTTTTGATGAAAATCAGCATGGGAAATCTTACGGAAAAAGAAGAAAGAGAACTCATTGATCGTTATATAAAGGAAGAACCGCTGCAAAGAATATCTTCTGTGTGTTCCATAGAAGAAGTAAGGGAATTACAAAAAACCTGCTCAAATGTTTTTGTACATGAGGATTTAAGAGATTATATCGTAGCCTTGGTGCAAGCAAGCAGGAAAATAAGTGAAAGTCAGGAGAGTGCAGGAATTTTAGGTGGTGTAAGTCCAAGGGGAACACTTGCATTATTACGTGCTTCACAAGGATATGCCATGGTTTGCGGAAGAGATTATATTGTTCCAGAAGATATAAAAAAAGTTGCAATTCCTGTACTGGCACATCGTTTATTAGCTGAGGACAGCAGCGAAGAACAAAAAAATACATTTATAAATGGATTACTGCAAAGTATTCCTTTACCTACAGAGGACTGGATGAGACCATGATAACGATTTTATTTCTGGGAATTGCGTTTGTGATTTTGCTATGGAATTTATACTATGAGCATAAATGGGATAAAGGGGTAACAATACATCTGCGTTTTGCAGAAAATTTTGTATATGCCACGGAACAGTCCCATCTGATAGAACAGATAGAAAACAAAAAGAAACTGCCGCTTCCAGTAATTGAGGTATCTTTTCGTATGCGAAAAGAACTGGTTTTTCACGATATGGAAAATACATCAATTAGCGATTATACCTATAAAAGAGATGTATTTGCGTTACTTGGAAATCAAAGGATCACAAGAAAACTAACAGTTGACTGTACCAAAAGAGGATTTTATTCCATCGACAAGATGGACTTTAAGGCATATTCACTGCTGTTTCGAAGCATTTATCGTAAAGAGGAAGAACAAAATACCAGTTTGTATGTATACGCAAAAAGAACGAATGTAAATGGAATTCTAAAGACGTTTGATCAACTGATGGGTACGTTACAGTGTGAGAAAAAAGTTTTAGAAGATCCGTTTGCATTTTCATCTATCCGGGAATATACCATAACAGATCCAATGAAGACGATTAACTGGAAAGCAAGTGCAAAAACAGGGGATCTTATGGTAAATACATTTGAGTCTACCTTGACCAAACGCATGATGATTTACCTTGATGTGGAAGATTCTGGAATTATAAAACAGGAACATTTAATTGAGGAATCAATATCCATAGCAGCAACACTGGTTCAAAAAATGTTAAACCGCAGTATGGAAATTGGAATTGCAGTTTGTACAAAAGATGGGGGGATTTCCAGTTTTTCTCCAAAAAGCGGAAAGCAGCAGTTGGTTGGAATAGAACAGCTTTTATCCCGACTAAAAGCAAGCGAGAACAGAGATACATTTCCAGTATTGCTTGAAAACGCAAAAGAAGATGCAATACCGGTTTTTATTTCAAAAAATGCAACAAAATTACATCAGGATAGTATAGAAAAATTTTTGAAAACAACACAGGGAATCTGGATTGTTCCATATAATGATAATTCTTTGAATGAAATCAAAAAGAGCCGTAATATAAAAACGATTAGGCGAAAGGTGGAGGGCAGTTGAAGCAGAACATAAAAAAAATAACTGGTTGGATACATGCGACATTGATTTTCACTTTGCTTGTTCCTGCTATGTACGCAATTAGTATGAGTCGAACGGTACAAATGGAAAGAGCAGTCTATATAAAAGGGTTTTTGATTTTACTTCCAGTAATTACAAGCAGTATTGCAATTTCAAAGTGCAGACATCTGCTTTCTTATCTGTTTTCCAGTATTCTGATAAGCGCAATAACACTTGTATTCGCTTATGTGCTGGCAAAAGGGATGCCCGTTGTTGCAATCCGATTTGCATATATATTGGTTATTGGATTAGAAACGATTTTCGTTTTGCTGGATCGTTTTTTAGGGCGGCTAAATATGAAAGAAAAAGAAGAGACAAAAGAAATTTCAAATCCGTATTGGCAGCCACAGTATAATTTACTGGAAAAACCGAATTTTGCTCTTCTGATATATTATCTGGTAATTTATATTTTTGCAAAAAATATAGCAAGTGCAACCGTTTGTAATGAAGCTTTTTTGAGTGCGGTGATTTACTTTTTTTCAACACTTTTCTACGAATATATCGATAAGACGCAGGAATACCTTTCGCTTAATGAACGTGTATGCAATATACCCAAGAAACGGATATATGGTATTAGTAAAATGATGCTTCGGGTATTTTTATTACTTGCAGGAATTGTTGTAATTGTTGCTTTTTTAATGATTCCACAGCGGGAATACCGGGATATTCGCCAATGGGTCATGGAACGCAATGTGAGTCAGAAAGAAGTTTTGCAGAATCAAAAGCAGGATACGAATAAGAATATGAATCCAATGAAAGAATTAGAAAAGAAATACAAGGCGCCAAAAACTACCCCACTCTGGGTGAAAATAGTAACGGATCTGATAGGGGCATTTATATTTGCACTTCTTATCTTTTTTATTATAAAAGCGATTCTAAATATGTCAAAAACATTTCGGGAATCCTATGATGAAAATGGCGATATCATAGAAGAATTGGAAGAAACAGAGGATCTTAAGGCGAAACGAGTAAAGCGATTTTCAAAGGAAGAACTTTCGGAAAGAGAAAAAACACGAAAACAGTACCGCCGATTTATCCGTAAACACAAAAAGCAAGCTCCGAATCCCTATGATACACCGATTGAGATAGAAAAAGGAGCCGGAGTTGAAGACAAGGAAGAAACGTATACGATACATCAAATGTATGAACAGGCAAGATATGGAAAAGAAAATCCGTGATTTTCAAAAAGCATTATTTGCAATATGAATAGCACAAACAATGTATTTATTTTGAACTGAATTTGCTATGATAAGAAAAATGGAACTTTTAGATGGAAAAGAATACCAATACAAGTTCTTTTTGCAAATATCAGGCAAAGGAAAATGAAGAAATATGATTACAATCACAAAAATAAAGCAGGAAGATTTACCCGCTTTGAAAGAACTTTATGATAAAGGGTTTCAAAACACCATCACAGATTTTGAAAAAATGCAAAAAGTATTTGCATTTGTGGAAAAGAATTCAGATTACACACTTCTTTGTGCAAAAGAAGAAGACGAAATGATAGGTTCCATGCTGGGAGTTGTAAATCGTGGAATCATAGGAGAGTGCAGACCTTTTATGGTAATCGAAGATGTTGTAGTATCTTCTTCCCATCGAAGAAAAAAGGTTGCAACCAGATTAATGGAACAAATGGAAGAGATTGCAAAAGAAAATAATTGTATCGTAATGATGCTTATGTCACGAATGAAACGAAAAGGTGCACATCAGTTTTATGAATCATTAGGTTTCCGGGGAGATCTGGCAATCGGGTTTAAAAAATATTTGCGTTAGTATAAAAAATCAATGAAAATACAACAGGCTATGTCAGGGTGTCTAACATTTTAGTAGTCAGTAAAAAGGAATCGTCATACATATTCCATACCAAAGGAAGCTTAAGAGAATAATTTCCTTCTGAAATAAATTCTTTTTGTGTTTCGATGCGGGAAAGATTGGAATGGGCGGTTTCTTTTTGCATAATTACCGTTCTACAGTCTAAAAAAGTTTCAAGATAGTGTTTTTCATCACCACCGAGGCTTGGTGGAAGTTCTTTTTTTAAGGCAGCCAGACGGATTCCATTAAAACTATCGGGATCATCATCCGTATCTTCGCCAATGCCATGGACAACAAGTGCATCATAATAAATGTATTCACCCAAAGTGCTGAGTCCGTCTTTTTTTGCATATGCAACAGCAGGATTTAAATACAGTTTGTCCAGGATGAGATTCTGAGCCTGAAGCATTTGAGAATCTTTGCAGGCAGTTTGCCAGTCACTTACAAAAGAAGCTCCTAAACCATTATGCGTATCACTTCCGATTGCTTTTTTCAAAGCAGGAATATATTTTTCTAAAATATTCTGATCGGGTTTTAGTGTAATATACGCTTGTACGACTTCTAACAAATCACCAGTTCCAGTAGTAAATCCAATGATACCGGCTGTATATCCACGGCCATCATCAATGTCTTCTATATAAGAATATTGCCTGTCATATGCGATGGAAGAATTTTCTGCGCTGGAAACAAGAGCAAATACAATTTTTCGAAAATTCCCTTTGCGGATGTCTGCTGCATTTCTTATTTTATAAGTTTTTGCAGAAGCAGATAAACTGGCAGATATAAATAAAAAAAGTACAACGCATAAAATGCCAACTCGAATCCATGGAATCTTATTCCCTCTCATATGAGGACTTCCTTTCCGTAACATATATGAAACAGAGCATACGACTCTGTCTTGATCTTATTTAGATAAATATCTTTTTATTCACATATCCGGTAAATACGGTAAAATTCACCAATCTGCTTGTCCAGGCATTCGATAGCCTGCGCTTCCAAATCAGGAGTCTGATCATATTTACATAGTAAAAAGAAAATCGGAGTATAGAAATTCATTGCTAATATGCAAGCATCGACTGCTACAAAAATATGCTGAGCAATCATTTCCTGAAAAAGTGCAGTTAAATAAAAAATAGAAGATTCTAAAAAAATACGATGGTATACACGATAGATGTTTTCCTGGTTATACTGCTCAATAATAGCCATTTTACGAAAACGTGCAACAAAGGGATCTTTTAAATAGAACAGGAAAACCTGCCTGCTTAAAGCAAGAAGTCCTTCCTTTGTTAAGGAACCATAATAAGAGGCAGCAGAAGTAAAATTGTTGTCAGGAGGAAGCCCCATCTCAAGGGACATTTTCTCCATTTTATTTTCCATTGTGCATACGATGATATCAAAGATTTCCTGTTTACTGCTAAAATGCTTATAAAGTGAACTGTCTTTGATGCCAACGGCATTTGCAATATCCTTTACGCTGGTTCCATGATATCCTTTTTGTGAAAACAGGGTTAAGGCTTCTTCTATAATAAGTTCTTTTGTTGTCATAAGGTAACATCCTCTAATGCCTGACGGACAGCATTATCCTGCACATATAAACTACATCCGCCAATATGGTCTTTCGTGAGAATACCACTTGTGCTTAAATTTGTAAAGAGTGGAGAACGAAGTGCATCCTTTAAAGAGGTCTCTGTTAAGTTTGTGTCAGAATAAGGAGAAAAAGGACAAGGTTCTGCACCACCCTGGGCATTAATATGAAAAAATCCTCTTCCAGCAGCAAGACATCCGCCAAATGACTTTTCGTCTCCCGGAAAAGAAAGGAATAAAAGTGCATTTTTTTCCTGACGCATTTCGGTTAATCTTTTTGCCATAAAATCTCGTGCAGTATCATCCAGAGCTAGGATTTTATCCGTCTCATTTGTGGGTACATATTCTACATAGATGATGGCTTTACATCCAGAAGTAGTTAACTGTTTTACAAAGGAAGAAGAAAGTACTTCCTGCATATTTTTTGAAGTAACCGTAATCGAAGTTGCAAATAGTATTTTATTCTCCATTAATTTGTTCATGGAATGGCTTAATTGTTGAAAAATACCATCACCTCGACGTTCATCTGTTGTTCCCTGATTCCCCTCGATACTTAATACAGGAATAAGATTTCTTTTTTTATCAAACAAGGTAAGATATTCTTCGTTTAAAAGCGTGGCATTTGTGAAAACAGGAAATAAGATTTCAGGAACATTGCCAGCTATTTCTAAAACATCTCTTCGAAGCAATGGTTCACCACCGGCGAGCAAAATAAAACCAATGCCCAGTTCTTTTGCCTGTAGAAAAATATGATTCCATTCATGATCCGTTAATAATTTCCCGAAACTATCATCCGAGCAGGACTGATTGGCTCTTGCAAAACAGCCTTTGCAGTGAAGATTACAGGCATTTGTTATACTTGCAATTAAAAAAGGCGGAATATGATCATTGTTTTCTTCTGCCTGTTTGCGTAAAGCAGTTGCTTTTGTGCTGTAGTTTTTATATTGCAGCATAAACAGACTTGCTTTCGGATAACTAAAAGAAGCTTTTAAAATATCACTTACGATATTTTTTACACTTTTGCTTAAATATGTCTCTAATTCAAATTCTTTCATAGGAGATCCTTTCCCTGGTAGAGCTAGTGATTGCTAGCTGATAATAAGTAGTATAGCTAGTAAACACTAGCTTGTCAAGCAAATATAAAATGACCATATAATATGAAGTATATAAGTAAATCCTGTATATGAAATACGAAAAAAGAGTTCTCGTGTTACTATTGAGTTACGAAAAAAGAGTTAACAAAAGAATCGAAAAGCACACATGATAAATTGGTCAAAAAGTACTGATAAATAAAGAAAAATAACAAAAAGTATTAACATATCGAATAAAAAGTTTGAATTATACTAAATATATGATAAAATTGCATTAAATAAATAGAGTATTGTAAAAGGTGGTTCGAAGGTGAAATCATGAATGTCAAATCTGTTGTAAAGCTAATCGAAGTAAGGACGTTGGTTGCAGGTTTTTTTCCGGTTCTGTTAGGTTCCATTTATTCTTTGTATACATATCATAGAATAAATCTGATTTTTCTGATCAGCCTTATCCTTGCAATGGGGCTTGTTCAGTCGGCTACAAATATGTTAAATGATTTTATGGATTTTTATCGTGGGACAGATGACTCAGATAAAAAAGAAGAAAAGGTGTTTGTCAGTGGAGAAGTAAAACCAAATCAGATTTTGGTGTTACTGATTCTATTTCCTCTGATAGCATTGCTGATTGGTATCTGGATTGCCAGTCAGACGAGTTATTACATTTTACTGGTAGCAACTGTTGGAGCTTTCATTGCTATTTTTTATTCCTTTGGACCCTGCCCTATATCTCATACACCATTTGGAGAAGTGGCTTCTGGAATTACGATGGGAATTGGAATTACAGCTACGAGCGGGTATATACAGTCAGGAAGATTCGGCATAGATTTTATTGCAATGGCAATTCCGACAACGGTATATATCGCATATATTATGTTTACAAATAATTTATGCGACAGGGATGCAGATTTACAAGCAAATCGACATACATTACCAGGAATGATTGGATTTCAGGCAGCAAAGTGGATTTGGATTTTTGCCTGTATGATTTTATGCTTCATTACGCTGGTACTTATATGGATAGGAATTTTTCCAGTGTCAACATTGCTTTGCATGGGAATATTGTGGAATTATAAAGAGATATATCCAATGAAAAGTTTTGAACAAAAAGATTTTTCCAAGAAAGTCATGATGAAGATCATAGGAAAAATTGGAATACAATATCATGTTTTACTGATTTTAGCATTTTTTACAGCATGGGTTTTCGAAGTTTTCAAATAAAGATAGAAGAAATTGTATGGAAACAAAATAAAACTACAGCATACGTGAGGTGAAATTATGAGTAAAAAGATTGTAATTATTGGAGCAGGTTATTCTGGAACATTAACAGCAAAGTACTTATCGAAGGATTTGAAAGATGAAGAATATGAAATCACACTGATTGACAAAAATCCGTTTCATACGATGCTAACGGAACTCCACGAAGTAGCAGCAGGACGAGTGGAGGAAAGCAGTATCCGGCTGAATCTAAAGAAGATTTTTGCAGGACGAAATGTCAATGTAAGTATGGATACGGTAACAGAAATTGATTTTAAAACGCAAAAAGTAAAAGGAAGCAGTAATTCTTACTTTTATGATTATCTGGTGTTATCTGCAGGCTCAAGACCAAATTATTTTGGAATTGAAGGAGCCAGCGAACATACTTATAGTCTGTGGTCCTATGAAGCAGCTGTTCGTTTAAATGAACGGTTTCAGCAGGTGTTTTTAAAAGCCAGTAAAATGACAGATGCACAGGAAAGAAAAAAACTTTTGACTTTCTGGGTAGTGGGAGCTGGATTCTCTGGTGTGGAGATGATAAGCGAATTATCCGAATATGTACCGGTTTTATGCAAAAAGTATCATGTGGAGGAACAGGATGTTACGCTTTATAACGTGGATGGACTAAACAGGGTAGTACCAGTGTTATCTGAAGCATTATCACAAAAAGCAGAGAAAAAATTAGCACATCGGGGTATAAAAATACTCTTAAATCAAAAAGTAGAAAAAATTGAAGAAGATTCCATCACTTTAAAAGCCTGTGACCCACAAAGTGTAAAAAATGAAGGAACGTATCCGGCAGGAACGGTTATCTGGACAGCAGGAACGCAAAGTGAAGTAATTACAAAACAGGCATCGGAGGTTTTAGAATCCAGCCGTGCCCGCATTCAGGTCGACGAATACTTACGGTCAACAAAAGATAAAAAGATATATGTAGTGGGTGATAACATGTTTTTTGTTCCACCAAACGAAGAACGTCCAGTACCACAGATGGTAGAAAACTGTGAGCAGAGTTCTCATATTGCAGCACATAATATCATCAGTGAACTTACAGGAAAGTCAAAGTTAAAAGAATATAAACCAGCATTTCATGGAGTTATGGTAAGTATTGGAAGTCATGATGGAGTTGCAAGTGTTGGAATGTCCGGACATTTATTTCAGTTATCTGGATTTTTAGCAATTGCGGCAAAGCATTTTATTAATATTATTTATTTTTTGCAGGTGCTTGGCTTCAATAAAGTTGCGCATTACATGAAGGATGAATTTTTTACGATTCGAAATAAAAGAAGCTGTGTTGGAGGACATTTTTCCAATCGGACGGCAAGTTTCTTTTTGGTTCCACTGCGTGTATGGGTGGGATTGGTTTGGTTGCTTGCAGGATTAAGCGGGGCATCAGACATTTTGGGAAAGACCAGCAGTATTGCTGTTTTAATCTTTGAAACCATTTTGGGAATTTTCCTGATTACTGGATTTTTCACAACAATATCTTCTATTGTGTCGCTGATTATGTTTGTTGTATTAACACCATGCGTATCTGCAAATGTATGGATGATATTTGCAAATATAGCACTGATGAATAAAGCAGGAATGATTTTAGGATTGGATTATTATGTTATGCCAGCATTGAATAAGTTATGGCAGAAAATCCCATTTATTCATAAGAAATATTTATATGTGGATTAGTTTGCTGGTCATATGAAAAAATCATGATAGGATGAGAAAAGCATGGGAAAACTTGAAAAAATCTTACAGGAAAATGCTGCATTTTTGCAGGATGTAACAAATATGGTTTCGAAAGTACTTTCCGATTTGAAAATGGAAAGCAATCAGGAAATCATAGCATATCATCCCTTAACCAATGGTCATATGTTAAGACCGCTTCTTGTATACATTACAGCAGGATCATTTGAAAAAGAAATATCAAAGGAAAAGCGAGAAAAGCTTGTGTACTTTGCTGCAGCAGTAGAGCTTATGCATAATGCAAGCCTGCTTCATGATGATTTACTGGATTCAGAAGAGATGAGACGGGGAAAACCTTGTCTTTACAAACAATATGGCTTCAAAAATGGTTTGCTTGCAGGAAATATTTTTTACATCAAAGCAATTGAATTAAGTAATCAGTTTCTGGAAGTTGAACAGACAAAAGATTTATTGGACTCAGCAATTACGATGTGTGAAGGAGAACTGCTGCAGGCAAAATATGAAAACCAGATTATACCAGCAGAAATATACGACCAGATCATACGATTTAAAACAGGAGCTCTGACAGCACTTGCATGCAGACAGGCAGCAAATATTTTATGTTCAGAGGAAAGAGTGACATATCTGTTTGGAAAATTTGGTGAAGAACTAGGCGTTATGTATCAGCTTCGGGATGACAGGAAAGATCAGGATGCAAATGTAGAAAAGCAGTTTGATTTTAATGAACAGATAGAGGCTTGTAATGATAAAGTTTTATCTTATATGGAGGAATTGGCGAAAACAAAGAAAATTGAGCAATTTGAAGAAATCATTGCTTATTTTAAAAAAAGCGAATAAGGAGGAACGTGCATATGAATGAGAAACTTGTAATTTGCAAAGTGTGCGGGTACATCATGAAGGAAAGTGAAGTGGGTGATGTTTGCCCGGCATGTGGAGTGCCTGCGAAAGCATTTGAACCGTATAAACCCAAAATCAGTGAGAAACGTGAGAAAGTACTGTCTTTACATATGCATCCGATTATTTTACATTTTCCACAGGCAGTTGTTGTATTTGCATTATTGCTTGCAATTTTAATTCCATTTTTCCACGGAGACTGGAAAGATTATGTCATTATTTGTGCAAAGTTTAATACCTTTTTACTTCCGCTTTGTATTCTAGGAGGATTTGTAACAGGTCTCATAGATGGAAAATATCGTTATAAATCCATCAACAGACCGATTTTAGTAAAAAAGATTTTTTTGAGTTGCGTATTTTTTGCACTGTCGGTCATTGCAGCACTTATTTTGTTGTTAGCGCCATTGAGCACGGGAATGAATATACTGCTGATTGTTTTGTTACTGGCAGCTACGCTTATTGCTGTTGTTTTGGGAAAAATCGGATCAACACTTACCATACCAATTTATCCAGGGCAGTAGATTCTTAGAGAATAAAAAAGGAATGGAAAAATAAACTTGTAATAGTGTAATGAATAGGCAATTGCGAAACTCATTTTGAATGAATTTTTAAAGTGAATATTACCAAAAGAAGGCTCCGAATGCAGTGGCAAATCGCCATTCTTTTGGTAAATTCACCTAATATATCAACTACTTTACATTGTTTCGCAATTACCTAATAGTGTAATGAATGAAAAGAAGGAGGAGTGTGTTTTCGCCAGTATAGAAGCGCAAAACACCAAAAGAGTGTATGGATGTTGAGATACTTTCCAGAATACAGTTTGCTGTAAATACGATATTTCACTTTTTATTTGTACCACTTACAATCGGACTTTCTATTTATGTAGCAGTTTTTGAAACAATAGCTTATGTCAAAAAAGATGCGACCTATGAAAAACTGGCCAGATTCTTTGGAAAACTATTTATTATTAATTATGCAGTTGGAGTTGTAACGGGGATCGTACAGGAATTTCAGTTTGGTATGAACTGGTCTGGATATTCCAGATATGTTGGCGATGTATTTGGTGCACCACTTGCCATTGAAGCGCTTTCAGCATTTTTCTTAGAATCGACATTTTTAGGTGTATGGATATTTGGAAAAGACCGATTATCAAAACGAACGCTTACCATTAGTATCTGGCTTGTAGCAATCGCAAGTAATATATCTGCATATTGGATTATTATTGCAAATTCCTTTATGCAGGATCCGGTTGGATATAAAATCAAAGACGGACGGGCTGTTATGACAGATTTTTTTGCCCTTATTACAAGTGTGCATGCAAGAATCCAGTTTTTTCATACGTTTACAGCATCCTTAGTAACCGCAGCATGTTTTATTATTGGGGTCAGCGCTTACAAATTACTAAAACAGCACAGTGTAGAACTGTTTTCACATGCATTTAAAATTGGGATTATCACCTGTATCATTGCAGTATTTGGTGTGGCTCTAGCTGGTGATATGCAGGGAAAATATGTAGTAAAAACGCAGCCAATGAAAATGGCAGCAGTAGAAGCACTTTGGAAAACAGAAAAATCAGCAGATTTTAGTATTGTTGCCGGAATCAATGAGGAGAAGGAAGAGAAAACATTTGCATTGCAGGTGCCAGGTCTGCTTAGCTTCTTAGCAACGGGCAATTTCGATGCAGAGGTTTTGGGAATTAAAGATATTCAGGCGAAAGATGTTCAGCAGTATGGAAAAGGAAATTATATTCCACCAGTTACGATCGTCTTTTGGAGTTTCCGATTTATGATTGGTATGGCAGGACTTATGCTTTTGGTATGTCTGCTTGCACTTTTCCATATGAAAAATAAGAAATTTGTAAACACGAAATGGCTCTTAAAGCTATCCATTTTTATGATTTTTCTGCCCTATATTTCAAATAGCTGTGGATGGATTGTAACAGAAGTTGGAAGGCAGCCTTGGATCGTATATGGACTTTTAACTGTAAAACAGGCAGTTTCCAAAAATATATCTGGTGGAATGGTTTTATTTAGCTTAATTGGATTTATTTTGCTTTATACAGCAATTACCGTTGTAACTATTGTTTTGATGACAAAGACAGTGAAACAAGAAGATAAGGGGGTAGAAGCATGAATCTAAATATCCTTTGGTTTATCTTAGTAGCAACACTCTTTTGCGTATATTTCTTTTTGGATGGAATGGATTTTGGAATTGGAATGTTGATTCCATTTTTGGGAAAAGAAGAGAAAGAAAATAAAAAAATGATTTATGCAATTGGACCAACCTGGGGTGCAAATGAGGTTTGGCTGATTACAGCAGGCGGAGCAATGTTTGCCTCATTCCCAAACTGGTATGCAACGATGTTTAGTGGATTTTATATTGCACTATTTCTGCTTCTGGTAGCACTTATTATAAGAGGAATCAGTATAGAATTTCGCGAAAAATCAAGCAGTGATATGGGAAAGAAAGTATATAATATTGGAATCGGATTAGGAAATTTTTTGGTTCCACTTTTACTTGTAGTTGCCATAGCGTGTCTGGTGCGGGGTGTACCGATTGATAAATCCATGGAATTTACAGGTAACCTGTTATCTTTGTTTTCCCCATTTACATTACTTGCAGGCATTACCGGAATTGCATTCTTTTTATATCATGGCGCTGTTATTTTGGAAGTGAAAGTGAAAGGTGAAATAGATAAGGTGAAAGAAGTTGCAAATATTGCGGGTATTGCAGCAATTGCAGGTCTTATATTAACGCTGATCACTGCATTTTTTGAAACTAATATTTTTACAAAACCAGTTTCAGCAATATTTGCCCTGCTTTCCGTTCTTGTGTTAGTTATATCGTATCTTATGAGCAGAAAGCAGATTCGTATATGGAATATTGTATTAAATGCCTGTTATGTGATCACAACCATAATTGCTGTATTTAGTGCAATGTTCCCTAATGTTATGGTATCAAGTACAAAAAAAGCGTATGACCTTACCATATACAACGCTTCCTCCAGCCATTATACACTTTCGGTAATAAGTGTAATCACAGTAACACTATTGCCAATCGTTATCGGATATACCATTTGGACTTATTATGTTTTTTCCAAAAAATCAACTGGAAATGGACAGGATATAGAATATTAAAAAATACTTCTGGAGGCAGCATGCTCGATAAAAGACTGATGCACGAAATAGGGCACAATAGAATATATTTTAGTAGGATGATTCTAAACGGTTTTTTGAATTTTTTGTTTGCAGTAGGTACGGCATATATTTTGTCAAATCTTATCCATGCAGCATTTATAAAAAAAGAACCGTTTACGAATCAAATTTGGAAAATAATTTGCTTTTTCATTCTCATTCTTTTGAAAGCAGTCGTTACTTATCTTATGCAAAGCTACTTTAAAAAGGCAGCAGTAGAACTGAAAAACAAGATTTTGTTACAGGCATTAAATCAGCTATTCCAAAAAGGTCCGATTCTTGCAAAGCAGGAAAGTTCAGGAGGAATCGTTAGTTCGTGGATTGAAGCAGCGGATGAGATAGAACCCTTTTATGGGGAATATCTTCCACAGTTTTTTACGCTTATGATAACCGTTCCCCTGTTGCTTTTCGTCTCTTTTGGTGTAGATGCTGTTTCTGCGTGTATCATGCTTGTTACAGGTCCTCTGCTTCCCTTTTTTTTGTCTTTGGTTGGAATGCAATCCAAAGAAGCCAATCAAAAAAGATTAAAACGGCTTTTGGAATTAGGGGACAGCATGCTGGATTTTTTGAATGGGATCCGTACCTTAAAAATTTTTCATGGGGTGGAATCCTATCGAACAATCATAGAAAAGAATAGCGATGAATTTAGAAAAGAGACTATGCAGGTGCTAAAAATCGCTTTTTTATCTGCATTTGTTTTAGAATTTGCAGCAACCATAAGCACTGCACTGATTGCAGTATCTTTAGGACTTCGACTGCTTTATCGGAATATGGATTTTTATCCGGCTTTTTTTATCCTTTTGATAACGCCCGATTATTATATGGCGATTCGAAAGTTTGGAGCAAAATTTCATACTGCCATGGGAGCAAAAGCGGGGGCAGATAAATTATGTACACAGGAAGATGGTAAAGATCGTGAAAAAGCAGATTTTGAAAAGAAGCCACAAATTCCACTAGGCAATACAGCATATATTGATATCCATTTAAAAAATATCTCGTATCAATATGCACAGGGAAAGAATCAGGCACTAAAAGATATCACAATGACAATCGAAAACCGGAAGATAACGGCATTGGTTGGTAAAAGCGGTTCAGGCAAAAGTACACTTTCTTATCTTTTGATGCAATACATCAAAGGCGAAGGAGAGATTGATTTTAACCTGCATAAATTAAACAAATATGATACGCCAAGTATTCAAAAATTAATCGCCTATATACCACAAAGGCCATACATTTTTCAGGATACACTAAAAAACAATTTATCCATTGCCAAAAAAGATGCGACAAGAGAAGAACTGATGGAGGTCTTGAAAAAATCAGCACTTACCGAATTTGTAAAAAAACTGCCACAGGGGATGGATACAATGCTCACAGAAATTGGAGAAAGCATCAGTATAGGGGAGGCACAAAGAATAGCTTTTGCAAGAGCCTATTTAAAAAATGCACCAATTATTGTTATGGACGAAATTACATCTGCGTTAGATGAAGAAAATGAAAAGCTGGTAAAAGAAACATTTGAAACTCTGTGTAAGGAAAAAACAGTATTTGTTATAGCACATCGCTTAGAAACGGTAAAAAATGCACATAAAATATATGTCATGGAGGAGGGAAGCATCAAAGAATCCGGGACACACGAATCACTTTTACTGGAAAATGGAATTTACAAAGAACTGGTTGAGACATGGGGGGAATCGAATTGAAAAAGTTTTTTTCTTATGTAAATTTTGTAGTAGGCAGCAGTAAATTGGGATTTTTTGCCAGTAGTATTTTATATGTATGTAATATACTGTTTGCAGCAGGTTTATATGCAGTTGCATCCTTTATTATATCCTTGGCAGCGCTTCATCCGACCTATGACAAAATGATGATACCAGTAGTATGTGTGCGTATGTTTGGTATTGGAAGAGCAGTCTTAAGCTATAGCGAAAGATATGTTTCTCATGATAATACCTTTAAAATATTAAAACAGCTGCGTATTCGTTTATATGACAAGATGAAAATCAGATTGCCTGATTATGAAACTAGAAGAGCCGATTACTTATCGCAGATGATCGTTGATGTGGAACTATTGCAGGAGGGTATTTTACGACTGATCTATCCTTTTGTATCATCGCTTTTGCTATGGATTGGTGGAGTTCTTATCATACTTATTTTTAGTCCATTACTTGCACTTGTGTATGGATTATTATTTCTTCTTCATGTATATATGTTTCCATTACTGTTTTTTTACATTAATACAAAGAAAAAAAGTGAGATTGATGACAGCAGAGAAAAGCTTTATGAAGATTTTCTGGAATTAAAAGAAGGTATTTTTGAAATAACTGCAAATGGAAATCAGCAGGAGTGGGTAAAACGGATAGAAACACAGCTCGTTTCTATGAATGGAAATGTATATCAAAGACAAAATCTGATCGCTATCTGTGAAGCAATTTTAAGTTTTCTACAGGGAATGTCAAATCTGATATTCTTATTGGCAGCTTTATTTTTATTTTATCATCAAAAAATCAGTGGTATATATCTGGCATCTATCATGCTGGGACTTTCTACATTTGTAACAGAAACAATGCTTCCAAGTCAGACGTATTTTAAATTTGGAGGATTAAAAAGAGCATTGAATACCGTCTTTTCAAAAGAGACAGAAAATGATACAAAGCCTGAGAATGAAAAAGTAGATGAAAGAATAAATAAAATATCAGATGAAAGAATAAATGAAAAATCAAATGAAAGAATAAATGAAAAGTCAAATGAAAAGTCAAATGAAAAAGAAGATACACTTTCCATACAGCACATCGGATGGAAGTATAAGAACGGCAAAACGATTTTTTTGGATTTTTCACTTGAAGTAAAAAAAGGTTCTGCCATTGCAGTCATTGGAGAAAGTGGAGTAGGAAAATCAACACTTGTCCACCTTATATTAGGATTTTTAAAACCAAAAGCAGGGCACATCTATTATGGTGGGAAAGATATCTTAAAAATGCAGGAAGAAGAACGAATGGAACTGTTTTCCGTGGTAGACCAAAAGCCATTTTTCTTTCATCAGACGATATATGAAAATTTAAAACTTGCAAATCCAAAGGCAACAGAAGAACAAATCGAGCAGGTTTTACAAAAAGTTCAACTAGTGGAATTTATAGAAGGGTTATCGAAAGGATTGCATACGTTTATGTACGAGTGGGGAGCAAATCTCTCAGGTGGAGAATTACAGAGGCTTGCAATTGCAAGAGCCCTTTTAAAGGAAAGCCCAATCTACATTTTCGATGAACCAACAGCAGGACTGGATACAATTCATGAAAAAATAATAATGGAAGTTATTGTAGAGCTGGCAAAAGAACATGGTGTGATACTGATTACACATCGGAAGGTTATGCTGGAACGGTTTGATGAAGTGGTTATGATGTCCTGAAATTATAATAAGTAAAATATTTTTAAAATCAAGTAAAAATAATGAAAATATAAGATGTATTGAATGAAAAATGCATATAAATAAAATATATATCTGATTCAACCGAAAATAAGATGCATAATTCTGTGACTTGTGATATAATTTTGATGGGAAATATGTACTATAACGCGCGAAGAGTATAAATAAATCAAAAAATTTCCGAATGAAAGGGAGGAGCTTTTCTTGAATAAAATTTTAGAATTAAAAATCGCACAACGATTGAATCGTGTATTTGCTATTATGGTAGCAATTATTTTAGTATCATCTGTATTTGCTCTGATAAGTTTTCAGATTATTGGAAGTAATATGACAACATTTTATAATGTACAATACCAGACAACAAAAAATCAAATGGAAATCCGTAAAGACGTACAGACAATTAATAAGAGAATTTTGTGGGCAATCATTGAAAACGATGCTTCTGTAACAAAAGAGCAGAAAAGTGATCTTAATGATCGATTTTCAAAAATTGACAATTATATAAAAATAATTGACTCGAATTTAAAAAATAAGAAAAATAGCACGACACTGACATCATCCTTAGATAAGTTTAAGAACGATAGCTATTATCTGATTAAAATGGTAGAAAAAGGAAATACGAAAGATGCTATCAGCTATTATAAAACAACATATAGCGATGTTTCTGAAACACTTGCAAATGCGCTGGATGCAACAGGGGCATCTTCTGACAAAGCGGCAGAAGGAAAGTATCAGATGAGTATTGTTGTACAGGTAATTGCAACGATTTTACTAGCAATTTTTTCTGTTATTTCGTTAGTAGCAGCAAGAATGATGGCAAAAAGATTAACGAAGAGCATTGTAGATCCATTAAGTGAAATTGAATCTGCATCAAAAGAAATTGCACAAGGAAATTTGCATGTTACTATTTCATATGAATCGGAAGATGAAATCGGTCAGGTTGCACAGAGTCTGCGTAATTCAATTCATAAAATAGCCTTATATATAGAGGATATAGACATTGCAATGGGCAGTATGGCAGAAGGAAATTTTGACGTAGCATTTTCAAATGAATTTGTAGGAGATTTTAAAAATATAGAAAAGTCACTGAACTTCTTTACTTCTAAGTTATCGGAAAGTCTTTTGGAGATTGGAAATGTTGCAAGTCAGGTGTCAGGTGGTTCGGTTCAAATTGCAGGTGCAGCGCAGACACTGGCAGAAGGTGCAACGGAACAGGCAGGAATCGCAGAAGAATTATCTGCAACAGTAAGTGATATTACAGGAAAGATTTCTGAGAATGCCAAAAATGCAAAAGAGATTAGCAAAGAAGTAGAATCCGTAACCTTAAACATTGCACAGGGAAATGAAAAAATGCAGGAAGTTGTATTGGCGATGGATTCCATCAGCAATACTTCAAGAGAAATAAATACTATTATAAATACAATCAATGAAATTGCTTCACAAACAAACCTGTTGGCACTTAATGCATCCATAGAAGCAGCAAGAGCTGGGGAAGCAGGAAGAGGATTTGCTGTAGTAGCAGATCAGGTAAGTAATCTTGCAAGTCAGAGTGCGCAGGCAGCAAAAACGTCAACGGAATATATACAAGCTTCTTTACGTGCAGTTGATGAAGGAAAGATAGTAGCAGATGCAGCAGCAAAAGAATTAGATATTGTTGTGAAAAATGCAAATACGATTACACAAAAAGTTGAAAGCATCGCAATTGCTTCAAATGAGCAGGCGGAATCTGTAAAGCAGGTGGATAGTGGAATTGAACAGATTGCACAAGTGGTTGAGACAAATGCAGCTACAGCAGAAGAAAGTGCTGCGTCTAGTCAGGAACTTACAAATCAGGCACAGGTTTTGAAAGATTTGATTCACCAGTTTCAGCTGAAAAGATAAAATAAGAGTGTTTTAGGGAAAATATATAAATTTCAATATAGTATATTGTGCAAAATAACTAAAAAAAGTAGTGCAGATACAGATTATGTATAAAAAACAGCAGATTATGATAAATCAGACATTTTCTATTATTTTTACGTTAAAGTATATAATATCGAAAGCATCAAGCGAGGGTTGATGTATTTTAAGCGGAAATGGAAAAGTGTTTGGAGGATAATCGTAATGTTTGAAAAATTGAAAGAGCAAAAATTTGTACAGGCTATTCTTTCCTGGAAAGAAAAACATCCTGATTTATACGAATTCATTTTATTTAATATCATGAGTAACGTAGCAACGATCACAAATTTCTGTATGTTATGGATTGGTAATGGAGTTTTGTTTTCAACAATGACAGATCATAATTTTAAATGGTTCATTTTTGATTACACAGTAGATAAAGGAGGCTTGGGAGGATTCTTATCTTTCTTATTAGCCTATATCTGTGCTCAGATTGTAAACTTTATTGTACAAAGAAAAGTCGTATTTGGTGCAAATGTAAATATTACAAAAGTACTTCCATGGTACATCTTAACGGTAGTTGTGGCAGGAATCATATCAATTTGGTTACCACCTCATGTCATAGGATTTATTCATCCATATGTTGGAGCCTTTGCAGCAACAATAGCAAACGTTGTAAACATTGTTATACAGGTTGTAATTAACTACCCGATGATGAAATTTGTTATCATGAAAAAAGAAGATGAACCGATTGAAAAATAAGAAATATGGAATAGAGTAAAAAGTTTCCATAAGAAAAATAGCAAAAGTAATGTATAAAAACAAGAAAAGGTATTTTGACCATAAAGGTGAAAATATCTTTTTTCTTTGCAGGGAAAGAAAAAAAGAATATACTAAAGAAAAAAAGAATATACTAAAGAAAAAAAGGAGATACTAAAGAAATAAAGAATTGGCAATTGAGAAACTCATTTTGAATGAATTTTTAAAGTGAATATTACCAAACGAGGGATCCGAATGCAGTGGAAAATCGCCATTCTTTTGGTAAATCCACCTAATATATCAAGTACTTTACATTGTTTCGCAATTACCTATAAAAAATAAAGTACAGAAGAGAAAGCAGACATATGGAATACATGGGAAATCAGTCTTTTTGGGACAAAAAATTTGAGGCAAGAGATATGAGATTAATGGGACATGAGAAGAAATTAGAAGAGGACTTATCTCATTTTAAGGCAGGTAGCCGCATATTAGATTTCGCATGTGGGGATGGAAGAAATACGATATTTCTTGCAAAACTAGGATATTTGCTTTCGGCTGTGGATTTTAGTGAAAAGGCAATAGCGCGACTCCAATATTTTTCGGATAAAAATTGTATTCCAATAGACATGTCATGTGCAGATTTAAGAAACGTTGAAAGTATAAGCAAGATGGATTGTTTTGATGGCATTATTATCAATCATTACCGTGTGGAAGGAAATATTTATAAAGAGCTGGAAAAGCATATATTGCCAGGTGGGCTTCTTTGGGTAAATGGTTTTTGCAAAATACCAGAATCAAATCCAAATGTAAAAAAGCAGGATTTGCTTTCAGAAGAAGATTTCTTGGATTTAACAAGTATGCAATTAGAGGATAAAAAGCAGTATGAAATCATGAATTGTAGTTTTTGCAGGTACATTTATCGAAAAAGGTAAGGCTATAAAAAATAAAACGATATTGGGAGAAAAGCTATTATGAAGATAAAAAGAAATGGAATGCCAATTATTTTCATGTTTTGTATATTGATTTTTTTCATATCTGGTTGTACGCAGACAACAAAAAATATAAGTACAGCGAAATCTACAAATTCTACTTCAGAGAATGAAAAAAAAGGAACAGAAAGTAAAACGACAGAACGTGATACAGCAAAAAAAGACACAATAAAAAAAGATACAACGGAAAAAGACACAGCAAAAAAAGATACAACGGAAAAAGAAACAGCAGAAGATGAAACAACCAATAAAGAAGTAACAGGAAAAAAAGATACAGAAATTAAAAATACTTCTACCAGCGTAGCGCAAAAAATTATTGCAATTGATGCAGGTCATCAGGCAAAGGGTGATAATGGAAAAGAACCAATTGGACCAGGATCCTCTACGATGAAAGCGAAAGTGGCATCAGGAACGAAAGGCATTGCAAGTGGATTGTATGAATATCAGCTAAATTTAAAAGTGGCTTTAAAATTGCAAAAGGCATTGGAACAAAAAGGGTATCAGGTAGTTATGATTCGAACAACAGATGATGTAGACATAAGTAATGAACAGCGCGCAGACATAGCAAATATAGCAAAAGCAGATGCATTTATAAGAATCCATGCCAATGGCTCAACAGACGCATCCGCAAATGGTGTTATGACAATTTGCCCAACAAAAAATAGTCCCTATTGTAGTAATATCTATGATAGTTCGAAAAAATTATCAACCCAAATATTAGATGGCGTAACAAAAGCAACCGGAGCAAAAAAAGAATATGTATGGGAGACTGACACCATGAGTGGAATCAATTGGTGCACAGTGCCGGTAACAATTCTTGAAATGGGATATATGACAAATAAACAGGAAGATTTAAATATGGCTTCTGATGATTATGAAAATAAAATAGTAGCAGGAATAGTAGAAGGACTGGAAGCTTATTTTCAATAGAGTGTTGAATTTTACAAAGAACATTTGCTATCGTTAAAAAAATGGTGACTTGCAATATTCACTTCACAAAGAATTTTAAAGTGAATATTACCAAAAGAAGGCTCCAATGCAGTGGCAAGTCGCCATTCTTTTGGTAAATTCACCTGATAGATTATTTGTTTTACATAATTTTGCAAATACCCATTGGAAAAAAAGATTAGAAAGGAGACTGCAATGAAATTTATCTATAAAAGCAAAGTATTTATAGCAGCAATTACGTTGTTTGCTCTTCTTTTACTACTATCCTTAAACACATGTATTCAATTGGGTGGTGGTTTTTATACAGTAGGACAGGTAGACGGGCAGATACATGATCAGGTAAGCAATATTGCAGGAAGTCTGGTAGAAGAAAGCCATGTGCAAATCGATCACATAAAAATGGACAGTAATAACGGCCTGAATATAGCGACAGGTATGTTCCTTTTGAGTGGAATATTTTATATGGGAAGCAGATTTTTCTTCCTGCTAACAACATGCATTTCCTGGAAACAACAATTTAAATTCATTTTAAAAAAATCTTTGGTTTTACTGTGCATTCGCATGGATAATTAAATCATATCTTTTTATTTCCCCAAATAGTAGATGAAAAACAAAATATTTGTATACGTGAAAAATGAGTAAATCGTGTTTTGTACAAAATGTATAAGGCCTGTTTTTTGCATACAAAAAACAAAGTACAGGAAATAGGAGAGAATCATGATAATTGAGATGAAAGAAATATGCTTTTCTTATGAAGATAAAAAGCAAGTTATAAAAGACATGGATTTTTATGTAAAAGAGCATGAATTTCTGGGAGTTTTAGGTGCATCAGGGTGTGGAAAAACAACCCTTTTAAAATGCATTTGTGGATTGCTAAAACCAGATCATGGAAGTATTTTATACAATCAGGAAAATTTCCGGACATGGACAAAAGAGCAGATAGAAGAAATTAGGAAAAGAGAAATTGGTATCGTAATGCAAGACTTTGCGCTGATTTCCTGCTTAAGTGTCAGAGAAAATATTGCATTATCCTTGGAAATAAACCAGATTTACGGAGAAGAAGCACTTGAACTGACAGATTTATTTTTAAAACAATTTCAGCTATCGGAATTGCAAAATAAAATGCCAGATGCTTTATCCGGGGGTGAGAAGCAGAGAACTGCAATTGCCAGAGCATTTATAAAAAATCCAAAAATTTTGCTCGCAGATGAACCGACAGGGAATCTGGATCGGAAAAATGCAAGAAATGTGTTGGAACTTTTTTTAAAAGGAAAGCAAACGACAAGTGTGGTTATGGTAACACACGACCTTTATGCAGCTAGTTTTTGCGACAGGGTTGTCTTTTTTGAGGATGGGAAGGTAAAAAGTATATATGAGAAAAAACAAAGAAACAGAAAGGAATTCTTAGCAGAGCTTCTTTTTAGCGTGAATGAGGAGGAGATGCTATGACACTATATGCATTTCGCCTCATGCATTTTTATAGAAAGGCAAATAAAATTTTCCTTTGTGGAATGAGCTTTGGAATTGCACTTTGCCAGATGATGGAAAGTTTTATAAACAATCCAGGTTTCATGCACAACTATGCTATCGTCAGTGATGTGATGGTTGATTTTGTAAATATATTTTGGATTTTCATTATAGCACTTCTGTTTTTATATTCCATGACCTTTCACTGGCATATGTATGAGAATCAGAAAATCGAATTAGAGCATTTTTCTTTGGCAGGAATGAGAAAAAAAGAGATATTAACGATATTTTCAATGGAAATTATATTCCTGGATTTAGTTTCTGCCGGAATTGGAATTGGAATCGGAGGTTTACTTTTAACAGGGATGCGTTTTTTTTTAAAGGAGATACTTAAAAATTCGATTTATTTTCCAATTTTTTATGAAGCGGAGATGAAGAAAGTGATTTTTATTGTAATCCTGGCAGATGTTTTAGGAATCGCAGTGATTTTTGCAAAAAGCATTCTTCATACAGGAAAATTGAAAAAATCACACATTGGGATAATATGCTTGTGTTTACTTAGTTGCGCTGTTATTGCAGGAATTGTTTGTAAAGTGAATTTCAAAGATATATTAGAAGTAATGATATTACCGATAGGAATTTATGTATGTTTTTACAGTATAATTTTGTGGAAGAAAGCAGTGTTACAAAAAAAAGAATTACAGCATAAAAAGGTGTTAGAAAAAATAAACAAGAGTCCTGATTTACTGATTTGTATAAGATTAAAACAAGAAATTTTAAAGAAAGACAAAGGAATTTTGAATAGTGTATCGGCGTTGTTAACTTTGTTTTTGGTATGCATTATCGCGATTACAATCAGCCATTATTATTGGCAAAAAGATGTGTATTTCGTTACCAATCCATTTGATCTGACCATCGTAACTTATGAAGAAAAACCAGATATCTCAGAAAAACAAATCAGCTCACTGCTAATAGATAAACAAAACATAATCAAAAAAAGCATGGTACTTTCTGATGTGCGAGATAGTGCATATACATTTTTTTCAGTGAAAGATGTAAATACAAGTTTGCATACGCATTATAAGGTGACTCCAGGAACTTTTACTGAGATTTATCGTGCATATGCAGGATTTTCAAAAAAAGACTTTTTAAGTACAAGCCAGATTCATAAGGAAATGGGGAACGGAAATCTGAATTTGAAAAAGCAATCGGAAGCAGAAAACATGTTATTTGGCTATAGTAAAAGTTTTGCAGACCAGATGATTCTTTTAAACGATAAAGATTTTCAGCTACTAAAAGCGGAAGGAAAGGATGTGTATACACAAAAAGTCCGGTTATATGAGTGGAAAAACTGGAAACAGGTAGAACCAGTAATAACGAAAGCTAAAAAAATAATTGGAGCACAAAAAACATATGAAGCAATAAGTTCAAAGATACAAGGGTTTCAAAATGTAAAAACAGCAGAATTATTTTTTTCCGTAACTTTATTTCCGCTGCTTTTCGTACAATTCATGTTTGGCTTCTGGCAGTATGTCTTTGCCATAAAAAAGCAGCAGACTCGCTGGAAAAAAGATTTTGAAGCAATGGAAATATTAGGAATCAGCACAAAAGACAGGGAAACGTTTCAGAACAGACTCTTTTTGTTTGATGGAATAATTCCTGTATATGGATGTCTGGCAGGATTGTGCTATTTTGGAATCTGGATGGAGCTGGTAACACTTATAGCAGGATAAAATATTTTCTTTGTTTTAAAAAATTGCTCACACATTTTTAAGAAAACTGTGATAGAATAAAAAACATCCAGCGAAAAAATGAAGTATGATTCTGGAAATGAAAGATGAGAAAGAGAGTTTTATATGACGGGAAAAACCCACGCCTCCATTGGAGTAATGAGCGTGCTTACAGTATTACAGCCTATTACAGTGAAAGAAGCAGTATTTTACATAGGAGTAGCTTCCATCGGTTCTGTCATTTGTGATATAGACGTATCAAAATCAGATTCCAGAAATAAATTAAATCATGTTGTCCTTTTTATGCTATTTGCATTTATTGCTTTGCTTTGCATAGAGAATTATTTTCATGTCGGTATTATAGACTATATCAGAAATGATAACAATTTGTACCGGATGTGGAGTGGATTTATTTTGGGTATTGCAGTTTGCATTCTTGGAATTCGAACCCCTCACAGATCTTTTATGCATTCCATTCCTGGAATGTGCTGCATTGGATTTGCCACATATCTGATTTCACCATCAGCCCTTGCCCCAATGCTTGTTGCTATGACCTCACATATTTTGATAGACATGCTAAACCATAAAAAAGTTCGCATTTTATATCCGTTAAAATCAGGAATTGCACTTGGATTATGCAAGTCGGATGGAGTTATAAATACTGCACTATTTGTTCTTGGAATATTGGGAACTACATATTATGTTATGTTGCATTTTTTCCATTTTCAATTTTAGAGATGAAGATTTACTGTTACGAAAGAAAAGCGTGAAAAAAAGCCCCCCTGTAACTGGAAGTGATGAAGAAACTTCTAAATTACAGGGGGGCTTTTATAAAAAAATTGCAAACGTTGTATAAAAAGTATTATAAAACGTTATTTTATAACATTATTGTAAAACAAAATTATTTTTTCTGAGGAAGCATAAGCAAATCAAAATTGAAAAAGATTTTACTAATGAAAAAATTAGGATGATTTTTCAAATAAAAATAAATTGCTTTTACAATAAAAAATGCAATACATGCACCAATTCCACCAGCAATAATGCCACCTAGAATATCAGATGGATAGTGCATCATAAGATAATTTCTGGAAATTCCCATAAGAACAACGAATAAAAAGCAGGTCCAGCTTTTTTTCTTATTTGTGTTTAAAAAGATAGCCGTCATTGCAGCCATTGTAGCGGTAGTATGACCAGATGGGAAAGAAAATTCCGTGTCTTTATGTGCACCGACAAATTGCCACCAGGTATGATAAATACCATTGATATCGACAAATGGTCTTGGACGTGCAATGAAATCTTTTAAAAGAACATTTGTTATAATTCCACCACAGACAACGGCACCCAAAATACAAAAACCGATTTTTCTTGTTTTTTTAAATAAAAATAAAATAATACCAAGCAAAAGCATGCCAATTCCTTTTTCGGCAAGAAGACTGACAAACACAAAAAATGGAGTAGCAGCTCCACCGGTAACAGTTGCCAGGTGATGAAGAGCGCTTAAAATCGTGTAATCATAGGTTGCAAACGTATGATTTAACCACTGCGCGAAAGGAGTTAAGTCCATAATAGTTCCTCTTTTCAAATTATTATCATGTTTAAGTATCTAGATAAATACCAGTCGATTAAAAATCAGATAATATATCCTCAATACAAACCATAGTATTGTATCATAAGATACCATATAGGAAAATAGGCTTCATTTTTTCTTAATATTTGAAAATAAAGAAGTAACAATATAAAAACAATTTCAATATAAGATAGAAAAGTATGAATTTTTCATAAAAAAATAATTTAATTTATCTTAATGTTTGAAATTTGTATATTATATGTTATAATGCAACAAATATAAAAACCTGAGGAGGAATTTAGATATGAAAAAATGGGAAGTAGAAGTAGATGGAGTAAGACATCTTATTCAATACAAAAAAGGATTTAAAAATACAATTATTGTAGATGGTGAAACATATAAAGCGAAATCATCGAATTGGTTTATTAACATACTGGATTATGCAATTCAGTTTGGAGATACTACATGTCAGTTAGTGATAGTTGGAACAAAAGTAGATTTAGCAGTGAATGGTATTTTTATGGGAAGCAATAAGCCTTATGAACCAATCAGTAATGTACCAGCACTTTCCTGGGTATTTGTAGGAATTAGTACAATAGGAGGCCTTATTCTCTGTGGTATATGGGGGTTACTGACAGGTATACTTATGAGTACCGTTTACATTCAAAAAGGTTTGGAAAAGAAAACTGGATTTATCATAGGGGCATTTATTGGATGCAGCGCCATCCAGATCCTTATTTTTGTTGTAATCTCATCACTTTTGTATTAAATATATTTTAAAAGAGGGTAAAGTGTATGGATAATCAAGAAAATCAGAACCGAACGCAAAAAACGGTTGTATACGATCAGTTAAGTCAGGAAAAGAAAAAGAGCTTATCGGTGCTTTCTTTGGTACTTGGGATTATATCTTTTATATTTTGCTGGACGATAGTCACTCCCCTGATTACTGGAATCATTGGTATCATTACTTCTATCATATGTCTGATTCAGCATAGAGAAGGAACAAATATGGCAATAGCAGGTCTTGTCTTATCTTTGATTGGTCTTGTGATAGCATTCATTATTCTGGCACTGATTATCATCGGAATAGCAGTAAGTTAGAAATGCTTTAAATTCTTAAACTTTGCAATTGTCATAAAAATTTTGTTCAACCCCAAAAAGGCGATTGACAGCAAAGGGTATATATGTTACATTCAAAAAAATAAAAAAAAGGAGCGGTTATCATGAATCGAATCAATTATTCTACGAATAATATAAACAGGGACGACGATCGATAGCGCTTGCAACTATGAAATATCATGGGTGCAAGTGCTTGTTGTGTTGCACCTGTGTGGGGAAAAGAACCACACTGGTAAAGAAAATTTACTCGTATGGTTCTTTTTTTGTATTCAATTGTTGAAAGTAAAGTATTTAAAATGCTAGGGTTTGGTTTTTACACAAGTTGTTTTTACGAGAATAAACTGCTTTTGCGGAATAAACGAAAGAGGCAAAATCTGGCATCGACTAATTTCACATAAAAAGAATCATACAAAAATTGTCAAACAATATCAAAAGAAAAGGATAAGGATTGTATGAAGATAAAAGAAAACGTTATGGTAGAAAACAACTGTAATTTAAGTGAACAGATGCAACAGATCACAGATGAAAACGAGATAAGATCAAGTATTGGGAAAACAATTATAGTACATGGAAGTATTTATAAAATTAGAAAAATGAGTGGATTTGCATTTGTTATGTTGCGCCAGAGAGAAGAAATATTACAATGCATTTTTGTGGAAGAAGAGACAGAAATTAAATTGCAGGAGCTTACAGAAGAAAGCTGCGTAAAAATAAAAGCATATGTAAAAAAAGAACCTAGAGCAAAAATAGGATATGAACTAATGATTCAGACAGTACAAGTTCTTTCAAAGCCCAAAGAATGTATGCCAATTGTAATAAATCAAAAAGAAGTGAATACTTCTTTAGAACAGTTATTATATTATAGAGTGATCACACTGCGAAATGAGAAACAAAGAGCAATTTTTAAACTGCAGGAAGGAGTCACAAATGCATTCCGTAACTTCTTACAAAAGGAACAGTTTGTAGAAATACATTCACCTAAAATTGTTGGTTTAGGTGCCGAAGGAGGAGCAAATACATTCTCATTGGACTATTTTGAAAAAAAAGCGTATTTGGCACAAAGCCCGCAAATCTATAAGCAGATGATGGTTGGGGTAATGGAACGTGTTTTTGAAATTGCACCTGTTTTTCGCGCAGAAAAGCACGATACAAAACGTCATTTAAATGAATATATCAGTGTTGATTTTGAAATGGGATATATTGAAGATTTTACTGAAATCATGAAGATGGAAGAGGATATGTTATGTTATCTTTTTGAATATTTAAAAGAAAATCATAAAAAAGAATTGCAACTGTGGAATCTAACGTTACCTCAAATTACAAAAATACCAGTAATTAAGTTTCAGGAAGCAAAAAAAATAATAACTGAGGACTTTCATCAGTGCATTACAGAGACAAAGGATTTAAGTCCATCAGAAGAGAAAATATTATGTGCCTGGAGTAAGGAAGTATTTGGAAGTGAGTTTTTATTTGTGACACACTATCCAACAGAAAAAAGACCTTTTTATGTAATGGATAGCCAGGAAAATCCAGCAGAAACATTAAGCTTTGATTTACTTTTTGGTGGAATTGAAATAACGACTGGTGGACAACGCATTCATCTTTATGAAAAACAGGTGGATAAGATGAAAAAAAGAAATATGTCTGTGGAAAACTTTTCACAATATCTTATGATGCATAAATATGGGATGCCCCCACATGGCGGGCTTGGTCTTGGACTGGAAAGATTTATGGCAAGTTTACTGCATTTAGATGATGTCCGCTACACTAGTCTTTTCCCAAGAGATATGAATCGCCTGATTCCATAAAAATCTGCGAACAAAAGATAAATCAAAACTAGAAGTATTGCGCATATATGCCGGAAGTTATAATAAAAATAAAAAGTAAAAAAGGAAAAAAACATGAAATTTTTAAAAGCAGATCAGGTAACACAGGAAGTCTTTACGCTGGAAAATTATCCGAAAACAGGGAAACGCCATTACCATGTAAAAAATCTCTGATGTAACAGAGATTATTTCCACGAAAATCCTTTTATATCAGGCTGCCATACAGGAGGGCTTAATAAAGTGGTTTCGCCGATATCAGGTAAAACATCATAAAGATTACATCCCATGCGTTTTTCAAAATCAGCTTTAATGTTGTAGGTAACATCCCAGCGTTGAAGCGTATTTTCCCACATGCCATAACGCCGCACTATATCCACAAAGCGCTTTTCTAAAATGCAAAATCCATAATCAACGGCAAGCCCATCACAAAGTTGTAAGAGTCTGTCATAATCATCAATTTTATAACCCAGCAGATGTTCTTTTATGAAAATTTCTTCCTCTGTATCAGGAATAAAATTAAATTCTGCTTTCATTAAAGGATAAGAATGAGTCAGACAAACTCTTGCTACTTCATCCCAGCCGTGTTCCATACAGTACTTGTATCCTTCATATACGTGTTTTGGAATGGAAACGATACCAACACGACGCCCAATATCGTGAAGCATACCAAGTACGTATGCTTTTTGGGCATTCATACCAGAAATTTTAGAAGCAATATTTCTGGCTGCGATTCCAGTATTTTTCGAATGTTTTGTCCACGGACCTGGATTCTTTTCATATGCAAGTTCAAGTTCCTGTTCTGCTTGTTTTATACTTGGGTACATAAAACCTCCTAATAAGATACAAAATATGCGTTTGAAATACAATATGTTTAAACAGCGATTACAAAAATATGTATGTTTCATAAAACATTTCTTATAATATAAAATACTATATTTGAGTGAAATAACCTATAGGAAAAATGAAAAAAATATTATATAGTAAAACAAACTGAAAAAACAGAAAAATAAAATACAAAAAAATCAGAAAAATAAAATACGAAAAAATCAGAAAATGTATGCAGGAAAAATAAAAAATGTTATGATAAAAACAATAAAGAGAATAGAATTAAATAAGGTACTTTATAAACAGATATGAGAGTACAAAAAGACAGAAAATGGGAGGAAAATCAGATGAATCATGCAGGAACAGTTACACTTGAAACCGAGAGGTTAAAATTAAGAGCACTCGTGCCAGAAGATGTAACAGCGATGTTTGATAACTGGGCGAAAGAAGAGGAAGTTACAAAATTTCTGACATGGCCGACACATACATCCGCTGAAGTTACAAAAGAAGTATTGAATTCATGGATGAAAGAGTATGGCAAAAAGGATTTTTACCAATGGGGAATTGAACTAAGAGCAATAAAACAGGTAGTTGGAACAATTTCAGTCGTTCATATTAAGGAAGATATAAAAGAAGTTGAAATTGGCTATTGCATAGGAAGTAAATTCTGGAATCAGGGAATCATGTCAGAAGCATTAAAAGAGATCATGAGATTTTTCTTTGAAGAAGTTAAAGTGAATCGTATTACAGCGCGACACGATACGAATAATCCAAACTCTGGTCATGTTATGAGAGCGTGTGGTTTGAAATTTGAAGGAATCCATTTACAAGGAGATATTAATAATACTGGCGTCTGTGATGTTGCAGTATATGGGCTGGTGGCAGATGATTATATTTGGATTAAGTCACAATAGAAATTTATAGCATAAATTTTATCTTGACAATCGAAATGAATCCTGTCTATAATGTAGCATAATAAAAGATATAAATAAAAGCTATGAAAAGAAGAGTACATAATTTGACCTTTTACAGAGAATCCATGGTGGTGAGAATGGAGAAAGCGATTGAATTATGGAAGATGGTCTTGGAGCTTCGTACCGAATGCATTTTGCTTAGGCTACGACGGAGGCGCCCGTTACAGTGATAAACTATCGGTGAGTAATTTCATCCGTAGTTGATAAGGTTTGCATTGTGAGATGCAGATAAAATAAGGTGGTAACACGAAGCGTTTGCTCTCGTCCTTGAAAGGATAACTTTCAGGTACGGGAGCTTTTTTCATGCAGTCAAAAATACGGATATTTTATTTTACTGTTGGAAATGTAAAGGAAGCTGTATTTTCTGTGATTTGTTTTCATTTTTTCTAAAAAAGAATTGACATCGGAAAAAAAGTGGCTTACACTACTAATAATTTATATGCAGTAATTCATATATAATTACTATGAAATAAAAACGAATGGATAGAGAATATAAAATAGGCGTTTGCGAAACGATGTAAATCACTTACTATGACAGGTGAAGTTACCAAAAGAATATAAAAAATATAAAGGGAGCTAAACATGGGCGAATCCATAATAGAGATAAAGAATCTTGAAAAAACATATGTAACAAAAGAAAAAGAAGTTACAGCTTTAAAAGGAATCAACCTTTCCATAGAAAAAGGAGAAATTTTTGGAATTATAGGTTTAAGTGGTGCAGGAAAAAGTACATTGGTACGTTGTATAAATTATCTGGAAGAACCTACAAGTGGGACAGTAACGGTACATGGAAGAGAACTTGGAACATTAGAGGAAAAGGAACTATTAAAAGCACGTCAGTCCATTGGAATGATTTTTCAACAGTTTAATCTCTTGCTGCAGCGCGATGCACTGGATAATATCTGTTTTCCACTTGAAGTCCAGGGAATGAAAAAGAAAGAAGCAAGAAAAAGAGCCGAAGAATTATTAGAATTGGTAGGTTTAAGTGAGAAAGCGAATGCATACCCGTCTCAATTATCTGGGGGACAAAAGCAAAGGGTGGCAATCGCAAGAGCACTTGCTACAAATCCTGAAGTGTTACTTTGTGATGAAGCGACAAGTGCACTTGATCCGACAACGACGAAATCTATTTTGGCGCTGATAAAAGAAATCAACCAGAAACTTGGTATTACCGTTGTGATTATCACACATGAAATGACTGTAATCGAAGAAATTTGTAATCGGGTTGCAATTATTGACCAAAGCAAGATTGCAGAGATTGGTGATGTGAAAAAAGTATTTACAAAGCCTGAGAGTCAGATTGCAAAACAACTTGTTCTGGCAGATACATATAAACCAGTCACATTTGAACAGCAGAATGCATATCGTATTATCTTTGACGGACGAAGTTCTTTTGAACCTGTAATTTCAAATTTGGTATTAGAATCGAAAGTGCCAGTTAATATTTTATATGCAAATACGAAGAATTTAGATGGAAAAGCAATTGGTGAAATGGTAATTCAGTTGCCAGATGATGAAAAAGCCAAAGAAAGAGTTTTTCGTTATTTGGAAAGAAATGATATTCACTTTGAGGAGGTAACAGAAAATGTTTGATTCAGATACGATAAACATGATTATACAAGGAATCGGAGAGACCTTATATATGACAATTGCTTCTTCACTTTTAGCTTATATACTCGGACTTCCCTTAGGTGTACTGCTCGTTGTTACCGATAAAAAGGGAATTCATCCAATGCCAGTATTAAATAATGTAATCGGAACCATTGTTAATTTTTTGCGTTCCATACCATTTATTATTTTACTGGTTTCTGTTATTCCGGTTACGCGTGCAATTACAGGAACGACAATTGGTCCAACAGCAACAATCGTACCATTGGTGATAGGATCAGCGCCCTACATTGCAAGATTAGTAGAATCTTCTTTAAATGAAGTAGATTCGGGTGTGATTGAGGCAGCAAGATCCATGGGAGCCTCTACGCTTCAGATTGTCTTAAAGGTATTGATTCCGGAAGCAAAATCAGCATTGATTCTTGGTGGAGCAATTGGTGTTACTACAATATTATCTTATTCAGCATTAGCAGGAATGACTGGCGGCGGTGGACTTGGAACGATAGCTATCCAGTATGGATATTATAGAAACGAAACGGCATTGGCATGGGTAACTGTGATTTTACTCGTTATCATTGTAATTGTATTTCAGGAAATTGGAACACGCTTATCCAGATATTTTGATAGACGTATTACAAAATAAAGAAGAAATTTAGGAATGAAAAAACAGGAGGAAACTATTATGAAAAAAAGAATCGTATCAATTGCGTTGCTCGCAGCAGTGAGTGTAACACTCCTTGCAGGATGTGGCTCAAAAAAATCAAGTGAAACAGTATTAACCGTAGGAGCATCACCATCTCCGCATGCTGAAATTTTAGAGCAGGTAAAAGGAGATTTGAAAAAAGAGGGAATTAAACTAAAAATTGTTCAGTACTCAGATTATGTTCAGCCAAATGAGGCACTAAACAGTGGAGATCTGGATGCAAATTACTTCCAGCATAAACCATATATGGATGAATTTAATAAGGAAAAAGGAACAAAGCTGGTTTCAGTTGGAACAATCCATTATGAACCACTCGGAATCTATGCTGGAAAGACAAAATCTTTGAGCGATTTAAAAGATGGAGCACAGATAGCAATACCAAATGATACAACAAATGAAGCCCGCGCCTTACTATTATTAGAAACACAGAAATTAATTACATTAAAAGACGGTGCAGGTCTAAATGCAACGGTGAAAGATATCAAAGATAATCCAAAAAATTTGAATATTGTTGAAATTGAAGCTGCTCAGATTCCTCATTCTTTGCAGGATGTTGATCTTGCTGTATTAAATGGTAACTATGCAATTCAGGCAGGTCTTAGTGTATCTAAAGATGCACTTGCTATTGAAACAGCTGATTCAACAGCTGCAAAAACATATGCAAATATCATTGCAGTGAAAAAGGGAAATGAAAATAACAAAGCAGTAAAAGCGCTTGTAAAAGCTTTACAGAGTGAAAAAATTAAAAAATATATCAATGATAAGTATGATGGTTCTGTAGTTCCAGCATTTTAAGGATGATTGAAATAAATCGAAAATTTGAAACCGAAAGCTACATACTTTTTCTGAAAAAGTAATTGTGAAAATAACGTAAATAAAAAGGCATGAGAGAAATCTCCTGCCTTTTTGTTTACATTAATAGGTATTTGCGAAACAATGTAAAATGCCTAATTATCTTTTAGAATATGCAATCGATCCCACTCATCTAAAGGGGCGAGATACCCTTTTTCTTTCAAAGCTTCATAAATTTCTTCTAAAATCTGTGTATCATCAGCAATGACGGTATGATAGTGATAATTACTGGTGACATTTTTCAGTGGTGTAGATTTCCCGGTTTTTAAATCTTCCAGAAACTCTTTGATATGGCGGCGTGAACGTATTTGAAGTTCACCACGTATAATGCCGTAAGCTCGGTGATTTACGAATACATCAACAACAGAGCCTCCCAAATCGATGATGGTACATAATTCATCTTCGGTTTGCTCATCGGTATGATGGATTTTAAAAACCCGGCTGCTGTTTACTTCAGAAAACAGGATGATATAGCCGCGGTTTGTGGAAATAATGTCATAACCAGAACTGCGCAATAATGCAATATCCTGAACAATGACCTGACGGCTGACTGCAAAATCATTGGCAAGTTGCGTACCAGATACTGGCACAGAACTTTTCCTTATTGTGTTAATAAGTTTTTTCCTTCTTTGTTCGCCATTCATACGAATCATCCTTTCTTTCATATTTAAAGATTATCTGTAAACAATATTAAAAATCAGATTGTATGCAGATTCTTTAAAGAAAAATCTAAAATAGGAGCAGAATGTGTAAGTGCTCCACTTGATATATAGTCTACACCAATAGCAGCTATGAATTCAATATTTTCTTTTGTGATATTCCCAGAGCATTCCGTCAGAGCCTGTCCATCGATAAAAGCAATGCACTTTTTCATTTCATCGAAACTCATATTATCAAGCATTATAATATCTGCTTTTGCCAAAAGAGCTTCCTGTACCATTTCAAAAGATTCTGCTTCTACCTCTATTTTTTTTACAAAAGAAGTGTTTTGTTTTGCCAGCTTGACAGCATTCGTAATTCCGCCAGCAGCAGTGATATGGTTATCTTTAATTAATACACTGTCAGATAGATTATAACGGTGATTTTTTCCACCTCCGACACGAACTGCATACTTTTCGAAAAGTCTTAAATTTGGAGCTGTCTTTCTGGTATCTAAAAGTGTAGCCTTTGCATGGTGCGCAGATAAAAGTGCAACCATTTCATAAGTATAGGTTGAAATTCCGCTCATACGCTGTAAAAAATTTAAAGCAACACGTTCTGCACTTAAAATACTCCTCATGCAACCCTTTATTTGAGCAATTACTTCGCCTTTTTGAATCACTTCGCCATCTGTGTGAAAACAGGTTATTTCGATTGAAGAATCGAATAAAAAGAAAGTGCGTTCAAATACTTCAAGTCCGCATAGTGTACCAGATTGCTTACAGATTAAATCGGCACATCCAGTCTGATGTTTGGAAAAAATACTATTTGTAGTAATATCTTCCGTAGTAATATCTTCGTGAAGAGCACTTAAAATCAAAGCATCTGCCTGGAAGAAAAATGGCTCAAATGAAAAGGAAGATATCGTTTCTTTAGAATTATCTTGTATTGACATATATGAAAAATCCCTTCGTTAAATGATTGATGTGTAAATGATATGCCTGTAAATGAATCCGGTGCATGCGATTTATTCAAAACATAAGGAGTGTTTGGATGCAATTTCAAAAGCAGCACGTTTGGCAAAAACCAGGCTTTCTAATAAAGAATTGCTGGCAAGGCGGTTTGCACCATGAACGCCATTACATGCCGTTTCTCCAACTGCATATAAATGATGTGCAGAAGTATGACTGTTAGAATCCACGTGAATGCCTCCCATAAAATAATGCTGTGCAGGAACAACAGGGATTGGTTCTTTTGTAATATCATACCCTTCCTGCAGGCAATGCTCATATATATTAGGAAAGTGATTTCGTATTTCATCTATGCCAATTGGAAGCAGGGAAAGTAAAACAAAATCCGTATGATCTTTTTCCATTTGTTCTTTGATTTTTTGCGTTAAAACATCTCTTGGTAGTAATTCATTCACAAAACGCTTTTGATTTTTATCCAAAAGTATGGCACCTTCTCCACGCACAGATTCTGAAATTAAAAATCTTCTCCCCTTTTTTGTACTATAAAGAGTAGTAGGATGAATTTGTACATAATCAAGATGCTCTAGTTCAATGCGATATTTTTTTGAGAGGGTAATCGAATCCCCGGTCAAATGGCGAAAATTTGTTGAGTGTTCGTAAAGACCACCGATTCCGCCAGTAGCAAGAATTGTCTTGGAAGCAGTAAAATTCAAAAGTGATTTGTCATCATTATGAATTGCCGTAATACCATGCACAGAATTATCTGAGTAAATAAAATCTGTCATAGTAGTATACTCATAAAATGTAAGATTGCTTCTTCGCTTTGCTTCTGCTAAAAGCTTTGCAGTAATTTCTTTTCCAGTAATATCTTTATGAAAAAGAATCCGGTTATTTGAATGAGCCCCTTCTTTTGTATAAAGAAATTCTCCGTTTTTTTGTTCGAAAGTTACGCCATAAGAAATCAGATCACGTATGATATCTGGTGATGAATGAATCATAATGGAAACATTTTTTTGATTATTTTCATAATGACCAGCACGCATGGTATCTTCAAAATAAGCATCAAAGTCACTGGGTTCTTTTAAAACACAAATACCGCCCTGTGCTAAATAAGAGTCACTGTTTTCTAAAGAATCCTTGGATAAAATGCAAATATTTAAATCTTTTGGAAGCTGCAGGGCACAATAAAGTCCTGACACGCCACTTCCTACGATGACAACATCGCAATTAATTTGTTTCAAAATAAAGACTTCCTCTCATTTATAGATTCGCTTGAAATGGATTTACAAAAACGCTACCTAATATTTACCTGCGTTTTATATGAAATATAGTAACATATGATAAGACATATGACAAGACACGTAATAAGACATATAACAAGAGGCATAATACGACATATGATAATGTATACGGCATGATTCGTATCACAAGCAATACGATGATGTGCATAGCGTGATTCATATCATAAGAAACACGAAAAAGCCTTAGAAAAAGATTGAAAGAAGATTATAAAAGTCTTAGAAAAACAAAAGTCTTAGAAAAATAAAACTCTGGAAAAAAATAATTGACGTATCGAAAAAAAAGAATTATGATAAATGAGAAGTTATGCATAACAAATAAACCGTTAGGAGTGATGTAAAATGAGAGAAAACAAAATGGTGAATTACAATAAAAGAGTAAACAGACGATAACGGAATATTGGGTGATATGCATGAATATGTTTTGAATTTTCGGGACACATATTGGTGTTCCTTTTTTATACCCTTTTTGCCCAATATTCCAGCAAATGAATATTGGAGGACGTTATGTCAAAAGCAATAAACAATAGTGATACAAAAAAGGCAATTGTAACAGCAGTACATAAAGACAGATACGAATTAAGAGATGCAGATAGCGAATCGGATGTGAAAGGAAATTTTTTTGGAAGATTAAAATCCTCCATCTATTTTGGAAAAGCATCTCCCCTTTTTCCTACAGTAGGAGATGAGGTACTTACGATTTACAATGCAAATGGGGATAGTCAGATAATCGAAACACTTCCACGCAAAACCGTATTTTTAAGACAAAGTATGACACAGGGAGAAGCAGATCAGGCAGTTGCAGCAAATTTTGATTATGTTTTTTTGGTTTTATCTCTAAATGAAGATTTTCGAGTCAGCAAACTGGAACGTTATGCAGCGCTGGCATGGCAAAGCAATGCAACACCAGTCATTATTTTAACAAAGGCTGATTTATGCGAAGATATTTCCTACTACGAATCATTGGTAGAAAAACATGTACCTTTTGTAGCCTTTGTATCAGTAAGTACCGTAACAGGATTTGGGATGGATAAATTAGAGCCATACCTGCAAAAAGATAAAATCATTGTATGCCTTGGTGCTTCTGGTGTTGGAAAATCATCGCTGATAAATGCACTATATGGTGACGAAGTCTTAAAAACGAATGACATCCGTGTTTCAGATGATCAGGGACACCATACAACGACGCACCGGCAAATGCTACCTTTAAAAAATGGAGCATATATGATTGATACGCCTGGTATGAGAAAAATGCTGGCCTCTGGGGGAGACGGAAAAGAAGATATTTCTAATAGTTTTTTTGATATAAAAGAATATCTGACAAGCTGCCGTTTTCGAAACTGTACGCATAAAAAGGAACCTGGCTGTGCTATTTTAAAAGCGATTCAGGATGGATCTTTAGAGCAAAGGCGGTGGGATATGTATTTATCAATGCTGCGTGAAGAAGCTTATGCAAAAAAGCGTGCACAGATCAATCAAAATAGAGTAGAGAAAAAAATATTGAAAAAACAATCCAGGTCGAAAGACGAATATCTGTTCTAAAAATGGATGCTAAGGTAAAATGGGTGCTGACGAAAAGTTAGCATCCATTTTTTTGAATAAAAAGTAAAAATGAGCTTGAAATAAGCTAAAAACATGATATAATTTAATGAAAAGTGTCAAAAAACGAAGAAATAAGTTGCATAAAATAGAGGTGGAAAAATGAGCTGCACGGCAACTGAATTAGCAAAGAAATTAGACATTTCACGTTCCAATTTGTACTATTTAAAAGAAAAGAGTCAGATTCAGATGTCGGTAGATCAAAAAGGACATCCGATTTGGGACGATGAAGTATATGAACAATTAAAGACTTATTTAGAGCAAAGAAAAGATAAAAAAGGAAAGCATGCCAAAGCAAAGCTCCCTTACAAAACATTTAAAATTAATAATCGAAGATATCTTGGAAATAAATATAAATTGTTATCATTTATCCGCAAAGTTGTGGGAAAAGAATGCAGGAATATCACAACAGTTGCGGATATTTTTGCGGGAACTGGAGCAGTCGCGTCTGCATTTACAGATAAAAAGATTATAACAAATGACATTATGTATAGTAATTATATCTGTCATATGGCATGGTTTGCTGCGAAAGCATATGATAAGGAAAAAATCTTGGATTATATTCATCGTTACAATCATCTGGAAGTGAAAAATGATAATTATATGAGTGAAAATTTTGCAGATACTTATTTTAGCTTAAGTGATTGCAGAAAAATCGGATACATTCGGGAAGATATTGAAGAAAAATATAACAAAGGTTTTTTGAATGAAAAGGAAAGAGCCTTACTTGTCACATCATTGATTTATGCAATGGATAAAATTGCAAATACCTGCGGTCATTATGACGCATATCGTCAGGGAGCTTCATTTGACAGGCATATTGAACTTTTAGTACCACTTCCGGAAGAAATACTAAATGAGAATAATATCTGCTATCATATGGATACCAATGAACTGGTAAAAGAAATGGAAGCAGACCTTGTATACATTGATCCACCATACAATTCAAGGCAGTATTGTGACGCATATCATCTGCTTGAAAATGTAGCAAGGTGGGAAAAGCCAAGCGTATATGGTGTTGCAAAAAAGATGGATCGAAAGAACTTAAAAAGTGCGTATTGTACAAAAAATGCAACAAAAGCGTTTGAAGAACTTATTGATTCTATTCATGCAAAATATATCCTTTTGTCCTACAACAATATGGCAGAAAAAGGAAATGAACGCTCGAATGCAAAAATCAGTGATGAAGATATATTACGAATTTTAAAGAAAAAAGGGAAAGTAAAGATTTTTTCGGAAAGTTATAAAGCATTTTCCACAGGAAAATCGGATATTCAGGAAAACGAGGAGAGACTTTTTTTGTGCAAATGTAAAGAAGAACCAAAAGAAATCATACCGTCACCACTTAATTACACGGGTGGAAAATTTAAATTACTGCCACAATTGCTTCCACAGTTTCCAAAGTCCGTCAATCAGGTTGTGGATTTATTTTGCGGTGGATGTAATGTGGGAATCAATATGAACTGCAGCAAAGTTCTCTTTAATGATGCAAATCCTTATCTGATGGGATTAATTCAGATTTTTCAAAAGAGGACGAAAGAAGAAGTTTTTGAAAATATCTATCGGATCATTGATACATATGGACTTTCAAAGGCAAGTGAAAACGGATATGACTATTACAACTGCATTAGTTCACAAGGATTAGGAAGCTATAATAAGGAACCATATAATGCCTTACGCAGTGATTTTAACCAGATGGAAGAACAAAATGACGATTACTACTTCATGCTTTACGTCATTATCATATATTCTTTTAACAATCAGATTCGATTTAACCGAAAAGGAGAGTTTAATCTTCCAGTTGGAAAAAGAGATTTCAATCCAAAGATGCAACAAAAGCTTTCTAATTTTATAGACCGTATAAAAAATGCAGACTATACGTTTTCTACTGGAGATTTTAGAAATCTTGATATTTCCAAATATAAGAAAGACTCTTTTTTCTATGCAGATCCGCCTTATCTGATTACGTGCGCAACGTATAATGAGCAAAATGGATGGAATGAAAAAGATGAGACAGATCTTCTGGCGTTTTTAGATGCGTTAGATAAAAAGGGTGTAAAATTTGCCTTATCCAATGTACTAGAGAGCAGAGGACGTAAAAATGATGTTTTATATGCATGGACAAAGGCAAATAAAAAGAGATATAAAGTAATTGATTTAGATTATAATTATTCCAATTCCAATTATCAGTTAAAAGATAAAATGAGTGTAACAAGAGAAGTTTTGATTACGAATTATTGAGGAGTGCAATGATAGAAGAGATTGGTTTTAGAAGTTATTGCTGGTCGGTAGGAACAACAAGTTACCGGACAGATAATTTTAATATGAATATGGAAACCCAGCTTAGATATTTGCATGAATTTAAACATCTGCCTGTAAATAAAGGAAGAGACTGGGCGGGAAATAATGAATTTCAAAAAGACTATTATGAGTTTTTAAAAGAAAAAGGATTCCTAAAAGGAGAAGCACAAAGACCTGATAAAGACGCAAGGGAAAAGACATCTGGACTTGTTGATATTGGATTACTAACCCATGCAAGAGATTTAACACCTGCAGGATTAAAGTTGCTTCGATTATCTGATAAAGCGGATTTTTCGCCTGATAATAGTTTAGAACTGCAAAAAGACAGCTTTTTGTATTTTAAACAGATGCTAAAAACGTACAATGTGGTAGATGGATATACAGTTCGTCCATTTCTGGTGTTTTTATATATCATTTCCAAAGCCGGATATCTGACAAATGATGAATTTACCTATCTGTTACCGCTTTGTATCAATCAAAATACTACAATAAAAGTATTAGAAGCAATGCAAAAAGCACGAGAAGAACAAAAAGGATTTGATGATATTATTCTATCCGTTCTTATGGAAAGAGAGAATTATCAAAGAGCACTTTCCATGCTTTTAGAGCAGGATGTAGATGAAGACCTGATTTGCACCATTGGAATCAATCGTAAAAGTAAACAGTATGATAAACCATATTATCCAATTTACCAGAGCTTAAAAAAAATCGTATTCTGCAAGGAAGAAGTTACCCCAGACAAATTGCTGCTGTTGTATGACAAAACAAAAAAACTTACAAATACAAAAATTGCTTCTTATTGGAGAAAATATTTATTTACAACAAATGCAAAAAGTATAATCAGAAAAGATGGTGTAAAAACGCTGCAAAATACTCCGCTGATGTTCTCAGATACGCTGGAGGCGTTTCATAAAAACTTTTTTTATACACTGCATTTATTAAAAGCAAAGGCTACACTATCAGACTATTTTGATTTAAACCGCAGATATTTTAAAAGCACAGATGCCATTATCTTTAAAGATGGAAGAGTGCTGCTTGATATTTTGCCAAAGTGCTATTTAATGGGACGCGAAGAGGAACTTTTACAGATTGCATTTGAAAGATGTGATGTACTGGGTGAAGATATTCCATTAGAAAAAATCAATCCATGTCTAAAACTGGATGAAGTAAAATTATATGAGAATTTAAGTATAGAACTTGGTCAGACAATTACAGATGCCGCAAGGGCTAAAAAATTGATTCATAATGAACGCTATGCCCGTTTTGATGCATTGGTGCAAAGTCGTTTTCCGATAGAAACGTTATCTGCTCTTTTGGATAAATTTGAAGAAAGAAAAGATGAGGACATCAAGCAACTTGTAACAGATAATGCAGATGTACCGACAATTTTTGAATATATACTTGGGATTGCCTGGTATTATATTAGTGGAAAAAAGGGAAATGCACTTGAATTTATGAATCTGTCGTTAGAAGCTGATTTACTGCCAAAGACTCACGCCGGTGGTGGCGAAGCAGATTTGGTGTGGGAATATGAAGATACGAATGAGTATAAGAAACATACACTTTTATTAGAAGCAACGCTGGCAGATAAAACGAATCAAAGGCGTATGGAGATGGAACCAGTATCCAGACATTTGGGCGATTATCTGATTGCCAATCCCCAAAAAGAGGCTTATTGCATTTTTGTAACCACAAGTCTGAATATGAATGTTATTTCTGATTTTCGAGGAAGAAAGTATATGACCTACTACAATGCAAATGCAAGTAAATCGGTATATGGTATGAAAATAATCCCATTGCAAACCAGTAATTTGAAACAGATGTTATTGAATAATATAGAATATCCATTTTTATATCAGTGTTTTGAAGATGCATACAGGCAAAATGAGGAACCAAGTGTTTGGTATGAAAAATATATTTCGTCTATTTCATAAAGTGAGAAAAGCATATCATTTGATAAAGTATAATAAGCGATAAGATATCTGCATATGCCTTAAAACAACAAAGTGAAGATGGAGATTTTAAGTTTACATTATTATAAGATATTTACATTCTATAAAACAAAAGAAAAGCATCGTGAAATTTAAAATTCTTAAATTGTATGATGCTTTTTTTGCGCTAAAAAATACTTAGGATTCAATCCGATCCCGTCCGGAATCTTTTGCCTTATATAAAAGAATATCAGCTTTATTGATTAACTCATCAGCAGATTCATCATGATAGGCAACAATTCCAGCAGATATTGTGACAGAAAGATCTGTAATATGGAAATCATAGGAACGAATAAAAGACTGGATATGATTTGCAATTTTTAACGCATTTTGGCTGTCTTCACCTAATAAAATAATTGTGAATTCTTCTCCACCGTAGCGCCCGGCAAAAGACGAGGAGGAAATAGAAGATTGTATGATTTCGGATACTGTTTTTAAAACAATATCACCAATCATATGTCCATAGGTGTCATTGACCTGCTTAAAGTAGTCAATATCTAACATCATAAGATGAAAAATTGTATGATGTTCGATTGCATAATGAATCTGCTGCTCTAAAATATCATTTATATATTGATGATTATACAGACCTGTTAAGCCATCATGAACAGATTTTATATATAAATCATCATTTAATCTGCTTAACTGATTATTTAATGCCTGAATCCGAATATTATTTTCTACGAGTTCGTTTTCTGTTTTCTTTTGTTCTGTCATATCCACAATGCAGCAAAGGGCGGCGGTCTGATCTTTGTAGACACAGGGAATGGACGTAATGAGAGCAGAAAAAGAACTTTTATCGGATCTATTTAAAGTAGCGTTGAAGGCAATTACATCTTTTTTTTCATAAAAATCATCTGAAAAATAAGCAGATCGGAATTCTTTTGCTAAAAAATGCCAGATAGGCAGATTGGGCAAAAGATTTTTATCACGTTTAAATAAACGTGACGTTTGTTCATTGAAATACAGTATATTTCCGGAATCTTTTGAAAAAAGTAAAATAGAAACAGGAGTAATTTCAATTATTTTTTGAAACAGTAGTTCACTATTTTTTAACTTCAAATTTGTATTCTTATGACGTTCTATTTCAAATTGAAGCCACTTTTTTGAACTGATATCCTCACCTGTAATTAAAATGCCATGTAAAAGATTGGTCTCCTGAAACCATAAAGGAATGATGGATATATAAAATGGAGTTACATCGCCAGATGGCATAAGAAGATAGATTTCTTCAATATACTGTGTTTCTTTTAATTCTTGCGTATGGTTCAATAAATGAATTAAAAAATCGTGCTTTATAAAGTCAGTAATAGATTTCCCAACTATTTTCTGGTGGTTTATGGAGAAAAGCTCATAGACCTGATTATTGGCATCCATAATATTTCCCTGGGCATCCAGTAAAAAATGAATTCCAGCTAGTTCATGAAATAATTTTGAAGTCAGAGTGGGCGTGGGAATGGACAAAAACTGAAAACGAGTAATAGAAAGATAGATGCCTAAAAAAGTAATAATAGCAAAAATTTGTCCTAAATTTAAAATACGTCGATATCCAAGAATTGGAAAAAAGGTTTCGAATATGAAATTAAGGAAAATAGAGATGGTAGCTGGAACTGCAATGGAAAGGGTCTGTTTTTGAATTAATGGGTGTTTCTTTTTCCGACTCCATATGAAGAGAGCACAAATACTGATGATTAAATAAGAGTAACTATAAATGAATTCTGCATTATAAAAAAGCGCAGTAATAAAAGGGGGAGTTTTAATGTCTGGTCCAAAACAAAACCATACTAAGAATAGTAAAAAGAAACCGGGCAGAAGAATGAAAATACGAAACCATTGAAAGCGCATGTATTTGAAATTTATAAAGGTTAAAACAAAATATAAGACAAAAGCTTCAAATAAACACCACCCGACAGCTCCAACTTTATTCCATATAGAAAAGCTTATAGAATCGGTAGCAAGGTAGCAAAAACCACTTGAGACTGACCAGATACTAAAACATAGTGCCTGTATGAAAAAAATTTGAAAAAGTCTCGAGGAAGGATTTAAATGAAAGGTACGAAATCCTATATATAAATAGAAAAAACATGCTAAAAAAGATAAAACAGATAAGTATATCATATAAGTACCTCATAATAAGTTTGCTTTATTTTAACACATAAAATTGCTTTGTCAATTGAGAAAAGAAGATTTACTTTTAATGAGAATCATTTTAAGATAAGAAACATAGATAATTGAAAAATTCACCTAATATATCAAGTATTTTACATGGATTTGCAATTTTCTAAAGATAAAAAAGACAAAAAAGAGATATGAAATGAAAAATTCAGTTAGCAGGATACAAAAAAATGAAAAAAATAACGTTTTTTGAAAAATTATATTTAGAACAGGATTTATTATATTTTACGAAAAAAACATGATATAATTAAGTTCAATATATGTTGTAAAATAAAGAATACTATGTACCAATAAGAAGTAGTGAAAAAGTTATAAAGGAGTATGAAAAATGGCATTAATAGGTATTGACTTAGGAACCACCAACAGCCTTGCAAGTTATTGGGGAAAAGATGGAGTTCAACTGATTCCAAATGAATTTAATGAGTATCTGACACCTTCCATTGTAGGATTCAATGAAAAAAAAGAGGTAGTAATAGGAAAAGCAGCAAGGGAAATGATTATTACAAATCCGACCAGAACATTTCGTGAATTTAAGCGTAATATGGGAACGGATAAGAAATTTTGCGTGGATGATCTGGAATTTCGTGCAGAAGATTTGTCTGCATTTGTATTAAAACAACTAAAGCAGGACGCAGAGAATTTCTTACAGGAAGAAATCACAGAAGCAATCATCAGTGTACCCGCGTATTTTACTGATAAACAAAGAAGTGCGACCAGGGTGGCAGGACAGATTGCTGGTTTAAAAGTAGAAAGATTGATCAATGAACCTTCTGCAGCTGCGTTAGCTTACCGAATAAATGAAGAGGAAGAACATGCTATTTATTTGTTATTTGACTTTGGGGGAGGAACACTTGATATTTCGGTTGTAGATGCTTTTGATAATATTGTTGAAATTACGGCAGTATCAGGAGATAACCAACTTGGTGGAAAAGATTTCAATGAAATAATTGAGAACTACTTTTACAAAGCAAATGATTTACGAAAAGAAAGCCTGTCTTTAAAGTGGCAGGAATTTGTATACAGAGAGGCAGAAGAATGTAAGATACAGCTTACTTTAGAGGATACAGTAAATAAAATCATTGCCGTAGATGGCACAAATTACAATATGAATCTGACAAATATGATTTTAAAACAGGAATCTATGCCTATATTTAAAAAAGTACTTCAGGCGATACAAAAAGCGCTTGCAATGTCTGAAATAGAATTAGAGGATATTGATAAGGTAATTCTGGTAGGTGGATCTTCTAAAATGCCAGTAGTCCAGATGTTTTTGAAATCTGTTTTTAAAGCTCAGATACTGCACCAGCTGAATCCAGATGAAATTGTGGCAATGGGAGCGGGTGTTGTAGCAGGCATCAAAAGTAGAAATTCTACAATAAAAGATATGCTCTTATCTGATATATGTCCATTCTCACTCGGTGTGGAAACAGCAGATGGTGTATTTTCAAGCATTATCAGCAGGAATGAAATATTACCATGCAGTAAAAGCGGATTTTATACGACAGTCAGCGACAATCAAAAAATCATCAGAATGAATGTATATCAGGGAAATCATATGATAGCAAAAGATAATGAATATCTGACGAATTTAGAGGTTACAGTTCCTCCTTTAAAAAAGGGAGATATTTTAGTAAAAGTAGATTTTTCCTATGATCTTAACGGGATTTTTGATATAAATACCACTTGCTTAAATGATGGAAAAGAGATTCATAAGACACTCGTAAACCAAAATTCAGGAATGACGGAAGATGAAATTTCAAAAAAAGTAGAAGTGTTAAATCAGATAAAAGAAAATTCACACAGCGATACCAAGACGGATTATCTTATTTACAGGGCAAATCATCTTTTTATGCTTGCAAGTAAAGAGCAGCAGAATCTTATTTTAGAGGAAATGAAAATCTATAAAGAAGTACAGGATAATAAAACAGACAGGATGACAAAAAGAGAACGTTATGTCAGATTTTCCATGATACTAGACATGATTGAATCAAAAAACAAGCAAATCAGTGCTTCAGACTTCTTTGATAAGGACTAAGGGAAACAATATGATTGACTGGATAATACTAGGGATTGAACCAACAACGGATATAAAAGAAATCAAAAAATCTTATGCCTTTCAAGTTAAAAAGTATCATCCGGAAGACCATCCGGAAGAGTTTAAACGACTTCAGACAGCATATAAAAGGGCGCTTGATTATGCAAAAAATAATAAAACAGAACAAAAAAATTTATATGTAGATGAGGATTTCTTTGAAAAACCGTTTCCTTTTGATGAAGATACATCAGATACTTTATGGGAGGAACAAAAAGAAGATGTAACACAGACAAAAGATTTATTGACAGATGAACCAAAGGAAAATCAACCAGAGGAAAATCAACCAGAGAAAAAAGATCAGGAGTTTAAAATTCCTCAATATTATTACAAGACGACAGAAGAAAAGGGCCGGATTGTAATAACCGAATCAGAACATTATTTACCAGCCATGATGGAGTATATGACAGAATTTTTAAATCAGCCATTAGCAAAAGATGATTTGGGAAGCTGGAGTCTGCTTTTTGAATTTGATTTATTTCAAAATACAATAAAGCAGGAAGATACATGGTATATGCTATGTGTAAAAATGACGGATATACAGTATCTTAAGGCATCCGTATGCAGCCTGATTCATTATTACTTTGAAAAACAGAGTTTTTCGAAAAATTTTACAGAGTATTTTATGGAGCTACTTCCAGATACACCAGATGGTAAATATATTTTTGAAAAATGGCTTGAAACATCCAAAGAGGAAACAGATTTTTACTATGAACTGGCACTCGACTGCTGTAGAAAAGCTTGTAAAAAAGCAGATGAAGGTATTTTTTATGAGTCAGAAAAATTTACTTATTTAAAAGATAATGAAACAGATGATATATTAGCGACAAAACCCAGACAGAAAAAGAAAAAAGCCTATCGAATATGGCGCATCATAAAAATTATCTGGGCTATAATTTTTGCTTTTAGTATTTTAGCCAAATATATATCATAAACAGATAAAGGAAAGGAAGGTATTACATGAAAACAAATCAAAAATTAGTAGAAGAAATGAATACTTTTTTAAAAGAAAAAAGAAATCATATTTTTTGGTGGCTTGGACAGATTGGATTTGCATTTTTATTGGAAAACAAGGTGGTATATGTAGATGCGTATCTATCGGAAGATAAAGGACGACAGGTTCCTCCAGTTATAGCACCAAACGAAGTGACAAATGCAGATTATATTATTGGAACTCACGATCACATTGATCATATAGATAAACGCGCCTGGAAGGAGATGGCAAAAGCTTCGCCATCAGCCAGGTTTATTGTTCCAAAATTATTTGAAAAGTCGTTACCAGAAGAAATAGGTGTTGATAAAACAAGAGTTGTTGGAATTGATGAAAAAACACCATTTGTGGAAGGGAAATTTTTATTTGAAGCAATTCCGTCAGCGCATGAATTTCTGGATACAGATGAAAGCACAGGTTGGCACCCTTATATAGGTGTAATTATTACAACAAAAGAGAAGAAAATATACCATGCAGGAGACACCTGTATTTATCCGGGAATCTACGAAAAAATTGAAAAAATGGGAAAATTGGATCTTATGATTTTGCCAATAAATGGAAGAGATGCCATTCGCTATGCAAAGAATACGATTGGAAATATGACATTTCAGGAGGCTGTTGATCTGGCAGGAGCCATAAAACCAAATCTTGTTGTACCAGCCCATTATGACATGTTTGCTCATAATAGTGAAAATCCACAGAACTTTGTAGACTATCTGAATGTAAAATATGAAAATAAAGTAAAATCCTGGGTAGGTGGATATGGAGAACCGGTAGCATTTTAATGATTTTTTGCAAATGAATCGTATCGTATAAAAAACAATGAAAACGTTTGATAAAAACAGGAGATTTGAAAATGAAAGTAAAACATATAGTAATGTGGCAGTTTAAAGAAGATATCAAAGAAGCGCAGAAAGATGAATTAAAAAAGAACATGAAAGAAAATCTGACAGCTTTGGTTGGAATTGTTCCAGGCTTATTGAAAGCTGATTTCGAAGTTGCACCAATTTCTTCAAGTACACATGATATGGCATTAATTACTGAATTTGATACAGAAGAATCATTGAAAGGATATGGTATTCATGAAGCACATGTAAAGGTAGCAAATACCTATGTCAGACCATATGTATGTAACAGAGCCTGTCTGGATTACTACGAGGCATAAAGAAAGACAGTATATTTTCAAGGGAGCAAATGAGTATGGGAAAAAATTCTTTGGCGCCAGGTTCTTTGGTGTGTTTGTTTTTGTTACTCTTTAGTATTGTATTAAATTTAAACTGTTTTTTCTTTTTTATGAAAAATAGAAAAGAGGCTCGTTTTTATAAAAAGCTGGTAGAACAAAATAAAGATGTAGTGTATGTGTATCAACAGTTTCCGAAAAGGAAATTTATATATATTAGTCCATCTGTAACAGAAATGTTTGGATATACACCAGCAGAATTATATAAAAACCCAAAGTCCATTTTTAAAAAAGTTCATCCGGAGGATTATAAAGAGCTGATAAAAAAGACAATGGGAACAGCCGATTATTCAAAGCCGATTTTAACCCGATGGATAAATGATTCCGGTGAATATGTATATACGGAAGACTATGCCAAGCCATTTTATAAAAATGAGAAATTTATAGGAGTCAGGGGTTCGGTAAGAAACATTTCGAAGCGTAAAATGCTGGAAATAGAATTAGAGTACAGCAGTTCTCATGATATGATGACAGGCTGCTATAATCGTAATTTTTTTGACAGGCTTTTTGAACATTTTGACATTGAATTTGACCGGAAAGTTGGTCTTATTATTTGTGATTTAAACGACTTAAAAAAGACAAATGATATTTATGGCCATAAACATGGTGATATATTAATCCAGGAAACGGCAGCCATTTTAAATCGCTTTTCGAAAGATAAGATAATAGTTTGCCGTATCGGTGGAGATGAATTTGCAATTTTGATTTTAGATAGAAAAAAAAGAGATGTATTACTAATACAAAATGAAATGAAAGAAGCGATTGAAGAATATAACAGCACTCACAGGCGACACCAAATCGGCATTTCCATGGGATATTATATCGTAGAACATTCGCTCCATCAGATGAATCATTTGTTTTCCATAGCAGACCAAAGAATGTACCAGTGGAAGAAAAAAATGAAACGAAAAGAAGCAATGGAAGGATAAAAAACAGGAAAATATGTTATGAAAAACAGCGCTGCGCAAATTAGTAGCGCTGTTTTACTATGATTTTACGTCACATTTACTAAAGTAGGATATAAGGATTACGTTTCATAGGATAAAATGTAAATAGTAACTAAATAATCCATTTCATGATGTAAATGAAAAGAGGTAAACTGCTTATGACAAAAACCTATGTTCTAGATACGAATGTACTGATTCAGGCACCATATGCATTATCCTGCTTCGAGGAAAACAACATTATTTTACCGGTAGCAGTATTAGAAGAACTGGATGGATTAAAAAATGCGGAGGGCGAAAAAGGGGCAAACGCCAGGCAGGCAATCCGTACGTTAGAATTATTAAGACAAAAAGGAGATATGATAAAAGGAGTAAAGCTTCCCTATGGTGGCATACTTCGATTAGAAGTGAATCATATCAATGAAAAACTCCCGGATGGTTTTTTAGATGGAAAAAATGATAATCGCATTTTAAAAGTATGTCAGGGAATTTATAGAGAAGATAAAGACGTGATTTTAGTTACAAAAGATATTGTTTTGCGAATCAAAGCCCAGATGATGGGGATTAAAACAGAAGATTTTACGACAGAACAGGTTCCAGAAACAAAACTGCAATATACAGGACGAGCTGAGGTATTTGTACCAGAAGAAAAATTTTTAGATTTTAAGCGAAAAGGCGTAGATTTGGCCTTTGTATATACGATTGGAAAGGATGGAAAAAAAGAACCGGTAACACCAGTCTGGAACCAGTTTTTTATTTTAAAAGCAGATCAATCAGAGAAAAAAACACAGCTTGGGAAATTTGATGGAAATAAAATCGTTCCACTTAGTTTTCGAAAATCAGTTCCTTACGGAATTCATCCAAGAAATGCAGGGCAGTATTTTTTACAGGAAGCCTTAATGGAAAGCGCAGATATTGCACCACTTATTATCGTAAAGGGAATGGCAGGAACAGCAAAGACCTTTTATTCTCTGGCAGTCGGTCTGGAGAAAGTAATGGAAATTTCTAAAAAAGAATACCGTAAAATTATTATCAGCAGACCGAATGCACAATTCGATGATGATATTGGCTTTTTGCCAGGAGACGAAAAAGAAAAAATAGCACCCCTCATACGGCCAATTATAGATAATCTGGAACTTTTAGTAGATCAGGATGAAAAAGAGCGGTATAACGATGAACGGGAACTGAGTGGAAAAATAGAAGAATTGTTTGAGCGCGAAATTATTGTACCACAGGCAATGAATTTTATTCGTGGCAGGTCGATTACACAGACGTATTTAATTATTGATGAAGCTCAGAATTTAACACCAAAGCAGGCAAAAGGAATCATTACAAGGGTTGGACATGGAACCAAAGTAATCTTGCTTGGAGATCCAAATCAAATTGATAATCCCCTCTTAGATGAACGTACAAATGGATTAAGTTACGCTGCTGAAAAAATGAAAGGAAGTCCATTGTGCCATCAGATAACCTTACTGGCAAGTGAATGTGAAAGATCAAAACTGGCGATGGATGCGATTTTGCGTATGAGCTAGTAACAAATCAAAAGGATAGATGAAAAGAGGAAAAAAATGGTATAATATAGTAAAAATATAGGCAATTGCGAAACTCATTTTAAATGAATTTTTAAAGTGAATATTACCAAAAGAAGGTTCCAATGCGCTGGCAAGTCACCATTCTTTTGGTAAATTCACCTAATATATCAAGTGTTTTATATTGTTTCGCAAACGTCTATAGTAAAAATAAGAGCATAGGAGGGTGTCTATGCAAACAAAGAGTACAAGATACGAATTATTTGATACGATTCGTGGGATTACTTTGATTAGTATGGCGATTTATCATAATATATGGGATATGGTGAATATATTTGGTATGAAAGCAGACTGGTATTTAGGAAATCCAGGATTTATCTGGCAGCAGAGTATCTGTATTGTGTTCCTGTTTTTGTCTGGATTTTGCATTTCTTTTGGAAAAAAGAAGTATATAAATGGGGTAAAAGTATTTTTGTCTGGAACAATCATCAGTATATTTTCCTATCTCTTTTTTTACGAAGAAAGAATGCTATTTGGCGTCTTGATGTTTCTTGGAACATCAATGATTCTTGTGAATTTCTTTGAAACATGGTTAAAAAGAATACCAAAAGAAATTGGATTTATTTGCAGCACAGTTCTTTTTCTGATCACAAGAAATATCAATGAAGGGGAACTGGGGTGTTATTCTTTTTCTATTCTGCAACTACCAAAGAGCCTTTATCATGGTTATATTATGACTTTTTTTGGATTTACAGATAATCACTTTTTCTCAACAGATTACTTCTCACTATTTCCATGGGTGTTCTTGTTCCTTATGGGGTTTTACGCTTATTTTTTCTGGGAACAGCTCACAGAAAAAAAATCGTTATATCACTTTAAAATTCCGGGAGTTACATTTTTAGGAAGGCATACGTTACTATTGTACATTTTGCATCAGCCAGTGATTTATGGGGTACTGCAAATTATTTACAAGGTACATTTCCTGAAATGAAAAAATTGTTTGAATTGTATAAAATGTGTAAAATAAAATCTGAATCTAGTAGAAATTTTTTAAAACAGGAGGGCTTATGAAATTAAATCAAATACATCATATTGCAATTATTGTTTCTGATTATGAAAAATCAAAAGAATTTTATGTAAACAAACTTGGATTTGAAGTGATTCGTGAAAATTATAGAGAAGACCGAAATAGTTATAAGTTGGATTTAAAGTCAGGAGAATGCGAGCTTGAATTATTTGGGATGGAAAATCCTCCGAAACGTCCAAGCAGACCGGAGGCATGCGGACTACGCCATCTTGCTTTTCGTGTGGATTACATCGAAGAGATGATAGCTGAATTAGAGAAAAAAGGCATTATATGTGAGCCAATCCGCATAGATGATTATACAAATAAGAAAATGACATTCTTTTTTGATCCAGATAATCTGCCATTGGAATTGCATGAATAATACAAAAAATTGATAAATGCATAATTTCAGGTATTACATTTCATACCTATGTAGTGAAATATAGAAAATAAGTGTAATATAATAAAATGATAAGAGTATAAAAATAGAACTAAAAAAGTATAAAAAATCAAATAAATTCAATAATTATAAGTTTGTGTTGACGAAGATTCATTTTTCTACTACAATAAGCAGAAAATGAAACATAAAAAAAAGGGAAAAACAAAAGAGCTTTCATTCAGATAAAATAAGGCAGGACAAAGGTGTTGTAGATGATACCTTTGTCTTTTTTTGTCTTTTTGCAAGTTAAGCAGAAAAGGAGAAAAATAATTTATTCATAGAAATAGCATCAAGGGAGAAAAAAGTTTTCAAATTAACGCAATATGCGAATGGAGGATAAAAGATAAGATGAAATTAAAAGACACAGGACTTACAAAAGAAGAACTAAAGGATATGGTAAAGACCTATATGATCGATACCTATGAGCGCTTTGATTTTATTGCAGAAACGGCAAAGGATGCATATATTTATGACGAAAATAACACGCCATACTTAGATTTTTATGCAGGAATTGCAGTAAACTCAGCAGGAAACTGCAATGAAAAGGTGGTTGCTGCAGTGAAAGATCAGGTAGAAGATATTATGCATACATTTAATTACCCATATACGATACCACAGGCATTACTGGCTAAAAAAGTATGTACATCCATTGGCATGGATAAAATCTTTTTCCAGAATACAGGAACAGAAGCGAACGAAGCCATGATTAAAATGGCAAGAAAATATGGGGTCGAAACATATGGAAACAATCGCTATAATATCGTAACGGCCAAAGATTCTTTTCACGGCAGGACTTTTGGCGCCATGAGCGCAACTGGTCAGCCAGATAATGCATGCCAGGTTGGATTTGGCGGTATGGTACCTGGATTCAGCTATGCACCATATAATGATTTAAAAGGATTTCAAGATGCCTGCACAGAAAATACAATTGCTATTATGATAGAGCCAGTACAAGGAGAAGGCGGTGTGCATCCAGCTACCATGGAATTTATGAAAGGCTTAAGAGATTTTTGTGATGAAAAAGGAATGCTTTTATTATTAGATGAAGTGCAGACTGGATGGTGCAGAACTGGAGAAATTATGTCCTATATGAATTATGGAATCAAACCGGATATTGTATCAATGGCAAAAGCTTTGGGCGGTGGTATGCCAATTGGCGCCATCTGCGCTACAAAAGAAGTGGCAAAAGCATTTAGCATGGGTTCCCATGGAACAACCTTTGGAGGACATCCGGTTTCCTGCGCAGCAGCATTAGCACAGGTAGAAGAACTGCTGGATCATGATCTGGCAGGCAATGCAAAAGCGATGGGAACATATTTTACGAATCTTTTAAAGCAGCTTCCACATGTAAAAGAAGTAAGAGGACAGGGACTTTTAGTAGGGGTTGAATTCGACGATACAATCAATGGAATTGACGTTAAGCATGGCTGTTTTGATAGAAAACTATTGATTACAGCAATTGGAACTCATATTATCCGCATGGTTCCACCACTGATTATTACCAAAAAAGACTGTGATAAAGCATATGAAATCATAAGTGAAACGATAGAAGCTCTTTGTGTTGTAAACGTATAAGTGATTTTGTGTTCACATTTATTCCATCATTTAATCATGAATTAATCACGGGTTGGAAATAAAATAAAGCCTAAGATTTGAAAATGAAAAGGCGGGATGAATATGACACTTATAAGAAATTTATCAGTTCGGACAAAATTACTGGCAGGATTTATATCAATTGCGATATTACTTGCAATTATTGGAGTTTTAGCTGGTTCCGGGATAAAAAATATGCAACAGGATGCAAAACTTTTGTATACGGACAATCTGACAAATATTGATACCTTACATCAGATAAAAGAAAACATTTCTGATTCAACAATTTTAATATCAAATATGCTTGTAAAAAAAGACAGCAGTGAAAATGATACGGTGAATACAAAAATGACTTCTCTGACAAAGGAATACCAAAGCTTAGATAAGACCTTTTCTTCCAGCATGTTTGTAAAAGCGTTTGGAGATAGCAATATTACAACATTTGAAAAGTTAGAAAAGCAGTATAGTGCAGCATTAACAGACATAGAGCAAGATGCACAGAGCGGAAATTATGATAGTGCAGCGAGTAAGTTAAAAGAAGCAGAAAGTGTAAAAACAAAATTGTACACAAGCATCGATAAGTTGATTAAGCAAAATCAGCAGCTTGCCAAAAAAGCGAATGAAAATAATGATAAAGATGCTAAAGATACGATGACACTTGTTACAGTTATAATTATTGCAGGATTTCTATATGCTATTGGATGTGGACTGGTTCTTTCTCTTTATATGATGAAGTATTTAAAAAATGGCTTGAAATTTGCTACAGCACTTGAGCAGGGTGATTTGACAATGGAGTTTCACGCCAAAGGAAACGATGAGTTTGGAAAATTAATGAATGCTTTAAACCATGCAAAAATAAAAATGAAAGATATGCTGGAATTAGCATCAAATCAGGCACAGGAAGTAGGACAGACAAGCAAATCGTTAAATCATGCATTGATAGAATTATCCAGTAGTTTTGAACAAATCGACTCAAATACGAATCGAATTGCAGATAATATGGATGGAATCAATGCAATTACACAGGAATTAAATGCGACTGTAATGCAGGTGGATTCTGGAATCAGTGAATTGGCAGAAAATGCTTCAAACAGCAGTAACCAGTCACAGGAAATTAAAGTAAGAGCGCAAAAAGCAAAAGTACAGGGTAGCGAATCAAAAGAACTCACAGATAAGCTTTATGAAGAGAAGGAACGTAAGATAAAAGCAGCTATAGAACAGGGAAAAGTAGTAAATGAGATAAGTGTAATTGCAAAATCTATTGCAGATATCGCAGAACAGACAAATCTGCTGGCTCTAAATGCAGCAATTGAAGCTGCAAGAGCAGGAGAGCAGGGAAAAGGATTTGCTGTAGTTGCAGAAGAGGTAAGACTTTTAGCGGAACAATCCGCATCATATGTAAGCAATATTCAAAAAGTTGTATCGGATGTACGAAATGCAGTAGAAAATCTTTCGGACAATACAGATGATATATTGGATTTTGTTGGCACAAAAGTAAAATCGGATTATAACCTTTTGATTTCAATTGGTGGACAGTATGAAACAGATGCCAGCTTTGTTAGTGAGTTATCCGAAAATAATGCCGCAATGGCAGAGGAACTGAGTGCATCTACGGATGAAATATCGAATGTTGTTTCTGAAATATCGCAAAACATGCAAAATACCAGTGAAAATTCAAAAGAGATTCAAAAAAGTATGACGGAAGCTCAGAAAGCAGTAAAACAAGCAGCACAGGATGCAAAACAGCAAGAAATTGCATCGAAAAAATTAAATGAGTACATATCAAATTTCAAACTATAAATAAAATATGCAATTTCACAGATTTTATACAAAAAGTAGTGAAATTTTATAAGAAAATGCAAATAAGAAGGAATACAAAAGATATTACAAATCGATTGTATTCTTTTTTATGTTATTTTACGGATAATATAAGAATAAAAGGACTTTTTCCTATATTTCAATCCATGAGAATTTGTGTTAGAATTATATATATTATATAGAAGCAGGAGGGTCAATATGAATAACGAAGCTTTTAACAAGATTGCGTATGGCTTATATGTTCTGACTGCAAAAGAGGGCAAACATAATGGTTACATCATAAATACCATTATGCAGGTGGCAAGTTCACCAGACGCAATAGCAACTGCCCGGAGTAAAACAAATTTTACACATGATATAATATTGGAAACACATGCATATAATTCCCACTATATACATGTGAATACAAAACAAAATACGATAGAAAATAAAACTGGCTATATTTTTAAATCCTGTGCAAATATTTATAAGGGAGAAACATTGCCTTTGGACATTATCTGTCCAATATGTAAAAATGAAGCAGCAGATTTAAAAAAAAAGAACAACAGACCGGAATGGAATTATAGTATAAATTATAAATTGTAAAGTAAAACTTTCGGTTATGTCATTTGTATGATAAAGTCGGAAGTTTTTCTTTCAAAAAATATCAGGGAATTGTGAAACTTACCTAATACAAGAATATTCAAAAATAGTTTCACAAACGCCGAAAGAAATAAGGAATAAGGGTGGAGTATATGATACGAATTGGAATTTGTGACGATGATAAAATGCAACGAGAAGTAATGAAGCAAATGTGCGAAAAGTTTTTTGAAACAGCGGGGATACCATTTGAAGCTGTTACATTTACTTCAGGAGAAGAAGTAGCCTCCTATTCCCAACATCATCTATTGCTATTGTTTTTAGATATAGAAATGGAAGGAATGGATGGCATTGCATTAATGAAATATGTTGAAAAAATGGAGACTGTCTGGAGAATTGTTTTTGTATCTGGACATGAAGAAGCAGTATTTGATACTTTTGGAATCAAAACATTGGGATTTATCCGAAAACCAGTCGTATATGTGCAGTTAGAAAAATGGCTAAACGTAGCATTACAGGAGTATAGCAACAATAAGACGATTTTATTTGATACGCAGGATGGAAAAAAGATGGTGCCCTTAGAAAGAATTTCCTATTTGGAGGCAGAAGGAAACTACGTGTCTGTTCATACAGAAGGCGAAACGTTCCTTGTAAACGGGAATTTGAAAAAATGGGAAAATGAATTAATAGATACCTCTATCATACGGGTGCATAAATCTTATCTTGTAAACCTTGCATATTTGGAAAAACTGGAACCTAAGATTGTGTTAAAAAAAGTAACAAAAGAAATTCCACTTGGGAGACAATATAAAAAGATAGCAAAGCAGAATTATGAAACTTACATTTTAGGACAGATTCGGAGGAGGGTATGATTCTTCATACAGCGTGGCTGCTTATTTATGTATGCATAGAAATTCTAAATTACCTGATGACTTATAAAATAGTACTTGAAGTAAAATTTAAAAAGCAAATTTGGATTTATATAGTATCAATGGTTATATTAGTATTAGTTAAAATCATGATTTTTCCAAAAAGCAACATCGATAATTATGATTTTTTTGCAATCTATATAATTCCACTATTTTGGATTCAGCCATTTCGCATAAAATGGGTAGTTATGGCTCCAATCATTTTTTTTGGAACATCGCTGTTTAACATTATGGGATCTTTTGCGTATGCATTTCTCTTTCATAAGACCCAGCATCAGGTTAGTCAATCCGCTTTTTTAACGATTCTTTCGGAACTTACGACTCCGGTTTGTATTTTCGCGTACTGGAAAATAAAAAACACGCTGAATAAAAAAGGATATGAAATATCCATAAAAAAACCACAAATTGTTATTCTTCTTGCAGGGACTTTATGTTGCAGTATAAGTATTGGTGCAAATCAGATATTGGCAGATGGAGAAAATCTTTCACAAATATATAAACAAATATATTCAGGTGCAATTACGCTTGTGAGTATTATTTTTATTGTGGTTATTATCTGGCAGGTTATTTTAATTGAAAAAGAAAATCAATATAAAATAATGACAAAGGATTATGAGAATTATATGCAGCTACAGGAAGAACATATTCGTCTTTTAACACAAAAGGATGAAAAGCAAAGGCGCTTTCGTCATGATTTTCATGCACATGTGCAGGCTTTAAAGTCTTATAGCCAAAACCGTGAGGACGCGGAACTTAAAAACTATATTGAAAATATGGAAAAAGATTCTGTGCTCTATGAAGTCACCTCTTATACAGGAATTGCAGCAGCAGATGCCGTTATTAGTGAACAGGTGGCACTTGCAGTAGAAAGTGGGATTGATATTCAGTGGGAGGGCAGACAGATTGTTCATAGCAATACAGACATTTATGATATTTGTACCATTTATTTTAATCTTTTGAAAAATGCGAGAGAAGCCTGTGAAAAGATAGAGGATGGAAATGAAAAAACGATTCGCTTTTGCAATAGCTTCTATGACAACAGATACTATATACAGATAAAAAACACATTTTCACCAGATACCCAAAACCAGTTTCCAAAAATCTTGGAAACAACAAAGACGGATAAACAAAATCATGGATTTGGGATACAAAGTGTAAAAAGTACGGTGAAAAAATATAATGGAATTTTGCAATATAAAAAAGAAGATAAGTGGATTGTGGCAGAGGTACTATTATAAAAAAGTAAAACTTGCTTAAAATGAAAAAAACTTGCAGAAAGTGTAAAAAGCATTGTAAATGCTTACATAAAGACTATAATAAAGACAATACATTTTAAGGAGGCGATAAAATGTTCCAGGTACTAACTATAGATTTAGGTCATTTTTGGCAAAGGTTTTTTGGTTAATGAAAGCTTCCACACATTTACCAGATAGAGTTCAAATATTTTGAATTCCATCTGGTATTTTAGTACTACAAAGAATATTGTCGGAATTGTCATATTACGCAAATTAGTACAGTTAGGCGACACTTTTGATGAAAGTGTCGTTCATACAAAAAACAGGTCGTTTGTACAAAACGGTTTGACGGATGCGCAAATAGACGATATCCTTTATATGAAAACATATTTAGCCTTTGCTGGGTACTGATTAGGAGTAACTGTCTGATAAAATGCCTCCGAATATCTATACCCAGTTTTTCATTTTAAAGGAAATATATGAGTAGATTATAAAAAACGCAAAGTAGCAAATAAGAGTTAGCGTAAATACGAAATGAAAGTTAACTTAAATAGTAAATGAAGGTTACCGTAAATACGAAATGAAAGTTAATGCAAATAGGAAATAAAAGTTAACTTAAATACGAAATAAAAATCAATATAAAAATAAAAAGTTTATGTAGTTGAAAAATCTTAAAGTGCTGCGATTGCAGATAAAGATTTTTGAACTACATAAGCTTTTTTTATAAAAAAAAACACATTCCAATGCAAAAAGAAAAAGAAAAATCCTATCATAAAATTGATAAAAACAGTAAAATATTGCGATTTAATAAAACGACCTTAAAAAAGTCCTATACAATTACAAGTTCTACAATTCTTCCAAAAAAAGTGAAGAACGAAAAAGAATAAATCCTAAAGGAGGTATGTTATATTTCTCTTATCAAAAAAACTATGGGAGGTTTTTAAATGAGAAAAAAATTTTTAAGTGTTTTTTTAAGTGTTGCAATGGCAGTTACATTGCTTGCAGGTTGTTCTTCCTCGAGCGGAAGCAAGACTTCATCAGGCTCTGACACAAGTAAAACGAAAACAAGTGAAACAACTTCTAAGGCTGGATCTTCAACTACAGCAAAGGGAAGCGGAACAATTGGTATCGCAATGCCTACAAAATCACTGGAAAGATGGAATCGTGATGGCTCTTATCTGGAGGAACAGTTTAAAAAAGCTGGATATAAAGTAGAACTTACCTATTCAGACAACAATTCAGATCAACAGGTAAACGATATTCAGAATTTAATAGCAGATAAAGTAAACCTTTTAGTTGTTGCAGCAATTGATGGAGATACATTATCCACAGTACTTGCTGATGCAAAAGGTCAAAACATTCCAGTTATTGCATATGACAGATTGATTATGAATACAGATGCGGTTTCCTATTATGTATCTTTTGATAACTATAGTGTTGGTAAATTACAGGCACAGTATATCATTGATACATTAAAATTAGATTCAGCAGGAAGTAAAACATACAATATGGAAATTACGGCAGGTGATCCTGCAGATAATAACGCAAAATTCTTCTATAATGGAGCCATGGATACTTTGAAAAAATACGTTGACAAAGGAACCATAAAAATTCCATCTGGACAAACTAAATTTGAAGATGTAGCAACAGCACAATGGGATACATCAAAAGCAATGGATCGTATGCAAAATATTTTAGCATCGTATTATGCAAATGGATCACAGCTGGATGTCTGCTTATGCTCAAATGATTCTACAGCACTTGGTGTAGAACAGGCAGTTGCTTCTGATTATGCAGGAAAAAATGTTCCATTAGTTACCGGGCAGGATGGTGACGAGGCAAACTTAAAGAATATAATAGATGGAAAACAGGCTATGACTGTTTATAAAGCAGTTGCAAATGAAGCTGTTGTAACTCTAAATCTTGCAGAATCTATGCTGAAAGGGAACAAACCGGATAAAGGTTTAATTTCTGATAGTGGATGGAGTTTCAAATGTAATTATGATACAACTTCATACAACAATGGAAAAGCTATCATTCCATCTTATCTGCTAACACCAGATGTTGTAACAAAAGATAACTACAAAGAAAAATTAGTTGATACGAAATATTATACCGTTGGTTCAGACGGATATTTAAAAGCTGCAACTAACTAAAAAAATAGTTTCAAATTTATAAAATCATGCCAGCAGTACAAAGAAGTACTGCTGGTATAGTTAAGCCATATTTAGCAGTATTAGCAGCCAAAATAAGCCAGAAAAAGGAGAGATGATATGGCTGAGAAGATTCTTATTATGAAAGATATAACAAAGGAATTTCCCGGAGTAAAAGCTTTGGACAGAGTAAATCTTGAAGTTGAAACGGGTGAAATTCATGCACTTGTAGGAGAAAATGGTGCAGGAAAATCTACTTTGATGAATGTTTTGAGTGGAATATATCCTTATGGAAGTTATACAGGTGACATTTTATACAATGGTGAAGAATGCAAATTTAATTCATTAAGAGATAGTGAAAACAAGGGGATTGTAATTATCCATCAGGAATTAGCACTGATTCAACTGCTTAGTATCGGAGAAAATATGTTTCTTGGAAATGAAAGAAAAGGGAAACTCGGTATTGACTGGGATGAAACTTTTTCAGAAGCAGAAAAATATATGCGTTCCGTTGGACTAAAAGAACCTGCTACAACCTTAGTAAAAGATATTGGGACTGGAAAACAGCAGCTGGTAGAAATAGCAAAGGCATTAGCAAAAAATGTGAAGCTTCTGATTCTTGATGAACCAACATCCTCACTAAATGAAGAAAGTGCAAGAATGCTTCTTGATTTATTGCTTAATTTTAAAAAGCAGGGAATGACATCTATTATTATTTCACACAAATTGAATGAAGTTGCTTATGTAGCGGATCGGATTACAGTTATTCGTGATGGCAGCACAATTGAAACCATTGATAATAAAAATCATAGCATTGATGAAGGTAGAATCATTAAAGGAATGGTAGGGCGGGAAATGACAGACCGTTTTCCGAAACGTCAGGTAAAAGTATCAGATGAAGTAAGCTTAGAAGTAAAAAACTGGAATGTTTATCATCCTCTTTTTGAAGAAAAAATTGTAGATGAAGATATTTCTTTTTATGTTAAAAAAGGTGAAATTGTTGGATTTGCAGGGCTTCAGGGAGCGGGAAGAACAGAACTTGCAATGAGTGTTTTTGGACATAGCTATGGGCAAAAAATAACAGGAACCGTAAAAATCCACGGTAGTGAGGTACAACTTACAACTCCAAAAGAGGCGATTCGTGCAGGTCTTGCATATGTTACGGAGGATCGAAAAGGAAATGGACTTATCTTACAAAAAACTATTCGGGAAAACACTACCATGTCAAAGCTTGAAAAAGTATGCAGACATGGCATTGTCAACACGGATGAAGAAGTTAAATTAGCCGAAGAATATACCGTAAAAATGAAAACAAAATGTTCGGGTATTGAGCAGAATGTAGGAAACCTTTCTGGTGGAAATCAGCAAAAGGTATTGCTTTCAAAGTGGTTGTTTGCTGATCCACAGATCCTGATTTTAGATGAACCAACAAGAGGTATTGATGTTGGTGCAAAATATGAAATATATGGAATTATGAATCAAATGATATCAGAAGGAAAAAGTGTTATCATGATATCTTCTGAAATGCCGGAACTTTTAGGTATGTGTGACCGTATTTACATTATGAATGAAGGAAAAATAGTAGGAGAAGTAAATGCCAAAGAAGCCACACAGGAAGGTATTATGGAAAAAATCCTGATAAGTGATAATAAAAAAGGAAGGGAAAATGTATGATGGAAAATAGCAGAGTAAAGGATTTTTTTCACAAGTATACGATGATACTTGTCATGATTGTCGTTTTTGTTCTATTTGATATATTAACTGGAGGAAGAATGCATTTTGCGCAAAACTTATCCAATTTATTGTTGCAGAATGCATATGTTGTTATCCTGGCATGTGGTATGTTACTTTGTATTTTAACTGGTGGTAACATTGACCTTTCTGTTGGTTCTATTGTCTGCGTAGTTGGTGCAATTGCAGCAAAACTAATGGAAAGTTCGTCTTTAAGTCCAATTGTTATTATTTTTATTAGTTTGGCAGCAGCCATTCTGATTGGTGTTTTTCAGGGATATCTTATTGGATATTCAAGAATACCGCCATTTATAACGACACTGGCTGGTATGTTTGTATTCCGTGGATTAGGACGTGTCGTTTTGGATAGCAGAACAATTTCTATCAAAAACGAGACATTTTTAAATATTTTTACTTCCTATATTACGGTACCAGGCTTAGATAATGGAATGGTAAAATATTCCGCTATCATTGTAGGTATTTTGGCAAGTGTAGCATTTGTGGCTACAACAGTGATTCAAAGAAGTAAAAAAGCAGCGAAGGGCTATAAAGTAGCTTCCATTCAGTCAACTATTGTAAAGATTGTTGTAATTTCACTTGCAGTTATCGTATATTGCTGGAAACTTGCAAATTACAAGGGAATTCCAGTTATGCTTCTATGGGTAATTGCAGTGGTTGCAATTTACGCATATATGACAGGTAAAACAGCTTTTGGACGTTACTTTTATGCAGTCGGTGGAAATGAAAAAGCAACAAAATTATCTGGAATAGATACGAATAAGATATTCTTTTTTGCCTATACAAACGTAGCATTTTTAGCTGGTCTATGTGGATTGCTTGCTGCAGCCAGAGTAGGATCTATTAATGGTGATAGTGGTACGCAGTATGAAATGGATGCAATTGGTTCCTGTTTTATCGGTGGAGCTTCTGCATATGGTGGTTCAGGTACCATTAGTGGAGCAGTTATTGGAGCAATTGTTATGGGTATTATCAATCAGGGTATGTCGATTTATGGATTAAATTCCAACTGGCAATATGTTATAAAAGGGGTTGTAATTTTAATAGCCGTTATTTTTGATATTAAATCAAATCATAAAAATATGGCAAAAGCATAAAGGAAAACAAGTACGACATCTCATAAAAACAAAGAAAAGTAAAGCAGTGGGAAACAAGCACTGCTTTTCTTTTTCTATAAAAAAAAGTATAATAATAATAGATAATTTTGGAATGAAAATTGGAGAAGGTGCACATGAAAAGAAAGCGGAAATATGTAAGCATGGGAGTTTTACTAACAGGTTTTTTACTCATAACGCTTTTTTTGTTTTATTCTTTTAACCTGCAGCAATCTGCTGTAAAGAGTATTATTCCAAAACATTACGAGAAAGAATATGTCATGATCGCAGAAGGGGAAGATTCTCAATTTTGGCAAAATGTTTATAAAAGTGGTCAAAAAGAAGCGATAAAAAATGATGCATATTTAAAATGGATGGAAAAAGATTCATCCGAAGCATATTCCATGGAAGATTATATGAAAATTGCAATTGCTTCAAAAGTAGATGGAATTTTTATTCACCCAGATGGAAGCACCACTGTGCGTGAATTGATAAATCAGGCACAGGAAGAAAAAATACCAGTAATTACATTAGTTGATGATGATACACAGTCAGATAGAATCAGTTGCATTGGCTTAAATGCATACCAGATGGGACAGGAATATGCAGATGAGATTAATCAGTATGTAACAGATAAGACAAAACATGTAGAAGTTTTACTGGATGAAAAGGATACAGCAAATAATGATATCATTTTTAATCAGATGAAAAGTAATATTCATACTTCAAAAAGCGAGGAAGGAACACTTTCCATTACAGCTTTGGATATTGCAGGACAAAATACATTCGACTCAGAAGAAGGCATCCGAAACGTTTTTATAGACAATAAAAATCTTCCGGATATTTTAGTGTGCTTAAGCGACACAGATACACAGGCAGCCTGTCAGGCGATTGTTGATTATAATCAGGTTGGAAATATTTCGATTATCGGATATTACTTGTCCGATACTGTAAAAAATGCGATTAATAAGGGAATTATACAATCTGCAATTGTACCAGATACAGACCAGATTGGGAAACAGGCAATTGATGCAATGTCAGAATATTCTAAAAATGGAAATGTATCAGAATATACAAGTATTACGCTAAATGTTGTTACAAAAGATACCATTCGTCATGATACGGAGAATTAGTATGAAAAATCTTTTAAGCAAATTTGGAAATCTTTCGATTCAGACAAAATTAACTACCTTATTTTTGTGCATTGCTTTAAATATTTTTGCAATGGATATTTTTGTTTGCTTCAAAGTAAACAATTCGATTTATGAGATTAACCAGGTTTATTCTTCGAATGTAGATACGAACCAGCTGAATGATACGTTAAATGAAATGCAAAGTAATCTGTTTGATTATTTAAGTACAAGAAGTTCCAGTGCGCTTGAAAGCTATTATGGGAGTGAAGAAAAATATAATGATTATGTGCTGGAACTAAATGATTCGGCCACAGATAATGAAGTACTTAATTTAGAACGGGATATTCACTATATGTCGCAAACATATATAGAAAGTGCAGATAAAACCATTCAGGAAAAACGTGGTGGAGATATAGAAAAGTATAAAACCCTATACGAAAAAACAAATCAGACTAAGCAGTATATTACGGAAAACATAAATAATTTAAATAACTTACATTTTAAACAAAATGCCATGCAGTATACAATTTTACTTGGGGAATTAAAACGTATTGAATGGATTAGCTTTGGAATTGTTTTATCGGCAGCTGCAATCAGCCTGATCTTTATTTATATGTTTACAGGAAACCTGATAGCACCGCTGATAAGGCTTTCTGAATCGGCAAGAAAAGTCGCAGGAGGAGATTTCTCCGTACAAATCGAAATACCTTCCTCTAAAGATGAAATCGCAAGCGTGACTGTAGCATTTAATCGTATGATTATCAGTATTCGGGAATATATCGGACAGATTAAATTAAATATGGAAAAAGAAAAAGAAATGCAGGAAAGAGAACTTTTAATGGAAACGCATTTAAAAGATGCGCAATTAAAATATCTTCAGGCACAGATCAATCCTCATTTTTTATTTAATTCGCTAAATGCAGGTGTTCAGCTGGCAGAAATGGAAGATGCAGAAAAAACCTGCTTGTTTTTAGAACGAATGGCAGATTTTTTTCGTTACAATGTAAGAAAAATGGAAGAAGAGACAACGCTTGGAGAAGAAGTAGAGGCAGTTGATAACTATATTTACATTATGAATGTTCGGTTTTCTGGAGAAATTCAATATGAACGAAAAGTAGATAATTCTCTTTTTGCTGCGAAAGTTCCAAGTATGATTCTGCAACCATTGGTGGAGAATGCATTGAACTATGGGATACATGATATAGAATGGGAGAAAAAAATTTCTTTAGAAGTAAAGTGTCGGAAAAACACCATTATTCTGACTGTTGCAGATAACGGAGTGGGGATGACAAAAGAACGGATACGGGAAGTACTAAGAGGGAAAGCAAAAGAAAAAACCAATGAAAAAGACTCTACAGGAATAGGTATAGATAATGTAAAAAGTCGTTTAGAACTTTATTATAAGCGGGAAAATTTACTTTTAATTGAAAGTGATGGAATGAATAAAGGAACAAAGATAACAATTTATATTCCACTAACCGGGGGTGAGAAGCAAGATGTATCGAATACTTTTGGCAGATGATGAAGGCATTATGTTAACATCAATGAAAACAATCATAGAAACAAATTTTGGATCAAATTGTGAAATAGCAACGGCGAAAACAGGTCGTATCGTAGTAGAGCTTTCCAATGAATTTAAACCAGATATCATTTTTATGGATATTCGTATGCCTGGAATGAGTGGCTTGGAAGCAATGAAGGAAATAAGAAAAACCAATGAAAACATCATTTTTATTGTAGTTACAGCATATGATAAATTTGATTATGCAAAAGAAGCAGTTGGGCTTGGTGCATTTGATTTCTTAACAAAGCCAGTGAAAAAGCAGGTGCTGATTGATGTTTTAACAAAAGCCATGCAACAGTCAGAAAAAGAACACAAAAATAAAATCGATAATTTAAGAATCAAAGAAAAGTTAGAAACCGTGATACCAATTATTGAAAACGGGTTTATTAATGATGTATTACTTTCAGAAAATGACTGCAATGAAAATTCTTATTATTTAGAATTGATGGATATGAAAGAAAAATACGGATTTGTGATTCTACTTCAATTTGGAGAAAATCTGGAAAATGGTATTTTAACAAATCCAGTTGGAACGAGCCTTCGTATACAAAAATTTTATCAGGATATTCGCTCTGTCATTAAGCAGTATTATAAAGCAATTATAGGACCAGTTATGTCAAATAAACTAATTTTGGTTATACCAACAGATCAGGAAAACGTAAATTATGAGGAACGGATTCGGATTATCGAGCTGACAAGAAATATGCTTAAAAGCATGAAAGAACAAGTAGATGCAAAATACCGTGCTGGAATCGGAAGACCAAAAGAAATGGAATCCATAAAAGAATCCTATCTTGAGGCATTTCATGCATTAAAAGAAGGAAAAGGTCATGTAGCTCATGTAGAGGACTATCCGATTGGATGCGGATATGAGGGAGATTATCCTGCAGAACTTGAAAAACAACTGTTTTGTGCAATTGAAAAGAATGAAACAGATACAGCGTATGAGCAGGCATCGGATTTCTTTGACTGGATGGAGAAAGTACATGGGAGTCAGATGGATAATATTCGATTGAAGGTACTAGAATTTGTTATGAGAGCCGAGCAGACAGCTTTTTCAAATGGAGGAATGAATTACAGCTTTCAATATCGAGAAAATTATCTGGAAAACGTAATGAATATTAAGAATTTATCCCAGCTTAAGGTGTGGTTTTTATCAAAAATAAAAGAAGTATGTCATAATCTTGCTACAAAGAAGGAAGAGCAGTCGGTTTCTTTGATCAATCAGGCAAAAATTTATATGGAACAGAATTTTGAAAAAGATATTTCTTTAGATGAAGTATCCCGAACAATAAACATAAGTCCGTATTATTTTAGCAAGCTGTTTAAAGAAGAAACAGGAGAAAATTTTATTGATTATTTAACTGAAATCAGAATTTTAAAAGCAAAAGAATTATTAAAAGATCAAAGTTACAGTATAAAAGAAGTGTGCGCAAAAAGTGGTTACAGTGACCCAAATTATTTCAGCCGAATTTTCAAAAAGAAAGAAAATCTGACACCAAGCGAATATCGTGAAAGGGGATAAAAATGAAGCAAAAAAGGTGCAGGCTCCTTATAGTTGTTCTTGCAGCAGTTTTTGTTTTTACCAGCTGTAATTTGAGCCATACAACGCAAGATGCAAAAGTACCTGAACAAAAAAAGCAATATCAAATTGGTCTTAGTTTTGATTCCTTTGTCATAGAACGCTGGTTACGGGACAGGGATGCATTTGTCAGCACAGCAAATAAATTAGGGGCAGAAGTTAATGTACAAAATGCAAATGGAGACTTGCAGGAACAGATTTCGCAGATTGAATACTTTATTAAGAAAAAAATGGATGTTATCGTAGTAATCGCAGTTGACTGCAAGGGATTAAATTCGGTAATTGAAAAAGCCAGACGTTCTGGAATTAAAATTGTTTCCTATGACAGATTAATCAAGGGTGTGGACACAGATTTATATATTTCCTTTGATAATGAAAAAGTAGGTCAGGAAATGGCACAGGCAATGGCAACGGCACTTCCGCAGGGCGGGAATATTGCCAGCATTATGGGACCAGAAAGTGATAATAATGTATTGCAGATAAAAGATGGATTCGAAAATGTTTTAAAACAAACAAATGTAACAATCAAATATACTGCAAACTGTGATAAGTGGGATGCAGATGAAGCACCAAAATACACGGAAGAAGCCATCAGCGAGGTTCCGGATTTATGTGGCATTGTATGTGGAAATGATGATATTGCCACACAGGTTTCAAAAACGCTGGCAGAACATCGGTTATCTGGAAAAATCATAATTGTCGGTCAGGATGCCGATCTTTTGGCATGCCAGAGAATTGTAGAAGGAACCCAGACAATGACAGTATTTAAGCAGGTGGAAAATATGGCAAGTATAGCGGCGGATTTTTCTGTTGAACTGGCAAAAGGAGAGGATATTACAAATAAAGGCGTAACGGAGGGCTATTTTGCAACAGAAACAATTGATAATGACAAATCTCAGATTCCATATTACAGCTTAGATCCAATTGTTGTAACCAAAGATAATCTGGATAGTGTTATAATAGACAGTGGTTTTCATGACAGATCAGAGGTGTATCTGAATATGCAGGATACAGCGACTGCAAAATAACGAAGGTAAGGATGGGAATGTGTATGGAGGTTGATATATTTACGGGGGAAGATTCTATTTATGTAGAAAAAGAAAATCAGACAAAGGTAAATTATTACTTGTTCGATGAATATGAAATTCACAAATGTGTGATTCCAGCAAATTCTTTTCAGGAATGGCACAGACATAAACTAATCGATGAGATTTTATATGTGACGGCAGGAGAAATCATTGCAAAGTGGATGGAAGATGGAAAAGAACAGAAGCAGACGTTAACAAAAGACATGATGATAAATGTAAAACATTCCATGCATACAATTGCAAATGAATCGAATGCGCAAGCAGAATTTGTTGTATTTCGGGTACTTCCAACAGGAATGAAAAAGCAGGGGATCATAAAACAGGATAAATATTACGAATAAAAAATAAATGAAGTAGCAGAATAAAAATAGATGCAGAAACAGAATAGAAACAGCCAGATAAAAGCGTTTGCCAAAACAAGGTGAAAGCTTTTATTTTTATGCTTTTTATGGAAATAAAGTCAGAAAGAAAAAATATGGTCATATTCAGGTCATAAAAGAAAGCTATACTTCAAAAGTAATAAAGATAAATAAGGGAAATTCAAAGTAAATCAAAGATATAGAGGAGAATACATATGAGACTTGCATTAAAAGAAATACGATATGGAAAGAAGAAATACATATTAATTGAGAGCATATTAATTCTGATGACATTTATGGTCTTATTCTTATCAGGACTTGCAAACGGGCTTTCAAGAGCCGTGAGTGCTGCAGTTGAAAATCAAAGTACAAAAGAATTTGTATTAAGTGACGATGCACAAAATTTAATTACACTATCTTCCGTTTCAAACGAAGCCACACAAAAGATTTTAAATCAGTATGGTTCATCAGCAGCAGAGCTAAACATTTACAGAGGACATTTACAAAAAGCGAGCAAGGATAAAAAAGTCGATGTTACGTATTTTGCAATCGATTCAAAATCTTTTCTGGCTCCTAAAATAACAACCGGACATTCATTAAGTAATAGTGGCAATGGTATTGTTCTGGATGAAAGCTATCTGGATAATGGAATAAAAACAGGAGATACGATAAAAGATTCGGATACGGGAATGATATTTCAAGTGAAAGGATTTACCAAAGATGCAATGTATGGTCATACGGCAGTTGCATATATTTCACTGAACCAATATACAAAAATCATGCAGACGAAAAATCCTTCCTACACAAAAACAACGCAGACAATAGCACTGAACAAAAGTGTAAAAAAACTATCTGTCAGTGGATATACACCAGTAAACAAAAGTGAAGTTATAAAAAACATACCAGGATATTCAGCAGAACAATCAACGATTCAAATGATTTTATGGGTACTGTTAGTTATGTCATCTGCAATTTTAGGTGTATTCTTCTATATTCTGACCATTCAAAAAGAAAGACAGTTTGGTGTACTAAAAGCAATTGGAATGCATATGAGTGAGCTGAGTAAGATGATAGCTGCGCAGGTATTTATACTGGCTTTTACTGGAATGGTAGTAGGAAATGTACTTGTGATAGCAATGTCTATGATGCTACCAAAAAGTATGCCATTCTATTTACAAGGAGATAAAATGCTTTTGATTTCGGTTATCTTTTTACTGATATCAGTAGGCGGAAGTTTAGTTTCTACCAGACGGATTGCGAAGGTAGATCCAATTATTACAATAGGAGGAAATGAGGCATGAGTGAATATGCATTAGAATTAAACCATGTAAAAAAATCATATCAGGACGGAGAAGCAACATATGCAGTTTTAAAGGATGTAAATCTTTCTGTAAAAAATGGAGAGTTTGCTGCAATTGTGGGGCCATCCGGGTCTGGAAAAAGTACGATTTTATCCATTGCAGGAGCTTTGCTTTGTGCAGATGAAGGTGATATAATGATTGCAAATGAAAATATAGCAAATCAAAGCCAGAAAAACTGGACAAATATAAGAAGAGACAAAATTGGATTTATTTTTCAAAATCATCAGTTAATTCCATATCTGACAGTAACAGAGCAGTTAAAACTTGTGATGGATATGATGAAAAAATCAAAAAAAACCGCCGATATGCAGCAACCCTATCTGGAAGCTTTATTAGAGGATTTAGGATTAAACCCTTGCAAAAATAAATATCCTGCCCAAATGTCAGGTGGCGAAAAACAAAGAACAGCGATCGCAAGAGCGTTTATGAATAACCCGGATATTATTTTAGCAGATGAGCCAACAGCAAGTCTGGATGCAACACGTGGGCGTCAGGTTGTAGAACTGATTAAACAGCAGGTGAAGAAGAGAAAAAAAGCTGCAATTATGGTAACACATGATGAAAGAATACTGGATCTGGTAGACAGCATTTACCGCCTGGAGCAGGGAGAATTAGTAAAGGTTCAATAAGAGGAAGCAAAAAGGACGGAATATATTATGTTTTGTATTTTAGTGGTGGAAGATGATGAAATATTAAATAAAATGATTTGTACGAAATTGCGCCAGGAAAATTTTGTTACTTTTTGTGCTTTTGACGGAGAAGAAGCTTTGGAAGTTTTAGATAAAGAGCATATAGACCTAATCATCAGTGATATTATGATGCCGCATATGAATGGCTATGAACTGACAGAAGAATTAAGAAAAGCTGACTTTCATCTTCCGATTTTAATGGTGACTGCAAAATCGCAGATGGAAGATATGGAAACGGCATTTCATGCTGGAACAGATGATTATATGGTAAAACCGATTCGGATGCAGGAGCTGATTTTACGTGTACGTGCATTGTTAAAAAGGTCACAGATTTCCAGTGAGAGAAAATTACAAATTAAAAATACATGTTTGGATTATGACGAACTAAGTGTTCAGACACAGGAAGAAAAAAGCGAATTGCCACCAAAAGAATTTTATCTTTTGTTTAAATTGCTTGCAAATCCGGGTAAAATTTTTACAAGGCTTGAACTTATGGATGAAATATGGGGAATGGACACTATGGCAGATGAAAGAACTGTGGATTCCCATATAAAAAAACTGAGAAGAAAATTTGAAACCAATCAGGATTTTGAATTGGTTACGATTCGCGGCCTTGGATACAAAAGCCGTATAAAAGGCGAGTGAGAAATATGCAAATGGGGGAAGAACAACATGAAGGAAGGGAAAAAAGAAGAGAAAAATGCAGATAAAATGCAGAACAAGAAAAAAAGCAGGTACCGTACTTCTCTTCGCATTTATATTACATTTGTGTTTATCATGATACTTTGCTTTTCTTGTTTATTCTCCTTTGGAATTGTTATTTTGTGTTCGAAACTAATCTATAAAGGAGCATTTACCCTAGAGGTGGCGGTATGGATGAGCTTTTTTGTCTGCCTGCTTACCATGATATTAGGTGGAATGCTCATGTTTGCGGGATCCTTTCACCTAACAAAGCCACTAAGGATTGTGACAAGTGCAGTTCAAAAAGTAGCGGAAGGAGATTTTAGTGTTCGTATATTCCGAAAAAAAGAATATAGAAGAAACCATCTTTATACAAACGAAATAGATGAATTATCTGAGAATTTCAATCAAATGGCAAGTGAATTAGATGGCATGCAGGTTATGAGAAAAGATTTTATGAGCAATGTATCACATGAGTTGAAGACACCTATATTTGCAATTGCAGGCATATCAGAGCTGCTCATGGAAGATAAGCTGGATAAAGACGAAAAAAAAGAATATTTAAATCTTATGCATGAGGAAGCACAACGATTATCCAGACTCTGCGATAATATGCTTCAATTATCTCGCCTGGATAATCAAAGGATTTTGCCACAAAAAGAAAAAGTAAGAGTAGATGAACAGATTAGACAATGTGTAATTTTACTGACAGAAAAATGGCAGGAAAAAGAATTTGAGTTTCAACTGGAATTACCTGAAGCGATTGTTTTTGCAAATAAAGATTTACTGATGCAGATTTGGATTAATCTGTTAGATAATGCCATGAAGTACACAAAAGATAATACAAAAATTGCAATTAGTGAAAGAATCGAGAATTCAGAGCTTTTTGTAAGCATTGAAGACCATGGAATTGGAATTGCAAAAGAAAAGCAGAACAAAATTTTTGAACAGTTTTACCAGTGTGAGGAATCACATAAAAAAAATGGGAATGGGTTGGGACTTTCCATTGTAAAAAGAATCGTAGAGATTTATAATGGAAATATCAGATGTGAGAGTATTTTAAATGAAGGAACAAAAATGATAGTAAAGCTTCCAGTTTATTAATAATGAGTTTTCAAACCGTATACAAAGGAACGTATATAAATTAAAGAATAAGTTTTTTTATGAAATATTCATTTTAAAATTTTATATAAAATAAGTTTTACAATGGCATGAGATAAGAGAATAAAAACAAGGAGTGCTAACATATGAAAACAGCAGTTGTATATTATTCATTAGAAGAAAACACCTCGTTTGTGGCAGAAAAAATTGCAAAAGAACTGCACGCTGATTTGATTCGCTTAATTCCCCAAAAAGCATACGCAGATAAGGGATTTCAGAAATTTTTCTGGGGTGGGAAGAGCGTGATATTTGGTGAAAGACCTAAATTAATGCCTTATAATTATTCAAACGAAGCATACGATATGGTTGTAGTTGGTTTTCCAATATGGGCCTCATCCTTTGCACCGCCAATGAAAACATTTCTACACGACCATGATTTTTCTGATAAAAAGGTAGCTGCATTTGCCTGCAGTATGGGTGGCAGTGTCCAAAAGGCATTTGAAAATATTAAAAAAGAAACACATATTACAGATTTATGTGCAACGCTGAGCCTGATTGAACCGGGTAAGAATCCGAATACATCGAATGATGAACAAATAAAAGAATTTTGCCAGAATATAAGTGCGCCAGTATAAACTGGCGTTTTTTTATTTTATGAAAACGATATATAAAAGCAATAAAATCTGTAGAAGATATAAGTTAGAAAATAGAAGCAGGAGAAGAAAATGAAAAAACGCAAAAAGAAAAATGTACTTATGATAATAGATATGCAAAAGGGTTTACTAAAAGAACATCCATTCCAAGAGGAGCTTTTGATTTTCAACATAAAACATCTTTTAGAAGAGGCAAGAAAACAGGAGATTGAGGTAATTTATGTATGCCATGATGGTGGAGAAGGAGATGATTTGGAAAAAGGAACCAAAGGATTTGAGATACTGGAAGAAATAAAACCAAGAGAAGGTGAATGCATTTTTGTAAAAGAGCGAAATAGTTCTTTTTACAATACAGGTTTAAAAGAATATTTGAATCAAAAATTAATAACTGAAATCACTGTTTGTGGACTTCAAACAGATTTTTGTATTGATGCTACAGTGAAAGCAGGGTTTGAGCATGGATTTAACATGATGGTACCACAAAATGGGACATCAACGTTTGACAACACATATTTAAGTGCTGAAAAGACGATATCTTATTATGAACAGTATATATGGAACAGGCGTTATGGATTTGTTACCACAGTGGCTGAAATATGTAATCAATGGAAAGAAGATGAAATATAGGAAGATAAATAAATTGGAAAATAAGATTGTGCAAAATATGAAATACGTAAAAAGAAGAAAAAATACAGACTAATTTCAGACTATTTAAAATTAAAACAGCATATATTACATAATAGACAGAATATATTTCATATATATTAAATATGTATAAAAATAGCACTCCAATATTGACAGTGCTAGCAAATGGTGTTATATAATAAATATAACAAAAAAATATAACAACAAGTATAGCAACAAGTAACATGAACTTTTTATAGCATAGCAAGATGGGGTGGTGATATATATGCTGTTCGTAAGAGTAAATGAATATACCATAAGATGTACAATTGAAGAAAATGAACTAGATCAAATGGGGTATAACATTGATGAACTTTATAAAAATCAGGATACGGCATCCAATTTTATGAAAAATGTCATGGAAAAGGGAAAAGAAGCTGGGTTTCAGATTGCTGGGAGCTTCCAGGCAGTGCAGGCAGCAGTTATGCCCGATCGCAAATTGATTTTAAATTTTGTTGATGTGAATCCAGATGTGCAGATAGATCTTACAATAACGAATTTTCTAACTGCACACGAAGCAGTAGAAATTGTAGGGAAAAATCGTTTAGAAGATATTTTGAAATTAACTGGTCAGGAAAAGGCGTATGCATTCCAAAAATGTATGGTCGATTATCAAAATACAATTAATCAGGATTCAGTAAAAAGGAGTGAAAATTTGGAAGAAAACCAGTTTGAGCGAAATGTTACTGCACATGAAGAAGAAGTTATAGGTGCAGGCAATGAAGTGAGCAGGCAAGCAGAAGGCGAAAAGGGAATATTAAAAAATGCAAGATATGTGATTCGGTTTCAGAATTTTGGAGATTTATCAAAATTTACGAAAGAATTATCTTTTCAGACAAATATTAGTTTATACAAAGAAAAAAGTGCATACTATCTTATAGCAGATTTAGAAGGACTAGATGAGAAAGCACAGAACAATTTAATATTTCATGCAAAAGAATATGCGGCAGATTACCAGAAGAATACAAGTTTTGAATCATTTTTACAAGAACATGGGAAGTTACTCCTAAATAAGACAAAACTAGATGTATTACAGCAATTGTAAGGTTCTTGTTTCATTTAGCAAAGCTTTAAATTTATTAACTTTTTAACCATACTTACAATACACATTTCGTGTAAAACAAAAAGAGGTCGGATTTCCTGAATGAAACAGGATTTGACCTCTTTTTTTGTGAAAAGATATGCCGTTGCAAAACTTTCATTTAATAAAACTTTAGGCAATTGCAAAACTCATTTTAAATGAATTCTTAAAGTGAATCTTACCAAAAGAAGGCTCCGAATGCGGTGGCAAATCGCCATTCTTTTGGTAAATTCACCTAATATATCAAGTACTTTAAATTGTTTCGCAAATACCTATTAATAAAACTTAAAAAATAAGGGAAAAAGTGAAAGCTACATTTTAAATTTGGATACTTCCCCTAAAAGTGTGTTAGAAATTATCTGCTGCTGCTGGCTTTTTTCTTCAAGATCCAATATTAAATGCTTTAAAGAAAGTGTCATGTCGGAAATATCAGAAATACCATTTGTACTTTCTTTTGCTGCATTATGAACGGATTCCACAGAATCACTTATTTGCTGTATGTGTTCCAGTAAATTTTTGGACTGATCAAAAAAGGTCTGCATAATCTGCTGGGTTTTTATGGAATACTCATAATAATGCTGATTTATATTTTTTAATGTAACGTCCTGCTTTACTAATAGTTCCTGTAAAAAGGTCAGCATTTTATTGGAATCTATCGATAAACCTTCAACAGATAGAATAACAGATTTACTGATATCATGAATATGTACAGCTACTTCTGAAGATGATACAGCTAATTTCCCTATTTCACTTGCAACAACAGAGAAACCACGTCCTGCTTCACCAGCTCTTGCGGCTTCAATATTTGCATTTAAAGATAATAGATTGGTTTGTTCTGCAATGGTAATAATTCGCTGAACCAATTCCGTGATTTGTTCTACATCCTTAGATTTTTCGATTTTTTCTAAAACTTGTGTGCTTAAGAGTGTTGTTTCCTGATTCATTTCTTCAAATTTAGATGAAGAATCTTTTTGAAGAGCATGCAAACGTTCTTTCATTTCTTTTGTGTAGAGCATACTATGATTCGATTCTGCCTGTATGTGTTCTATCCATTCCTTCATTTGAAGAATAGAAGCATAGATCTGTTGCATAGAACCTGAGGTTTCTTCCATTGAGGCGCTCATTTGCAGCATGGTTGAAGAAATTTCCTGAACATTAGTACTTCCAGTTTCTACTTTTTGGGTAGTTAAATCAGCAGAATCGTATAAGGTATTTGCTTCCTGAAAAATGGATTGCATAATTGAACGGATATATCCAAGAAGTTCATTGATATGATTTGCAATGGAACCAAATTCATCATTTGCGGAAACAAAAAGTGTCTGAGTCAGATCTCCACGTGTATGGACTAATTCATAGAGTTTGTTATCTATGATATGTAAACGCTTTTTCAGACGATTTAAAATTAGATTCATAATAAAAATCGAAATTAGAATACTGATAAAACATGTCAAAAAAGCAATTTTGATATTCTGATTAATTTCAGCTATAAGATTGTTTACGTTATATTCACACCCTAAAACACCAGAAACGGTATTCTTTTTGTCAAAAAGCGGGATGTAGACAGTAATAAAAGTGTTGCCATTTTTTTTAGTAAGATGATCTAAAGCAAAGGGATGTCCTAAAAAAGATGGTTTTAATTCCAGGTAATTTAGTGGAAAGGCATCACCGATTTTCTTTTTCTTTGTATCATCGGCACTGTAGTATACACTTTTTTTGTCTGAGTATAATGTGTAGAGCGAAGATACCAGAGTACCACGCTTGGAATCCTGTAATGTATTGGCAAGTTTACTATAAATACTGCTACTTTCAGCACCAGGTTTTAAAGTTGAAAGAGTTGAAGCATCAATCCTTCCCGAAGTAAATTTTGCGGCAAATAGAGCGTTTTGTTTTCCCATCTCAATCATACCATAGCGCATACGTAGGATTAAAATAATGGTAATAACAAGAAACATAAAAATGTTACACAAAATAACTGGAATCAATAATTTTGTTTTTACACCAAAATGAAAGGAATGTGGTTTTTGCTTTTTCATGTATGAAGTCTCCTTATGAGTCATAATGTCGATTCTTTATACTTATTATAAGCAGGAAAAACCAAGGAAAACAATTAGGAAAATATACAAAAAAACAGATAAAAAAAGCAATAAAAACACTTATTTGACAGAAAAAATGATAGAAAAAAGCAAATGTAAAATACAATTAAAATCATGTAAAAACGATATAAAATGAAAGTATAAGAATAGAAAAATAAAAAAAGCATATCTGAGTAAAAGATATGAATCGATGAAGTGAAATAAGAAAAAAAAAATCAGAAATTGAAATTACCTGTTTTGAAAAATAACGATTGCACATTTAAATTGTACGTGATATAATTTCAACAGAACGAAACCATGATAAACAGATAGGAATAAAGTATTTTACAATTCGATTAAAGGAGGAAACATCATGTCAAAAAATTTAAAGGAAGCAATTAAGGACAGACGTACTTATTATGGGATTGGAAAAGAATTGCCAATTTCCAAAGAAGAAGTGGAGTCTTATGTGAAACATGCAGCTCAATATGTCCCTTCCTCATTTAACAGTCAAAGTTCAAGGATTGTAGTTTTATTTGGGGAAGAACATGATAAATTATGGAATATTACAAAAGAATCTTTAAGAAAGATTGTTCCAGCTGAAAATTTTGCTTCCACGGAAGAGAAAATCAATTCATTTCAAGCAGGAGCGGGTACTATACTTTATTTTGAAGCAAAATCTGTTGTAACAGGATTGCAGGAGCAATTTCCATTATATAAAGATAATTTCCCAGTTTGGGCAGAACAGGCAAATGGAATGCTTCAGTTTGCAGTCTGGACACTGCTTGATGCAGCAGAAGTAGGAGCTTCCCTGCAACATTATAATCCATTGATAGATGAAGAAATTGCAAATACATGGAATATTTCCAAGGACTGGAAACTGATTGCGCAGATGCCATTTGGAAATAAAGTAGCAGAACCAGCAGAAAAGAGTTTTATTCCAATAGAAGAGAGAGTAAAGATTTTTGGTTTATAAAAAGAGCTTCGGCTCTTTTTTTTTAATATTATAAAATATTTAAGAAATAAATATAAAAAAAATATAAAAATAAAGGTTGACATTGTAGGAAGTATAAGACTATAATCGCTTTAGTTACACAATTCAAACAATAATAAAAAATAAGAAAAGGAGGTAAAGACGATGAAAGTAAATAATTTGAATCCAGCAAACACAAATATGACATTATTTGGTGATAATAAGGCAACATTTGGCATGATAAACGCAGTGATTACAGGATATGACAAAGGCAGCTTTGCGCCTGTTTGTGCGATTACAGATAATTTTATAGCAAGACTTTTACGTAAGTATACCCCTTTTTGTGGTTTGCTGTGTCGAAAGAAAGATGGAGAGAGAAGCCGATTCAGGTCTTCGAATTCCTGATAGAAAACGATACAACAGGATAGATTGCAAAAAGGACCGTGGTATTCTTACCACGGTCCTTTTTGCATCCAAATGTTTGCGTTGTAACAATTTTTAAAAACTATATTCGAGAAAATGGCAGTTGGCACTGACCCAGTTACTGCATTTTTATATAAAAATTATAAGGGGGAAATCTTTATGAGAAAATTAACGACATACTTGGTAAGATACTGGTATTTGTATGTTGTTGCAATTGTTTGCATGATTTTGCAGGTGAGTCTTGATATGCTTTCACCACAGATTACAAAGAGAATTATTGATGATGTTATTGGAAAAAATAAGATGGATATGCTTGTTCCAATGCTCGTTATGATCTTTTTAATTGGACTTGGCAGATGCGTATTTGGATATACCAAAGAATTTATCTTTGATGTGGCAAGTTCTAAAATAGCAACAGAAATACGTAAAAATTTATTTGCGCATATACAGAATTTATCCGTTCGTTTTTTTAATAATTACAATACGGGTGAATTGATGTCCAGAGTAAAAGATGATGTAGACCGTATTTGGGGTGCGATAGGATATGTGGGAATGCTAATTGTGGAAGTGACAATACACACAGCAATTGTGCTTACTTGCATGTATCAGTTAAATCATAAGCTTTTTGTTATCCCAATGATTGCAATGCCAATTGTTGGAATATTTGCAATTGTAATGGAACAAAAGCTAAATTCAATTTATGAACATATCAGTGAAGAAAATGCTGCATTAAATACGGTTGCACAGGAAAACCTGGCAGGGGTGCGTACCGTTAAAGCCTTTGCAAGAGAGAAATTTGAAATTAAAAAATTTCTCTCTCATAACAAACGCTACTATGAATTAAATATGCAGCAATCGAAGGTCCTGATTCGTTATCAACCACTTTTTCAGGTTGTAACAAAACTTTTGCCAATTATCACAATTGTCTATGGAGGATATTTGGTAATGCATGGGCAGATGACACTTGGTAGTCTTGGTGCATTCATTGAATATTGTGGAAATATCGTATGGCCAATGGAAATGCTTGGATGGCTCTTTAACGATTTAGCAGCAGCACTGGCTTCAAACAAGAGAATTCAAAAAATTTATCGGGAAGAACCAGATATTACAGAAGTAGAAGAACCTAACAAAGTAGAAGCGGTTGATGGACATATTACATTTGAACAGGTTGACTTTTCTCTGGATGGAATGGAGATCCTTCATGATATCAGCTTTGATGTAAAACCTGGGAAGACAATAGGCATCATGGGTGCAACTGGTTCAGGAAAAAGTTCGATTATCAAGTTACTGCAAAGATTTTATGATGTGGATAACGGAAGAATTTTGATTGATGGAATTGATATTAAAAATATGACATTCGAAGATATTCGAAAGAACATTGCACTTGTTATGCAGGATATATTCTTATTTTCCGATACCATTGAGTCAAATGTAAAATTTGGACGTCAGGTGGAAACAGAATTAGCAGAAGTGGAAGAAGCCTTAGAACAGGCGCAGGCAACAGAGTTTATTTCTGGAATGGAAAACCGTTACCAGACACTTATTGGAGAACGTGGTGTCGGCTTATCAGGCGGACAAAAGCAAAGAATCAGCATAGCAAGAGCTATTTCAAAACATGCTCCAATACTGGTTTTAGATGATTCTACATCTGCACTTGATATGGAAACAGAACATTGTATACAAAATAACTTAAAGAAACTAATTGACACAACAAAAATTATCATTGCACACAGGATTTCGGCAGTTTGTAATGCAGATGAAATCATTATTTTAAAAGATGGATGTATTGCAGAACGAGGAACACACGATGAGCTGCTAGAGCAAAAAGGACTTTATTATGAAACCTATATGGCTCAGTATGGCGAAATTTTAGAAGCAATGTAAGAGAAAGGAAGGTTTAAAATGGCTATTAATACAACCCGTGAAGATGAAAAAAGTTCACAGGCAACACAAAAAGTAACCTTACTTCGATTATATAAATACTTGCTTATGTTCAAAAAAGAAGTGGTAATGGTCTTGATAATTATGGCTGCGGCTATTTCCATAACATTAATAAATCCACTGATTGTTGAACGGGCAATTGACGTTTATATTCATAATAAAGACTGGAATGGACTCATCCGATTGGGCATTTTTGCTGTATGCATCAACTTAATGCTTGTTTTACTAATCAAGCTTAGAATGTATATTATGGCAAAAGTTTCCAATAAAGTACTTCTTATTATCCGTGAAGAACTTTATACACATATTCAAAAATTGAGTTTTCAGTTTTTTGACAGCAGACCAACAGGAAAGATATTGGCACGAATCATTGGAGATGTTAATTCTTTAAAGGATGTATTATCGAATAGTGTTACGACTTTGATACCAGATTTTATTACTGTATGTGCAGTTGTAGTCATTATGCTGATAAAGGATTTCAGACTGGCTCTTGCTGCGTTGATTTCTTTGCCGCTTATGATTATCGGAGTGCTATTTGTGCAGTCGAAGGCTCACAAACGCTGGCAGATTCATCGGAAAAAAGGCTCTAATTTAAATGCCTTTATTCATGAAGATTTATCCGGAATGCACATCGTGCAGTGCTTCCGTGCGGAAAAAGAAGTGATGGGAATATTTGATGAGTTACTGACGGAACATAAAAAATCGTTTGTCAATGCAGTCCGATATGCCGATGCATTTGGCCCGATTGTAGATTTCTGCTGGGGAGTAGGAACGCTTTCCATGTATTTCGTAGGAGTGCATCTAATCCAGGGAGATTCAGCAAAAGTAGGAATTTTGATAGCATTTTCAAGCTATATATCTATGTTTTGGAATCCAGTGTTGAACTTAAGTAATTTCTATAACCAATTGGTAACCAATATCGCAGGAGCTGAACGTATTTTTGAAATATTAGATACAAAGCCAGATATTAAAGACGAGAGTATGGTAAAAGAATTACCTGCAATCAATGGAGAAGTTACATTTGAACATGTAGGATTTTCTTATGATAATGCAAAACAGATTTTAAAAGATATCAGCTTTTCTGTCAAACCAGGAGAAATGATTGCTTTAGTAGGTCCTACCGGAGCTGGTAAAACGACAATTGTCAATTTAATTAGCCGATTTTATGATATTCAGTCTGGATCAGTTAAAATTGATGGACTTGATATTAAGCAGGTGTCGATTGAAAGTCTTCGCAGTCAGCTTGGAATTATGACGCAGGATAACTTTTTGTTTAGCGGAACGGTAAAAGATAATATCCGCTATGGAAAATTAGATGCAACGGATGAAGAAATTATAGAGGCAGCAAAAGCTGTGAATGCTCATAGTTTTATTATAAAGATGGAAAAAGGCTATGATACAGAACTAAAGGAGCGAGGTGCGGGATTATCGATTGGACAGAGACAGCTTCTTGCATTTGCAAGAACAATGCTCTCAAAACCAAAGATTCTTATCCTGGATGAAGCAACTTCCAGTATTGATACACATACAGAACATTTGGTACAGGAAGGAATTTCTACCTTATTAAAAGGAAGAACTTCATTTGTCATTGCACACAGACTTTCCACAATCAAACAGGCGGACAGAATTTTTGTAATTGATAAAGGTGGTATACTAGAACAAGGATCACCTGACGAACTTATGCAGAAAAAAGGAGCTTACTATAAGCTTTATATGACCCAGTTTGAAAGTGAGCTAAAGAAAATAAGCTAAAAGAATGCATTTTAAATTAGAACTTTTGACAAAACAATGAAAGATACAATAAGAAAAAAGCTTTTGGGAAAAACAACCCGGAAGCTTTTTTTATGTATTATGTATTTGAATCCAGAAGACAAAAACATTTATTTTAAATAAAAAAAACAAAAAAGTTTTATAAAATCCATGTAGAATAAAAATAATTCGTGTTTAAATGGAATTAATAAAAGAAAAATCAAAAAAGACTAGAAAAGAAAGGAAATAATCGTTATGATTGTAAATAAAAAATAGTATTAAAATCAGGTGACTGTGAAACGTTTTTTACAACGAACGGGATAGGAATATAACCGAAAGCGGATTTCCCAAACACTTATATTGAAATAGGAAAAGTGAGGACTACATACATGGGCTATATATTACTTGGAATTGCAATTGTATTCGAGTTGATTGCTACAACTTGTTTAAAATATTCGGATGGATTTACAAAATTAATGCCATCCATCGGAAGCATTGTATCTTATTCTATATGCTTTTATGCGTTTGCAAAATCATTGCAATCCGTAAATTTAAGTATTGCATATGCCAGCTGGTCGGTAGTTGGAATCATTGTATCTGCATTACTATCTGTTTTTATTTTTAAAGAAAATATTACAATTACCGGAATTGCGGGTATTGTACTGATTTTAATAGGTGTAATTTTACTTAATTTATTTGGAACAGTAAAGTAAAGTCATTTCAGCAGATACTATTCAGGGATTAGAATGAATAGGCTGAAAGAAAGGAGTTTTTTTATGAATGCAGTAATTGAGATTATGGGGAAAAGGCGAAGTATCCGTAAATTTGACAAAGAACTGTTAAAAGAAGAAGATTTGTCTGCAATATTACAGGCAGGACGTATGGCACCAAGTGGTGGGAATTCAAAAACGACACATCTGTTTGTGGTTCTAAATTCGGTAGTACAGGAAAGATTACGTTTACTGGTCATGGAAGAATTTGCTAAAATGGAGTACAATGATACGACATATAAAAGTCTCGTACATTCCATAGAAGCCTCCAAAAAAGGAACCTATAAATATGACTATGAAGCACCAGTTCTTATAGTGGCAGCAAATAAAAAGAACTATGGAAATGCCTTGGCAGATACAGCTTGCGTATTAGAAAATATGATGCTTGCAGCGACTTCTATCGGAGTAGCTTCCTGCTGGATTAATCAATTACACTGGCTGGATGAAAAACAAAGTATACGTAGTGAATTAAAAAAATATGGATTATCAGAAGATCTTACCATTTGTGGTGGATTGGTACTGGGATATTCTGATTTACTGGAAAGTCTTCACGGTTTAAATAAAGAAGAAGGAAACCCGGTTTTTTATATCAGATAAAACGTTGGAGTGAACAATAAAGTGTGCAAATAAGATAGGATCAGATATGAATACAAAAGAATTAAAAGCATTTGAAGCAGTGTATGAAGAAAAAAGTATTCATAAAGCTTCAAGAGCACTTTTTATAACCCCTCAGGGTTTAAGTCGTATGATTCAAAATCTTGAGGCTGAATTAAGCACGGTTTTATTTGAACGAACAAAGCAAGGGGTTATTCCGACTGAAAGTGCTGATTTTTTATATGAAAAAGTAGAGGAAATGGTACGTCAGTTTGAAGAAATACAAAGTGGAATAAGTCAGTTTGAAAATCAGGATAAGGTACTTCGCATAGGGTATGCCTGTGGAGCACTTAATGTACTTCCGATTACACATATTTTTCGTTTTATGCAGGAGAATCCACATATTAAGGTGCATTGGTGTGAATATTCCAACCAGGAAGTTGTAGATAAGCTTTTATCTTCTGAGATAGAATATGGGTTTATCATAGGAAACACAGAAGGTAAAAAAATAATTCAAAAACACCTTGTCAGTAGAAAAGTATTACTTCTGGTATACGAAGGACATCCTTTTTATAATAGAAAAGAAGTAAATATTGATATGTTAAAGCAGGAAAAATTGATTTTAATGAATGAACATTTTCAAATGTATCATGAATTTCTAAAAGCCTGTCAGGTTCGTGGATTTGTACCAGATGTGGTAGGTAAGACTGCGGATGGGACTTTTTTATTTAGACTTTGCAATGAGAAGATAGGACTTGCTTTGATTCCAGACTTCATTATGGAGAATTTCATTTTGGATAAAGTAAAAGCAATTCCCTTTGAAGAAGATATGAGATGGAATGTGACAGGTGCATTTAAATGCGATAACAAAAACTATGCTACTATTATGAAATTTGATCGTTATTTAAAGAAATATTATGATTAATTTGTCAATCAGGATCTAAATGTATTCTCAAAAAAATCCAGTACTTTGTGAAAAACGCTATCAATAAAATGTTACAAGATGTCAAAGACTATTTGATAGTCAAAGACATCTTTTTTTTGTAGTATAAGAGTATAATGTTGTTATTAATTTAACAAAATTGTCCAAAAACAGCAAAGGAGACAAAATATGAAATATCAAAAATTGTTTACTCCTGTGAAAATCGGTTCTTTAACCATTAAAAACCGTTTTTCCATGGCACCAATGGGTCCACTCGGCCTATCGGATGCACAGGGCGGATTTAATCAACGCGGTATTGATTATTATACCGAACGAGCAAAAGGTGGCACGGGATTAATTATTACCGGTGTTACTTTTTCTGATTCAGTTATTGAAAAACAGACATTGCCAAGTGTACCGATTTCAACCTACAATCCAGTACACTTTATCCGTACAGGAAAAGAATTGACAGAACGCGTACATGCATATGGAAGTAAGATTTTTTTACAGATGTCAGGAGGATTTGGTCGTGTTACAATTCCTACAAATCTTGGCGAATTTCCACCAGTAGCACCTTCCGCAATTCCACACCGGTGGTTGGACAAAATATGTCGTGCCCTGACAATAGAAGAAATAAAATCTATTATAAAATCAATTGGTGATGGTGCCTGTAATGCGAAAAGAGCAGGATTTGATGGTATTCAGATTCATGCAGTTCATGAAGGCTATCTGATTGACCAGTTTGCAATTTCTATGTTTAATTTAAGAACGGATGAATATGGTGGATCTTTGGAAAACAGACTTCGGTTTGCAAAAGAAATTGTGGAAGAAGTCAAAGAACGCTGCGGATCAGATTTCCCTGTAACACTTCGCTATAGCGTGAAAAGTATGATCAAAGACTGGAGAGTCGGAGCACTTCCAGGAGAAGAATTTGAAGAAAAAGGAAGAGATACTGACGAGGGAATACAAGCAGCCAAGTTACTTGTCAATTACGGATACGATGCTTTAGATATAGATGTCGGAACTTATGATGCCTGGTGGTGGAATCACCCGCCAATGTATCAGGAAAAGGGACTTTACCGTACATACAGCAAATTGATGAAAGAAACAGTAGATGTTCCGATTCTTTGTGCAGGACGTATGGATGACCCGGATATGGCGCTTGAAGCGATAGAAAACCAGACCTGTGATATTATAAGTTTAGGACGTCCATTGTTAGCGGATCCAGATTATGTAAATAAATTACGTGCTGGCAGATGCAGTGAAATCCGTCCATGCATTTCCTGTCAGGAAGGCTGTATGGGACGTGTTGCGGAATATTCCATGATTAACTGTGCAGTAAATCCGCAGGCAGCAAGAGAAAGAGTTACTGCATATGAGCCAATTTTAAAATCGAAAAAAGTAATGGTAATCGGTGGAGGTGTTGCTGGATGTGAAGCAGCCAGAGTGCTTGCAATCCGTGGACATAAGCCTGAAATATTTGAGCAGAAGGCGCGCCTTGGAGGAAATCTAATCCCAGGTGGAGCACCAGATTTTAAAGAAGATGATATTGCATTAGCCGACTGGTATCAGACACAGATGGATAAATTAGAAATACCAGTTCATTTTAACAGCAAAGTAACAAAAGAAATGGTTTTAAGCGGAAATTATGATACGGTAATTGTTGCTACAGGTTCCATACCGAAAGTATTTTCACTTGGAGATGATGCACACGTATACACTGCAGCTCAGGTTCTCTTAAAAGAAAAAGATGCAGGAGCATCCACAGTTATTGTTGGCGGTGGATTGGTAGGATGTGAAACAGCACTTATGCTTGCTGGAATGGGTAAAAAAGTAACAATTGTAGAAGCATTAGACAAAATCCTTGCAGTCAATGGACCTCTTTGCCATGCGAATAAAGATATGCTTGAACTATTAGTTCCATATAAAGGTATCGATGTAGTGACAAGCGCAAAAGTTACTGGATATAAAAACGGTATACTTTCTGCGCAAACAAAAGATGGAGTAAAAGAAATTCCATGTGACAGTGTCATTCTTTCCGTAGGATACAAAGAAGAAGATGCACTGTATCATGAATTGGAATTTGATATTCCGGAAATACATCTTTTAGGAGATGCGGGACATGTTTCAAATATCATGTATGCTATTTGGGATGCATTTGAAGTAGCAAATCATATTTAAAACCTACAAAAGTTTTCGCGGATGAATTTAAGTTTGCTATAAAACGAGATTTTATGCTGAAACCTTAAGGTTTTCTGTAAACCTGTTTTTTTACTTGCATTTTCTACTTAAAATATTTACTATAAAAGATAGTATGAAAATCTAAGGAAAAAACAGGAGGTTTTTTGGAATGCTAGAAATTTTAAAGGCAGTCATTTTCGGTATCGTGGAAGGAATTACAGAATGGCTTCCAATTAGTAGTACCGGGCATATGATTTTGTTAGAGCAGATTATGCCATTTAAACATGTAAGCACAGATTTTATGAATATGTTTTTAGTCGTCATTCAGTTAGGAGCGATTTTAGCCGTAGTTGTTTTATTTTGGCCGAAAATATATCCATTTCGTCATAAAGGTGGATTTGAAATTCGTAAAGATATTTTTGAAATGTGGTTTAAGGTAATCGTTGCATGTATTCCTGCAGTTATAATTGTGGCATTTCATATTGATGATTTGTCAGATAAATACTTTTATAACTATATATCAGTTGCAATTATGCTTATTTTAGTAGGTATTGTGTTTATCGTTGTAGAAAATTGGAACAAGGGAAAAAGACCGAAGATTCGTAAGCTTTCGGATATTACTTACAAGACAGCGATTTATATTGGAATATTTCAGCTTGTTGCAGCTATTTTCCCAGGAACATCAAGATCTGGTTCTACAATTATAGGGGCACTTCTTTTAGGCGTATCAAGAACGGTAGCGGCAGAGTTTACTTTTATTCTTGCAATTCCTGTTATGTTTGGTGCAAGTTTACTGAAATTAATTAAATTTGGATTTGCATTTACAGGATTAGAGTTTGGTATCTTAATCGTTGGAATGCTGGTAGCATTTTTTGTCTCAATATTTGTTATCAAATTTTTAATGGGATTTATCAAAAAGCATGACTTTAAAGTATTTGGCTGGTATCGAATTGCACTTGGAATTGTTGTAATTTTATTTTATTTCATTACAAAATTTTAAACTATCTTGAAGTTTTTATATACAAAAGTTTAGGATAGTATCATAAAAAAACAAGGAATCTGTTATAGGTTCCTATAAAGATCTTGCAATATTTTGCAGGATCTTTTTTTTACGATTTTCTGCATAAAATCTGCATATAAATCTGTTAGTGTAATTCTATCAAACATAAGGATGGTAGGATAAAGTGGAAAAGAATACACAAAATATAACCTTATATGTAAAAAATATGACATGCAGAAATTGCGAAAGAAAAATTGAACAGGAATTAATCCAACTATCGGGAGTAAAAGAAGTAAATGCAGACTATAATAAAAGTATCTGTAAGGTAGTATATGAAGAACGAATCATCAGAAAAGGACAGATTATTCGCAGAATGGAAGAAATCGATTATCCCTGTTCCCTTGAGCCACCCAGACAAAAAATATATGACAATGAAAACATAAAAAACATGGCAGGTGCTGCATTTGTATTGATTGCACTTTATTTTATCTTAAAAGGATTAGGTGTGGATTCCATTTTTTACAAATTTCCGCAGGCAAAAGCAACGATGGGATATGGAATGCTTTTTGTGATTGGCTTCTTTACATCGTTTCACTGCATGGCAATGTGTGGTGGACTTCATCTATCCCAAAGTCTTAAAAGTGCAAAAAGCATGGCACAGATGAAAAAGAAAGCAGGTGCGAAATCAAATGTTTTTTATGCACCTGTTTTATACAATGCAGGAAGATTGTTATCATACACGGTAATAGGTGCTATGATAGGGGGATTAGGAAGTATATTTCATTTATCCATAAGATTAAATGGAATTGTACAGATAGTAGCAGGAATATTTATGATTATTATGGGATTGAATTTATTAAATATATTCCCTATACTTCATATTATAAGTATACGATTTCCAAAGGTACTTACGAAAAGACTGTATCAGGGACAAACAACTTCAGCGGGGCATCCTTTTGTAATTGGACTTTTAAATGGACTTATGCCATGCGGTCCGCTTCAGGCTATGCAGTTATATGCATTATCGACAGGGAGTCCTGTAAAGGGTGGTATTTCCATGTTTCTATTTTGTCTTGGAACAATACCAGTGATGCTTGGAATGGGTGCAATCAGTTCCTTTTTAAGCAGTGTGTATAAAAAAAGAATTGCATATATGGGAGCTTTTTTAGTATTGGCACTTGGCGTGTTTATGCTAAAAAGTGGATTGCTATTATCAGAGGGTACAACACAAATAACAAATTTATCAGCGACTACGGTTAAAAACAATTCCACAGATAATGGGAAATCAGGCACAATATCTGACGCAACAGAAAAAGAGACACAGACAGAACAGGAAATTCAAACTAGTACACAGACAAAAAATGCAACACAAACGGCAGGTTCTAAGCAGACGAATACGGATGCCAGCATACAAAAAGTACAAACAACATTTGATACCTATACCTATAAACCAGTCACGGTAAAAGCAAACATACCCGTTCAGTGGACAATTCATGTGAAAAAAGGATTTTTAACGGGATGTAATTATCGTATGATGATACCAGAATATAATCTGCAAAAAGAATTAAAGGAAGGAGATAATGTAATTGAATTTACTCCGACACAGGCAGGTACCTATGATTACAGCTGCTGGATGGGAATGGTAAGTAGCACAATTACAGTTGAAAAGTAGTTTATAATGGAAAAGACAACACTTTTAGTGATTGAAGACGAAGAAAAGATCCGGGAAGTCATTATATCTTACTTTGCCTCCATGGGATACCAGATATTTGATGCAGGAACTGCAAAAGAAGGAATGGAACTATTTCAAAAACATGAGATTCAAATGATTATACTTGATTTAATGCTTCCTGATATTTCAGGTGAAGAGATGTGCATTTGGATTCGCAAACAATCCAGAGTTCCTATTCTTATGCTGACAGCGAAAGTCAGTGAAGAAAGTCTGATTCATGGATTTGAAATTGGTGCAGATGATTATGTAAAAAAGCCATTCAGATTAAAAGAATTAAAGGCAAGAGTAGAAGCACTTTTAAGGCGAACAAGTACAGAATTAGTACCACTCTATCAAAAGAACTCTTTTCATAATGGTTCTGCTTTTTTAGAGGTTGATATAACAGGAAACACTGTGAAAAAGAATCACGTAGATATAAAGTTAACAAAAAGTGAATGGAATCTGTTATTACTTTTTATGAAATATCCAAATAAAATTTTTACAAGAGAAGAATTAATTATGCTGGCTTTGGGTGAGAATTTTGATGGATTCGACCGATCAGTGGACAGCCATATTAGAAACCTGCGTCAAAAAGTAGAAGATAATCCCAAAAAGCCAGTATTCATTCTTACCGTGCACGGTACGGGGTATCGATTTGGAGGAATAAAAGATGCGTAAGCACAGTTTGAAATCACAAATTCTATTTTCTATTTTATTTGCAGTTTTTCTCACAGTTGCTTTTTTTAGCATATTAGCAAATATGGTAATTCAAAAGCAATTTAAGGAGTATATACTCCGGCAGCAAAAACTCAAAGAACAGGAAATTGTAAATAATGTATCTGGATTATACGATTCAGGGACAAAACAATGGAATATGGAATCAGTACATGCAATTGGGATGTATTCTCTTTATGAGGGATATATCATTTCAGTAAAAGATATGGATAAAAATACGATATGGGATGCAAAAACACATGATATGGCTCTTTGTCAGCAAATTATGGATACGATTGAAAAAAGAATGAACAAAGAAAAGCCTGGATTGAATGGGAACTTTCAAAATAAAACCTATCAGCTGTTACAAAAAAATGTTCCAATCGGTCATGTTACAATTCAGTATTATGGCCCGTATTTTTATACATCAAATGATTTTGACTTTTTAAAAGCATTAAATATTTTACTTGTTGTCGTAGCAGTATTTTCAATTTTAATTTCAATTATAATTGCGTTATTGCTAGCAAATAGATTAAACCGTCCTATGAAACAAATGACGTTACTTGCAAAAGATATGGCAGAGGGAAATTATTCTTACAGGCTTAAAATTTCAAATAATACGAAAGAAATAGACGAGTTATCTAAAGTCATGAATACATTAGCATGTTCATTGCAGGAGCAGGAAAAAATAAGAACGCAGTTAACAGCAGATGTTGCCCATGAGCTAAGAACTCCATTAACCGCAGTAGGTACACATTTAGAAGCAATGATAGAAGGAATATGGGAACCAACGAACGCAAGATTAAGCAGTTGTTATGAAGAAATAGAATATTTATCAAAGCTGGTAGAAGACTTAGAAGGACTTGCAAAGGCAGACAGTGATAATTTGAACTTAAAATATGAAACATTTGATATAAACGAAATTATAAATCTTTGGGTAAATCTTATGGAAAGTGAAATTCATAAAAAACAGCTTAACGTTACGTACTCGAAAGAAAAAGTAACTATAGTTGCAGATAAGGATCGTATAAATCAGGTGATTTGTAATTTGCTTTCCAATGCGATTAAGTATTCAAATGAAAATGGGAAAATCTGGATAGAAACAAAAGAAATGCAAAAAGAAACAATTTTTAAGATAAGCGATACAGGAATAGGGATTGCAAAAGAAGATATAAACTATATTTTTGAACGTTTTTACCGAGCAGATAAATCTAGAAATCGAAACAATGGTGGAGCAGGAATAGGACTTTGCATTGTAAAATCTATAGTACAGGCACACAATGGAAACATAAAAGTAACGAGTGCATTGGGTAAAGGAAGCAGCTTTACACTTGCTTTTCCAAAAGAACAGCCGATAGCTTGAATTTAAATTCAATCTATCGGCTGTTTTATTATACTGAGTATTTACTTAAATCTTTTTGGAATGATTTTATCATGGAATCAAATACGTTAATCTGTGAGGATAATTCGTTAATCTGATCTACATAAATAGCAACATTTGAACTTGCCTCTTCTGTAGCAGCTGAATTTTCCTGTGCGATAGAAGCAAGACTTTGAATATTATCAAATAAGGATGAAATATGGTCTGCTTCTGATTTTAATTCCTGAGATGTTTTGATCATCAGATTCGAAACACCTTTCAAATTATAGTTTGACTGGCTTGTTGTATCAACAGCTTCATTTAAGGAGGTGTTTTCTGTTTTAAGTACGGCATACTGTGTATCAATACCAACAACAACCTCACCAACACTGGAAACAAAGCTTGTTAAGCTGTTATTAATTTGTTCTACTGCATGGTTCGTTTCTTCGGACAATTTACGAACTTCTTCTGCTACAACTGCGAAGCCTCTTCCAGCTTCTCCAGCTCTTGCCGCTTCAATAGAAGCATTTAAGGCGAGCAGGTTAATCTGTTTGGCAATACCAGATACGATGGAAACAATCTCAGTAATATTTTCAACATTGTTTTGTAGTTCTGTACTACTATCTTTAATTTCACCGAATTTCTGTAATACATGATTAATTTGAGAAGCCGTATTTTGTACATTTTTAAAACTGCTTTCGATACTGACAATTGCGTCTTCAATTTCTGTTTTGTTTTTTTGGCTTTCGTCAGAAATTCTTGTAACACTTTGTATACTTTCATTTAATACAGTAACTACTTTTTCAGTATCATCCGCTTGTGTGGTTGCAGCAATTGCAACTTCATCTAAAACACCAGTGATGTCATTAGAAGTGCTTTGCATAGTGGAAGCAATACCGGATAAGGAACCATTAAAGGTATACATTTCATCTACAATTGAATTAAATCCAATAAAGTCTTTTTGTACGACCTGTTTTACTCCATTTACCAAATCCATAATGGCTTCAAATTCATCATTAGATTTTAAATGTATAGCTTCGGAAAACTGACGCTCACTTAATTTGTTCAATTCGGCAACGATTGCTTTTCCAGGACGGTTAAGAATACTGGAAGATATATAAGAAATAATAAAAGTGATGACGGACAGAACAAGTGTTTTGACAGGTTGCGCAAATAAAAGTTCACTCATGATACCAACAATAACGGTATTAAAAAGAGCAGATTTTAAGGCAGACTGTTTTAAAAATCCCAAAGAAAGAATCTGGTTTAAAGGGTATTTTTTAATAAACTGGATTTCATTTTCAAACGTAAGTTTTAAATGTATTTCAGTAGGAGTATTTTTCAATAATTCAACTTGAATTTTTTCATGAAAATGATCTCCTACTCCAGTAACAAGTCCACTTAAATAATCTCCCATACCTCGTTTGGAACGATATATAAACAGCGCTTCATGAGAAGAAATAGGTGTCATATCTAAAATCGGAGGAACAGCACCTTTAAAACGTCTCATGACAATCACATGAACATCATTCATGGATTTTAAAAACTGATATGCACTTTCGTGACGGAAGAATCCTGGATAATTCTGGCTGAACGTCTTAATGTTTTCCTGTCCAACAATTCCCCATATCTCCTGATGGCTTTTCCCAACGCCTTCTCCAATTCGATCTACTAATCCAGTTGCTATAGAGTCTGTGACATCTTCTAGCGGAGTAAATATGTGAGTTGATTCTAATTCGAAACTTTGTAACGATTTGTCCACAACACTATCCCCATATAATTGACGACAGGATTGCAGCCAGCTTGAAACTACGGTACCTTTCATAAGTTATGTCTCCTTTATACGTACTTTTTAGCCGAAAAATATAAAATATTTATATCTTAAAATGCCTATATTATAGTCATTTTATCACAGTTCGCAGGCATTATCAAAAGTTTTTTGATAATGAGAAAAAATATCGTCAAGTGAAATGAAAGGCAGAAAAAAAACAATGAAAATAATATGAAAAAGTAAAAGTTTCAAAGCTGATTTATGACTAGAATGTCATCTTTTTTCAAAATGGTTTGTCCGTTTGGAATGATAAGACCTTCTCCCCGCTTAATTAAAATAATCAGTTTATCTGCTTCAATTGGAATTTCAAAGATAGGTTTATCAACCCATCCGTCTTCTTTTTCAATTACTTTTTCGGTTAAGTTAACACAGTTTTTTGTTACAGGTGATAAAGCACTGATAACAAGAGTATCTTCTGGAAGCAAAGTCGTATTTCCATTTGGAACTATATTTTCTCCATTTCTTTGTAAAAGAACAATTAAGGTATCTGGAAGAAATGTAATATCTCTGATTTCTTTTCCAGCCCAGGGATGTTCTTTGTTTAGGGATAACTGAATAAACTGAACGGGTACTTCATCTATGTAATCCGTAAATGTTTTTAGTACGTCAGAATTATCATCAATTATATCTAGTTTTTTTGCTAAAATTGGGACTAGGGTGCCTTGTATCAAAATAGAGAAAAGTACAATGAAAAATACAATGTGAAAGATATCATTTTCCAGGTTGCTTACTTTTAAAAGAGCAATCGTAACAAAAACAATGGAGGCAGCACCACGCAATCCACACCAGGAAACAAATGCGATTTGTTTTTTTGGACTTTTAAACGGACGTAAAATAAGAAATACCGTAAGAGGTCTTGCAATAAATGTTAAAAAGAGTGCGATGGCAAAAGCGGTTGGAGCTATGCTGATTAACTTAGACGGAAAGGCTAAAAGACCAAGTAAGAAAAACACAAGGATTTCCATTAAATCAGTGATTCCATCGAAAAAATGAACCAAGGGTGTTTTGTTTGGTATTTTCAGATTGCCTAAAATAATACCGGCAAGATATGCGCTAAGGTATCCATTTCCATTGAGCAGCGAAGGTGCAGCATAAGAAATAAGCGCGATAGCCAGAACAAATATAGTTTCAAGATCAGTAGATAGTTTTGTCTTACTTAAAATCACATAAGCAAAAAATGCAGTAGCTACACCGAAAAATATTCCAAAAGCAAGTTGTTTTGTGATTAAAATCAAAAAATCGGTGGCACTGTTTTGCGCCTGCATAAGAGAAATAATAATAATAGTTAACATGTAAGCACATGGGTCATTACTACCACTTTCTAATTCAATCAGGGAAGCTGTATGATATTTTAAATTTAGTTTATGGGAACGCAGGATGGAAAAGACAGAAGCAGCATCGGTAGAACTCACCACTGCACCAATCAGCAAACTTTCCAAAAAAGGAATATGCAAAACCAGATTACAAAAAAAACCAACAAAAGAAGCTGTGATTAATACCCCAATCGTGGATAAGAGTAAAGATTTAGCAGCAACAGGACGTGCGGTGCTCCATTTTGTACCAAAACCACCATAAAACATAATGAAAATGAAGGCAGTAGAACATATGTGTTCTGCCATATTCAGATTATCAAATGGAATTTTTAAAATACCATCCGAACCAAAGAGCATACCGATTAAAATAAAAGCTAAAAGTGTTGGAATACCAAGCTTTCCAGCAACCCGGTGAAAGAATATGCTTAAAAAAATGACAACGGAAGCTGCAAGAATATAAAGATACATTGAGTAACCTCCTTCAATATTAGAATAATTTTATTTTAGCATAGGATTAGATTGTATGCAAATTTGCAAAAAGCAGAAAGAATAGTTAAAAACAAGATGAAACTATTTTGCAATACGATTAAAAACAAAAAAAAAACAAACTGATTATAGAGTAAAATACTATCCGTGCTATAATTAAAATGTTTTTAAAAATTGAAAGAAATATAGAACAGTTAACATACATAAGAGCGACATAGAAACCAAAAACAAACACTTCTCAATATAAAAAATTGTGTTATAATATGTAGGCAAAACTGACCTGAAATAATGATAATAAAAAAATTCAAATAGCAGGCAATTACGGAGAAAGGAGGAGACTTTATGAAAAAAATAGAAGAATACGTTCGCTCAATACCGGATTTTCCGGAAAAGGGAATTATTTTTAGAGATGTAACAAGTGTACTTCAAGATCCGGAAGGCTTAAAGCTGGCAATAGATTCGATGATAAAACTTTTGGATGGCAAAGAATTTGATGTCATTGCAGGAACGGAATCCCGCGGATTTATCTTTGGTGTACCAATTGCATATGCACTTGGCAAAGCATTTGTCCCAATTCGCAAAAAAGGAAAGCTTCCATGCGAGACAGTTAGTGCAAAATATGATCTCGAGTATGGAACTGCTGAAATTGAGATGCATAAAGATTCCATCAAACCAGGGCAAAAAATTGTAGTAGTAGATGATTTGATTGCTACAGGCGGAACAATCGAAGCAGCGGTTCAGTTAATTGAACAACTTGGCGGAGAAGTAGTAAAGATTATATTCTTAATGGAACTTGCCGGATTAAATGGCAGAGAGAAATTAAAAGGATATGATGTAGAATCAGTCATTACATATGAAGGAAAATAGTATATTATCGTCAAATGAAAATCCTCTAAGATTATTGTCTTAGGGGATTTCTTGAAATAAAACGAAAAAGCTGAATCATAATTTATAAAAGTTATCATTTCTTAGTTTTTTTGGATGCATGTAGACATTTAAAATAATATTTAGTATATTTAGAACGTACATTGACAATTTCATTTATATAATTTCATATGCAGATTTTTATAATGCTACCATGATTCCAGACAAATTTCCCATCTAGCGCCAGGTACCTGCAAGTCAGGTTAACGAGGAAAAGGGTTATCGAAAATTCGGCGGACGCCCTTTCGCAGCATTCCACTGCGAGATATATCGGTAAATATGCGGGTAACCGCAAAACAAATCCGATATAAAGGAAAAAACAAAGAGACTTAAAATCAGTGAACTGATTTACATATAGAAAGATGAGGAAAAATCATGTGTGGAATAATTGGATATACAGGAAAGAAAAAAGCAGGAAAAATATTATTAGATAGTTTAGAACTTTTAGAATATAGAGGATACGACAGCGCGGGAATTGCTTTGTGCGATGAATCAAAAAAAGAAATAAGAATTTTAAAAACAGCAGGAAGAGTAAGTCGTTTAAAACAAATCTATGCAACCGTAAAAGCAGAGCAGACATGTGGAATCGGGCACACCAGATGGGCAACCCATGGAGGTGTATGCGATGAAAATTCACATCCACATCGTTATGGTAAAGTGACACTTGTCCATAATGGAATTATTGAAAACTACAAAGAACTTACGGAAAAATATGATTTAACAGGAACACTTCAGTCTCAGACAGACAGCGAAATTGCAGCGGCTGTTTTAGATTATTTTTACAAAGGAGAACCATTTTCCGCTATCAAGGATGCAGTAGCTGTTTTTCGTGGAACATTTGCTTTTGTTATTATGTTTGAAGACAAGCCAGGTGTGATTTACTCTGTAAGAAATGTAAGCCCTATCGTTGCGGCAAGAACAGAAGATGGCAGTATTCTGGCATCAGATGTGACTGCAATCGGAAATTATGCAAAATCGTTTTTCGTAGTACCAGAATATAATATTTTAGAGATGACACAGAATGAAGTAAAACTTTTTGATTTTGATGGAAAAGAAGTAAAGCCAGAGTACATTGAAATCAACTGGGAACTAAATATGAGTGGAAAAAATGGATTCCCATTTTATATGGAAAAAGAAATCCATGAACAGCCAGGCGTAATTACTTCTATTTTAAAGAATAAGATGAAAGACGGATTGCCTGATTTTGCAAAGGAGCTAAAAGACGATACTTTTTTAAAGGAAGTAGACAATATAACGATTATAGCCTGCGGAACAGCAATGCATGCAGGTTTGATAGGACAATCATTGATACGCTCACTGGTTCGCATTCCAGTCAGTGTAGAGCTGGCATCTGAATATATGTATCAAAATCCTATAATCTCAAAAAACACACTTGTTATAGCCGTATCACAATCTGGAGAAACGATAGATACGCTGGAAGCTTTAAAATATGCGAAGTCCCATCAGGCGAAAGTACTTTCTATCTTAAATGTAAGAGGTTCTTCTATTTCAAGAGAAAGTGATGCTGTTATTTACACAGATGCAGGTCCTGAAATTGCTGTTGCAAGTACGAAGGCATATACATCACAGGTTACAGTGCTTACATTGTTTTCCGTGTATCTTGCAATTTTAAAAGGAATCATGACAAAAGAAGAAGCCAAAATATTTTTAAAGGATATTCAAAAAGTACCAGAGGCAATGCAAGACGTTCTTTCCAAAAAAGAAAAAATGCACCATATAGCAGACACGATTTTAGATGCAAAAGATATCTTTATGATTGGCAGAGGAATGGACTATCCAATTACATTGGAAGGTTCTTTAAAATTAAAAGAAGTTTCCTATATCCATTCAGAAGCATATGCTGCAGGGGAACTAAAGCATGGACCGCTCGCACTTATTACAGATAACACACCAGTTATATGTGTTGCAACACAAACAAAGCTGCTTTCAAAAGAACTATCCAATATAAGGGAAGTAAAATCCAGAGGAGCAAAAGTGGTTCTTTTAGCAAAACAAACTATTTTAAGTGAACTTAAAAATGAAGATGCAATTACATTTGAACTACCAGAAATTGCAGACGAATTTATGCCCCTTGCAGCAGCAGTGGCACTTCAGCTTTTAGCGTATTATGTTTCATTGGATAAAGGATTTGATGTGGATAAACCAAGAAATCTGGCAAAAGTTGTTACCGTAGAATAAATAATTCAAACTATGAGAAAAAAAGTCATTATATGTTTCACAAGGGAAAAATATGGAAACATGGTATCTGGCTGTACCAGATAAGACATTTGAAAAAATCTGCATATGAAATTGTATATAGTTTAGAAAAAATTTATGTTCTTGTTGTCTTATTTTATGTTATACTAATTCATAATTATTGCCAAGGATGACACACGATAGCATACCAATTTAGAATATATAGTTTCTTTTTTCGTGTCACAAAAGTTGGAGTTTTAGGAGAATATGAAATGAAAAATATTTTTAAAATTTATACTTCAGATATGAAAAGGCTGATTCGGAACCCTTTTGCACTTATTATAGCAATTGGACTTTGTGCGTTACCTTCCTTATATGCGTGGTTTAACATCTACTCAAACTGGGATCCGTATGCAAATACGTCTAATTTAAAAATAGCAGTAGCTACACAGGATGTGGGATATACACAAGAAGATGGTACTACTGTAAATATGGGAAACGAAGTAATTGAAGAGTTAAAAACGAATAAAAAAATAGGATGGGTATTTACCAATAGCTCAGATGAGGCTATGAATGGTGTATACAGCGGAAAATATTATGCGGCAGTAGTCATTGGTTCGGATTTTTCTTCTACGATGTATAATGTCTTGAAACAGGATTTTAAAAATCCGACGATTACTTATTATGAAAATGAAAAAAAGAATGCAGTCGCTACAAAAATTACCGATAGTGCAGTATCCACGTTAAAACAGAGTATTAATGAGAAGTTTGTAGAAGTAATCGCCAGCAGTATTTTCAAACAGACGAATAGTTTATCGGATGAAATCAAAAGTACAGGAAGTTTGGATGAACTGATTAAGAAACTGGATCAGATTAATCAGAATGTAAAGTCTTATAACACGATGGTGGATAGTCTGATTGCAAGTGACAAGCAATTAAGCTCATCGGTTTCAGGAGCGAATGCCCAGATTCCGGGACTACAAAAAAAGGTACAAAAAGCACAGGGAAGTATTTCGGATGCAAACAGCAGCCTGACGAAATCAAAAACGACTTTATCTGATTATAGTACACAGGTTCAAACCACATTATCTTCAATTGAGTCATCCATAGATGCTGTTTCGACAGATCTTACCAATGCTGGATTAGCAGATAAAGCGAAAACAATAGCGGATAATATTACAAAAACAACGACAGATACGGCAGCTTTGGAAACGCAGTTAAATACGTTGAGAAATACGCTATCCACACTTTTGCAAAATCAGGATGCAACAGCTTCACCAGATACGACAAAACAGATTCAGCAGGCAATTAGTACAATTGACTCGTTGAAATCAAGTGCAGATAACATTATGACTTCTATAAATAGTATTCAACAGCAAAGTGGACAAAGCGGTCAAAATTTATTAAATCAGTCATCTACTTCACAGGTATCTTCGGAGCAGGCAGCTTCTGAAGCACAACAAGCAGCAAGTGAGGCAGCAAGTGAGGCTGCAATACAGTCACAGACCATACAAAATGCTGTGAATTCGAATATTGGTTCTGTGACAAATACGCTTTCCAGTTGCAAAGATTCTATTGAAAATATTAAAAATATGTACAAAAACAATCTGGCGCCTGAAATGGATAATGTTTTAAACAGTATGTCACAGATATTAACAAATGTGACCAATTTACTCGGAGATTTAAATAAAACACTAGGTGATATGACATCTGTTTTTGATGGAGTAAATACTACAGTTTCTGGTGCAGACGAGAGTCTTCAGAAAATAAAGACAGTATTAACAACAGTAAGTGACAGACTTTCTGTTGTAACCGAAAAAGTTAATTCTGCGAAGAGTGATGATAAAACACAGACTTTTATTAAAGTTTTAGGAGGAGATCCGCAGGCATATGGTGAATTCTTTGCAGAACCAGTGCAGGTGAATACCAAATCTGTTTATCCAATTGCAAACTATGGATCAGCAGTGGCACCATTTTATACAGTGTTGGCACTTTGGGTTGGCGCATTAATTTTGGTTTCGATTGTCAGGGTAAAAGCAGAGCCTGAAAATTTGAAAAATTTAAAATCGTATCAATTATTTTTTGGCAGATATTTATTATTTTTTACATTAGGTCAGTTACAAACGCTAATTGTAGTATTGGGAGACATTTTCCTTTTGCACTGTCAGGTTTTATACCCCGGATTATTCTGGTTTGCGGCAGCAATAACGAGTTTTGTGTTTTCACTTTTGATTTTTGCACTAACGATATCATTTGGAGACATTGGGAAAGCACTTGCAGTTATAATGGTTGTAATTCAGATAGCTGGATCAGGTGGTACCTATCCAATTGAAATTCTTCCAGTTTTTTATCAGAATATATATATTTTCTTTCCTTTTCCATATGCAATCAATGCCATCAGGGAAACAGTTGGAGGAATGTACGGAAGTACCTATGAAACATGTATAGTAGAGCTTTTGATTTTTGCCGTGGCGGCGCTTTTGATAGGACTTGTAATCCGGATACCTTTTGTTGGCTTTAATCATTTTATGGAAAAAAGAATGGAAGATACAAAGATGATGTAATGGATGGGTGATGAAATGAAAAAAGACAATAAATATGAAAAAATGTATGATATTCTTTTAGATTATGAAAAGATGATACACGAAAGAAATCAAAGAAGAATTCGAATTGGACTCAAATGTATATGGATTATACCGCTTATCTTTTTATGCTTACTTTTTTGGACAAATAGTTCTAAAATTATATTTTTGATTTTGTGGATTGTTTCGTTGTTTGCAATTGCAATGTATCTAATAACAGTAGAATATATGGATTACAGATTACAGGAAAAGTTACATGAACTAGATGAGGATGCACAGATTTCAAGTTTAATGACTGGAGATATCAATAATAATGTTGAAAATGTAATTAAAGCAGCTATTTCACGTCTGGATATGACTTTGAATTCTCAGGAAGAATTAAGAATTGCAGAAGCGAACAATACAATTGATGCAACGGACATCATAAACGAAGAAAAATCCAAAACAGATTTAATTGAAGACAAACCGATAGAAAAAATTGAAGAAAAAACAAGTACTGCAAATGAAAAAAAAGTGGAACCAAAAGATACAAAGTTAAAGCTGAAAGAAGATGAGCTAGAACCCGAAACAGAAATAGCAAACCAGATTCAGTCAGAAGAAAAGCCAGGAAAAGAGGAGACGGAACATGAAGAACATATATAAAATTTTCCGTGCCGATGCGAGAAGGCTTAGTACAAATGTAGTTGCAGTTGTCATTATCATGGGGCTAAGTATTATTCCATCGCTGTATGCATGGTTTAATATTTTGTCCAATTGGGATCCTTATAATAGCTCTGCGACTTCAAATTTAAAGATTGCAGTATTTTCAAAAGATATAGGAACGGAACTAGAAGGAATTAAAGTTAACATTGGTTCAAATGTAACAACGAATTTAAAAGAGAACAAAACAATTGGATGGGTTTTTTCCAAATCAGAAGATGAAGCAGTGAATGGAGTGTATAGTGGAGAATATTATGCTGCAATTATAATTCCTGAGAATTTTTCGGAAGATATGATTAGCTTTTTGGGTGGTCAGGTAGAACATCCACAAATTATTTATTACGAAAATGACAAGAAAAATGCAATTGCAACAAAAATAACAGCAAAAGCAAAAACAGCTGTGCAGGAACAGATAAATGCTTCTTTTGTAAGTACGCTGGCAAAGACGATAACAGAAGTAAGTGGTTCCGCAACAGATACAGAAAGCGGAACGGATTTGCTTACAGGAGTTACAAACCAACTGACAGAGCTGGATGGTGATTTGCAAAGTTATATTACAATTCTGGATTCTTTTATTGGTGTAACAAATTCTGCTTCCAGTTTAATTCAGACGACAAAGGCAGTTATTCCTGATGTGAATACGATGGTTAATAATGGACAAACAACCGTCAACACAATGCAGGGGGCGGTTAATTCTGGAACAAGTAGTGCTGAGACGATAACGGATATGGTTAGTTATAGCTTATCGTTGGTGAGCACGAATCTGGATAATGTATCCTCATTAGTAACAAGTGGTGTATCCTCTTTACAGGGAGCTGAAGGTGTTACGGATACGGGATTAACCAATGCAGTTTCCATCATGCCCTATATAACAGAATTATTTAACAATTCTGTACAAAGCTGGAGCAGTCAGACATCTGCAGCTCCTGATATTACTACCGTGCAGAATCAGTTAAGTACAATTCAATCGGATTTATCAACGCTTCAGAATAGTACAAATCAGGGAAAACAGACTATTACTGATTTGCAAAATAAAATAACAACGGAAATAAAAAGCTGTAAAGATCAGATTAGTGGTTTAGAAAATACATTTAATTATTCTGTTAAACCACAATTGCAATCCACAATGAATTCCATGAGTGGTGCGCTGACCTCTGTGACAGCAATTTTAAATGGCGTAAATGGTGATTTTAGCGATGTTTCTAAAGTACTTGATGATTATAACAAGACATTAAAAGATGGAAATAAAAGTTTGGTAGCATCACGCGATTCGGCATCTCAATTAAAAAAAGGCTTAGATGATGTGATTTCACAATTGCAGGGATTAAGTAATAATCAGCAATATCAGCAACTAAAGCAGATATTAAAAAGCGATCCGGAGTTACTAGGACAATTTATGTCTTCACCGGTTAATTTAAATACACAGGCGATTTATCCAATTAAAAATTATGGTTCGTCTATGGCACCTTTTTATACGGTATTAGCAATCTGGGTGGGAGCATTGATTCTGGTTGCAATTATACACGTAAAAGTTCATCCGGAAACTGGAATTGAAAATGTAAAACCATATCAAAAATATTTTGGACGGTATATGATATTTTTTACAACAGGTCAGGTCCAGACTTTGATTGTAGTTTTGGGAGATTTGTTTTATTTAAAAATCCAGTGTCACAAACCATTTTTGTTTTGGCTGGCAGCTGCATTAAGTAGTTTTGTGTTTACATTATTTATCTATTCATTAACAGTTGCATTTGGAAATGTAGGAGAAGCAATTGCAGTTGTAGTCATGGTAGTACAGGTGGCAGGAGCGGGAGGAACATTCCCAATAGAAGTTTTACCAAAAATATATCAGTATATTTACCAGTACCTGCCGTTTACATATGCAATGAATGCGCTTAGGGAAACAGTTGGTGGAATGTACGGTATTATGTATGTTAAGTGTATGTTATCCTTGGGAGCATATTTGATTGTATCGTTGATTATCGGTTTACTCATAGCAATTCCGTTTAGAAGATTAAATAAAATGATTGAAAAAAGTAAAGAAAAAACAAGTTTAATGCTATAGTCTTGAAAAAACTAAAAAACTGCTACAGATGAAAATATATGTAACTCTGCAATTGCGCATGTAGATACACGAGTATTTGTCTGTAGCAGTTTTTAATTGTTGCCTTGTTTTACATATGAGCTTTTAATGGATGTGCATATTAAAAGTGATTTTTCATAAAAAAATTCGATAATTTATAAAAAATACTTAACATTTGTTCCTTTTGGGGATAATATAAGAAATACATGACTATGATTGATTAAGGGAGAGCACACCAATGCAACGAAAAATGAAAACAGACCAGATTATACTGGAGTACTTAATGTTGACAGTAGCAACGATTATTCTAGATCTGGGCGTCTATTTCTTTAAATTTCCAAATAATTTTTCATTTGGAGGAGTTACTGGTATCGCAATTTTGTGCGCTAAAATTTTTTCCATTCGAGCTAGTACCATAAATTTCGTGCTAAACATGGTATTGCTCATATTTGGATTTATTTTTTTAGGTAAAAAATTTGGTACAAAAACAGTTTATGTAAGTGTATTATCTTCGGTGGGGCTGAGTGTATTAGATTATTATATTCCCCTAAAGGCACCATTGACCAATCAACCGGTGTTGGAACTAGTCTATGCAATTGTATTACCGGCTTTTAGTGCAGCAATTTTATTTAATATCAATGCTTCCAGCGGTGGAACAGATATTGTAGCAATGATTTTGAAAAAACATACAAGTTTTAATATAGGAGCCTGTTTATTTATTGTTGATCTTGCCATTACAATAGCAGCCAGTTTTGTATTCGATATTAAAACGGGTTTGTTTTCTTTTTGCGGATTAATGGCAAAATCGCTCGTAATAGATGGTGTTATTGAAAATATAAACTTATGCAAATATTTTACAATTGTATGCGATAAACCTGATCCGATTTGTGCGTATATACAGGATGATTTAAAACGCGGAGCAACCATATATCAGGCGCAAGGAGCTTATGCGCATACGAACAAAACGATTATATTAACGGTAATGAAAAGAAGTCAGGCAATTCAGTTGAGGAATTATATAAGAAAGCAGGAACCAGGGGCATTTATCGCAATCACGAATAGTAGTGAGATTATTGGAAAAGGGTTTCGTGGTTTCAATTGATTTTTGAAGATTCTTTGAAATAGTAATGGGTATTTAAAGCAGCTGAAAAAAAGTTAATCATAAAAATAAATTTGTAAAAAAGGAAAGCGAAGGAAAAGAAAGGGAGAAACATATGGCAGGAATTGAAAAATTAAAATCAAGAGATGAAATTGAAGAGATATTTAAATGGGATTTAACGGCAATCTTTGCATCTGACGAAGCGTGGGAAAAGGCTTGTGTTACATTAGATGATTCCGTGAAGAATCTAAAAAAAATTGAAGGAAAAGTATCGCAAAAAATAGATATAATGTTAGACTTTTTGAAATTTAGAGATGAACAGGAAAATATTATAGAAAAAGTAATTGTTTATTCAAATCAGAAAATGCATGAAGATATGGGAGTTGCAAAATATCAGGGATATGCTTCGAAAGCACAGCAGAAGTTAGCTGCTCTAGCGGAAGCAGAAGCTTTTTTTGAACCGGAAGTTTTAGCAATGAATGATGAAGTGTTAAAAAAATTTGTGGATTCAGAAGAACTAAAACCATATAAAATTTTATTGGAAAGAATTCTTCGGAAAAAAGAGCATACACTATCTGCAAAGGAAGAAGCTATTATTGCAAAGACAATGGAAATATCGTCTGCAGCAGATGATATCTTTTCCTTATTTAACAATGCAGATGCAAAGTTTGGATTTATTATAGATGAGAATGGAAATGAAGTAGAGCTGACACATGGCAGATTTATTAAATATATGGAAAGTAAAGATAGAAAAGTTCGAAAAGATGCATTTGAAGCAATGTATGCAACTTATAAGCAGTACCAGAATACCCTTGGGGCCACATTTTTGGCAAATGTAAAAAAAGCAAAATTTTATGCAGATGTAAAAAAATATGATTCGTCTTTATCTGCAGCATTAGATGAAAGCCATATTCCTGGTAAAGTATATGATAATTTAATTGAAACAGTACATAGATTTTTACCATCCATGTATCGTTATGTAGCACTTAGAAAAAAAGCGCTGGGTGTGGATGAACTTCATATGTATGATGTATATACACCATTGATAAAAGACTATCATATGGAAGTTCCATTCGAAGAAGCAAAAAAGATTGTTGAAAAAGGTCTTGCACCAATGGGAGAAGAATATATCTCACATTTAAAAGAAGGGTTTTTGAATCGCTGGATAGATGTATATGAAAATAAAGGAAAAAGAAGTGGAGCTTATTCCTGGGGAGCATATGGTTCTCATCCATATGTGCTTTTGAACTATTCAGAAAAATTGGATGATGTGTTTACACTTGCCCATGAAATGGGACATGCACTTCATACGTATTATGCGAGTGAAAATCAGACATATACATATGCTGGATACAAAATATTTGTTGCAGAAGTGGCTTCTACCTGCAATGAATCCCTGCTTATGCATGATATGTTAAAAAATGCAAAAAATAAAAAGGAAAAGGCGTATTTGCTAAACCACTTTATTGACCAGTTCAAAGGAACGATTTTTCGGCAAACGATGTTTGCAGAATTTGAAAAGCTGGCACATGAAAAGTATGCAAACGGAGAATCGGTAACGGCAGAGAGTCTTTGCGAGCTATACTTAAATCTTAACCAGCTATATTTTGGAGAAGATATGATATCTGATCCTGAAATCGCATATGAATGGGAAAGGATTCCTCATTTTTATACGGAATTTTACGTATATCAGTATGCAACTGGATTTTCTGCAGCAATTGCTTTGTCCAAAAGAATTCTGGAAGAAGGAATCAGTGCGGTAGAAGATTATAAGAAATTTTTAAAAGGCGGTTCTTCAAAAGATCCAATTGAGTTGCTTAAAATAGCGGGAGTGGATATTTCTTCACCACAACCAGTGGAATCAGCACTTACTATGTTTGATGGTCTTGTGAAAGAATTAGAAGAATTAATTTAGGAGAGGGCAAATGTTACTTCGGGTACCAGATTATTATAAACACTTTCAGTGTATTGCAGCGAAATGTAAAAATAGTTGCTGCATTGGATGGGAAATAGATATTGATGAAGATACGTTTGACTACTATCAAAACATACCAGGCAAATTTGGAGAAAAACTACGCCATAATATGACAAATGAAAAAGAGAATCATTTTCATTTAAAAGGTAACCATTGTCCTTTTTTGAATCAGAATAATTTATGCGATATCTGCATGGAATTAGGCGAAGAATCCCTCTGTGAGATATGCACAGAATATCCAAGATTTACGACAGAGTACGCAAATACAGTAGAAAAGTGTCTTGGACTCTCCTGTGAAGAAGCGTGTCGTATCATTATCGAAAATAAAAATAAAGTTGTTTTGGAAGATATGTATTTCGAAGAAGAAGAGGAGAAGATTCCGCAAAGAGAAAAGCAGGCAATTGTGTGTGTGGAAACAGTAAGAAAAACTTCTTTGAAAATATTACAAAACAGGAAAGACGGAATACAAAAACGTTTGCAAAAATATTTGAGTTTTTGTTATGAAGTTCAAACAGTGCGAAATCATTCAGAGCGTTTTTTAACAGAAGTCGAAATAGAGGATATTTTTAGAAAAGTAGATGGACTAGAGCCAGACTCCTTTTCTGTAAAAATTGACTTTTTTCAAAACTTTCTGAATAGACTACGGACGTATGAAGAACTAGAAATACTAAATGAAACCTGGCCTGCGTATCTAAAAAAAATGAAGCAATTAGCAGATATGTATAATAAGGAAGAAGTACTTCAAAATATAGTTCCAAAAATATCTGGGATGAAACAGGAACTGGAGATAGAATTTGAACAACTGGCTGTTTATTTTGTAATACGATATGCAATGAAAGGTGTATCTGATGGACAAATAGCTTCTTATGCAGGATTTTTGATACTAAGTCTGCTATTTATCAGGGATATGTTTTTAACAAAGATTCAGTTAAAAGATGATATATTGACGAAAGAAGAACGAATAGACATGATAAGACTCTATTCATCAGAAGTAGAGCATTCCAAGGAGAATATGGAATTTTTATATAAATCAATTCTTTTTGAACCGTGTTTTTCAAAGGAAAATTTATTGGAAAATATCATATGTTTTTTAGAAATATAATTGGGGCATTGCGAAAAAAATATTTGAAGTGACGAAACGAATGAAAATAACCAAAAGAAGGGTTTCTGATAACATTAAGTTACCCTTCTTTTGGCATTTCATATGGACTTTTTGATTTTACAAAAAATCCATCTACTTATTGGGTGGACATAAATTGTTAAGCAGAAGCATCAAAATTACTCCCAATAGATGGATTTACGGAAAGTTCCATAGCTCTAATCATGGAATCTCCCATGTCCTGGGTTGTATTCAACTGCTTGCTTAACATGAGAACTCCTGCATCTGTACTTGTTTGTGTAGATGAAAGAGAATAAAGTGCGATGTCCATTAAATTTCCAATTTGCATAATACTCCCCCTTTCTCATATTTTCATTATGCCACTTTGAAATAAAAAAAACAAGAAAATGAAAAAAAGTTACCAGAGTTCATAGAATGTTCAAAAAGTTATTATAAAATATAAAACGTGTTACAAATCTGAAATAATTACAACTGAAAAAAACTATGCAAGTCATCGGGTTTGCTGTTGACATTACTATATTGCTTTGCTATAATAAACATGTAATAAATGTAACAAATTTGTAATAAATTAAAACATACGGAAAATAATATATATAAATGGAGGCTTCGATGAAATACAAATTATTAAGACGAACAATTTGCTTATTAAGTGTTGTAGTATTAGCAGGAAATCCTGTTGTTACATACGCAGCTCCAGTGGCGGGAGTAATATCAAGTACAGGAGGAGCGCAGATACAGACAGTTGCATCAGCTAATGTACCTTCAACAACAGTAGCAAGTAGTACGGCAAGTACTCAGAATACGAACAAGTCTACTGAACCTTTGGTTTCGGGAGTGTCAAATGCTATTTCATCTTTACATACAACAGATACTACGACAGCTTCTAACTCAGCAACGACAACAACAGAAGCTTCCACAGCTACCAATACTGCCGGTAATGTTACAACAGCAGTAGCAGATATTGAAAATAATGATACTTCAATTGTTACTGCCGAATATTCTAATATTGCAGTAGCACAGGTTGATAATTTTGTAAATGTCAGAGGCACAGCTAGTGAAGATGGCGATGTAGTAGGTAAACTTTATAATAATAATGCAGCTACAGTACTTAGCACAGAGGGTGATTGGTATAAAATTCAATCTGGATCTGTAACAGGCTATGTAAAAAGTCAGTACGTAGTAGTTGGAGATGCTTCCCTTGCAAAAGCAGCAGGTCGCCGCGTTGCGAATGTTAACACACAGACATTAAAAGTTCGTACGGGTGCAGCACCAGATGCCAGTATTCTTGGACTTGTACCAGAAGGAGAAGATTTAACGGTTACAGATGAATCTATCACAGGCTGGGTAAAAGTTTCCATTGAAGAAGGTGATGGATATGTTTCTACAGATTATGTGACATTATCCACAGTATATACCTATGCTGAATCAAAAGCAGAAGAAGAAGCAAGACTTGCGAAAGAAGCACAGGAAAGAGAAGATGCAGCGGCAGCAGCAAAGAAAGCAACTGAAAAATCACAAAAAGATGATAAAAATGCTTCGAAAACGGATAAATCAAGTAAAACAAGTAAATCAAGTTCTTCAGGAAGTTCCTCAGGAAGTTCATCGGCACCATCTGGCTCATCAGGAGGCTCGGTTGTGTCATATGCTAGTCAATTTGTTGGAAATCCATATGTATATGGAGGTACAAGTTTGACAAATGGAACAGACTGCTCCGGTTTTGTTATGGGTGTATATTCCGCTTTTGGTATTTCATTACCACATTCATCAACGGCTTTAAGAGGTGTTGGTTATGCTGTTGACCCAAGTGATATGCAACCAGGAGATATTGTTTGCTATAGTGGACATGTAGCGATTTATGCTGGTAACAACACTATTGTTCATGCAAGTACTCCTTCTTCAGGTATAAAATATTCTTCACCAGTAAATTATAGACAGATATTAGCAGTTCGTAGAATTTTCTAATATATAATAGGAAAGCTCATGCACGTTTGTGCATGAGCTTTTTTTGCGAGTGTAGGCGCGGCGGCCCCGTGTGACATGACATTCTTGCTATGTTGTACCCAAGCATTATTAAATCTAACTGGGTTCAGCAAGGGTATTTGCTGCCAAGTATAGTGAATCACAAGTAGGTGTCCATAATGACATAGATTAAGGAGGCAGTCTGCAGTATGGGAAATTTTTTGTACTTAAAAATAGAAACTTTAGGCAAAATGCAAACCGAAGCTGTATGGAGACTTTTGCGCAGGATGTTGGCATGAGAATCTAAAGACAAGCGATTTCAAGGATCAAAAACATTTTATCCAGGTATTGATCAATGAAAAAGAATGAATGAAAATTGGCACAGTAATTGCCACAGAATAAAGGAATGAAATATTTTAGACATCATATATAAGCAAGAAAAATAATACAAAAGTGTAATCAAAAAGAGTTAGACAATTTAAGCTAAATCTTATGAACAACATATTATGTAAAATAAAAGCTAATTATGTAAATCAAAACACGATATGCAACTAGAGAAATGGGACGAGAGAGTATTAAAAATAAATAAAAAATATAAAGAAAAAATGACTTGTATCTAAAAATAAAAACAAGATGAAAAAAAGCAAAATGCACAAATGAAAAATTATATTAACAATTAAGCTTTTTTTAAGTGGAAAGTTATCAACATCGGAAAATATGAAAAATAGGAAAAAAATGAGTTATACACGGAGTTATAAACATTATCCACAAAATAAGAGTGAATTTCAATGGTTTACATAGAGAATAAAAAGAACGTTCGTTTTGTGAAGTGTTTCTAAAGTTTCATGAAAAGCATAAGAAACGAGTAAAAGCTATTGACTTTTACAAAGTAAAAAAAACGTAAAAAATTCAAACAGATATCAGAAAACTAGATGTAAATTATGAAATTAGTACGCACATATTTTCTCAATGAAATAAAGTATTCAAAAGTTGAAAAATTGTATTATATTTGTTATACTACAGAATTATATCAACCCTTTAAGGGAATCATAAGAATGAGGATACAATGTTAAAAAAACTTAATATATTAGGACTGGAACTAGATAATTATACGGTAAGAGAAGCGATGATGAATGTCGAGCGTTACCTTGACAATAATGAATTTAATATGATAGAAACAATCACAATGAGCATGATTGAAAAATCAATGCAGGATGCAACAATGCTTGATTGTTTACAAAGTCTTGATTTGGCAGTAATAGGAGAAAAAGAAATCTTAACTGCGGCAGGGGAACAATCCTATCAAAGAATACGAGAGACTTGCGATAATGATTTTTTTCATGAATTTATGAAAAGAATTATTCGAAATAAGAAAACCGTATATTTACTTAGTGAAACAAATGAAGAAATTGAAAAGTTAAAACATTTTTTGGAAGATGAATATGATCGGATTCAGATAGTAGGAAGTTATGCAATACAAGACTGTCCTGGAGATTTGGATGCGATTATTAATGCTGTAAATGCAGAATCTCCTACAGTCGCGTTGTCGGTACTTCATTCCCCAACACAGGAACATTTCCTGTTAGACTGTAAGGGGAAACTAGACGTGAAAGTCTGGTATGGCTTGGGCGATAATTATACAGTAGACAAAACAATTCATGGTTTTTTTCGATGGGCCAGAAAGAAAATACATCGAAAAAAGCTGACCAATAAGCTGAATCAATATAATAATGAAAATAAGGAAGTATAAATACATGGAAAAGTTGCTTAATCGCAGACCACTTTGGGTTGACATTATTTTAATAATAATTGGAACTGGATTGATGGGTCTTTCAATCCAGTGTATTTACGATCAAATGGGGCTGGTAACAGGGGGATTTACTGGATTGGCCATTATCGCAAAGTGGGTTACGAATGGACAGATTCCTTTATGGCTTACAAATATTTTGCTAAATGTACCTTTGTTTTTTCTGGCGGTACTTATCAAGGGCAAGAGATTTGTAGCCAGAACAGCCTTTGCAACCGTATTGCTTTCTGTATGGCTTTATATCATACCAGATTGGAATCTTGCAGCAAATGACTATATGCTTGCAGCAATTTTTGGTGGTGTGATATGTGGTGTAGGAATGGGTCTTGTACTACTGGCAAAAGCTACTACTGGAGGAACAGATATGCTGGCGGCATTAATTCAGCATAAATTACGTCATTATACAATTATGCAGATTATCTTTTTTATCGATGGAGTCATTGTAATTGGCGGTATCTATGCATTTGGCATTAAAGCGGCATTGTATGCAATTGTATCGGTGTATATTGTTTCCAAAGTTTCGGATACATTAATGGAAGGACTAAAATATTCAAAAGCAGTATTTATTGTTTCGGACAAATATAAAGAAATAGCAGATGCGATTATGGCAGAAATGGATCGGGGAGTGACTGGATTAGATGCATTGGGAATGTATTCCGGTGAAGAAAAATGTATGCTCTATTGTGTTGTATCAAAAAAAGAAATTGTGATCCTAAAAGAACTTATTTTAAAATTTGACAACGATGCATTTGTTATTGTGACGGATGCAAGAGAAGTAGTTGGAGAAGGTTTTTTGGAATATTAGCATAAAAAAAATATTATTTCCTCTTTCATTTTTTGGCGATTTGCATTAAAATGTAAAATAGAGGTTTTGGATTCATATTTCTATTTAGTGAAAATTTGTAAAAGATATAGAAAAGTAAAGGCACAATAATAAAAATTTTTTTAAAGGAGTGAACATTATGATTTCGAATCAGATACTTCAAAATACCATTGATGGTTTAAAAGGTATAACAAGAATCGACTTATGCATTATTGATACGGAAGGTAAGGTTTTAGCTACAACATTTTCTGATCCAGATGCATATGTAAGTCCGGCAATGGCATTTGTGAATTCTCCTGCAGACAGCCAGGTCGTATCCGGTTGTCAATTTTTCAAGGTTTTTGATGAGCATCAGTTAGAATATGTACTTCTTGCAAATGGAGATAGTGAAGATGTATACATGGTAGGAAAAATTGCTGTCTTCCAGATTCAAAATCTTTTAGTTGCATACAAAGAGAGATTTGATAAAGATAACTTTATTAAAAATCTTTTGCTTGATAACTTATTATTAGTAGATATCTATAATCGTGCGAAAAAGCTTCATATTGAAACAGAAGTTCGCAGAGTCGTATTTATCGTAGAAACAAATCGTGAAAAAGATGGAAATGAATTAGAAAAAGTTCGTGGTCTTTTTGGTGGAAAATCTAAAGATTTAGTAACTGCGGTGGATGAAAAAAATATTATTGTAGTAAAAGAATTATCTGAAAATGAAACGTATGATGATTTGGCAAAAACGGCGGAAGTAATTTTGAATTTATTCCGATCAGTAGATCCAGAATATGATATCAATATTGCTTATGGTACGGTTGTAAATGAGATAAAAGAAGTTTCACGTTCTTATAAAGAAGCCAGAATGGCTTTGGATGTAGGAAAAATATTCTTTGAAGAGAAGAATATTATTGCATATTCGACACTTGGAATTGGACGTTTGATTTATCAATTGCCTATTCCACTTTGTAAAATGTTTATAAAAGAAATCTTTGATGGTAAATCACCAGATGATTTTGATGAAGAAACGCTTGTAACAATTAATAAGTTCTTTGAAAATAGTCTGAATGTATCTGAGACATCAAGACAGCTTTATATTCATAGAAACACACTGGTATATCGCCTTGATAAACTGCAAAAGAGCACAGGACTTGATTTAAGAGTTTTTGAAGATGCCATTACTTTTAAAATTGCATTGATGGTTGTTAAGTATATGAAATACATGGAATCATTAGATTATTAAATATACTTAAATAATCAGGCTAGCTTTTATATGGCAGATTTGGTTTTTAGGAGGAAAATATGATTAAGCTTGAGCATGTCAGCAAATCATATACAGCAGGGATACCTGCTTTAAATGATGTAAATTTAAATATAGAAGAGGGAGAATTTGTTTTTATCGTTGGTGATAGTGGATCTGGTAAGTCGACGTTAATTAAGCTGCTTTTAAAAGAGCTTGAACCCACAGAAGGAATCATTACCATAAACGGAAAAGATTTAAATAGAATCAAAAGAAAACAGGTTCCAAGATATAGAAGAAATGTAGGTGTTGTATTTCAGGATTTCCGATTATTAAAAGATCGGAATGTATACGAAAATGTTGCTTTTGCGCAACGTGTCATTGGAGAGTCAACCCGGAAAATCAAGAGCAATGTTCCAACAATATTATCGATGGTCGGATTGGCAGCAAAGTACAAATCAATTCCGAAACAGCTTTCCGGTGGTGAGCAGCAAAGAGTTGCAATCGCAAGAGCACTTGTGAATGAACCGAAGATTTTGTTGGCAGATGAACCTACAGGAAATCTTGACAGTGCAAATGCGTGGGAAATCGTACATCTATTAGAAGAAATTAATAAACGTGGTACAACAGTTTTAGTCGTAACACATAACATGCAGATTGTAGAATCTATGAAAAAACGAGTAGTAACATTGAAGAAAGGCGTCGTTATAAGTGACGAGTATTTAGGTGGCTATATCGATGAGAATTAGTACGTTAGTCTACACTTTTAAACAAGGAGTAAAAAATATTTGGCGGAATCGTTTGTTTTCACTGGCCTCGATAGCGACTATGGCGGCTTGTATTTTCTTATTCGGGCTCTTTTTTTCCATTGTGACAAATTTCCAGTCAATGGTAAAAACGGCTGAAAAAGGAGTTGCAGTAACTGCATTTTTTAATGATGGTCTTTCACAGGATCAGATAACACAGATTGGCAGTGAAGTACAAAAACGAGTAGAAGTTTCGAAATGCGTTTTCGTGTCGGCAGATGAGGCATGGTCTGATTTTAAATCTACTTATTTTCAAGGAGATGAAAATTTAGCAGATGGATTTGCGCAGGATAATCCACTTGCAAATTCAGCTCATTATGAAATATATTTAAATGATATTTCTATGCAGGATTCTTTGGTAACATATTTGAAATCAGTAGATGGAATCCGAAAAGTAAATCAATCGGAAGTTGCAGCAAATACATTAACAGATTTTAATGCACTGATAAGTTATATATCGTTGGCAATTATTGTTATATTACTTGGAGTTTCCATTTTTTTAATTAGTAATACAGTTACCGTTGGTATTTCTGTACGAAGAGAAGAAATAGCAATTATGAAATTGATCGGTGCGACAGATTTCTTTGTGCGAGCGCCATTTATTATTGAAGGAATTATGATTGGAATTATAGGATCTGTGATTCCGCTGATTTTGCTTTATGCGCTATATAGTAAAATGGTAGTTTATATTTCTACGAAATTTTCATTTTTAAGTAATATGATGAATTTCCTGCCAGCTGATCATGTTTTTAAAACATTAATACCCGTTTCTTTATTACTTGGGGTGGGAATTGGCTTTGTAGGCAGTAGAATTACGGTTCGTAAACATTTAAAAGTATAAAATAAAAGGGTGCCTCGATGTTTTACATCGGACGCCTTTATTTAATTTAGATGGCGAGAGAAAGGTATTTTTTATGCATTGCTTTAAAGAAAAAATTAAGTTTGTGATAACGATTATTATATGCTGTGTAATGGGTATATCCCTCCCGTTGCAAACATATGCTACAACTCTGTCTAAGACTTCTACAAAGACGAGTAATTCAAAAACAGCGGATTCAGATTCTCTTACACAAGCGCAAAAAGACAAAGATGATTTGGAATCTTCATTAAAAGAAGCCCAGGACTTGATCTCAAATTTAAAAGATTCAAAAGATGACATAGAAACAAAAATTCAGCAATTGGATGCAAAATTGACAAATATTTCTGATAAAATACAAAAGTTGGAAACGGATTTAAATAAGAAAAACACTGAAATCACAGTAACGCAGAAACAATTGCAAACTGTACAGCAACAATCGAACCAACAATATGAAAATATGAAATTGCGTATCAAATTTATGTATGAAAATGCTTCCAGCATGTCTTATTTAGAATTGCTTTTTTCTGCAAAAAATGTATCTGGTTTTTTAAGTTCGGCAGATTATATTCACGAATTATCAGAATATGATAGAGATATGCTGCAACAATATCAAACTTCTCAGCATACAATCGAACAAAAAGGAATACAATTAAAGAAGGATTATGCAGATTTGAATACAATGCAAAATCAGCTCGCAACACAGCAACAAGCAGTGGAAGCATTAAAAACAGAAAAGAATACACAACTTGCAAGCGTAGGAGATGAGATTGATACAGCGACAGATACTGCACAGGAATATACAGATGAATTACAGGCTCAAAATGAAGTGATTGAGGAAATAAAGGCGCAGCAAGCCATGATTGAAGCAAAAAAGAAGGCGGATGAAGAGGCAAAGGCGGCAGCAAAAGCAGCAGAAAGTGCAAAGAATCAGACGAATTCGACAACGCAATCTACAGAAAACACAAAACAAGAAGAATCAGAAGCAACAACAGATACCTATAGTGGTGGTGCATTTGTATGGCCAAGTAAAGCAAGCAAAACGATATCGAGTGATTACGGAATTAGAACATCTCCAACTTCGGGAGCATCCACAAACCATAAGGGAATTGATATTGCAGCACCATATGGTTCAGATATTCTTGCGGCAGCATCAGGAACAGTCATTTATGCAGGATATTCTGCAGCAGCGGGGAATCATGTAATCATTGACCATGGTGGAGGAATCTGTACCGTTTATATGCATGCTTCTTCTTTGAATGTATCTGTTGGGGATACTGTTAGTGCAGGGCAAAGTATTGCAAAAGTAGGAAGTACAGGTATCTCAACAGGAAATCATTTACATTTTGGTGTAACGGTAGATGGAGGTTATGTAAGTCCCTGGAATTACTTACAAAGATAATCATTTTTTGTACTAGATAAAAAGCAGTAAATAAGAATTTTCATAAAGGAACCAGAATGGAAGGAAAACAGATGGAGCAGAAAAAAGAAGAACTGGAAGAAAAGAAAAAAAGTGATCAGGAATTATTGATGGCAGAAGAAGAAAAAGAAGAGGAAACATCTTTATTGGAAGAAGAAAAAAAAGCAATAGCTTCCGTTTGGGATACTCAAGAACCAAAAGAAGATGTGGCAGACGAAAATGGGCTTGAGCAAGTGAAAAAAAAGAAGAAGGCTGGATTTAAAACAGGTATACTGACAGGATTTTTATCTTGTATTGCACTATTGTTTATTGCTGCTGCGGTTTTTGTGTTTATCGGAAGGCTGCGGATTCTGAATTCTGGTTCAAGCAACAATTTATCCACGGAAAGCACACAACAGGCAGTACTGAGTAGTACTTCTTCCACTAAAATCAATGAGTTAGTGAAAGCAATTGACTTATACTATTATAAAGATGTCAATAACAGTGATTTAACGACAGGTCTTTATAAAGGACTTATGAAAGGATTAAATGATCCTTATTCTGCATATTATACGCCAGAAGAATATAAGAATCTGATGGCCCAGACAAATGGAAATTTCTATGGTATCGGTGCAGGACTTTCTCAGGATGCAAAGACAATGCAGGTTAGCATTACGAAAATTTATGATGGATCGCCAGCGCAGGAAGCAGGATTAAAAGTGGGTGATATTATTGTAAATGTTGGAGATATTGATGCAACTAGTATGGATGTAACCGATTTAGTACAGCATATACGAGGAGAAGAAGGAAGCACAGTTCATCTGAAAGTCTATCGTCAGGGGGCAGATGGATACCTTCAATTTGATATTAAACGTGCAAAAGTGAATTATGAAACCGTCACAGGTCAAATGCTTGACAATGGAATTGGATATATAACGATTTCTGAATTTGGAGAAGATACAGCAAATCAATTTGAAACAACAGTTAAGACTTTACAGGGACAGGGAATGAAAGGAATGATTGTTGATTTGAGAAATAACGGTGGTGGTCTGGTTACTGCAGTCACCAAAATATTAGATGATATCTTACCTGAAGGAACGATTGTTTATACAAAAGATAAATATGGAAACAGACAGGATTTTAAATCATCTGGTAATACATCCATGAAATATCCAATGGCAGTTTTAGTGAATGGGTATAGTGCAAGTGCTTCTGAAATTTTTGCGGGTGCAATTCGCGATTATAAATATGGTACATTAATAGGAACAAAAACATACGGTAAAGGTGTTGTACAAAATATTTTCCCATTAAAAGATGGGGCAGCAATTAAGCTTACGATTGCAAAATATTATACTCCAAATGGGGAAAACATACAGGGAACAGGAATTAAACCAGATATAACGCTGGACTATTCTTATACAGGAGCTTCTGATCAGGCATTTGATTACACAAAAGACAATCAGATTGAAAAAGCAATTGATGTTTTGAATGGAGAGATTAGTAAGTGACAAGAGATTTGATAAAGGAATTTCTGTTTTCTCAGGCAGAGGGAGACTATATGGAATTTTCTTCAAAGTTAATTCCAGGAGAAGAACAGCTCATTGGAGTACGTCTGCCTGTTTTGCGCAAATATGCAAAAGAAATTAAAAAAAACGAGAACTTAAGTCAATTTTATGAAATCTATTTTAATAAGACAGATCAGGGAATTTCATACGATTCTTTCAAAGACGAATCAAAAGACAAAAGCGAAAAAGTTAAGAACAACTTTTTTATGGAAGAAAAACTATTACTTGGAATGGTCCTTGGAATGGAGAATCGTACATTTTTAGAAAAGCAAAAAGAAATTGAAAAATATCTTCTGCTGATTAACAACTGGTCTGTATGTGATAGTTTTTGCGTTTCTTTAAAACCATCGAAAGAGGAAAAAGATGAAGTTTTCAAATTTTTAGAACAGTGTATATGCGCAAAAGAAGATTATACCATTCGTTTTGGAGTAGTCATGCTGTTGGATTATTATGTGGAAGAAGTATATTTACAAAAAATATTTCAGATGATGGAGCTGATTTCTAACCCTAATTATTATGTGAAAATGGCGATTGCCTGGAATCTATCAATCTGTTATATAAAATATCCAAACCAGACACAGGATTTTCTGGAAAAAACCACAATAAGCAATGAAGTTTTTTTGAAAACAATTCAAAAGATACGGGAATCCAGAAGGGTTTCAAAAGAAGAAAAAGTGAAACTTCTTGTACTAAAAACAAAAAGAATCGGTTTGAGTTTGCAAAAATAGTATAAAGCAAGCTATAATAAAAGAATAAAAAAAAGAAAGATGGTGATACTGTGGTTGAATTAGACCAGTTTAAATTCAAATTAAATGGATATAGAAGTCCACTACAGGAAGTGAGGGATTCACTTTGACCTCGCTAATAAGGAAAAAAAGGTCGAAGAATTAGAACGAGAGATGGAAGCATCTGGATTTTGGGATAATGTTGAAGTTTCTCAGCAAAAAATGAAGGATTTAAAAAGTTTAAAGGATGATATTGAAATATATAATCATCTGGAAGAAAAATTCGAAGAGATTGAAATTTTAATTGAAATGGGTGAAGAAGAAAATGACCCATCTCTGATACCAGAAGCAGAACAGGCAATGGCAGAGTTTGAGCATATGTTTGAAAAAATCCGCATTAAGACTTTACTTTCAGGAGAATATGATTCCGATGGTGCAATCGTGACGCTTCATGCTGGTGCAGGTGGAACAGAATCCTGTGACTGGTGTTCTATGCTCTATCGAATGTATGCACGATGGGCAAATGATATGGGATTTGCTGTGGATATTCTGGATTCGCTGGATGGTGAGGAAGCTGGTATTAAGTCAATTACATTTCAGGTAAATGGTGAAAATGCATTTGGGTACTTGAAATCAGAAAAAGGAGTTCATCGATTGGTTCGTATTTCTCCATTTAATGCAGCAGGAAAAAGACAGACATCCTTTGTATCATGCGATGTTATGCCGGATATTGAAGAAAATCTGGATGTAGAAATTAAAGATGAAGATATCAGAATTGATACATATCGTTCCAGTGGTGCAGGCGGACAGCATATTAATAAAACGTCATCTGCAATCCGTATTACACATTTTCCATCAGGAATTGTTGTAACCTGTCAGAATGAGCGTTCTCAGCATATGAACAAAGATAAGGCGATGCAAATGTTAAAAGCGAAGCTTTACCTTTTGAAGGAGCAGGAAAATTTAGATAAAGCAGCAGATATTCGAGGTGAAGTTACAGAAATTGGATGGGGAAACCAGATTCGATCTTATGTAATGCAACCATATACAATGGTAAAAGATCATAGAACTGCAGTAGAAACAGGAAATGTAAACGCAGTTATGGACGGTGACATTACTATTTTTATGAATGGATACTTAAAATGGCTTTCGCTTGGAAAGCCAAGTATAAAATCAGAATAACAGGAATTATAAAAAAGCAGCAAATTTTATTTTGGATTACATCCAAAAATAGAGTTTGAACTGCTTTTTTCGCACAATGAGGTATTTATGAATAAAAAAAAGAAAAACAATTTCACACTTTATTACGAAAAAGTGTTGCGTGGATTATTTTTTTGTGTTATTATCTTTCGAGTAAGCACAAATGTTTCTGTGCTACGTACAAATGGAGGAAACATATGGCAGATAAATCAACTTATTTTGTAATAAGAGAAAAAGCAGTACCAGAAGTATTATTAAAAGTAGTTGAAGCAAAAAGATTATTAGAATCGGGTCGGGCTTCATCAGTGCAGGAAGCTACGGATATTGTAGAAATCAGCAGAAGTTCTTTTTATAAATATAAAGAAGATATTTTCCCATTTCATGATAATGCAAAGGGAAAAACAATAACAATGGTAGTACAGTTAGATGACGAACCGGGACTTTTAGCAGTCGTATTAAGAACTGTGGCAGAGTACCATGCAAATATACTTACCATTCATCAAAGTATTCCAATTAATGGAATTGCATCTTTAACATTAAGCGTAGATGTACTACCTGAAACAGGGGATGTAGCAAAAATGATAGAGAATATTGAAGGAAAAGACGGAATTCATTATTTAAAAATTCTGGCTAGAGAATAGACTGAAAATGGAATTAAAGGAGTTGTCGTATGTTAAAAATTGCAGTAATGGGATATGGAACAATTGGTTCTGGAGTTGTAGAAGTAATCAATACGAATCAGGAAAGCATTAAAAAGAAACTTGGTCATGGAATTGAAGTAAAATATATACTTGATTTAAGAGATTTTAAAGGGGATCCAATAGAATCAAAGATTATTCATGATTACAAGAAAATCGTAAATGACAGTGAAATTGAAATTGTAGTAGAAACTATGGGCGGCGTGGAACCAGCATATACATTTGTAAAAGAAATGCTTTTAGCAAAAAAAAGTGTTGCAACGTCAAATAAAGCATTGGTTGCAGCAAAAGGTGCAGAGCTAATTGAACTGGCAAAGGAAAACAATTCAAATTTTCTCTTTGAAGCCAGTGTAGGTGGGGGAATTCCAATTATACGTCCATTGAATACATCTCTACTTGCCGATGTCGTAGAAGAAATCACCGGAATTGTAAATGGTACGACAAACTATATGATGACCAAAATGTCAAAAGAAGGACTTGAATTTCAGGAAGTATTAAAAGATGCGCAGGAAAAAGGCTATGCAGAAAAAGATCCAACAGCTGACATAGAAGGATATGATGCTTGTAGAAAAATTGCGATTTTAACCTCATTAGCTTCGAATCAACAGGTGGATTATGAAGATATTTACACAGAAGGTATTACGAAAATTTCTTCTACAGATATCAAATATGCTTATAAAATGGGATATGCAATTAAGCTATTGGCAATAAGTAAGAAAATAGAGGACACATATTGTGCTATGGTAGCACCATTTCTGGTATCTGGGGAACATCAGCTATACCATGTGAATGGGGTTTTTAATGCAGTACTTGTTCATGCAAATATGCTTGGGGATGCGATGTTTTATGGAAGTGGAGCAGGAAAACTTCCTACAGCAAGTGCAGTTGTAGCAGATATCATAGACATGGCAAAACATATAGGAATTAACATACCCCTTATGTGGGACAAAGAAAAATTAGAATTAGCAGATCATACAAATCTGGAACATCAGTTTTTTGTCCGCACAACGGAGACGGAAGAAAAGGTAAATAACATATTTAAGAATGCTGAATTTGTTAAAATTGCGGATGTAAATAATGAAATTGGATTTGTAACCACAAAAATGAAAGAGTCGGAATATCTTGAGAAAGCAAAAGAATTAGGCAACGTTTTACAGATGATTCGAGTGGCATAAAGTTTTTCGATTGAGAGGAAATTAGCATGACGGAAATGAAATATATAGTTATTTTGGGCGATGGTATGGCAGATTTACCAATTGAAGAACTGGGAAATAAAACACCGCTGGCATATGCAAAGACACCAATGATGGATGCACTTTCGCGAGAAGGTGAGATAGGAATGGTACATACTATACCGGATGGAATGAAACCAGGAAGTGATACAGCAAATCTATCTGTATTAGGTTACAATCCAAAACAGTATTATTCAGGAAGATCTCCTCTTGAAGCACTTAGCATAGGGGTTCCAATGAAAGACACAGATATTGCACTGCGCTGTAACATAGTGACTCTATCAGAGGAAGAAAGTGTTTATGAAGACAGAATAATTATTGATCATAGTGCAGATGAAATCTCGACAGAAGATGCAGCAATTTTATTAGAAGCGGTAAAAAAAGAATTAGAGACAGATATATATAAATTTTATGTAGGAACCAGTTACAGACACCTATTGATCTGGGATAAGGGAAGTGTTGTTGAGCTGGTGCAGCCTCATGATGTTTTAGGACAAAAGATTGGCGATAAATTACCAGAGGATGATACGCTAAGAGCAATGATGAAAAAAAGCTATGATATACTTGTAAATCATCCAATCAATGTAAAAAGAAAAGAGCAGGGGCTTCATCCAGCAAATTCCTGCTGGTTTTGGGGAGCAGGAACAAGACCTTCTTTATCTTCATTTACAGAAAAAACAGGATTAAATGGTGCCATGATTTCAGCAGTAGATTTGTTAAAAGGTATTGCCGTAGGCGCATCTATGAAAGTAATTACAGTAGAAGGTGCCACAGGCGGCTTAAATACAAATTATGAAGGAAAAGCTCAGGCAGCAGTAGATGTACTTACGAAAGGTAATTATGATTTTGTATACGTTCATTTAGAAGCGCCAGATGAAATGGGACACCAGGGGAGTCTGGAAAAGAAAATAAAAGCAATTGAGAATTTAGATCAAAGAATAATCAAGCCAATTTATGAAGGACTTGTGGAAGCTAAAGAAGATTTTCGTATGGTCATTTTACCAGATCATCCAACACCAATTTCTTTACGAACGCATACAGGAGATAATGTTCCATATCTTTTATTTGATACAACCAAAAAAGAAGAACACGACTGGAAGTACAATGAAAAAGAAGCGGCATTGACTGGAAAATTTATTGCAAATGGACATGAACTCATAAATTATCTGATCGGAAAATAATTTTTTTACAATAGTAGGATTCGATAAATAATTTAATCATGAAAAATGAAAACAGCGATATTGCCATAACAAGAAGATAAAGTTACATCCAGATAAATTTTAAGGATGCATGTTACGATAAAAGTGTAATTGCCAGAGCATATAATAAATGCATTGGTATTTGCACTTTTTTTGATTTTGTAAACAGTATAAATTTTTATATTATAAAAAATGTTTTACAAAGAAAGAGAGTAATGAATTATTGCACAATAAATGTAAAAATGAAATGTGAAAATTATAACAAATGCATAAAAACATTGAAAGAGAGAAAAGAAAAATGTATAATCTAAATTAGAAAATATAAAATACACATGATTTATTTTAAATAAATTATGTATCGGAGGGAATAAAATGCCAAAATACATCATGGCTTTGGATGCAGGAACAACAAGCAATCGTTGCATTTTGTTTGATCAATCAGGAGAAATTGTCAGTATGGCACAAAAAGAATTTCGTCAATTTTTTCCAAATCCGGGTTGGGTGGAACATGATGCAAATGAAATCTGGTCTACACAATTAGGCGTCGCACTAGAAGCAATGCTTAAGATCAATGCAAAAGCAGAAGATATTGCGGCCATTGGGATTACAAATCAAAGAGAAACGGCAGTGGTCTGGAATAAAGAAACAGGAGAGCCAATTTACCATGCAATTGTTTGGCAGTGCAGACGGACTTCGGATATCGCAGATGCTTTAAAGAAAAAGGGATTAGAAGAAAGCTATAAACAAAAAACAGGGCTCCGAATTGACGCATATTTCTCAGCAACAAAAATCAAATGGATCCTGGATAATGTAGAAGGCGCAAGGGAACTTGCAAAACAGGGGAAACTGCTGTTTGGAACGATTGAAACATGGCTTATCTGGAAACTGACTGGGGGAGAAGTGCATATTACTGATTACTCAAATGCTTCTCGAACAATGTTGTTTAATATCAATGATTTAAAATGGGATGAAGATATTTTAAGGGAACTTGATATTCCAGAAAGCATGTTGCCAACACCAATGGAATCCAGTCATATTTATGGATATACAGATCCCTCATTTTTAGGCGGAAAAATTCCGATTGCAGGAGCAGCAGGAGATCAGCAGGCGGCATTATTTGGACAAACCTGTTTTGAAAAAGGAGATGCAAAAAATACATACGGAACTGGCTGCTTTTTATTAATGAATACAGGAAATAAACCAGTTTATTCTGGTCATGGATTGGTAACGACGATTGCATGGGGAGTGAACGGGAAAATAACATATGCTCTGGAGGGGTCTATTTTTGTGGCAGGTGCGGCGATACAATGGCTAAGAGATGGAATGCATTTAATCGATTCTTCAGAAGATTCTGAGTATATGGCAATAAAAGCAAAAGGAACCCATGGCTGCTACGTAGTTCCAGCATTTACCGGACTAGGCGCTCCCCACTGGGATCAGTATGCAAGGGGAACCATTGTAGGTATTACAAGAGGAACGAACAAAAATCATATTATAAGAGCAACCTTAGAATCCATAGCATACCAGGTCAATGATGTAATATCTGCAATGGAAGCAGATTCTGGGATTCATTTAAACCATCTAAATGTAGATGGTGGAGCAAGTTCCAATGGATTTTTAATGCAGTTTCAGGCAGATATTATAAATGCACCAGTAACCAGACCATCTTGTATTGAAACAACAGCAAAGGGAGCTGCATATTTAGCAGGTCTTGCAGTTGGATTTTGGAAAGATGTAAGAGAAGTGTCTAAAAATCGTCAGATTGCATGCATTTTTGAACCACATATGGAGCAGGAGGAACGGGATAAAAAAATAAAAGGATGGAACAAAGCAGTGAAATATTCTTATGGATGGGCAAAAGATGCGCCAGAAGAGGAAGAAGAATAATGCATATACAATAATATACTGATATAGATACAGATACAGATACAGATACAGATATAGATACTGATATAGATATAAGTATAAGTATAGATATAAATATAATTATAAGTATAAGTATAAGTATAAGTATAAAGAAAAAACAGTGAGAAAAATATGATTTTCTCACTGTTTTTTTGCTATAACCATGTATAGGAAAAAATATAGATTTATTTCAATAAATGAATATCGGATAGTTAGCAATATGCTTCAAATGAAGGGGGATCCTGAGGAACTCCCTTTGATAATGAAGGTTTTAAAGAGGAACTACGGTCTTCATAAAAACCAATCAGGGTTTGCTGGTAATAAGGAGATATCCACAAGAAACCAATAAAAAGGGATAACACACCTAAGCAAAACCATCCAATAAAGCTAAGATTTAATAGAAAGAAACGCATTTTATAACCCTTCATGAGAGAACGACTAGTAGAAAACGCCTTTTTTACAGGCATATCAGGATAATCAATCATAAGATAAAATACGAGTGTATACTGAAAACGAATAATTAATGCGAAAATGAAAAATATAAAAAGCCCAATTCCCATTATGACGTAGAAAATTGTCTTGGAAAAAATAAATGCCGGAATAGAAAGTAGAATCCCTGGTAAAAGCGATATGAAAACGAATAAAATTAATAAAAGATAAGCTAATATAAAGCGATCTGGATGATGTGAAACATAATAAAAGATATCTTTTAGAGAATATGCTTTCTTTCTTCTCATATTGAAGTGAAGATAAATCAGACCCATAGAAAGAACAATGGATATTAACTGAATTACAAAATCTGCAAAATAGTAAATAACAGACTGTAGAGGCGTGTTATCTAATAAATAGCTAAATGGCATAATTAAAATCCAAGCCACGATACTCACGGTCATTAATCCAAAAACAGGGGTAGAATAACGTCCGTTTAGAGTTTCTCTAGCAATTCTCTTTAATTCTGTGAAACTACGATTCATAAATAGTTACTCCTTTTAATATCAATAACTCCATAAATAATAGCGAAACTATATAAAATGAGTTTCGCAATTGGCTATCAATAACTCCATGGTAAAATGTAAAAAACTGAGTTTATTATAGCAATTTTCCAAAAGAAAAACAAGGAAATGTGTGCAAAGGGATAAAACAGGATTATCTTTACTATACAAGTATATAAATATCCGTTATTATAGGGCATAGAAAAAAGTTTGAAACATCAAGTGGAGGGAAATATTCATTGAAAAAGAACTGCCAATCACAAATAAAATCAAATCGTTTATCAAAAATTCATTTTTTAAAAAATGATTTAACAAATAAGGATAAAGAATTACAAAGGGAAATAGATGTATATATGTTTTTGGTTGGATGGATTAGTATATTTATCTTTGCAAGTTATGAGATCCTATCAAAATTAACTGGATTCCGGATTACAAAATTTGAAATACCATGCATCTTTCATAGAGTAACCGGATATGATTGTCCTGGCTGTGGAGGGACAAGAGCGGTTATTTTCTTATTGCATGGGGACGTGATAAAATCTTTTCAATACCACCCAATCGTTTTATATACAGTAGTTATAGGCGGAATATTTTTACTGACACAGACCGTAAGCCGCTTAACGGGAGGAAGAATAAAACCAGTACATATGAAGATATTCTATTTTTGGATAGCACTGGGAATTATTATTTTAAATTGTATTATAAAAAATGCAGCTCTTTTTTATGGCATAAACTTATTGCCGTAAACAATGGGGCTTAAAATTCACATAAAGTTCACAGCCTAATCATTTACTCTTCAGTTTCATCCGTTATGATTGCGATGAATCAAATATAAAAAAATAGTTTTTATTTAGGAGGAAATGATCATGAAGTATAATAAAATGCTGATATTAGCCTGCGTATTGACACTTTCAGCAGGAGCGGTTTTTGGAGGATGTGCACAAAAAACATCAGATTCCAAAGCAACTTCATCATCTTCAGGAAAAACAAACGAAGCTAAAACAGATTCTACCGAAAGTTCATCAAGTGCAACAGCATTATTTGGACAAATCACAGCGATAGATGGAGATAGCATTACACTGACGGTGGCACCAGATATGAAAAATCAAAAAGCACCGGCGAACGGTAAAAAACCAAGCGGTAGTTCTACAGAAATGCCACAAAATGGACAGTCGAAAGACCAAAAGTCAAGTGGAGATTCCACTGAAACGACAAAGAAGGCACCAACAGACGGACAAAAACCAAGTGGTAATTCTACATCTACAGAAATGCCATCTCAGGGCAATGGAGGACAGGGAACTTCTCAGATGTCTGGAGAATCAAAGACAATTACAATCACAGATACAACGACAATTGAAAAAGAGAGCAGTGGTTCTACCACAAAGGGAACGAAAGATGATCTGACAAAAGGAACGATGGTATCTGTAACAATGGATGGAAGCACAGTAAAAATGATTACAATTAAAAATATGTCAAATAATCAAAAACAAAGTGGCACACAGGGACAAAGTTCTTCCACAGAAACATCTGAAACAAGCGCAAAATAAAAATAATATAGGAACAACGAGGAAGGCGTCATTTTTGAAAATTTATCAAAAATGACGCCTTCAGACTATAGTGTCCATTGGACCGTTCCCCACTTTACAATTATTTCACCTAAGACTTTATTTCGAATTTAATCAACTTTTTTCTATGAACAAAAGGACTGGAGTCATATTGATTTCCTACTCGGACTCTCTGTCAGTTTACTTTAATTTCTTTCATAGTTTGATTTCATTGAAACAGTTTGTTTTAGATGATCGGTGTTTCTGAAACAGAATTCCTTAAAAAATCTTTCGTTCACTTAAGTTTCTGGTGGAATCTCCTCCTTTGAAATTGTAATTTGTTTTATGAACTTATTATAATATGTAAAAAGTAATATGTCAATATATAATCTGATAAAAAAGCATGTAAAAAGTAAATGAAAAATACAATGGAAAATTGTGACAAATAAACAGATAAAATAGCATGAAAGAAAAATATTTTTAACTAATTCCTTTTTGCAAGAGTAGAACAATTACTTAGTAACGTGAAATGTAACACTACTATTATATAGAAGTCGATTTTTGGTATATAAAAAAGCAGGTTAATTGAAAAAAATCAATTCCTGCTTTTAAAAATATACATAATACGGTTTTTAGCTTAAACTTGCTTGATATGCAGCGCGGCATGCTTTTGCAAGCTGGTCACCACAGGAAGTAGGCTTCACACCACATTGGATTCCACCGATTTTTTCTTCCACCTGCTCAACGGTAAGTCCTTCTACAAGTTTGGGAATAGCGAGAAGATTTCCTGCGCATCCTCCAATAAAGGTAACATTTTTTATAATATCACCTTCTAAATCAAGATCAATTTGTTTGGAACATGTACCCTTTGTCATATAAGTATAATGCATAATCAAACTCCTTTCGTAGTTCTAAAATAATAGTATATTTTCATGTTCGATCATTCGAATTAGTAAAAAATTATATCACAAAATGGAAAAAAAGGAAAGAAAAAAGCCTTGAAATATAGTCTTTTCATAAAAAGTTCATAAATCGTTCATGGCTTTGTGTCTTGTGGAACAAGGATGTTAGTGGTACAATAAAAAAAGTTATTTAGGAAATATGCGTGATAGGAGTTATATATGAAAGCAATCGAGAAAATCTTTGGAACACATAGTGAAAGAGAACTAAAAATGGTATATCCAATCGTGGACAAAATTGAAGCACTTCGTCCAGACATGCAGGCATTAACTGATGAAGAGTTAAGAGCCAAAACAAAAGAATTCAAAAGCAGATTAGAGGATGGGGAGACACTAGATTCGATATTGCCGGAAGCTTTTGCTACCGTACGTGAAGCCGCAAAACGTGTTCTTGGGATGGAACATTACCGTGTTCAGCTTCTTGGTGGAGTTATTCTTCATCAGGGAAGAATTGCTGAAATGAAAACTGGTGAAGGAAAGACACTTGTGTCTACAGCACCTGCGTACTTAAATGCCTTAGAAGGAAAAGGTGTTCATATTGTAACTGTAAATGATTATCTGGCAAAGCGTGATTCAGAATGGATGGGTAAGGTTCATGAATTTTTAGGACTTACAGTCGGTGTTATTTTAAATGACATGGATAGTGCGCAGCGTCAGGAAGCATATGCTTGTGATATTACTTATGTTACAAATAATGAACTTGGGTTTGACTATCTGAGAGATAATATGGTTATTTACAAAGAGCAGCTTGTACAAAGAAGTTTGAGATTTGCAATTATTGATGAAGTCGATTCTGTATTGATTGATGAAGCAAGAACTCCTCTTATTATTTCAGGACAGAGTGGAAAATCTACCAGATTATATGAAGCATGTGATATTTTAGCAAGACAGCTTCATAAAGGAGAAGAAAGTCATGAATTTTCAAAAATCGATGCCATTATGGGCGTTGAGGTAGAAGAATCTGGAGACTTTATTGTTAACGAAAAAGATAAGGTTGTTAATCTTACGCTGGAAGGTGTTAAGAAAGTAGAACGTTTCTTTAATATAGAGAATCTTGCAGATGCTGATAATCTCGAGATTCAGCATAATATTGTTTTAGCTTTAAGAGCTCATAGTTTGATGTTTAGAGATCAGGATTATGTTGTAAAAGATGATGAAGTTTTAATTGTAGATGAATTTACTGGTCGTATTATGCCAGGACGTCGTTATTCAGATGGCTTACATCAGGCAATTGAAGCAAAAGAACATGTAAAAGTAAAAAGAGAAAGTAAAACACTTGCTACAATTACATTCCAGAATTTCTTTAATAAATATGAAAAGAAAAGTGGTATGACAGGTACAGCTCTGACAGAAGAGAAAGAATTTCGTGATATCTATGGAATGGATGTTATCGAGGCACCAACAAACAGTCCAATTGCAAGAAAAGATTTGGACGATGTTGTTTATAAAACAAAAAAAGAAAAATTTCATGCAGTTGCAGATGCAGTAGAAGAAGCTCATGCAAAAGGACAGCCTGTATTAGTTGGTACCATTACAATTGAAACGTCAGAACTGATTAGTAATTTGTTGAATAAAAGAGGAATACCTCATAAAGTGCTGAATGCAAAATTCCATGAGTTAGAAGCCGAAATAGTAGCACAGGCTGGTGTACATGCAGCAGTAACGATTGCAACAAATATGGCAGGCCGTGGTACAGATATTAAATTGGATGAGGAAGCAAAAGCAGCAGGTGGACTTAAGATTATTGGTACAGAACGTCATGAATCAAGACGTATAGATAATCAGTTAAGAGGACGTTCCGGACGTCAGGGAGATCCTGGTGAATCCCAATTTTATATATCTTTAGAAGATGATTTGATGCGTTTATTTGGATCCGAAAAGCTTCTTGATATGTTCAATACCCTTGGAGTTCCAGAAGGGGAACAAATTCAGCATAAGCTTTTAACAAATACAATTGAAAAAGCGCAAAAGAAGATTGAAGGAAATAACTTTGGTATCCGTAAGAACTTACTTGATTATGATAAAGTAAATAATGATCAAAGAGAAATAATTTATGAAGAAAGAATTCGCGTTTTAAATGGCGAAAGTATGCGTGATGTTATCTATAAAATGATTACAGATCGTGTAGAGGCAGCAGTAGATACAAGTATATCTTCGGATCTTCCACCAGAAGATTGGGATTTAAATGAATTAAACCAGTTATTGGTGCCATTGATTCCACTTGAACCAGTAAAACTGGAAGATGTGAAAGATTACCATAATAATAAAGAACTAAAACATAGTTTAAAAGAAAAAGCTGTGAAGCTCTATGAAGCAAAAGAAGCTGAATTTCCAGATGCAGAAGCAGTTAGAGAATTAGAGCGTGTGATTCTGTTGAAAGTAATTGATCGTAAATGGATGGATCACATTGATGATATGGATCAGTTGCGTCAGGGTATTGGCTTACAGGCATATGGTCAAAGAGATCCATTGGTAGAATATAAAATGGCTGGATTTGATATGTTTGATACTTTGATTTCAGGTATTCAGGAAGATACCGTTCGACTTTTATTCCATGTCCGCATAGAACAAAAAGTTGAAAGAGAGCAGGTTGCAAAAGTTACAGGCACGAACAAAGATGAATCTGCAAATACGCCAAAGAAGAGAGATTCGGCAAAAGTTTATCCAAATGATCCATGTCCTTGCGGAAGTGGAAAGAAGTATAAACAATGTCATGGTAAAATGGTATAGCATTTTAGATTAGCAGTTATGCAGATAGAGAAGAAACGACGGTAATTGGTCGTTTCTTTTTGTTTTTGATAAAAAACATCAATCAGTTAAAATTCGTGAAAAACAGATACTCCGTATGATGAATACATGTTATAATATTAACAATCTTAAATTGAAAAAGTAGTAAAATGAAGGAGGAAAAGACATGCATTGTGTACGTAACATAACAAAAGATATTACCTGGGTAGGTGGTAGTGACAGGAGACTATCCAGATTCGAAAATATGTTTCCATTGCCGAAGGGAGTATCTTATAATGCATATGTTGTATTGGATGAAAAGACAGTATTACTTGATACGGCAGATCGTGCAATCGGGAGACAATTTATAGAGAATGTTGAATATGCACTTTTGGGAAGAAAATTGGATTATCTGATTGTAAATCATATGGAACCGGATCATTGTGCGTGGATTGAAGACCTGGTTATTCGATACCCAGATTTGCAAATCATTGGGAATGCCAAAACATTTCAGATGATTCGTCAGTTTTATACATTTGATATAGATTCAAGAGCATTGGAAGTAAAAGATGGTGATACCTTTTCCAGTGGAAAGCATACATTTCGTTTTATAGCGGCACCAATGGTGCACTGGCCGGAGGTAATGACAACTTATGATGAAACAGATAAAGTTTTATTCTCGGCAGATGCATTTGGAACTTTTGGAGCATTAAATGGAAATATTTTTGCAGATGAATTGGATTTTGATAGAGACTGGTTAGATGAAGCAAGAAGATATTATACAAATATAGTAGGAAAATACGGTACTCAGGTTCAGGTGCTTTTGAATAAAGTATGCGGACTTGATATACAGTATCTGTGTCCACTTCATGGTCCAATCTGGCGTGAAAACATATCTTATTTTGTTGAAAAATACAAAATGTGGAGTACCTATGAACCAGAGGAGAAGGCAGTTATGATTGCTTATGCTTCTATGTATGGTGATACAGAAAATGCAGCGAATCTTTTAGCAATAAAGCTTGCAGATGAAGGTGTTCGTAAAATTGCAATGTTTGATGTTTCGGAAACAGATGTATCTTATTTGATATCAGAAGCTTTTCGTGTAAGTCATATTGTTCTGGCAGCACCAACCTACAATGCAGCTATTTATCCCAAAATGGAGCATTTTTTGATAGATATGAAAGCACTGAATTTGCAAAAACGAGCATTTAGTGTCATTCAAAATGGAACATGGGCACCTGCAAGTGGAAAGCTGATGACAGAAGCAATAACTAAAATGAAAGAAACTACTGTATTATCTAACGAAACAACAATAAAATCATCCGTAAAAGAAGAACAATATAAACAACTAGAGCAACTTGCCAAGAAGATTGCAGCGAATCTTTTATAGTGAAATCGAACAAATATTCGATAAAAGTATTGCCCGTGTATTTTTATAATGCTATAATAGCATTTAATGATACACGGGTATTTTTGTACTGAATTTTAGGCTTTTAGGCCAAGATAAATTTCAATAACAAGCAAGGAATTAGGGCATTTCTTTGAAAAACATATATAATTTCAAAGAAATTGAGAAAAATTATTTGCTTATAAGAATCTATATATAGGAAACTATATATTAAGAATATTAAGAAGGAAAGCCATCTGCAGTCATGTTTTCTGATTGATAAAAGTAAGGAGATTATAATGGAAAAATTTAAATTAGTTTCCCCATATAAACCCACAGGTGATCAGCCGCAGGCGATAAAAGAGCTGGTGCAAGGGTTCAAGGAGGGGAATCAGTTTCAGACTTTACTTGGAGTAACTGGTTCTGGAAAAACATTTACAATGGCAAATATTATACAGCAAATTCAAAAACCGACGTTGATTATTTCTCATAATAAAACACTGGCAGCACAGCTTTATGGAGAATTTAAGGAGTTTTTTCCGGAAAATGCAGTGGAATATTTTGTGAGCTATTATGATTATTATCAACCAGAGGCATATGTTCCGTCTACGGATACTTATATAGCGAAAGATTCTGCAATTAATGAAGAGATAGATAAACTTCGCTTATCAGCAACAGCTGCTTTAGCAGAGAGAAAAGATGTTATTGTTATTGCTTCGGTATCCTGTATTTATGGATTAGGAAGTCCAGAAGATTATTTAAAAATGATGGTTTCCCTTCGCCCAGGAATGAATAAAGACAGGGACGAAGTAATTAGTGAACTTATACGGATTCAATATACAAGAAATGATATGGATTTCCATAGAAGTACATTTCGCGTTCGTGGTGATGTAGTAGAAATTTTTCCAGCTAATAGCGGCGAAACAGCAGTAAGGATTGAGTTCTTTGGTGATGAAGTAGAACGAATTACTGAGATTGATGTATTGACGGGTGAGATTAAAAACACATTAGAACATATTGCTATTTTCCCTGCATCACACTATGTTGTACCACAAGAAAAAATCATGAAAGCATGCGATGTAATTGAAAAAGAATTAGAAGAACGGGTAAAATATTTTAAGAGTGAAGATAAATTAATAGAAGCGCAGAGGATAGCAGAGCGAACGAATTTTGATTTGGAAATGATGAAGGAAACAGGTTTTTGCAGTGGAATCGAGAATTACTCCAGACATCTTGCAGGAATGCCAGAAGGGTCTACACCACTGACATTAATTGATTACTTTCCGAGTGATTTTTTGATTATGGTAGATGAATCACACATAACCATTCCTCAGGTAAGAGGTATGTATGCAGGGGATCAGTCCAGGAAAAGTACGCTTGTAGATTATGGATTCCGTTTACCATCTGCAAAAGATAACAGACCTATGAATTTCAAAGAATTTGAAAATAAAATTGATCAAATGCTTTTTGTATCAGCGACACCAAATGTATATGAAAAAGAGCATGAATTGCTTCGTGCAGAACAGATTATCAGACCAACGGGATTGCTAGATCCAAAGGTTGAAATCAGACCAGTAGAGGGCCAGATTGATGATCTGCTTGGAGAAGTGAATAAAGAAACAGATAAGAAGAATAAAATTCTTATTACGACACTTACCAAACGTATGGCAGAAGATTTGACGGATTATTTAAGAGATTCTGGTGTACGTGTAAAATATCTACATTCAGATATTGACACATTGGAACGAGCAGAAATCATACGTGATTTGCGATTAGATTTATTTGATGTACTGGTAGGAATCAATCTTTTAAGAGAAGGTCTGGATATACCAGAAATCACGCTGGTTGCTATTTTGGATGCGGATAAGGAAGGCTTTTTGCGTTCGGAAACTTCACTGATTCAGACAATTGGGCGTGCTGCAAGGAATTCAGAAGGACATGTTATTATGTATGCCAATAAGGTAACAGATTCTATGCGAGTTGCAATAGAAGAAACCTTGCGACGTCGTAAAGTACAGGAAGAATACAATAAAGAACATGGAATAACGCCACAAACGATTAAAAAGGCAGTTCGTGACTTGATTAGTATATCTAAGAAAGTTGCAAGTGAAGAAATGCGCTTTAAAAAAGATCCAGAATCCATGAGCAAAAAAGAGCTGGATAAATTAGTAAAAGAAATAACAAAGAAAATGCAACAGGCAGCTGCGGAACTCAATTTTGAAAATGCAGCTCAGCTACGAGATCAAATGATACAGCTTAAAAAAATGTATGAAGATGTGAAATAGGATGGGAGAATCATGGCTCAAAAAGAAAGAAAGTATATTAAAATAAGAGGAGCAAAAGAACATAATTTAAAGGGAATTGATATTGACATACCAAGAGATGAATTCGTTGTTTTAACAGGAATTAGTGGATCTGGAAAGTCATCTCTGGCATTTGATACTATTTATGCGGAAGGACAAAGAAGATATATGGAATCCTTGTCTTCTTATGCAAGACAATTTCTAGGACAGATGGAGAAACCAGACGTTGAGAAGATAGAAGGACTATCTCCAGCAATTTCAATTGATCAAAAATCTACCAATCGTAATCCCAGATCAACAGTAGGAACCGTGACAGAAATATATGATTACTTTCGACTTCTGTATGCAAGGGTTGGAATTCCGCATTGTCCAAAATGCGGAAAAGAAATCAAAAAGCAATCGGTAGATCAAATGGTAGATCAAATCCTACGCATGGAAGAAGGAACAAAAATCCAATTACTGGCTCCAGTTGTCAGAGGCAGAAAAGGAGAACATCAAAAATTATTTGAACAGGCAAAGCGCAGTGGTTATGTCAGAGTTCAGGTAGATGGAAATATTTATGAACTTACAGAAGAAATTAAACTAGATAAAAATAAAAAACATAATATAGAAATTGTAGTTGACCGACTTGTTGTAAAAGCTGGAATAGAAAAAAGACTAACAGATTCCATAGAAAATGTATTAGAACTTGCAGAGGGATTATTGACAGTTGATGTAATCGGAAAAGAAATAATTCAGTTTTCACAATCCTTCTCGTGTCCAGATTGCGGAGTAAGTGTTGAGGAGATAGAACCACGTAGTTTCTCCTTTAATAATCCGTTTGGCGCCTGCCCAGTTTGCTATGGGCTTGGATATAAAATGGAATTTGATGAAGAACTTATGATACCGAATAAGAAATTAAGCCTTTTAAAAGGTGCAATTCAGGTTATGGGGTGGCAGTCATGCACAGATACAACAAGTTATACCTACGCAATATTAGATGCTCTGGCGAAAGAATATAAGTTTAGTTTAAAGACTCCTTATAAGGATTTACCAGATTCTGTTAGAAATATACTACTACATGGAACGAATGGAAAAGAAGTAAAGGTATATTACAAAGGTCAAAGGGGAGAAGGCATTTATGATGTTGCGTTTGAAGGACTGGTTGCAAATGTAAACAGACGTTATCGTGAAACTGGCTCAGAAAGTTCAAAGCAACAGTACGAAGAATTTATGCGTATAACACCTTGCAACGAATGTGGTGGACAAAGATTAAAAAAAGAATCTTTAGCAGTTACAGTTGCAGACAAAAATATTTATGAAGTTACCAACTTTTCCATTCACAATTTGCAAATATTTTTAAATGAAATGCAACTTGGAAAGCAGCAGATGCTGATTGGAGAGCAAGTATTAAAAGAAATCAAAGCGCGTGTCAGCTTTTTGGTGGATGTAGGTCTTGACTATTTATCACTAGGACGTGCAACAGGTACGTTGTCGGGTGGAGAAGCACAAAGAATACGTCTGGCAACGCAGATTGGCTCTGGCTTAGTAGGAGTTGCTTACATTTTGGATGAACCAAGTATCGGACTTCATCAGCGTGACAATGATAAATTACTTCGTACATTAAATAATTTGAAAAATCTTGGAAATACTCTCATTGTGGTTGAACATGATGAAGACACCATGTTTGCAGCAGATTTTATTGTGGATATTGGACCAGGTGCGGGTGAACATGGTGGAGAAATCATTGCAACTGGAACTGCTAAAGAAATTATGGATAATCCTAATTCTATTACAGGAGCCTACTTAAGTGGGCGAATTAAAGTACCAGTACCAAAAGAAAGAAGAAAAGCAACCGGTTATTTAACGATAAAAGGTGCAAGAGAAAATAATTTAAAAAATATTGATGTTAAAATTCCATTAGGAATTATGACGTGTATTACAGGGGTTTCTGGTTCGGGAAAAAGTTCATTGACGAATGAAATTCTATACAAAAGACTTGCAAAAGAGTTAAACAGAGCTCGGACAATCCCGGGAAAGCATGATGATATTTTAGGCATGGAACAATTAGATAAAGTAATTGATATTGATCAATCTCCAATTGGACGAACACCCAGATCTAATCCAGCTACATATACAGGTGTTTTTGACATGATTCGTGATTTATTTGCTTCCACGCAGGATTCAAAAGCCAGAGGTTATCAGAAGGGCAGATTTAGCTTTAATGTAAAAGGCGGACGCTGTGAGGCTTGCAGCGGTGATGGAATTTTAAAAATCGAAATGCATTTTTTACCAGATGTATATGTCCCATGCGAAGTTTGTGGCGGAAAGCGATACAATCGAGAAACATTAGAAGTGAAATACAAAGGAAAAAGCATTTATGATGTTTTGGACATGACAGTAGAAGAAGCATTGTCCTTTTTTGAAAATGTACCATCCATTAACCGGAAAATTCAGACATTGCACGATGTAGGACTTTCTTACATAAAATTAGGACAGCCATCTACAGAACTTTCAGGTGGAGAAGCACAGAGAATAAAGTTAGCTACAGAGTTGAGCAAAAGAGGAACTGGAAAAACAATCTATATTTTGGATGAACCTACAACCGGGCTTCATTTTGCAGATGTACATAAACTGGTTGAAATTTTGCGCCGTTTATCAGATACGGGTAACACCGTAATTGTAATAGAACATAACTTAGATGTAATAAAAACAGCAGATTATATCATAGATATTGGACCAGAAGGTGGCGAAGAAGGAGGACGTATTGTTGCCAAAGGAACGCCAGAACAGGTAGCAAAGGTCAAAGAATCTTATACAGGGCAGTATATAAAGAAATGTTTGAAATAAATTGCGATACTGCGATACACAGCTACTATCTAAATAAGTAAATAATTTTGAATTCTTAAAAGAACTGAAGAAAGAATGCAGAAGTTACTTAAAAAAAGAACGTATGAATAAACAGGGAATTTAGCATCTGTTTTATCATACGTTTTTTGATTTATAGATATAGATAAATGTTATTTCTTAATTTTTCTACATAAATTTTCAATTTTTTGATTTATAGGTTATAATCTTATTATATAGCAAGCAAAATAAAAAAACTGATACAATATGTATCAGTAATATTCGGGGAGTACTTCCCAAATCCATAAAGAACTTGGGAAGCATGAGTTATGAAAAATTATATTAGCTTTATTAGCTAGTACGCTAGTAACATACCATGCGAATATGAACAGAATATGAACAAACAATAAAAATGAAATAAAATTAATGTAAAAATTACAAAAAAATTAAGCAAATATAAAGGAATAATAAAAAAAGTATTGTTTTTTTGATTTTATGAAAAAATCCTTTGAAAAATCGCTTGAAATGTATATAATAGTGTTGTATATGTAAGAATATGATTAAACTGCTAAATCTGTCATTTAACAGATATTCAACATAAATTGAAACAGATGAAAGGGGAAACATAGTATTATGGTTTCAACAGATATTGGTATTGATTTAGGAACGGCCAGCATTCTGGTTTACATTAAAGGAAAGGGCGTTGTATTAAAGGAACCTTCCGTTGTTGCCTTTGATCGCGATACAAATAAAATAAAAGCAATTGGAGAAGAAGCAAGACTTATGCTTGGTAGAACACCAGGCAATATTGTTGCTGTTCGTCCATTACGTCAGGGTGTAATTTCTGATTATACGGTTACCGAGAAAATGATTAAGTACTTTATTCAAAAAGCACTTGGTAAGAAAAGTTTTCGGAAGCCACGTATTAGTGTTTGTGTTCCCAGCGGTGTTACGGAAGTAGAAAAAAAAGCCGTTGAAGATGCAACATATCAGGCAGGAGCACGTGAAGTTGCTATTATTGAAGAACCTATCGCAGCAGCAATTGGTGCAGGAATTGATATTTCGATTCCATGCGGGAACATGATTGTTGATATTGGTGGTGGAACCGCTGATATTGCTGTAATTTCGTTAGGAGGATCTGTAGTAAGTACTTCTATTAAAATTGCAGGTGATGATTTTGATGAAGCAATTATAAGATATATGCGTAAAAAACATAATCTTTTAATTGGTGAAAGAACAGCAGAAGATATAAAAATTAAAATTGGTACTTGTTTCCCATTAGCACAAAATGATACAATGGATGTCAGAGGACGAAATCTTGTAACAGGTCTTCCGAAAACAGTAACTGTATCTTCAGAAGAAACAGAGGAAGCATTACGTGAACCGACACTTCAGATTGTAGAAGCAGTACATAGCGTATTAGAAAAAACTCCACCAGAACTTGCAGCCGATGTGGCAGACAGAGGTATTGTACTTACCGGTGGTGGTTCTTTATTACGTGGTTTGGAAGAATTGATTGAAGATAGAACAGGGATTAACACAATGACAGCTGATGAACCAATGACTTGTGTAGCAATAGGTACAGGTAAGTTTGTTGAATTTTTGGCCGGAAAACGTGATAACTACTAAATCTCAAATGTTACAGATTCCAACAAAGTAATCACGTATAAGAAAAGGAGACTGTATATGGTTAAGGGTTTATACACCGCATACACGGGCATGCTGGTTGAACAAAACAGAATGGATATACTTTCAAATAATTTGGCAAATGCCGCAACAAATGGTTTTAAAAAAGAAGGTTCAACAGCGACAGCTTTTAAAGACCAGTTGGCGCTAAAAATCAAAGACATATCAGAAAACAATGTTGCTAAAAAATTAGGCAGTGTGAACCTGGGTGCTAAAGTTGGTGAGACTTATACAGACTGGAGCCAGGGAAATTATAAGGTTACAGATAACGAATCAGATGTCGCCTTAGATGGAAACGGCTTTTTTGCCATTTCTTATACGGACAAAAGTGGAAATACGTCTGTAAAGTATACTCGTGACGGAGCATTTACGGTCAATAAAGATGGCTATCTTGTTACAAAAGATGGAGATTATGTGCTAAATGAAAATGGAGCACTTAATAACAATGGAAGTGCTGCAAGTTATATAAAACTTAACCCAAATGAAAAGTATACAATTGATGAGCAGGGAAATATATTTCAAAATGGATCCGCAGTCGCACAATTAGGAGTAGCTGATGTGTCAGATTACAACTATTTGCAGGAATTCGGTGAAAATATGTATGATTTAAAAAATGGTGGTCAGGTAATTAAATCTAATGCAACTGTGAATCAGGGATCGTTAGAGGCATCAAATGTGAACGTAGTTTCAGAAATGGTTGACATGATAACCATTTCAAGAGCATATGAATCAAATCAGAAGGCAATTCAGACGATTGATGGGACATTAGATAAAGCAGTTAATTCGGTTGGTAAAGTATAATATAACAGGTTTCATTTATGGAGTATAAACTTCCGTTGAGAAGGTAACTTGAATTTTTGAGGAGATGTATAAGTATGATTAGATCTTTATGGACAGGGGCTTCTGGAATGATAGCCCAACAAACAAACGTAGATACAATATCCAATAATCTGGCAAATGTTAATACGGTAGGATACAAGGCAGAGAATGCAGAATTTAAATCACTACTCTATCAAACAATGCAGGAAAAAACAACATCTGCAAATGGTGCCAATAAACCAATTGCAGCGCAAGTAGGTTTAGGTACAAGATTAGCTTCTACAACATCAGATTTCACCCAGGGAACGTTAACTGCGAACAGCAGTAATTCTGCATTTGGAATTCAAGGGGATGGTTTTTTTACTGTAAAGGGTTCTGATGGAAAAACGTATTATACAAGAAATGGTAACTTTAGCTGGAGCAATGGAACGACTGGTACAACATTGTGTACACAGGATGGTAATAATGTTTTGGATTCCAATGGTAATGCAATTGTTTTGCCTGCAGGAACAAGTTCAGATAATGTAACGTTAAATAGCGACACAGGTGTGATTGGATATACAGATAAGGCAGGAGCATATCATTCAATGAATCAAAGCATCGGTTTGGCTCAATTTGCAAATCCATCTGGATTAGAAAAAATGGCAAATAGTTTATATGGAGCAACAACGGCATCTGGAACAGCATTAAACGAATATACAAATACGAATTTAACAAAAAGTGTAGTAAAGCAAAAGTATTTAGAGGCATCGAATGTTGAATTATCAGAAGAAATGGTAAATCTTATTGTTGCCCAGCGTGCATATGAAATGAACTCAAAAGTAATTACAACTTCAGATGATATGCTTAGTCAGGCAAATCAGTTAAAACGTTAACCTACTCATAATAATCCTTGAAATGAAAAGGGGGAGATCAAGATGGTATCATTAGATTCTGTATCTTCATTAGCAACTTCTCAAGCAGATAATGCAAGTGCAAATTCATTAAAAAGTACATTGAATTCTAATTTGTCAAATGCTTCAGATGAAAAATTAATGAGTGCTTGTAAAGAATTTGCATCTTATTTTACAGAGCAAGTTCTGAAAGAAGCTGAAAAAACAGTCAAACTTACTGGGGATGATAGTGATTCATCCGCTTCGAAATATGTAGATTATTTTAAAGATTCTGCAATAGAAAAGGTTTCGGATGAGATTACGGATAAGGATGGGCAAAGCTTTGTTCAATCACTGTATGACCAGATGAAACGTAATTATGGAGAATAATTCAGATTGTATAGAAGAAAATTGAATAGAGAATTCAGGCTCTTTGTCAATAGTTGGGGTGGAATCCTTATGGAAGCCACCCCATTACTACGTTTTTAGGGATTTTTATGTATGAATAAAAATTTTGTATTTTCAGGCATGCAAATAAAACCTTCAGTG
>Ga0302165_10000017_pt1 | contig 160482 bp, 111 predicted proteins | sample I_Fen_E3_2_FD_193499 | JGI IMG/M metagenome (GOLD analysis project Ga0302165, IMG submission 193499) | Peat permafrost microbial communities from Stordalen Mire near Abisko, Sweden - I_Fen_E3_2 | ecosystem: Environmental > Terrestrial > Soil > Wetlands > Permafrost | place: Sweden: Abisko...
GCGTGGTAGGTATTCAGTGGTTGATGCGCGAATTAAGCCGGATGGGACGTGCCGATGTGGCGTTTGCACTGGCTTCGAACAATAAATATCCTTCGTGGGGATATATGGCAGTCAACGGAGCTACCACTATTTGGGAATTGTGGAACGGAAACACCGCCAGTCCCAAGATGAATTCGGGCAACCATGTCATGTTGTTGGGCGATTTGCTTACCTGGTCGTACGAAAACATGGCCGGCATCAAATCAGATTATCATCAAACGGCATTTAAACACATTGTACTGAAACCTGACTTCTCTATCCCCGACCTGGAACATGTTGATGCTTCCTACATCACACCTTATGGCAAAGTAGTAAGCAAATGGAAGAAAACACTCATGCATCTCGACTGGGAAGTGAGCATTCCCGTCAACAGCACCGCCGAAGTACATCTCCCCAACGGAAAAACCAAGCAAATCGGCTCCGGATCGTATCATTTCAGCGTGGCTATTCCACAAAAAAAAGGCATTGTGACCAACGAATTTCTGTACGAGAAGGCCGATTTTCCACAAGCCCATTCCGCTACCATCGTTGAGACTACCGCCGGCGATTTAGTATCGGCATTTTTTGGCGGAACACGCGAAGGCGCACCCGATGTATGCATCTACACCTGCCGGAAAGACAAAGAGAGCAAAACATGGACTGCTCCTGCTCTGGCTGCCGACGGCGTGCTGAGCCCTACCCTGCGCAAAGCCTGTTATAATCCGGTATTATACCAGATGCCTAATGGTCCGTTGTATTTGTTTTATAAAATTGGCAAGAAAGTGTCCGACTGGAAAGGTTATCTGAAGAAAAGCGACGATGGTGGACGTACCTGGAGTCAGGCTACGCCGCTGCCCGACGGTTATCTGGGACCAATCAAAAATAAAATTGTAGATGTGGACGGGAAAGCCATTGCTCCGTCGAGTACCGAAGAAGGCGGATGGAAAGTGCATTTCGAAATTGCCGAAGACGGTGGACGCAAAACGCATATCGTGGGTCCACTGAAAGCAGGCGAAGCTGTTTTAAGCGAACGACAGGCACCACAAACCGGAAATGCCGACAATGATATAGAAGGTGGCGAAAGCTCCAAAGCAACCACCGTGCAGGCCATCCAACCAAGCATACTCACTTACCCGGATGGCAAGCTGCAAATCCTTTGCCGGACACGAAATGGTAAGATTGCCACGGCGTGGAGTCGCGATAAAGGTGAAACATGGTCGGATCTGGTACTCACCAGCCTGCCCAACAACAATTCAGGCACGGATGCAGTCAGTTTACGCGATGGCAGACAAATGCTAATCTATAATGCAGTAGCAACACCTCCGGGTGCGAAGAAAGGAATCCGTACGCCGCTCAATATTGCGGTGTCCAAAGACGGTATAAACTGGAAAATGGTACTTACGCTCGAAGATTCACCCATTTCACAATACTCCTACCCCAGCATTATTCAGGGTAAAGACGGACGCATTCATGTGGTGTACACCTGGCGCCGTCAACGCATCAAATATATGGAGTTGAAATTATAGATCTAAAAGTAATTTGATACAATAGATCTCTTATATACCTCAGGGCTAAATTCATATCTACAGATTGAATTTAGCCCTGCTTGGTTTAAAACAACCCGACTCCTGCAAAAAGACTAATCAAAACAATACAAAATCCCATCCAAGCACATCTTATCTTAGCTACCCTTTTTACTGTTCACTAAAGTTATCCTGTTCTTTCTGGTCCGTCCAGTTATATTCTATTTCAAATGCAAGCTTTCGGGCCAATTCCGCTCCATGTCGGTCGGCCACAAAACCTAAAACCATATCCATCCCGGCACTCACTCCCGACGAAGTATAGTATTTACCGTCCACAACCCAGCGTGCCTGTTTAATCCAGTTTACATCTTTACCATTAGTCATAACCCAGTCAAAAGCTCTTTTGTTTGAAGTAGCTTTCCGACCATCCAATAGTCCCGTTTTGGCAAGCAATGCACTGCCGGTACAAACAGTCAGCACATAGTTGCTGGAAACCGAAATCTTTCGGATAGCATCAATCAATAGCGCGTCGTTCACTCCGGAACGTGTTCCTGCTCCACCGGGTATAATAACTATTTCTGAATTATTGTGTTCAGACTCCAGTTTTTCGGTTACAATAGAAACGCCATGGCTATTTCCTATCAATCCTCCCGATAAGGAATAAAATCGGATGTTATAGATATCCTTTAGCCGACCCAAAATTTCAACCGGCCCGAACACATCCAGTGTTTCAAAGTTTTCGAAAAGTAAAACGCCTACATTCATTCTGTCTCTTGTTTAAAATTTCCTTATTCCACTTTCCACGTTGCGAGTATATCCTGTTCAGAGATGGGCGATCCATCGGATTTTGTGTAGCCTTCGAACAGCAGTCGGTATTGCTTGGCCAGCTGCGCGTTGTACATCCATTTTCCGGGAATAAAATACAGTTTCTTATCCTTGCAGTATTTTTCCATGTGGTTAGTCATGTTGTCTTTCTCGGGCATATTGTGGCAAAATACCATTTTACAACCGCCAAGCAGAGAGGACAAACCGGGTGCCTGCAGAAAATCAGGACTGGACGAGATCGGTGTTGCATCTACCACCAGATCATATGGTCCTTCGAAATCGGGCAAATGTTCCAGCCCCAGTTGCTTTTTCTTTTCCTGCACACGCTGAGGATTGCGCCCCACCATGGTGACTTTGATGCCCAGTTCCAGCAACACATGAAAAGCCACACCCGACACACCACCATTACCATAAATCACGGCAGTTTTGATAGTGAGGCCCGAAGCTTCAATACCCTTTGTGAGGGCAGTTTTAAGCCCTATGGCATCCGAGTTGTAACCTATGAGTTTACCACCGTTGTTTACAATGGTATTTACAGCCAGTGTTTTTTGTGCCAACGATTCTACTTCGTCCAGAAACGGAATGATGGTAGATTTCAGCCCACCCCGCCCGGTAACCGCTGCGCCCCGCGCAATAGGCGAACGCACCAAAGCAGCATATCCTTCGGGTGTGACACCGTCGGCAATGGTAAAATAAACCAGATTTATTCCGAGTGCACGTATAGCATCGTTGTGTTTAACAATGGAAGATGCACTGCCCGAAGTTGAGAAAATGAATTTGGTCTGAACATTTAAGTTCACGCTATAATCGGGTTGATGAATGGACATAATGAATGTGTTGTTAGGTTGTTAGGTTGTTACTATTTTTGTTTGCCTCAATTACGGTTCAATCCAACACGGTAGCAACCCGGTGTACATCCTCTGCCCGGGCCTTAAGTACCCAGGTCTTTCCGTGGTCGGTAGAGCGGATGTTTTTCCAGTTGAAAGTGTCTTGCTGTATATCAGAAAACACCCACTTCATCTGAAAACCAATGGGCGTAACGCATGTGATAACAATCTGATCGTTTTCTTTTTCGGCAACAAGCTGTACAGCTTCTCCGGTACATCCGTAAAAGATATCCCAATTGCGGTGCAGGGGATTAAAAATCCGGACGGTAGTGCCGTATTCTTTTTCAAGCTCATTTGTTTCCGGATTTATTTTTGACGTAACAAAGGTATCTTGTACGGCCCGCCCTTCCAGAATGCGGGAAAAAGTCCAGGTACCATCGGTAACCGACTCATGTTTATCGCCTATATTATCGTGCCATTTAAAACTCCACTCACCAATAAGCGGCCCGAAATAATCGAGTTCTTCCGGAATAATATCATGTTTGGTGTTTGCAATTAATGCATTGGCAAATTTATTCATCGTTAGTTAGTTTCTAAAGTTGTTATTATTTGAAATGTCTATCCAATATTCATCCCAATGACTCCTGAAGGAATGCCGGTCGGGTAGAAAACGACATCCTAAAGACAATCAACGAACAGCTATGTAAATGTCGACCTCCGAATCTTCTCCGTTCTGCGATTTTTCGCCATAAAGTTCAAAGTCATAGCTGTACATCCGGTTCAATTCTTTATCTCTGTTCCAAACATCCATCCATACATCCACTATGGCTTTAGGCATAGGACCTTTGGCAACGAATCGGGTAAAGTTGCCGGAAGGAAATTGTCGTCCGATAAGTCCGGCCGGAATATCATCCAAACTCGTTACCTGCATGCCAATCACTGTGGTATATTCGTCTGTAAAGTCCGACTTGTAGTCGGTGTATATCGAATAAATGTCATTACTTACTTTATTAGGTATTTTATCAAACAATCCCTTTTCATAAAACTCACCCCATAGTTTAGCAAGGTCTTGTGCCGCCTGATTGTTTTTATTAGTTGTTCGTACCGAAATACCTATTATGCTGAAGCCCTCAAGTGTTATCATATTGTATGTTTTTAATCTTTTTAGTTCAGTGCTTATTTTTTAAGAATACATCCACTCATTGTACCTGTTTGCGAATAATAGTTCAGAGTACAACAAAGAGTGAGACTAAAAGCATCTACAACACAAACTTTTCTACATTAATGAATTTTGAGTGAAAAATATATTCTCAAAAATGTTCATCAGTCCTGCTTTCATTCTGAATCAGCACCAAAGTTAATACATGTTTTTGATTTGGGTCGATTCCGATCAGAGAATTTCCGAAAAAAAAGAAAGAGCGCGAACTGTGGTTTCGCGCTCTTTCTTTTTAATTACTTAGCTTCAGTATCCTTATTTGCGGCTTGTTTAAAGCGGGCTGCTTGTTGTACTGCCATCGTGTTTTTATAACCTTCGATGAAACCGTTCAGTTGGTTGATAAAGCTAGTGTATTTGGCTTCACCATGTACTTCGGCCAGCGCATTAATCCGTTTCACAATGGCTTTGTAGCAAGGATCAGTTACTGCACGGGCTTCGAGCGAACTTACAACGTGCGTATCTTTGGTTTCCTTGTTGCGAAGTTCAAACAATGCACCATATCTTTCGTTTACCACCTCCATACGTGTAATCCAGTCCATTGAATCGCTTAGGACCGACACATAAGGTAAGTTTTCGGGACTAAGCAGTTCGTTAATCAAACCACGAAAAGCCACCGTTTCGTCGGCATTGGGTTTACGACGCAGATTACCATATTTCTCAACAATATGCTTCAAAATCTGAGCAGCATTTTGTTTAGCCGGGTCAAAATGTCGAATACCATTTTCCAATAAATGATTAAACCCGGTAAGCAAATCTTCACGTTCCTCATCGGTTACTTCCATTTTTCCGGTATTGAGATTCTTCTGTTCAATTCCCAGTGCTGCAGTTTCCACAGCTACAGCTTCTTTAAAAGGAGCAACCAACGGCTCAATTCCAAAAAGGGTAATGGTTTCCGGCGTCAGCAGATGATCCATTTCCGTTACTAATCCCAAATGTTGCTCCTTGTGCAAATGCGCAAGCGGAGCGGCGATAATTTCAATCATAATTTTGATGTCATTTTTTTATTAATATTATAAATTTAGGAAAATCCGATCTTAAAACACAATTCATCAAAAATTCAAGGTAATATAAATCAATCAATTAATATATAATACATCAGAAAAAGCATGTTTGCAACATAGAGCATTTGACGGCGTTCAAACGGGCTATGTTCGGAACATAGAACATCTGAGGGTGTTCAAACCGACTATGTTGGCAACATAGAGTATCTGACGACGTTCAAACAGGCTATGTTGCCAACATGAAACATTTGATGGCATTCAAACCGACTATGTCGGCAGCAGGGAGGTTTTGCTGGTATACACAAACAAAACGTGCAGATAGCAGATGAGTTTTTAGCGAGTCATCAGAATAAAACACTGCTGCATGCCGGGTTTCAAAGAGCTGATATTTTGTATTCATCAAAAGAGTTCGCAAATGTAAATATTCTCATTTAAACACCATATATTCTATTGACAGTTTTTTTCGATTATCCGCAAAATGTCCCAATCAAAAATAAAACAGACAAACGCTAAATATGCAAAATGTAGTCATACGAGATTGAAAAAACACAATCAAGTTTTTATCTATTTATGCATTTAATTCAAAAAATTACTATATTTGCATCGATAATCTAACATAATAGATAAGATTTAAAAGGTTAAACAGATAGCAGATCGATTCGGGAGAATGGATCTGCTTTTTTTATACAATGCTTATTGATCGGATGACTTAAAGTCGTCTGATCAACAAGGGCAAAAGGAAAAGCGGATAATCCGTTTCCGAATTATCCGCTTTTGTATTTTATGCTATTATAATTTTATCTTCTTTTGTATGAAGAACCACCTTTATAGCTTGAACCTCCGCTGCTTCTGCGTTCGCCACCTTCCGAAGAAGATGAACGGCTACTTCTGTCGCCCAGTTCGCGGTTGCGCCAGGGTTTCTCCCCACCAGCACCAGCCGATGAACGGGGAGCGCGATCGCCACGATCACCACCGCGATATCCGCCACCACCATAACTACCACGTGAACGGTATTCCGGTTTGCGACTGCCACCGCCCTCGAAAGATTTGCTTCCTTTAGCTTCCGACACTTCCACTTCCGACTGACCGGCAAAGGCTGACACTACTGCGTCCAACTGATCGGCAAAAACATCAAAGAAGGTGAATTTGTTGGTAACTTCGATAGAACCAATATTGATCGATTTATCACCAGTTACATCGTTGATAATACCTAACAGACGTTTTGGATCAATGCCTTCGCGTTCGCCAACGTTCATTTTCAAACGAACACGTCCACCAGGTCTTACACTGCGCTCGCCACGCTCACCGCGTTCTCCTCGCTCGCTACGTTCAGGCAAGTTAAGATCTTCGGCATTTTTATAGTAGCTCAAAAAGCGGTTAAACTCTAATGAAACGAAACGTTTCAACAATTCTTCCTTGCTCAGGTATTCCAATTGTTTCATGATCTGAGGCATGTAAGGTTCAATTTGCTCTTCGCTTACTTCCACATGTTCCATACGGTCAATCATAAAGAACAATTGTTTCTTACAAACATCCAATCCGTTAGGAATTTGTTCCTGAATAAAAGTCTTACGAAGCATGCGCTCGATGTCTTTTATTTTGAAACGTTCTTTGGAATGAATAATAGATACGGCAATACCTTTTTTATTGGCACGGCCTGTACGTCCGCTACGGTGGGTATAAACTTCCACATCGTCGGGCAGATTATAATTGATTACGTGTGTCAGATCGCTCACATCCAATCCACGTGCAGCCACATCGGTAGCTACCAAGAGTTGAATGTTACGGATGCGGAATTTCTGCATCACGTTATCGCGTTGTGCCTGCGACAAGTCACCATGTAATGCATCAGCATTATAGCCATCGTGCATCAGTTTATCGGCAACTTCTTTAGTTTCCTGACGGGTACGACAGAATACGATACCGTAAATATCGGGATTCAAATCCACAATACGTTTCAGCACCAGGTAACGTTGACGAGCCTGCGACACATAATATACGTGTTCTACGTTTTCCGATCCTGCATTTTTAGTTCCTACGGTAATTTCTTCGTAGTTTTTCATATACCTTTTAGCAATCGTCGAAATCTCTTTCGGCATAGTTGCCGAGAAAAGCATGGTACGACGAGTTTCAGGGGTACGTTCCAAAATAGTTTCGATATCTTCTTTGAAACCCATGTTCAACATTTCGTCGGCTTCATCCAATACCAAGAAGTCAATAGCTCCCAGTTCTACTTTTCCACGCTCAATCAGGTCAATCAAACGCCCCGGAGTAGCTACAATAATTTGTGGAGCTGTATCCAACTGACGAAGTTGTGTGCGAATATCTTCGCCACCGTACACCGCTACAATACGCATTCCACGTATGTTTTTGGAGTAACCTTTCAGGTCGTTGGCAATCTGAATACACAATTCACGTGTTGGTGAAAGCACCAAAGCCTGTACTTGCTTACGCGAAGCATCAATAAGGTGCAACACAGGCAGACCAAAGCCTGCAGTTTTACCCGTTCCTGTTTGCGCCAAAGCCACTAAATCAGCAGTTTGTTCCAGCATAAAAGGAATGGTTTTTTCCTGTACGGGCATAGGATTTTCATAGCCCAGTTCTTCGATGGCCGATAAGATCTCGTCCTTCAAATTTAATTCTCTAAATGTCATGTTGTTTGTTTTAGTACACGTCTCGAGTAGTCATCCGGCGATATATTTACGAGAACGAACATTCATATCAGTTCGGTATCTCGTAGAACCCTCATGTACATTTTATCTTCCTGCAAGTAAGCGAAAGAATAAAAATTGGATTCGGGCTACATTCGTAATTACAAACGTGTACCCTCTTTTAAGCAGACTGCTTTGGTTAAAACAGTATAAATCGGATATTTACTCACAACGTATAGTTGTTTATAAATCGGGTGCAAAGGTAGTAAAAATATTCAATGCGACAACACCACAACACAAAATGAATTTATATCTGTGTAAATGAAGAAAAAAAAAACAGATTATTAAATGTCACTCCTTACTTATTATCCCGAACATGGGATAATTTCAGACTAAGTCTTTTTCCTCCATTATTTCTCCCAAGCATCGGGATGTTCCATATGTGTGCTATGTGAGAGAAATAGTTCATTAAATATTGGAAACTATTTATATACATACATTAGCCCTGAAGAAAACATAGAATAGTAATAAACCATCACTCAAAAAAAACGGAGCTACATGACACACACTTGTAGTAAACCTGCGTTAAAGACCCGAATCTATCCCCTACTTCTGCTTTTTTGAGATATTCTAAATTGATTATTCCTTGTATTATTGAAATTTTTCATTAATTTTGCGGGAGAATTATTACAAAAACACCTCGTTGAATATCAAACTATTATAATATATTATCAAACATGAAATCAATGACTAAAAGTCCTTTGCAACTTGCACGTGCAAGCTACCAGCCTAAATTGCCGGCAGCACTCAAAGGCAATGTAGTACTCAAAGAAGGTGCAGCCACCGAATCGGTTGCCGACCAAGCTGACATCAAAAACCTGTTTCCGAATACCTACGGAATGCCCCTGGTAACATTCGAAACCGGCGCTAAAAAAGAATATCCTACAGTAGCTGTTGGTGTTATCTTATCGGGCGGACAAGCTCCGGGCGGACATAATGTTATTGCCGGAATATACGACGGATTAAAATCATTGAACCCAAACAACAAATTGTATGGTTTCCTTGGTGGACCTAGCGGATTAGTTGATCATGAATATCTCGAACTGACTAAAGAAATCGTTGACGAATATCGCAATACCGGTGGTTTTGATATTATTGGCTCCGGACGTACCAAACTTGAAGAAGAATGGCAATACGAAAAAGGTGCTGAAATTTGCAACAAACTAGGCATTAAAGCTATTGTTATTATCGGTGGCGACGATTCGAACACCAACGCTTGCGTATTGGCTGAATATTATTATCAGAAAAAAGCAGGCATTCAGGTTATCGGTTGCCCTAAGACAATTGATGGTGACCTGAAAAACGGCATGATCGAAACTTCATTTGGTTTTGATACTGCTTGTAAAGTATACTCCGAATTGATTGGTAACATCCAACGTGATGCCAACTCGGCTAAAAAATACTGGCACTTTATCCGCCTGATGGGTCGCTCGGCATCACACATCACATTGGAATGCGCATTGCAAAGCCAACCGAACATCTGTATTGTATCGGAAGAAGTAGAGGCTAAAAACCAAACTTTAAATGACGTGGTAAACGACATCGTGAAGGTGATTGTACATCGCGCTAACCACGGATTGAACTTCGGTACTATCCTGATCCCTGAAGGTTTGATTGAGTTTATCCCTGCCATGAAAACACTTATTGCTGAGCTTAACGATTTATTGGCTCACAATGACGACTTCAATGCAATGAATACCGACGAAGAAAAACGTCAATATGTAAAAGGCATGCTTTCACCTGTTAGTGCTGACGTATATCGCAGCCTTCCAAAAGGTATTGCTAAACAATTAACCATGGACCGCGATCCACACGGTAACGTTCAGGTATCATTGATCGAAACTGAAAAACTATTGATCGAAATGGTTGCCAAACGTCTGGCTCAACTGAAAGCTGAAGGATCTTACAAAGGAAAATTCTCAGCCATCAACCACTTCTTCGGTTACGAAGGACGTTGCGCTATTCCTTCTAACTTCGATGCAGACTACACTTATTCATTAGGATATACTGCTTCTATTCTTATTTCAGAAGGAAAAACCGGTTACATGTCATCAGTTCGCAACCTCACTGCTCCTGCAGCCGAATGGATTGCTGGTGGTGTGCCAATCACGATGATGATGAATATGGAAAAACGTCACGGTAAAATGAAACCTGTAATTCAAAAAGCGTTGGTATTGCTGGACGGAGCACCATTCAAATACTTCGAAAAACACCGCGTAAGCTGGGCCGACGAAAAGTCAAGCTACATCTACCCGGGACCGGTTCAATACTACGGACCAACTGAAGTATGCGACCAACCTACTAAAACATTACAGTTGGAACAAGAATAATAAAACTCAGCATGCTGAGAGCATCAAAGAAAACGGATTTGTCAAATGACAAGTCCGTTTTTTTATTTATCAGTTACAAATATGTATTTTTGCACCTTCATCAAGCTAAAAAAACACAGCATGCTTATAATTCTTTCGCCTGCCAAAATAATGAACTTCGCACCACAACCGGAGATAACATACTACAGTAAACCTGAATATATCCATGAAGCCGAACAGCTTATTGAGCTTTTGCGCGATTTATCACCTTCGGAGCTAAGCAAACTACTCGACATTAACGCCGGACTCACTCAGCTCAACTTCGACAGGATATTCAACTGGCACCTCCCATTCTCACTCCAGAATGCCAAACAAGCCGCACTAGTATTCGATGGTGAGGTATTCCGGGGACTCAATGCCAAAACCCTTTCGGATGAAGACTGTCAGTATGCACAAACACACCTGCGCCTTTTCTCGGGGCTGTACGGCTTGTTGCGTCCGTTTGATCTGATCCAACCCTATCGACTGGAAGTCAGTTCAAAGCTTCAAAATACAGAAGGTAATGATTTGTATGCTTTTTGGAGAGAAAAGGTTACCCGATCGGTAGTAAAAGCACTTAAAGCAGCAGGCAAACCAGAGATTTTGATTAATCTGGCCTCAAGCGAGTACTTCAAAACATTGGATCTGAAAGATACCAAGACCAAAGTGATCCACATTGAGTTTTATCAACTAAAGGACGACAAACTCAAACAAATAGTAATTTATACCAAAAAGGCACGGGGGTTAATGGCTCGTTACATCATTGAGAACAAGATTGAAGATCCGGAAGACCTGAAAGGATTTAGTGCCGAAGAGTATTGGTTCAGCCCGCAACATTCCACCGACAACCGTTTTGTTTTCACCCGATAAAAGATAGTTGCCTTCGGCGAAAGTTACTCCCTTCGGTCCTGTTATTAGCCTTCGGCGATATTAGCTACGCGATATTACTCCCTTCGGGAGTGTTATTAGCTGCGCGATAGGTGCCTTCCTCGATACCTACATTTAATAATATCAATAACAATCCATTATTTTAGAACTGATTGATTACTGCTACTGTGTGACATGCCACTACACCGGCTGTCTCGGTACGCAGTCTGCTATTGCCTAACGAAACAGGAACAAAGCCCAGCGAAATAGCTTTTTGCACTTCCTCTTTGCTAAAATCTCCTTCCGGTCCTATCAGAATCAGCACATCCGACGAAGGTTTAATCTCGTTCTGAAATAGCTTTTTATCTTCTTCGTAACAATGCGCAATAAACTTTTGCGACGCCTGATAATTCTTCATCAGTTCATCGAAAGTAATCATCGGATTTAATTTAGGGAAATATGCTTTCAGCGACTGCTTGGCTGCCGCCACAATAATCTTATGCAGCCGCTCTTCCTTCACTATTTTTCGTTCCGAAAAACGGCATACAACAGGTGTAATCTCATCAATACCTATCTCGGTTGATTTTTCCAGAAACCATTCCAGCCGCTCTATATTCTTGGTTGGCGCTATGGCAATATGCAGTTTATAATCATGCTTTCCAACACCCGTAAGCTGTTCTACGATCTCGAAGCCACAATGTTTTGGATGAGGATTGGTTATACGTGCAGTATAGAATCCTCCTACCCCATCTACCACAGCAATCTCTTCACCGATCTGCAAGCGCAACACTTTCACGGCATGTTGCGACTCTTCCTCCGGAAGGGTTTGGACCGACGGAATATTCTGACATCCGGGGAAAAAGAAAATCGTATCAGTCTTAGCCATGAACTTTAGGTAGTGGTTTATAATCAAACATGAATGCCAAAGCAGCAAAAGCACTCATGTGGTACTAGTAGATTTCGCCCTTTGCTGCTAGCAATGTATTTTTCAACAGAGAAACGATAGTCATCGGTCCTACACCACCGGGAACCGGAGTAATGAATGAACATTTAGGAGCCACTTCATCGAATTTCACATCACCACTCAACCGGAATCCACTTTTGGTTTTATCAGACGGAACACGTGTTGTACCCACATCAATAACCGCAGCACCATTTTTCACCATATCGGCAGTAAGGAATTCAGGCATTCCCAATGCAGCAATAATAATGTCGGCTTGCAAACAAATTTCTTTCAGATTCTTTGTACGACTATGACAAACGGTTACAGTAGCATCACCCGGATACCCTTTTTGCATCATGAGCGATGCAACCGGCTTACCCACAATATTACTACGCCCAATTACCACACAGTTTTTGCCGGAAGTAGGAATCTCATATCGTTTCAGTAATTCAACAATTCCGGAAGGGGTAGCCGACACATAACAAGGTAAACCAATAGACATGCGCCCGACATTCACAGGATGAAAACCATCCACATCTTTGCGATAATCAATAGCCTCAATTACTTTTTGTTCTGAAATATGTTTTGGTAAAGGCAACTGCACTATAAAACCATCCAAATCTTTATCCTTATTCAGGTCATCTATACGGGCAAGCAGTTCAGCTTCCGTTACATCATCTTCAAAGGTGATTTTAGTCGATTTGAAACCCACCTGTTCACACGACTTCACTTTGTGTGCTACATAAGTTTCGCTTCCTCCATCATGACCTACAATAATCACCGCCAAATGAGGAGCTCGCTTACCTGAAGCCACCATTAGTTTTACTTCCTCTGCAATTTCTGCTTTTACTTTTTCCGAAATGGCTTTGCCATCGATTATTTGATAAGACATGGAGATTATTTATTGAATTGTTGATTAGTTTATTTATTGGAAAGTTGATAAGTTGAATAAATTAGCTACTGATAACTATTCACTGACAACTGTCCACTGGACTAAATCTATCTGCGCTTTCCTAACTTCAATTTTCCCTGGCTCATAGTAGCCATTTTCATCATTTTGCCGGTTTGGTCAAACTGTTTCAGCAAGCGATTTATATCCACAATAGTTGTTCCGCTTCCTTTGGCAATACGTTGTTTACGGCTTCCATTTAGCAAAGACGGATTTTCGCGTTCGCGTGGGGTCATCGAATAAATAATAGATTCAATGCCTTTAAATGCATCATCTCCAACTTCCACATCTTTCAATGCTTTTCCCATTCCGGGTATCATAGCTGCTAAATCCTTGATATTTCCCATTTTCTTGATTTGCTGAATCTGAGAAAGAAAGTCATTAAAGTCAAACTGATTTTTGGCAATACGTTTTTGCAAACGACGAGCATCTTCTTCGTCATATTGTTCCTGAGCGCGTTCTACCAACGAAACAATATCACCCATTCCCAAAATACGATCAGCCATACGTTCCGGATAAAACACATCCAGCGCATCCATCTTTTCACCGGTTCCTACAAACTTAATAGGTTTGTTAACCACCGAGCGAATAGAAAGCGCAGCACCACCACGGGTATCTCCATCAAGCTTTGTCAGAATAACCCCATCAAAATCCAATGTATCATTAAATTCTTTAGCGGTATTTACAGCATCCTGTCCCGTCATGGCATCTACCACAAACAAAATTTCCTGCGGTTGAATTGCCTTCTTGATAGCTGCTATTTCTTTCATCATGGCTTCATCTACAGCCAAACGACCGGCAGTATCAATAATAACCACATCGTTACCATGAAGTTTAGCATGCTTAATAGCTGCTTCTGCAATAGCCACCGGATTTTTGTTATCCATATCCGTATAAACCGGAACAGACAGTTGCTCTCCGAGTACTTTCAACTGCTCAATAGCCGCCGGACGATATACGTCGCAAGCTACTAACAAAGGATTTTTACTTCGTTTTGTCTTCAGCAGGTTGGCTAGTTTACCAGAGAAAGTTGTTTTACCCGATCCCTGCAAACCAGACATCAAGATTACAGCTGGCGAGCCTTTCAGATTGATATCTACACTCTGACCACCCATCAATGCAGCTAATTCATCGTGTACAATTTTCACCATCAACTGATTTGGTTTCAGCGAGGTAAGCACATTCTGTCCGATAGCTTTTTCCTTTACTGTTTCAGTAAATGTTTTGGCTATTTTATAGTTTACATCGGCATCCAGCAAGGCTTTCCGTACATCTTTGAGCGTTTCCGCAACATTAATTTCGGAAATTTTACCTTCCCCTTTCAGGATCTTAAACGACCGTTCCAGTCTTTCACTTAGAGATTCAAACATATGATGGTAATAATAATTTATTTTTCAGAAGACATAAATAGCTGATTGAGTATACATCAAACAGTATTTTTACGAGAGTGCAAAGGTAAGAAAAATGCACTAATTGCCAAAGGGTAAAATCAGACTTATTCTTCTTTAATTGAATATAAAGTAAACTACTGATGTATAACAAAAAGAGGTCAGAAAACTCTGACCTCAACGATTAATAATAGGAAATAAAAAAAAGAATCACAAACAACCTAGACACCTAAAAAAACTGTATTTGCTTATTTTATTTTGCCCTGTACAAACATTCAGGTCTTTAATACCACAAGTTCATACAAACATATTATATCAATCTTCTCTTTTATTTGAATATTAAACAAATGTAACGTATATTTTGTTTAGCTCACTTTATCCAAAGTTTCACAGCACAAATAAAACACTACATATCAAAGACAATCTTCTTTCACATCAAACTTCACAATAGGAATTAAAAGAAACCGGCAACCTTATTTAAAATAAAATTCCTCATTCAAACAGTTTCAAATCTGCAGCTTCACCCATCATTTTGTATCCCATCTCATTCGGATGAAGAAAATCGCCGGAATGAGCAGTCGGCAAAATACTCAGTGTATCGTTGGGATTCCGCATTACTTTATCAAAATCAATTACGGCATCAAAGCGACGGCTTGTTCGTATCCACTGATTGACCGTATCTCTTGCTGCTTGACGAAAATCTTTATCGTAGAATGATTTTGCAAAAGGCAAGATGGTAGCTCCATACACCTTAAGCCCTTTTGCATGTGCTTTATCAATCATCTGATTATAGGCAGCAATTAAATCCTGAGCAAGCTTTGGTGCTGCGATGCTGTCTCTTATTCCACCAATATCATTGATCCCTTCCGAAATAATCAACCATTTTACATTGTTTTGAGAAAGAATATCACGATCGAAACGTATTACAGCAGGTTGCCCCTGTCCACCACGAACCACACAGTTACCTCCTATTCCTAAATTCAAAACAGCACGATGACTAGTTGCAGGATTCCTAAGCAGGCGTTCTGATAACACATCCGACCAACGGTTAAACTTGCTTGTTCCTGATCCCCGTCCATCAACAATGGAATTACCTAAAATGGCTATTGCTGCTGTAGATTTTGGAGCTACTACATCAATGCCACTTATAACAAACCAATGATCAGTAGTGATGGCATTGCTAAAGTCGGCCGTCACTGATTGGTTGCCTGTCAAAAGATAGGATGTAGTACGCGAAGCTGCATGCCCCCCGATTTCAGGTCCGGCTTCAGCAAAACAAATTGTTATTGCTAACTTCATTCCCGGCTCTAGGTGAAATGATACTGGATCGGATACGGTATCCCTGTTGGCATCCATTGTCACTTCTTCTTTACCGTTGAATTTTAAAATTTTATTGGTTGCAACATCAATGGAGATACCGCCTTTGGAAACAGCAATTCCGACTGATTTAAGTGTTACTGCATTTTTGCAGAATAAATTGGTGAAATGGAAACGGAGAACATCTCCACCTATAGACACGCGGACAATCTGACGAAAGCTATTATTCTTTAGGCCGGGAGCCGGAGCATTATTATTTGCATCCACAAAATAAGGTGCCGTACTCCAGGTACCTACCCATCTTTTTGAGGATTGCGATTTCTTCGCTCCGAGAACATTACACGACAACAGCAAAATGACCAATACAAGTATTACCGAAAATGAATGATGCGAAACTCTGAATCTATCAAAAAAATTATTGAAAGGTATTTTTAGTCTATAATTCATAATAAAGAATTTAGAAGTTTGTAAATTATGTCGCTATTTGAATTTGTTGAAGCTTTCAGGGGCTCCTAAATAACTTGGTTTTAAACCACCCGTATTTATCAGAATCTTTTCTACAATTACTCCCGGATCAATCATCCAAACCTTCAAGGTATGATACCCTGATTTTGGAATAGTAAGCGATGTTTGGCAATTCCGCGTCTGATTCAATACCGACTGTACCCAATCTGCATTAGAGTATTCGATTTTGTATTTATCAGGTACATTGGTAATGTATTGGGGTTCCTCGTCATCAAAAGAAACTGCGATTTTAATGTCGCGTCCTGGCATATAATTCAGAAGCGGCGATGTTACCAGTGTGATACGAGCGGTATCTTTTGAAAACAAGTACACCGGATACTCCAGACATGGAGCATCTTTTCCAACGGTTGCGGCCGGTACGTTGGCTGGCGCTGTGGCTCTCATACCGGATAAGGTCAGGCCATAATCTTCCACTTTTATCCATTTTCTATCGCCTTGTTCAGTATTCTTAGAAAAATGTTCGGCTTCGATGGAGATGAACCCACCACTTTCTACAAAGCCATTCAGGTTATCGCGGGTAACTCCGATTGGATTAAATGCTTTTACTGCAACAAAAACTTCGCTACCTGCCCCTGTAATTTTAATAACAGCATCAGTTTTGCCTTTAGGCAGTTGAGATTCATCCAGATTTACCAGAATACGTTGGTCCTTATTGAGTATTGTTCCTCTGCTTTCGCTAAAAGTAAGCCAGGGAACATCAGCGCTTATGGTATATTCAAAAGCATTTTTTCCTCTGTTGTAAATTTCGATATAATGTTGACGACCATCGAAAGGATCAAATTCAGGTAATGTTGCTTTTTCAGCAGCACCGGGCCAACTTTGTTCGGTTCCTTCCAGACTTACTCCCAGCAGGGCTGAATCGGGCACTTGTATATTAGCCAGTTTAATGCCATTCAAACTATTGACTCTTGGTGGCATCCAGCTGATATAACCCAGGTGAGTCTGATCCATAAAGTGATTCCATCTTCCGTCGGCATACACCTTATTGTAATGATTCATCAGAGCCGTATCGGCCTGAAACAAAGTTCTGGTTTGTGCCGCCATATCGTTGGCACTTGCACGTTTTTGCCTGGCATACAAACTATTTTTTGCAGCTGTAACGTACAACTCGTTGACCAAAGCACAGGCTTTGGTTGGAAATAAAACAATCTGATAAAAAGCATCCCGTTTTTCCGGAGGTAATTTCGTGTAAATGGCTTCGGCCTGAGCAGTAATCTTATTAAAATCGGCTACCACATTTTCAGCCTCATTATAATTCACCAGACTGTATGTCTGAGGTGACAAAGATTCGGGTTTGCGTCGTCCATTATACTTCGTGTATTTTGAAATAATGTCAGCAATTTCATTCGCGTATGTTGAGCCGAACTCCCGGGTAACCCATAAGCGGGTATATACATTGATATTGGAGCTTGTCCATTTGTCGGTATCCCAGGCAAGGTTCATAAAGTACTCTGTTGGGAGTTCATACCCTTTGAAGTGCCCTACGTTTACAATCCATATATTATCCGCTCCATACTGTTTGGCAAGCGACATCTGATCCCATATTTTTGCAATAGGGTTGGTATTAATCCACTCGTAACTACGCGGTCCTCCGTGATAATCGAAATGATAATAAACGCCGGATCCTCCGCTTCGTTTGCGTTCCTCCGCAGTAGGCAGCCTGCGGATGTTTCCCCAGTTATCATCGGACCATAAAAGTGTGATGTTATCGGGTATGTGCATACCTTCATTGTAATAGTCCATGATTTCCTTGTATAGACACCATGATTGCGGAACTTTAGAAAGATCCGGATTCATTTCTTCACGTAGAATCTGTTGCTGCTTATTGACAATGTTTTCCACCATCGCAATATTCGATTTCATATCGCCCGACATTTCCGAATCATTTGCGCCGCGAAGTCCCATAGTGACTATGTTTTCGTAGCCCTTATTTCGTTTTACCCCTTCACGCCAGAAGCTTTCCATAATGTCCGGATGTTTAGTATAATCCCAATGTCCAATCGATTTTAAGTAGCGTCTGTCCCACTCTTGCTGCGAACGGGTCATAGGTTCCTGATGTGAGGTACCCATGACGATGCCATATTCGTCGGCCAGACGTGGGTTTTCAGGATCATCTTCATTAAAAGCATTGCCCCACATGGCCGGCCATAGATAATTGGCTTTTATCCTGAGCATCAACTCAAAAATATGTGAGTAAAACTCGTGACCGTAGTTTACCACATCTTGACCGACAGGAGGATTTTGACATGGTTTAGCGAATCCGTACTTTTCTTTAATCCAACCGCTGAGCGCAGGTGCTTCGTCATTAATAAAAATACCACGATATTTGACGCTCGGATGTTGCGTATAAGTACCGGGCTTTACATAGAGAGCCTCTTTATGATCGACAGCAACATCGGCCCAGAAATACCAGGGAGACACTCCTATTTGCTCCGATAAATCGTAAATGCCAAAGATAGTTCCGCGTTTGTCGCTACCAACAATGACCAGCGCTTTATCAATACCCGGAAATGGTTTTTCAACCGTTTGAATGCTGAATGCTTCCCACTTGCCTTCGATTTCTTTGACATCCAGTTTCTTCTTTTTTACCAGCTGATCAATAACAGGACTTTTACCCAAAGTACCTACTATCACAATTTCTTTTTGATGTGGTAATTTATCAAATACAATACCCGGCTCATTGTTTGTTACTTTAGCAATATCGGATTTCAGATCTTTCAAAGCACGAATAGTTCCGGGGTAGTCTTTGGAACTAATAAACAATGAAGTTGATTTTCCGGATGCAGATAGGGTAAACAACCCTTTTCCTCCGGTTGTGGTGATGTATGTCGGTCCTCCAATGGCATGTGCAGCTGAAGGGAGCAGTAGAATAATAACCAGATAAGTCAAGAAACACAACCGCCATTTCAACATATTATTTATTTTCAGTTCTAGAATCATAAATCTAATTTAATGTCATTTAGTTATCATCCTTACTCATTGCAAGGTCAATTTTATCGAAACAATGCTTTGCGCAGCGAGCACCACATTAACTGACTTTTTATCGCTGCTTAATGTTGTAGCAATTGATTCCATATTTTTCGTTGCATCAGTTTCCACTGCAGATGCAATACTAATTGCAGATGGTGACGCAACCTGCAACATGACAGGGGTAGTTTTATTATTTATAATAATAACTGTGAGATCATTCACACCTGAATAAGCCGTAGCTAGTAAAGCGGCATCCTGTAGTGTTGCTCCAATACGCGTTCTACCGGTAGCATATTTTGCATAATGGGAAAGTATGTAGCCTCTTTTGGTTGTTTCTCCAAATGCGACAGTACTTTTTGCATTGTCATCCGCCAACATCGAATAATATCTTTTTAAATACCACCAAATATAAGCATTGAAATTAGCTGCCATACAATCGTTTATTTCCTTGGCAACAAACACCAATGAGGGTGCCCACAACCAATCATATCCATTTTTCTCTTCATTTAAAAGATGTTCGGTCATCCACACCTCTTTAGCTTTTTGACGAGCTAATGGATAATCATTTAGTCCTCCTCCATATAAATGTCCTCCAACAATATCAAAATTATTTACGGTTTCCGTATTATTCAGAAGTGGGTCGGAATATGCCCAATCAAAATGAAAAGATTCGGCGACTATTGTTTTCACATTACCAAGTTGACGTCCATAAGTTTTTACAAAATTATAAATTTCTTCAGGTGTGAAACTGCACCAATTCATATCAGGTTCGTTTTGGACAGATATTGCATAGAGGTTTAAACCCTTAGAGGACATATAATCTACAAATGCCTTTAAATGTGCAGCATAATCTCTATAATATTCCGGAAGTAAATATTTGGTCTGAGTAGCATCAAACGTTGATTTACGGATACCTGTCATATTAGTAGGTGGATACCAAGGAGAAGCAAATACAATAGCTCCTAATGATTGAGCCCTTTTTGCAACTTCTATATCTTTATCCCAATCAGCCTTATCTGGGTATACCATCATTCGAATAATATTGTAACCCAATCCCGTTTGACTATACATTTTTTCAGTTTCATAAAGCGTTATCTGATTGGAAGCACCCACCCAACTAACAGGATCGAGCATGCCACCAAAACCAGTAATTTTCTGGTACGTTACAGTCGGATTGAGCGTCAGACTCACAAGTTCTGCCGTATTCTGTTCAATTGTAATTTTAATTATATCTCCCGTACGGATATTGGTCACTACAATATTTTGATTTCTGGAGGCAGATGTCAAGTTGTAATCGAGGTAAACCGTTATATCGGTAAAACTGTTTGAAGTACCTGTACTTCCACCTGTCGTAGCAGACAGTCTGGTAATAAAACCATTTCCTTCCGGTGATATTTTCCATTGAAATCGCGACCATTCTATCCGAACGATGACGCTGTCGGCCAAAGCCGAAACCTGCGCTTGGGTGCTTATTAATCGAACATAAGACAAATCTTCATCTTTGCTACAGTTAGCAAAAAGAATGCAGCAAATCAGTACAATAAAATATTTTATTAATAAGTGATTCATGATTTTATATTCTTATATTTTTAGTTGACTATTTTTACATATTTCAGAAAAGTTCTATTCAACTGCCCCTTAATCATATCTGAAACCAATCAAAATCAACAATAGTGCAATATTCTCTCTGAGCTAATCCATTTAGAATAAAAAAACATAATCGGTTTGATGATATTCGGTTCTAATTTTCGCCAGAACCAGAGATTTATTTCATTTTTATACTTCGTATTGCAACAGCCGTATTTTCCAATTCGCTTGACTTTGCTTTAAGCTTAATTGTGCCTGACTCTCCTGCTTTCGTACGGACAATCACCAGACATAAGCCATTAAAAGCTTCGCGTTCTTCAGATACAAAAGACACCATATTCGTCGCATCACCATTATCTGTGCCCACTATTTCACCGGGTCCCTCAATGCTGAATTCAATCTGATTATTTGAGCGAGGCACAACAAGACCTTCCTTATCAGTTACCTGAACGGTGATAAAAGCCAGGTCTTTCCCATCGGCATTCAGAATTTCACGATCTGCCGAGGCCAATAGTTTCATTGCCTTATCAGTAGTCTTTACCAAGCTCTCTGCCCATTTCTTACCATTCTTATAGGCCACTACCTTCAGTTCGCCCGGTTCATATCTCACACTATCCCAACGTAAGCGATATTCAGACTGCGCCTTTTTCTTTTTTCCCAGCGACTGACCATTAAGAAATAGTTCAGCTTCATCACCCGAAGTGAAAACATGTACTGGTGTTATTTCTCCAACACGCTCTGCCCAGTTCCAGTGGGGTAGGATATGCACCATTGGAAGTTCGGGGCGCCAGTGAGATTGATAAAGGTAAAAACGATCCTTTTTAAATCCGGCAAGATCAATCATACCACAATATGCACTTCGTGATTCGTAATAAGGCGTTGGCTCTCCAAGATGATCCCAACCAGTCCAAACAAACTCTCCGGCTACAAAAGGGTGCTGATCAAGTGTGCTGAACACCTTATCGGCTGAAGAGCCAAAGTCGACAGCATGAAGCTCATAGGAACTAACTTGGTGTATTTGAGAATCGCCTCCTCTACCATCGCGTACCGGAGCACTTATTTCTTTCGAAACCGGAAATAAGTAGATGCCACGGCTACTGAATGCAGAGGCCGTTTCGGTACTCAGAATAACTTTATCGGGGAATTTGGCATGATAAGCATCATATTGTGGAGCCGTACGAATACGGTCTGTACCATCAAACTCCGGAGACTGACGAATACCTTCACCCTGATAATTGAGACCAATAACGTCCAACACTGCGGGTAATGGCATATCCGGTTTTGCAAAGTTCATTGCACTAATAGTAGGACGTGTTGCATCTTCGTCTTTCACAATATCATGCAATCTTTTTCCAATGGCGGCACCTTCGTCACCGGTATATTGTTCACCTACTTCGTTACCAAAGCTCCACATAATGATTGAAGCACAGTTTCGATCCCGTCGAACAAAAGAACGTGCATCCTGTTCAGACCATTCCGGGAAAATGAGGTGAAAATCATGTGGATTTTTTTTTCTGTTCCACGAATCAAAGATTTCATCAATTACGAGAAAACCCATTCGGTCGGTTAATTCAAGTAATTCGGGTGCAGGTGGATTATGCGACATACGAATGGCATTACAGCCCATTTCACGTAATATCTCCAGTTGACGTTCCGCAGCACGTGTGTTGAATGCAGCGCCAAGTGCACCCAAATCATGATGTTGATTTACACCTTTTATAAGGATGTGTTCACCGTTGACAAATAATCCTTTATCCGGATTAAATTCCAGTAAACGAATACCAAACCGCGTTTCGTAAGAGTCTATTACTTTAGCTTTTTGCAATATTGAAGTGACAGCCACATAAAGATTCGGAGTTTGAGTTGGACGCGGGCCCCATAAGTTTGGGTTCTTAATAGTAACTGAGTCTGCAATAGTGGTATTTCTCCCGGCCATAATCTTCGTATTCCGTGTCGTGAAACAAGCAACAGCATCACCAACTGGTTTTCCTTCGGCATTCAAAGCAAAAATACGAGTTACAATATTGACAATTGCATTCGTTTTGGAGTTATTGTCTACCGTAACTTCTAAATTGATTGCAGCTGAGGTTTTGGAAACATTTTTTGTTCTTATATATGTTCCGTACTGCCCAACATGGATAGGACTGGTTTTTGTCAACCAGACATTCCGATAGATTCCTCCACCCGGATACCAACGAGATGAAAAGTTTGGATTGTCAAGACGAATAGCTAATTGATTCTTTCCACCGGGAAGAATATAAGGTGTAAGATCAAGTCGCCAGGAGTTGTATCCATAAGGCCAACCGCCAACCAAATGACCGTTTAACCAGACCATAGCGTATGACATTGCACCGTCAATATCGAGAAATAATGATTTGCTTGCATCTGAAGCAGGTATATCAAGCTTTTTGCGATACCAGGCAACGCCGTTACTGGGTAGACGCCCCATACCTCCACCAACTTCAGGATTTGGACCTGTCATAAAAGGTCCTTTAATAGCCCAGTCGTGTGGTAAATTTACGTTTTCCCATGAGCTATCGTCGAAATTGCTCTGAACAAATGGAAAATTGCCGCCCGGATTTCCTTTGGGGCGGGTGTATCTCTTTGCAGGATCTTTTATAAAACTATTTCCTGAAGGAAGAATCCACGGTTTAAGGACTTCCTGCGTTGCTTTTACCTCAACAGATTCTGTAGGTTTGGCATCTGCAACCGTATTCTCCTTTTTATCGGTAACATCTGGCCGTACATCGTATAGCAAATTATCAGCTTTTATTGCCGCATCATACTTATAAAAACTCCATCCATCATTAATGGAAATACGTTGCCTACTATCATTGCCTACCAGAGGAACCGATACCTTTGCCAACACCGGCATCTGTATTGACAGTAATATACAGAATAAGACGACTAAGGTCTTTAATTCTATTGATGTGATTTTTTTCATACGTGCTTTTCTTATTATAGAATTCAGAGGGGTGATAAAATAATCCGAATCAAATTGATAGCAAATTTTTCAGCATATAACCTTACCCCTTTTTAAAATAAATTTAGAACTTCAAAATTACACACCACTATACGAGCTGAATCCTCCATCAATAGGCAATACTACTCCGGTTATGAAACTAGCAGCCTGAGAACATAAGAACTGTACAGCTCCGTTCAATTCATTGATATCTCCAAAGCGTTTCATGGGTGTATTGGCTATTACTTTCAGACTACGATCGGTTAACGAGCCGTCGGGGTTAATGAGAACTGCCCGGTTTTGGTCGCCAATAAAGAAACCAGGAGCAATAGCATTGACACGAATACCGTCACCATATTTCATGGCCATTTCCATAGCCAGCCATTGCGTAAAATTGCCAACCGCTGCTTTAGCTGCCGAATAACCCGGCACGCGCGTCATCGACTGCATGGCGGCCATAGAAGAGATATTGATAATGCTTCCTGATTTTTGGTTGGCCATGACCCGGCCGAATACATAACAGGGATAAACCGTTCCGTTCATGTTCAGATCGGTAACTTTATTCCAATCCTCAATTTTCATATCGAAGAAACTCTGATCGGGCATCAACGTTGCTCCCGGAATATTTCCGCCGGCAATGTTGAGGAGAATATCTATTTGTCCCCATTTTTCAACCACATCCTGAGCTATTGTTTCCATACTTGCCATATCAAGCACATTGCCCACATAGCCTCTCACCTCACCACCAAGCTCAGCAAATTCGGCCAGTGTTTTGTCCAGTTTTTCACGATTGGTGCCTATAGCTACTATTTTTGCACCAGCCTGTATAAAACTACGCGCAATACTACCGCCCAGCACACCACACACGCCTGAAATTACGGCTACTTTTCCTTTAATACTAAATATTTCATTCATCTGTATTTTTTTTAAATTTTTTATTTAGAGTCTGCTGAAAAACGAGTAACTCATTATATGTGACATTTAATATAATCACATTTAGCTTTTAAACATGCAAGGTTTTTGCAACTATCCTCTTGATTTCTTTACATATAATATTACGGTGCGCTGCACCTTTGATATACTGATTTGCTATTCTCGCTACAAATATTGGGGTGCGCTTCACCCTAACAAAGCCACATCGTGGCAGAATCTTTGTAGAAATTTGATTTCATGGATAAGTTTAAGGTGCAGCTGGAACATTCCGGCTTGACGGAAGCACCGTAATATTATAAAAACTGCCTGAGTTCTTCATCATATCCTATTTAATCATATCTTGCAACTAATTACGACTAAAAAACGTACTACCCACTACTAACTACCGACTAGTAACTCGTAACTATTTCTCCATCTCATCCTTTACCGTTGCCATTATGCCCGAAACCTGTGCCAATGCATACATGCGTCCAAGAAACGAATAGCCCGGATTATAGGATTTATTTACATCGTCGAGCATCAGTTTACCATGATCCACACGCATGGGCAGATTCGGATTCTCGCGTTCGAAAATACGAACCAGTTCAATTACATGTCCCCGACCTGCCAGGTGCGAAGCTTCCACAAAATTTCCATTTTCGCTTACATCGGTACTTCTTAAGTGCACAAAGTGCGTACGCTTAGCAAAGCGCTGCGCCAGTTCCGGAACCTGATTATGCAAACCGGCACTCAGCGAGCCGGCACAGAAGGTGAGTCCATTGTTTGGACTGTCCACCGCATTCAGAAACCAATCAATGTCATCGGCATTGGTCACAATGCGTGGCAAACCGAGCATTGCAAAAGGAGGATCATCCGGATGAACGCAAAGGTTCACACCATATTCTTCGGCCACAGGAATGACGCTCTCCAGAAAATACTTCATATTCTCGCGCAACTGAGCTTTATCTATTCCATCGTATAAAGCAAGTAGGCGTTTGAATATTTCTACCGGTTGCTGATCGCCCTCTTTAATATTTCCATTGACAAAACCCTGCGTTTTGACGATTATGGTTTGAATCAATTCCTCTTTTTCAGCCTCCGTTATGGTTTTATCCAGTTCGCGGGCTTGCTTCATTTCTTCGGCAGTATAGTCTTTTTCCGCAGCTTTACGTTTCAAAATAAAACAATCGAAATAGACAAACCTTATTTTATCAAAGTAAAGCGAATAAGTTCCATCTTCCGCCTTGCGATGCAAATCGGTTCGAATCCAGTCAATCACCGGCATAAAGTTATAACATACCGTTTTTATTCCGGCTTTGCCCAGATTGGCTAAACTGATTTTATAATTTTCAAGCAAATGCTCGCGATCAGTACCACCATATTTTATACTTTCTGACACCGGCAGACTTTCGACCACCGACCAGCGTAAACCGGAAGCTTCAATATAGCTTTTCAAATCATGAATTGCCTCCAATGTCCAGACTTCTCCATTCGGAACGTCATGCAAAGCGGTTACAATTCCTTCAACTCCTATTTGACGAAGCATATCGAGTGTGATCGTATCCTTCTTGCCAAACCATCGCCATGTTTTTTCCATTTAATACTGTTTTTTTTATTATGATTATCCTCCATTTCACCTAATCAAAAGATAAAACCACAATCCCGAAGATCGGGATGTTCCAAAGCACAAAAGGATCACAAAAGTTTTTATGAAATAAAAACTTAGCTTTTGTTTCCTTGTAAGTAAGACGAACAATTAAATGTCGTATATTCATTCGTGACAATTCATATTTCCACAAATTATTTCTCGAATTAATTTGTGGAAATTCGTGCAATTCGTGGTTTTAAATAATCATTAAACCACGAATTTCACAAATTTACACGAAAGTGAAAGAATTAAGAAATACGACATTATATAGTTTCAACTACTTAAATGTAGACGATGCATAACTTAGAATCTTCATTTTCTACTTTTGTGATCCTTTTGTGGCTTTTGTGCTGAATTGTTTTTGAAGCCCACAAAAGATAATATCTATCGATATTATTTTAGGTAACAAAGCGGATATTCGTTTTTTTATTCTGAAATCCGGCTATTAAACTAAAATAGAACCAGATATTGTATCATTTTATAAGTACTTCTTTCATCTTTTTGACTAAAATTTAAAAATTTCAGGGTCATTTTTCTGAAATCGTAGCTACGATTTCTCAAATCTTAGCTTACTTTTTCCGAATCGTAGCTTACTTTTCCCGAATCTTAGCTACGTTTTTCCAAATCTTAGCTTACTTTTTCCAAATCTTAACTACGTTTTCCCGAATCTTAGCTTACTTTTCCCAAATCTTAGCTACGTTTTTCCAAATCTTAGCTTACTTTTTCCGAATCTTAGCTTACTTTTTCCCAATCGTAGCTTACTTTTTCCAAATCGTAGCTTACTTTTTCCAAATCGTAGCTTACTTTTCTCAAATCTTAGCTACGTTTTCCCAAATCTTAGCTACGTTTTCCCAAATCTTAGCTACGTTTTCCCAAATCTTAGCCAAGATTTTGTCTATGTTGGGTCATTTTTTCTCTATGTTACCCAACATTGAGTTCATGTTGGGTGATTCCTTCTCTATGTTACCCAACATTGAGTTCATGCTGGGTCATTTCATCTCTATGTTACCCAACATTGAGTTCATGTTGGGTCATTTTTCTCTATGTTAGCTAACATTGAGTTCATGTTGGGTGATTCCTTCTCTATGTTAGCTAACATTGAGTTCATGTTGGGTGATTCCATCTCTATGTTAGCTAACATTGAGTTCATGTTGGGTCATTTCTTCTCTATGTTAGCTAACATTGAGTTCATGTTGGGTGATTCCTTCTCTATGTTAGCTAACATTGAGTTCATGCTGGGTCATTTTTCCGCTATGTTACCCAACATTTGGGAAAAGTAACCCAGAATTCGATAATTGTCAGCTGGCATAATCGCTGACCTGACACACAAGAACACACTTTACCAACGGCTTATATCACTTTAGAGTGTTTAGGGCACTAAACTCATCTCAATTGTGCTGGATTAAGTTGAGTTTTATGGCTTTTAAACTATCCAGGTCGTGCACCGGACGTTCGATATCATACGGAATCGGACGCTTGGAAAATGTTTGGAAATAAAGCAGACAAGCATCCTTCCACCACACAGCATCCCGCGCCTGAATGCGTAGTTTCGATTGCACTTCGGTGAATCGTTGGTTGTCGATACCGGATTCCAACTGATCCCAAGTCCTTTGATATTCGCGGACCTCCGCTACTCCTCTATCGTAGCTATAGCATAATTCATCCCAAAGAGTTTTTCCGCTTTTCATCCGATAATCCCACGGAACATGATGAAACCAAAGCAGGTATTTTTCCGGACATTGATTCAAATCATTGAACTGTTCTTTCAGAGGCGAACAATACTGACTGACCGCATTCGTTCCCTGCGTGGTTCTGTCGGCACCCAGCCCCGCCGAATCGACCCGGTGGTAATATTTCGGCAACCAGTCGGGGCGTGCTCCCGCTATATCGCACCAGGGTTCCGGCCCGTAATGATGATTCCAGGCAAAAATATGATGCAACCCAAGCGGCATCATATAATCAACAGCCGTTTGGTGCGAAGTCAGCATCATTTTTACAATAGACGACTCAGCCTGACTGAATGATGCTTTATTTTTGTCTGTTTCAAAGGTCTGAATAGCCCATTCGCCGGCTATTTGCCGGCAACTAAGTTGATTATTCCATGCCAAACGCCCGAAAGCATACCAGTTGGCCTGCGCAAAATGATGCCCGCACCAGTTGGTGTCTTCACCTATATTGGCCACTCCGGCAATAGCCGTAATTTTTTGAGGATAAACCTGCCCCGTAGTGAGTTTGGCAACGGTGGTTCCGGTACCACGGGCATACGTATCCGCATCGAAAAACTCCTTCCACATCGAAGCCAGAAATACCAAATGATTGCCCTGACCGAGGTATTCCTGCGTAATTTGGAACTCAGGCATCAGAGCCGTTTGCTTCATAGCACCAAACAAGGGGCTAAAGGGTTCGCGCGGTTGGAAATCCACGGGACCATTCTTCACCTGAATAATCACATTGTCGCGAAACTGCCCGTCGAACTTATGAAATTCGTTGTAGGCCAGCTTTACTCTATCATCGCCCGGTTCGTACACAAAAGCTCTCCACATAACAATGCCTCCGAACGGTTTCAGAGCATCGGCCAACATATTGGCGCCATCCACATGTGTGCGACCATAATCCATCGGTCCGGGCAAACCTTCGGAATTTGCTTTCACCAGAAAGCCACCAAAGTCTGGAATCAGCTCATAAATGTCTTTCACTTTGTCCGCCCACCATTTCCGCACCTGTTTATCCAAAGGGTCGGACGTAGACAAGCCACCTGTTTCTTTAGGCGACGAGAAATTAATCGAAAGGTATACCTTAACCCCATACGGCCGCAACACTTCGGCAATAGCTTTTACTTTTTGTAAATATTCTGCGGATAATATGCCGGGAGAAGCATTCACATTATTGAGCACTGTAGCATTTATGCCTATCGAAGCATTGGCACGGGCATATTCCCGCCACAAAGTTTTGTCTTTGTCGGTCACAGTGGGGTGTTCTTCGCCCGTACGCCAAAAGATAGAATGACCTGCATAACCCCGTTCTACCGATCCGTCTTGATTATCCCAATGGTTGAGGATGCGAACGGCGTAAGAAGGTTTTTCGGATATATTAAGCGAATGGGTAAATTCATTGGTTTGTATTAACCTCAGCAAATGAAAAACGCCGTAGAGCAGTCCCTTATTACCTGCAGAAGCTACCACGGTAAAGGTTTTATTCTTTTGCTGAACGGTTTTAATCACGTAACCTTCGTTTCCCAGTTTTTTCAGATCGTTCCCTAATTTGAAAGAAACGATATTCTTATCGTCCAATGTACCTATCACCAGGGTATTGTTATCCGGCTCCCCGGCAGCAGGAAGCAGCTTCCCCGTCATCGCATTCCAGTCTTGCTGAAACTCCCGAACTGCAAGCTGATTTTCATTAGCATTTATGCCTGAAAAAGCAGGAAGGTCTGCCTTCGTCTTATCAAACCGCAACCAAAGTTGATGTCCATCCTCGGCCTGTAACTGAAAAGCCGACAAGAGGAATAAAGCATATATTATTAATTTTCGATGCATGCGTTGCGTGTCTCCATTTTTAATCGATAAACGGATACTTACCATTATATCTTATTTCGTTTAATTGTTGTCTGGTAAAAAACAGTAGATTCTTCGCTTCGTTTAGAATGACAGTTTATCCCATCCCCAAACCTAAAATATTGATTGTCATTTCGAACGAAGTGAGAATTGAAAATCGGCGTTAGCCAAATCTGTCAAAACTTCATATATGAAGTTTACCGGACAATATTGATTTCGTTTATTCATTTACATAGAATGCACTTCCTGTAACGGTTACGGTTTGCTGTACCACCTGTTTCGATTCAATTGATTTAGCATCAGGTTGTTTTCCTCCAATCGATAGCTGTACTGTTCCCGATTCAACCACTGCTACATTCTCATTATTCCGGGCCGCAAACTGGTTCGGTTTTAATTCAAACTTCACTGTTCTGGTTTCACCCGCTTCCAGATGAATGCGTTCAAAACCCTGAAGCGAGCGAATTGCCTTTTTCAATTTACTATCCGGCAACGAAACATAAAGTTGTACCACTTCGTCTCCTGCACGGGTTCCGGAATTTTTCACCTCTGCCTCTACAATAATATTTTCTCCGGCCTGAATGGTTTTCGGAGCATTTTTAATTGCATATTCAAAGGTAGTAAAACTTAAACCATATCCAAACTCATACAAAGGCTGACCATCAAAATAACGATATGTTTTTCCTTTCATGTCATACACATCGAAAGCAGGAATCTGATTTATATTTTTATAAAAAGTAAGCGGTAAGCGTCCGGCAGGATTGTAATCGCCAAAAAGAACATCAGCAATTGCAGTTCCACCTGCCTGTCCCGGATACCAGGCTTCAACAACAGCCGGGATATTTTCAGCTTCCCAGTTAAACGCCAATGCACTTCCATTCAACAGTACCAAAACGGTTGGTTTTCCGAGCTTCTGAATTTCACGAATCAGTGCTGATTGCGATTCAGGTAGTTTTATGTCCAGCCGGTCACCACCCAAAAATCCATCTACTTTCACATTCATCTCTTCCCCTTCAAGCAGCGGACTCAGACCCATACAAAGCACCACTATGTCTGAGTTTTGAGCCAGTTTAATCGCTTCATTTTTCAGGTTCTGATTCGGAACTTCCCAAAAAATATGGACATTTGAGTATTCCGTATTATTCTGGATATATTCAACCCGTATTTGATAAGATTTACCGGCCTTCAGCTGAACATATTCATAAGCAGTACGCGAACTATGATCATTTTCTTTCCCAACTGTCAGCATTTTTCCATCCAGATAAAGCTTGAATCCATTCAGGGCTTCGCCTCCAATGGCATACTTTCCCGTGGTAGGAGGGACAAACACTCCATTCCACCGAACCGAAAAGTGTTCGTACTTCATGTCACTAAACGGAGCCGTTGTCCACCAGGTAAAATCAATGTTTTTATCAATCCTTTTATGCTTTGCTTTTCCTTCTAAACCGATATTATCAAAATACTCAGCCACCAAACCACTTTTCTTGAGTGATTTGTCGGTAAAGAAATATTTTTCGGGAATCACAGTCAGACAAGGGAGCCCTTTGCCCAACGCACAACCCTGAGCATATTTTACCTCTGCATTGGGCAACTTTGAAATGATACCTTTTAGGGGAGTAATTTCGCTGGAAGGATAACCGTTATAATTGCCAAGCAAAATTTCACGATTGTCAGCATTGGGTCCAATGACTGCTACGCGCTTAATATCCTTACTAAATGGCAAAACACGATTTGCGTTTTTCAATAAGACCATTGATTTACGCGCAGACTCTAAAGCTAACAATCGGTGTTGTTCACAATCAACCACCGAAAGTGGAATCTGAGCATATTTTACATCAGCTTGCGGATCGAATTGTCCCAGCTTCATGCGGGCAAGAATTAATCTCTTTACCGAAACATTGATTTCATCTTCCGTCAATAAACCCTTAGTAACTGCATTCAATAAAGATGTTGCATACGTGTCGCCACAATTCAAATCAGTACCGGCTTTCACAGCCATGGCAGCTGCTTCCTCAGGCGTAGCTGTAACATGATGCGCCTTTGCATCGAAAAAATCGTGGATTGCCCAACAGTCGGAAACGATGTAACCTTTAAAATCCCATTTATTACGCAGCACATCTTCCAAAAATTTGTTTCCACAGCAAGGTATTCCTTTAAATCGTTGGTAAGCGCACATCACCGAATACACACCCGCTTCGGTAACCGTTCTTTTGAAATGCGGAAAATATGTTTCAGCCAAATCATAATCATTCGGCCATACGTCAAAGGAGTGTCTTGTTGATTCAGGACCGCTATGCACAGCAAAATGCTTGGCAGTGGCAACCAGTTTCATGTATTTAGGATCATCACCCTGAAGTCCCTTAATAAATGGAATAGCTAATTCAGCTGTTAGATACGGATCTTCTCCGTAAGTTTCCATTCCTCTTCCCCAACGCGGATCACGGAAAATATTGATATTAGGAGTCCAGAAAGTCAGTCCCTGATAAATACCACGCTTATTCTTATGAACATAATCATTATTCTTAGCACGTGCTTCATCCGAAATAGCCACTGCGTTTTTATACATTTGATCCGTATCCCACATAGCCGCCATACCAATAGCTTGCGGAAAAACAGTAGCCAAACCCGAACGAGCCACGCCATGCAAACATTCGTTCCACCAATTGTATGCCGGAATATCTAGTCGTTTAATCTCCGGAGAATCGTAACGCATAAGCTGCACTTTTTCGGCAAGTGTCAGCCTTGAGACCAAATCATCCGCACGCTTTTCAAAAGACAGGGTTGTGTCCAGAAATGGATCAACAGGTTTGTTACTAATAAATAAACCTGCAAAAAGTATCAAAACAGGAACATATTTAAGGCTATTATGCTTCTTCATGCCGACTTAGGTAATAAATAATATTTAACGATCTATTTTCTGAGAGAAAAACACAGATAAACAGGATTGTAACTCGCAACTATATACTGGTAACTACTTCAAAATTACGAGTGGTCGATCCGATTGTTTCATCCGCAACGCCGAATAAATTCTTATTCCACGTAATTATTACTGCTCACCACCTCCATCGATGGTTTTTATTGTGCCATCTTCATTGTATTCAAGCTCCACCACTTTGATACTTCGTAACCAGGTTTTACCACCCGAAGGAACACTATCATGATGAAAGAGATACCATTTACCTTGAAACTCAACAATAGAATGGTGCGTAGTCCAACCTACAACCGGAGTCAGAATTACACCTCCATAGGTAAAAGGACCATAAGGATTATCACCTATAGCATAACAAAGCTTGTGGGTGTTACCTGTGGAATATGAAAAATAGTATTTATTGTTGTATTTATGCATCCAGGGTCCTTCAAAATAACGACGGTCGTGGTCACCTGCTTTCAGTGGTTCACCGTTTTCGTCCAATATCAAGACATCACGGGGTTCTTCGACAAATTCCAACATATCATCACTAAGTTTTGCCACACGAGCGCATAAAGCAGGATCTTCATCTGCGGGCTCTGCCGGATTTTCAATGGCTTTATTGTTCCGGTAACGTTGTAACTGGCCACCCCACAATCCACCAAAATAAATATAAAAGTCTTTTGAATTATCTTCCAGAACAGCAGGATCAATCGTAAAGCTACCTTTGATTGGATCGCTTTGAGGTACGAACGGACCTTCCGGTTTATTGCTTACAGCCACACCAATGCGAAAAATATCGTTTTTATCTTTCAACGGAAAATAAAGGTAGTACTTTCCATCTTTGCAAGCCACATCGGGTGCCCACAACTGACGACCGGCCCATGGTATATCTTTCACAGCAAGTGCCACGCCGTGATCGGTCACTTCACCGTCCACACTATCCATCGAGAAGACATGATAATCGCGCATATCAAAGTGATCACCATTATCATTTTCGGGAATGCCTGATTCAATATCGTGCGAAGGATATATGTAAATTTTACCATTAAAAACGTGAGCCGAAGGATCGGCGGTATAAAGATCTTTGACCAGATATCGAGGAGTTTTCATATTTGTTAATTAATTAACCCCAGCCCCTAAATGGGAGCTGAGTTAGTTCTGTATTTTGTTTATTTATTTATTAGTTATGCGAATCAGTAGTAAAAAAAACAGTCCGTAGGTCTTATATATCCATAGAATAAAAGCTTGTATATTTATTGTCCGTAGGACATTCACATTGTTCTATATTTATCCCCTACGGGGAATCTGGTTATATCTGTTTCCATTTTCTATTGATATATTCCCTATGGGAAATAAGTCGTTATAAATTGGATGTGTATGCATGCAACTCCTGATTCATATTAGTTATGTATTTTTTGTTCCTTCAAAGCTTAGGCGCTTTTTCTGCCATTTCGATAATCGATTCAATAGCCGGTTTAGCATTATAATTCCGGTCAAACAATAACGGATAATCCTTCCGACCAACTATAGGCCAATCATTTCGCCATGTTTGTCCGTCAGATACGCCCCACAAGGTTACACGGCTGATTTTATCCTGATGTTTCAGGAATAACCTGAAAAAGTCAGTCATCCTGTTGTTCCATTTTGTAGCTACAGAGTCCGGCAAACCATCGGGATAAGGATTCATCTCTTTTTTATATTTATACGACATAGAAACATCAGCACCACCATTTTGATTGGGGAATGGGATTACGGTTAAGTCTAATTCGGTAATCATCACTTTCACTCCCAACCCGGAAAAAGCGATGATACTTTTTTCTTCTTCTGAAACCGATGGAAAATCCATCGTGAAATGTCCCTGCATACCAATTCCGTCTACTCTTAGACCTGCCTGCTGAAGCTTCTTTATAAGATTCACAACTCCGGCTCTTTTTCCAGGATGTGCCATTGAGTAGTCGTTGTAGTACAACTGGGCTTTAGGGTCAGCCTCGTGAGCAAACTTAAAAGCCAGTGAAATATAGTCTTCACCTATTATTTTATAAAACTTACTCTGACGGAATGAACCGTCATCATTGATGGCTTCATTCACCACATCCCAGCCTTGTACGCGGCCTTTGTAACGGCCTACAAGTGTAGTGATGTGTTTTCTCATACGTTCTATCAGTACCTCACGCGAAACGTCTTTACCATCTTTACCTACAAACAGCCATGCAGGAGCCTGAGAATGCCATATAAGCGTGTGGCCAATGATAAACATATGATTCTTCTGCCCAAAATTCACAAACTGATCGGATTTCGTAAAATCGAATTCCCCCTCTTTCGGTTGAATTTCTTCACTCTTCATACAGTTTTCGGCTACCACTGAGTTAAATTGTTGTTTGATAACCCGGAGAGCAGCTGAATCTTTTCCCGACACCTGATCGGTGTTGATGGCAACTCCAATCAGGAACTTATTTTTTAAAGCTTCTTTTAAAGAGGATTGTGGTTTTGCGACCGTTTTGCAACTTACAGATAAACTCACAAACAAGCATACGATAAGCCCCAATCCCTGCAATTTTTTATATTTCATCATTTGGTTCAAATTAAAATCTGAAGAGCTTATTTATTAGTCATTATTTTCACTTCTTCGTTCAGCTAATTCAGCTTGCAGTTTTTCATTCAAACTTTTTGTAATAGGGTAGAAAAACAAAGCTATAACCCCAATAGAAAATGTTACCGCTGGAATAACGCTCGCTGTAAGCCGTATTCCAACAATAGCCGAAGTACTTTGAACTGCATTAGGAACAAAACCAAATGAGTCAATAATACTACCGCAAATAGCACCACCGATACCAAGTCCGGCTTTCAGAGCAAATACGATGCCTGCAAAAACAAAACCTGTAGCACGACGGTTATTGATCCACTCCGAGTGATCGGCCACATCACCCATCATCGCCCAAAGTAAAGGAATGGTAGGAGCGTAAGCCAAACTCTTCAGGATATTAATGATGAATATCATTCCGATATTATCCGTTGGAGCAATAAAAAACAGAGCTGTAAACAAAGCTGTAAGCGCAAGACAAACAATAAAGACGTTACGTTTTCCGAATATTCCGGATAACCATCCTGACAAGAAGATTACTCCTAGTAAAGTCACAAGTTGTCCAATCATATTAAACAAACTAAATCCTACAGCAAAAACCTGACTGTTATTCGAAGCTATTAATCCGAATGCATTCAGAAAACCGTGTAAGGCTCCATAGCTCTGACCGGCATCAGCCACTAGCCCAAAATGACGCAAAAAGTTGAATAAAGCATTTTTATCTACTACATAATTAAAATAATACGACATGCTACTTCCCCACATAGCCAGTGTTACAAACAAGAATAAGGTGAGTGCAAACATAGCCTTCCAGGGACGATTACTGATAATATCTTTGAAATCCTGTTTAATAGGTGTTTTTTGATTAACCGGCGGTTTAATACGTTCTTTAGAAGTGAAAAAAGTAATCACTAAAAGGACTACCACCACAGAGGCAAACAACAAAATAGTACCTTGCCAACCTTTTTGGGCATCACCATGTCCAAACTTTGTAACCAAGGGTAAAGTAAGTCCCTGCACCACAAAAGTAGCAATAGTAGCGGTTACAAACCGAATGGATGAAATACTTGTACGTTCCTTGATGTCGCTGGTCATTACTCCGCCCAACGAAGAATAAGGAGTATTATTAAACGAATAAATGGACATCAACATAATATAGGTAATACCGGCATACAGAATCTTTCCGCGCTCACTCAAATCGGGAGTTGAAAAAGCCAGTATAAAAAACAAGGCAAACGGAATTGCTGTCCACAATATCCACGGGCGGTACTTACCCCAACGTGTGTTGGTTCTGTCTGATATTATTCCTACCATCGGATCTACAAAAGCATCGAATACCCGTGCAACCAATAAAATCATACCTGCTGCAGTAGCCTTTATTCCAAATACATCCGTATAGAAAAATAATTGAAACATCATCATCATTTGGAACACCAGATTGGCCGATCCATCTCCTAAGCTGTATCCTATCTTTTCTCCCAGGGATACCTTCTGTGTTGTTGATTTCATTGATTGATTTATTTTTTGATTATTGAATTTGTTTGTAGCAGATTGCAACTACAAGTTATTGTAAACTGATTCTATTTATTGTATATCAAATAAGTTATATTTTTTATATTCTATAGTATGTACGTTTAGGTTTGTCGGAAAGATATTCTATAAGACCTGATTACTTTATGAAAAAACATTTTGAGTAAAAAGAATCATTTACTACTCTGTTAGCAATGCAAAAGTATAGCACTACTTTTCTTTCGACTTTAGAATTAAGATATTTGATTTTCAATTTTAGATATACAAAACAGATCAGTACAGAATAAATGAGGTATCACCCCAAAAGGGAATACATATATTAAACCAATAGCAATTAAAAAAGTGGCTGATTGAGACCAGATTATTGACTAATCCCAATCAGCCATATCTATTTTAAAACACTATATTCATATTAAAATGGCATATAAATCGATTCACAATGAATAGATTATTGATAAGCTGGATTTTGATACGATTTTTTTTCTGCATCAGTCATTTCCAGACCATTAAGCTGGCTAGTCGGAATTGGACGAAGATAGTAACCTGGTAGTATAGTGCGCGTCCATGTATACTGAGTGTGGTCAGTAAAGTCATTAAAGTTTTTTGCTCCTGATACACCTGCAGGTCCTCCACAAATTGTAACACTTGCGCCATATTGAGCCCATTTTTGTGTGCGAACTAAATCGAGCCAGCGATAACCTTCCCCAAAATACTCACGGGAACGCTCAGCTAAAATATAGTCGATATCAATCGTTGCAGGTGTAGCAGCTACCATAAGAGCACTATTATCTTGCACTTTAGTAACATTTTTTGCATTACTAAAACGCCATACCCCAGCACGTGCACGAATAACGTTAATCAACCCTCTGGCAGTACCATCATTTGCATAGGTACCTGTAACAGCTGTTGGAGTTGCTCCCTTAACAGCAGCTTCTGCCGCGATAAAAAAGAGTTCTGAAAATTTAGCGACCGGAAATGGACGAGTAATACTTCCATTATATCCACCCTGTCCTGTTCCATTGTCAGTACGGTACGCTCCCATCTTCCAAGTTCCAGGATAACAGATTCTCGAAATATTACTAGGAGGAACAACGAAATCAGCTCTTCCTGGCAATTCACCAGCTCCAACTCCACTATTATTTTTAGAAAAGTCAATACCTGCAACATCGTCATTTAAGAAAGACAACACTGCATCTCCATTATAAACGGGCAAAAAATTTGCATTATAATAAGTCGTAGTCTTATCACCAGCCTTAGACCAATTAGCTCGGTAAGAAGTTACAAATGTGCCGTCATAACGTGAGTCATTTATTTTGTCTGCAAATGTATTTTTAAATACTCCTTGTGGAGGAGCCAACATAGTCCAAGGTCTCCCTGTAGACTGATCTGCTACACGATAAACATTCTGCACAGCAGTCCATGTTGTAGAAGATTTAGAGCTCTTTATTTTATCAAAAGCCCACTGTTCAAACCAAGTGGCAAAGTTATCTGTCGAAAATCCGCCACTACTATACGTGAGATCACCACCATTGTATGTTGCACTGGTTTGGGTATGATCAGCATACAATAGCACTTCATTATTACGATCATTAGACCCAACGTTAACATCATAAAAAGTTGGTTGAAGACCAAAATTAGTCCCAGCATTCGTAATTCCCGCAATCGAAATATTGTAAGCCTGCTGATAATACCAAGTTGCATTATGTCCATCTGGATCTGTTCTTGCCCCAGTCAAAGCAGGAAAAGGATAAGTCGGAATATTATTGGGATTTTCAAGCCACCATCCATAAGTCAGATACGCTTTTGCTAGAAACAAACGAGCAACTGTTTTAGTTACCCCCCCAGTTACACGACCTGCGTCAGGCAAATCAGTAATAGCTTGTTGTAAATCTGGAAATATTGCTTTAGTATAAACCGTAGTTACAGAATCACGAACAGACGTTCTCGAAGTCGAAGAGTTGAATTTCAATCTTCCAGCACCTAAATCCAAAGGTACTCCACCAAATGTTTGTACTAATAAAAAGTAATCAAATGCACGAAAGAATCTGGCTTCTGCAACCAATGCAGCTGAAACTCCTGCAGCAGCTCCATTTTCAATCACACCATTAGCTGTGTTAATATTTGGAAATGTTGTACCCCATACTACACCTGTATTGCTGCTTTGCGGATCAATTGTTCCAACTCCGGAAAAATCCAAATTTCTGACATTTCCATCGGAATTTTGCCCCCATGTTGATTCATCGGTACTGATTTGATTGGCATTCAAAAAATAGCCATTACCATACATATAGCGTAAATGGCCGTACATCGATGTAACCCCGCCAACAACACCTGCTTGTGTTTTAAAATAATCAGGAGTAAAAATTCCACGAGGATTTTCTTCCAGAATATCAGAACAACTCATCAAAAGTAATGTCAGTAAAGCTGTTCCGATATATTTATTGATATTTATACGTTTCATCATTTTTATTTTTTAGAATGTTATATTAATACCCATTACATAGTTATGAGTTACAGGCGTATTATACCCTACAGTCAGTAAGCGTCTCAATGCATAACCATAAGCAACTGCTGCATTCGCCCCATCATTGCCATATGAATTAGTTTCGGGATCCAGACCTGATTCACTATGGTAAGGTGAAAAGAATACAAATGGATTCTGAACAGTACCATAAAGTCTCAGTTTTTCGAAACCTGCCTTTTTTAACCATTTTTGATTGAAATTATAACCAAGTGTAATAGTTTTTACTTTAAGATACGTTCCATCAAAATAACCTAGCGTAGATCCATATTTAGGATTATTACTATTTTTAGGACCATTTGGATCCGGATATTTGGCATTGGTATTTGACTCTGTCCAATAATCTATCTTTATGTTTCCGCCACGTCCACTTTCTAAATTAAGGTATCCATTCGATCCGTAAAGGGTACTATTAAGAATACCACCACGTTGAAAAGTCCCAACCACACTCAAATCAAATCCTTTATAAGCTACACGTGTATTAAAACCTCCCTGAAAATCAGGATCACAGTCAATAATTTGCTGATCAGTCGCATTAATTGTTCTTGTTGGAGTACCGTCTGCATTGTAAGTCCCTGTATATAAAACTTTAATCATACCAGCCTGCCCAGCAGACCCTTCATATTGTTTAGCCTCAGCAGTTGTTTGATAAAGTCCAACTTTCTTGTAATCATAAATTACATTAAGTGAGTGACCAACAAACCACCAATTGTTTGTGTCAGTTGTATTACCTGAAGCAAGAGCGACTAATTTATTCTTATTACTATAAAGATTCACACCAGCTTCCCATGTCCAACCATTAAGATTATCTAATATCACACCGTTAAGCGAAAGTTCCCAACCTTTATTTTGGGTTTCACCTACATTTCCCATATAACTGCTAACACCAGATGTTACAGGCATTTGAACACTTAACAATATATCTTTAGTATCTGTAACATAATACTCTACTGTACCTGACAAGCGATTTTTCAAAATAGAGAAATCTAAACCATAATTCTTTGTTATAGAGTATTCCCATCCTAAATTAGCATTAGGAAGTGTAGATACATAATAGCCAGTTGCATTTGTAGAACCAAAATTGTATGGTCTAGTACTTAAAAGGCCGAGTGTTGCATAAGGATCAACAGATTGGTTAGATGTTTGCCCATATCCAGCACGCAATTTCAATGCACTTAACCAGGTAAGATCCTTCATAAATGATTCTTTACTAATATTCCAACCTAATGAAACTGCAGGATAACTATGCCATTTATGTCCCTCTGCGAGTCTTGATGATGCGTCAGAACGAAAAGTTGCACTTATCATATAACGATCGTCATAAGAATACATAACGCGCCCCATCCACGACATTAAACCACTTACTGAATATCCTTGATTATCTCCATTAATTGTTATATCATCATTATTACTGGTAGAAGATCGTGCAAGATTGAAGTATTGAAAGTTATCCCCAGCTATATTTTTTCTCTGAATCGAAGAACTATTATACATCGTTTGCTCTGCAGAATACATCGCTACTGCATTGACCTTATGCTTCTCTGCAAAAATGCGATCGTAAGTCAGCAAGTTCTCAACAGCCCAGTTAGTTGTAAGTGAATTACTGATAGAAGCCGAGTTTGGATTATCAACTGTGGCACTAAAAACACCAACTCCAGTATAACTTCCACCGTTACTTTGGCGATAATTTGCACCTAGATTGACACGAGCCTTTAAACCTTCCACACCTGGAATCTTCAACTCTGCATATGCTGAATTATAGGATCCAAATGCTTTAGTCTTATCTGCCCATTTATCACCTAGATTATCTATAGAACTTTTTGTATATACCCAATTTTCATCAGATGTCATCTTCACAGTTCTTTTCAATGTACCATCATCATTATAAGGATTAGAAATCGGCGATGAGTTTAAAACCGTGTACATACCTAAACTTGCACCATTAGTAATGCTATAGTTATTGTTTGTTGTAAAACCAATACGAATATATTTACCGACCTCCTGATCAAGAGAAGCACGAATAGAGTAACGGGTATAGTCAGAACCAGGCATTACAGCTTCATCTTTGTAGTAGCCTCCTCCGAACTTATAGCTACCCTTCTCATTTCCGCCCGAAACTGCTAAATCATGACTTGTCACTACTCCTGTCCTTAAAAAAAGATCTTGATAATCAGTATTTGCAGTATATAATGCTATAGAACCATCTGCATTCGAAGTGTGTGGTTCATCTGCGCCTGCTGTCTTATATAAACCAGCTCTCGCCCGCAGGGCTGCCAATTCAGATCCATTCATCATTGGGTATTTAATAGCATCTTTTACTCCATAATATCCATTATAACTAACCTGCGCTTTTTGACCTTTTGTTCCTTTATTAGTTGTTATCAATATAACACCATTAGCACCACGCGAACCATAAATAGCAGTTGCCGATGCATCTTTCAAAATATCAAGACTCTTGATGTCCTCAGTACTAATGTCAGCAATTGTCCCGGCAAAAGGAATACCATCAAGCACTATCAGTGGGTCATTACTTGCATTAATTGAACGCGTACCGCGGATACGAATTTGCATTGTAGACCCCGGTTTAGTAGATGTTTGCTGCATATCTACTCCTGCTACACGTCCCTGTAGAGCATTCGTGATATTCGATGCTGGAATCTCACGCATGATATCACCCTTTACAGAAGCAACCGAACCAGTTACAGCTTCTTTACGTTGATTTCCATATCCAACAACAACAATTTCACTTAATGACTTGTCTTCATCTTTCAAGGTAACGTCAATTTTTGTTTTTCCGTTTACAACTACCTCTTGTTTTTGATAGCCTAAATACGAAAAACTGAGTTTTGAGTTAGCGCTCGTTTTAATTTCATACATTCCGGACATATCGGTGATTACTCCATTGGAAGCTCCAACTTGTGTAACACTCACCCCAATCAAGGTTTCTCCGTTCGGATCTTTCACAACTCCTCTTACAGTTATTGTTTGTGCAAAAGCGCATAGAGGAAATAAAAATAATAAAAGGCTTAATTGCCTAAATAAAGTTTTGTTTTTCATGATTCATTTTACTAGATTTCTAATTACTTGATTTCAATAAATACATAAAGAGAGTTCATGTTTTCGTTTTTCTTTTGTCCATTTTAGTTTAATAATTTTGTTTACTTGAATTTAATGATGGTCTATTTTTTTCTGTACAAACATACTTTTTAATATTCTAACAGGCCTATGCAGGCATTTCACAGACTTTTCTTCCGGTTACATTGGAGCCAAATTCGTTACAAAAACTTTCTTATACGTTACATCCGGCAGTGTGACTACCCTATTCTGCCTTATTAGACGAATATCTATCGGTATTTTCTCTTAATCACTTTACCAAATTCTGAATAAAAAAAGACCTGAAAACCTAATTTAATTTTGGGGATTTAAAATTTAGAATCAGAGAATGTAACTTGTAATACATTTCCAAAACAGGAGAGATTATAGACTGAGTTTTTTCATCGCGTCCTTCAGTCTTGAAATTAGACAAAAGAAAGAGCATAAAAAGAATCAAGAATTTTATCTGATTAAAAGAGCGAAACAGAAACTGGTTTATCCGACCTGACTTCACCCGAAATACAAACGATCGGAAAACTTTAAGCACGCAACCCATTTCTGTGCACATGAAACATTTTGGATGTTTACAAGTGAACTCAGACACAAAAAAAGCAGTCGGAAATTCAATCCGACTGCTTTCTTTTGCTTAGGTGTAATCTATTTTAATCTTCTTTTTTATCTTTATTCTGTTGAGCGTATTCCTTAGGTGACATACCATAGAATTCTCGAAAACAGTTTGAAAAATGAGACAGATTAGTAAAACCTAATGCATAGGCAAGTTCAGAGATACCCGTTTTTTGAGTGGAAAGCAATTCAGCTGCCTGTTTGAGGCGAATCGACTTAATAAAATCGCGGGCAGATTGATTGGTCAGTTCTTTTAATTTACGATGCATATGCACACGACTCATCCCAACTCCATTAGCTAATGATTCGACATTAAGATCAGGATCGGCAATATTATCATTGATAATTTTCATCACTTTTTCCAACAATACCTGATCAGACGACCGCATTATCACAGGCTTTATAAGCAGCTTATTTTCTTCGCTATCCGAAGCTTTCATTTCCAAGCGCTCACGGTTTCCCAACAAGTTGGCAATACGCTTTTTCAGCAGCTCTACATTAAACGGTTTTACCACATAAGCATCGGCTCCGATATCAAAGCCTTCGGCTTTATCCTCGTCTCCCGACTTGGCAGTGAGCAGCACAATGGGAATATGATTTACGTTAATGTTCGATTTCATTTTCTTACACAGAGTAATTCCATCCATCTCAGGCATCATCACATCGCTTATCACCAAATTAGGTTTTTCTTTCAGTATAAAATCCAATGCCTCCTTTCCATTCCGGCATTCGGAGATGCGATACATATCCGACAGCTCGGTACGAATATATTGCCGGATTTCATCCTCATCGTCCACCACCAAAATGCGGTACTTTGTTTTTGATTTTACCTTTATAGAATTCTCCGCTTCCACTTCTTCATAAAGAACCGCATCAGCTGTATGTAGAGCTACATTTTGACATGGTGCACCACTATAATTCTCTATTTCCTGATCATTCAAATGAGAATGACCTAAGGGCAAACGGACAACAAACTCACTACCCTGCCCCGTCTGTTTATTCCGGGCACGAATAGCCCCATGCTGCAATTCGACCAGCGAGCGAGCCAGATGAAGCCCGATTCCGGTTCCAAAATTTGATTTTGTCTGATCATTATCGATCTGATAAAAACGTTCGAATATCCGTTCAATTTTTTCTTCTTCAATGCCTATACCCGTGTCGGAAATAGTAACTTCAAAATAATTTCGTAAAGCTCCCTCTTCATTTTCATCCGTGCCGGTACGAAGCGAAACAATAATTTCTCCATTTTCAGGCGTATATTTAAAAGCATTAGACAGAATATTCAGCAATACTTTATCGAAATTGTTTAAATCTATCCATACATACAGCTGGGGTTCTACATGCTGAAATTCAAAATGGATCTTACGTTTGTTGGCCTGATAATCGAATGTCTGCATCAGATCATCAATAAAACCAACAATATCGGTCTCTCTCATTTTCACAAACATCAATCCCTTATCAATTTTCCGGATATCCATCAACTGATTAATCAAACGGAGAATGCGTTGCCCGTTCCGGTACATCATCTGATACACCTTTTGTTTCTCAATATCTGAATTTTCGGCAATAAGCTTTTCAAGAGGACTGATAATAAGCGTCATTGGCGTACGTATTTCGTGCGAAATATTGATAAAAAACTGCAGCTTAGCTTCATTGATTTGCTCGGCATGCTCACGGCGCATTAGCTCTTGCTTATGGTCTATCTGACTCAAGATATATTTCGTTATTCCGTATCCCAACAGCAGTACTAATATAAAATAAAAGGTCTTAGCCCACCACGACAAGTACCAGGGTGGAGAAATAATGATGATAAACTCTTTTTCGGGAGACATATTATCGTGAATGCAAGCCATCACCTTTAATTTATAAGTACCGTAACTTATATTGGTAAAACTAATACGGCTTACACCCTGTGGGGTATTCATCCATTCGGAATTCAACCCTTCCATTTTATAACGATAATACACACGTCCCGGACTGGCAAAGTCAAAAGTAGAGAACTCCAGACTAAACATATTATCTTTATAACTCAGATGTATTTTATTTACGTCGGAAATAAAGCCGTTAATGATCTCCCGTTTCCCTGATTTTTGACTTTCGATAACAGGCTTGTCCTGAATATACAAATCGGTGAGATATAGTTGAAGTGGTGCACGCTGGTCGTTGATTTTAGACGGATAAAAGAAGGTGATACCTCCCACTCCACCAAAACTCATCTCACCATCCCGCGATTTAAAAGCTGTTCCCATCGAAAACTCATTGCCCTGCAAACCATCGAATGCATAATGATTGATAAATTTGCTTTCAGCCACTATCAGCTTAGAGATTCCCATGTGTGTACTCAACCAGACATTTCCTTTTTCATCTTCCAATATACCACAAATCACATTGCTTGGTAAGCCATCAGCCATAGTATACAGTTTCGATTTATGGGTCTTCTTATCGAAACAGGCCAACCCTTCGGTCGTCCCTATCCACAGTTTTCCCCGATGGTCCTCGGTAATAGTATACACTATATTTCCGGGTAATACTTTGTCTTTGACAGTATAGCTAGCCGACTTGTTCGTTAGCGGATCGTAGCTACAAATACCGTCATAAGTACCGAACCACATGACACCATCACGGTCACATAATACACTGTTAACCCAATCGCCCAACAACTTATACTTGCCGGTTCCGGCCTGTGAGTAATGCTCGGTGTAGGCTTGTTTGGTAATATCAAACACATAGGCACCTGCACCGCTGGTTCCAACCCAAAGATGATTTTGCTTATCCTTTGCCAGACAAATCACCCGGTTACTTGAAGTATTATTACTTTCAGATTTATTGTTGAAATAGGTACATCTACCGCTTGCTTTATCAAAACGGGCCAGTCCGTCGAGATAAGAACCCAACCATATAGTTCCATGATTATCTTCAATCATAGACATGACAGTACTAGAAACAGAAGAACCCTGATTGGTATGCGGATAATGGACAGAATGTCCGTTTTGGTTTACACCATAAATGCCATCGTTATCGGTTCCTACCCAAAGCGTATTGCTTTGATCCTTTAGTACCGACATTACACAACTGGATCCGATTACATTCCGGTTGTAAGATTTATAACCCCAGTAATTAAATCTATTCGGATTGTTCGGAGAGATAAAAACACCTTTCTGAAAAAGTCCGGTCCAGATATTACCTGTTTTATCCTGAAAAATAGCATGGATTTTTGTTTTCGAAAAATCAACCGGAGCCGAAGGCATCTGAAAGTCTTCCAGCAAATTTGTTTTGGGGTTATATATCTTCATTCCCCTACCGTCAGTACCTACCAATAGTCGCTTTTGTTTGTCAAAAAGCAAAGTCTTCACTGCTAAAGCACCTGAAGCACTGCCATCGCGAACCGGATCAAAACGGGATGTACCTGCATTGTAACGAAACAAACCACCGGTAAGCGTCCCCACAAATATAACACCCTTATCGTCTTCGCATATCGATGAAATCTGATTACTACCTATTGTTTCGGGAGCTTTAAAAGCCATGAGTTTACCTGTTTTAGGCGAGTACATGTTTAATCCCTGATTCTCGGAGGCTATCCAAAAGTTTTGTTTACGATCCTGATAAACACAAATGAGAAAACGGCTGCACAGTTTGGACGATAGCTGATTGTCTACTTGATATTCTTTAGAATCTTTTTTGATACGGATAATACCGTGTCCCGATGTGGTAATCCATATCTCGCCCGACTTACTTTCAATAATGGATGTGATGTGAGGTTGTATTTTTTGTGCTCCATTGTAAAGCTGTACTTCCGAAAACGAATCTTTGGCTCTGTTATATAAATTCAAACCATTAACACAGCCAACCCAAAAGTTTCCACGAGTATCTTCATAAAGCGATCGCACGTAGTTATTCTTAATAGTTGACCTGTCACCCTGTTTATTTCTATAGATGCTAAATTTCACACCATCGAATTTATTCAAACCATCCTCGGTAGCTATCCAGATATAGCTTCGCTTATCCTGATAAATACAATTAATTAAACTGTTTGATAAATCTTTGTCGGTGGAATAAAAAGTTCCGATCTGAGAGAAAAGCGGACAAAACTGTCCGAATATAAAGAGTAGAAATAAGGCGGAGTTACGCTTTTTCATGTAATACAAAGAAATAGAAGGTTGTTGTTTTTGGGGGGCAAAGGTAGCAATATCTAAGAATAATTTCAAAACAATGGTATTTTTTTTCATTGTTATCCGCTAAAGTTTGCGAATGAAGCTTTTGTGAGAGATCCACCGGATATTTGATAACAGACATTACCGATTAGAAATCAGAAAAAGTATTAAATCACCCAAAATGTAACGGATAGAAAAACTATTGTAGACTAGAAATCAGTAAATATTAAATTAAAATTGTATTTTTGGGGTTTAAATAAAAGTTCTGTTTATGCAAACAAAATTCTATCTGATCGCAGCTGCACTTATCCTGTCGGGACATATGCAACAGACCCGGGCTCAGCAAAACACAGCCAGTTTCAACTACTTCGAATATCAGGGTAAAGACGCCCTTTTCGATCAAAAAATAAATCCAAAAAAAGAATACTACAACCCTATTCTGGCCGGTTTTTATCCCGATCCGAGTATCTGCCGCAAGGGTGACACCTTTTATCTGGTCAACTCCAGCTTTGCTTTTTATCCGGGAATACCCATCAGTACCAGCAAAGATTTAGTTCACTGGACACAGTTTGGACACGTGCTTAACCGCCCCAGCCAACTGAAACTGGACGGTATACGTATTTCCGGAGGGATTTATGCACCCACCATCCGCTACAACAAACACAACGATACTTTTTATCTGATTACTACCTCTGTGGATGGAATCGGGAACTTTATTGTAAAAACAAAAGATCCGGCTCAGGGATGGTCGGAGCCCATCCTGTTGCCTAAAGTGGGTGGCATTGATCCATCTTTGTTTTTCGACGAAGACGGAAAAGCTTATATTGTAAACAACGATGCTCCGGTGGGCACTCCGAAATGGGATGGACACCGCGCCATTTGGATACATGAATTCGATACCAATACCGATAAAACCGTAGGGACTGCCAAAGTAATTGTAGATGGAGGCGTAGATCCGTCACAAAAACCGGTATGGATTGAAGGTCCGCATATTTACAAACGAAACGGTAAATACCTGCTGATGGCTGCCGAGGGTGGAACGAGTACAAACCATTCGGAAGTGGCGTTTATCAGTGATAAAGTATTGGGCGATTATGTTCCGTGCACCACGAACCCTATACTGACGCAACGTGACCTAGAAGAAAACCGCAGCCCTCGCATAACCAGCGTAGGACATGCCGACCTGATAGAAGATGTGGACGGGAAAACCTGGGCAGTATTTCTCGGCTGCCGGCCTTACGAAGGAAATTATTACAATACCGGACGGGAGACTTTTTTACTCCCCGTTACATGGAAAGATAATGCCCCCGTTATTTTACCCAAAGGCGAAGCCTTGCCCACCATTGTAAAAAAGAAAAAAATGGAAAACACCCCCACCCTGATGAGCGGAAACTTCAGCTGGCGCGATGATTTTGATAAAGACAGTTTGAACAACGAATGGCTTATGATTCGCACACCCCGCTCGCGCTGGTACAACTTCAAAGATGGGAAACTCGTACTGAAAGCACTTCCACAGAGCATAAACAAAACTGTGCAGCCGGCTTTTCTGGGTCATCGTCAACAGCACCGCAGCTTCGAAGCTGTTACCGAACTAACTTTCAAGCCCAAAACTATTCAGGACATTGCCGGACTGGTTTGTTTTCAGAACGAGCAGTACAACTTCGTATTCGGAAAAACCTTGGTAAAAGCTAAGGAATCCATCGTTTTATACCGATCGGACGGCAAAAGAACACGTTTGGCATGCAAAGTCATTCCAACCGAGTACAAAGACGCAAATATAAAGCTTAAGATTACCGGAAAAGGTTCCAACTACAGCTTTTACGTATCTTACAATGGGACAGACTGGGTAACCGTAGCCGAAGATGCCGACGCTCACAACTTAAGTACACAGGATGCCGGAGGTTTTACAGGTACGCTTATCGGACCCTATGCTTCTTCGGCACTACAACCGGATAAAGAAAAATAAAAGCAAATAAACCGGAATGATCTGACGCAGCACCCTACACTTTTATTTTCAAAAAAAACGCTCACCGCCCGGGGCGGTTGCCATATATTTTAAAGAATGCCTGTCCGCCCTGGGCGGTTTGCCTATATTTTTTAGAAACGTCAAATCGCCCGGGGTAGATTGCCATTATTTTTAAGGAATGGCAAATCGCCCGAGGTAGATTGTCGCTATTTTTAAGGAATGTCGAATCGCCCGGGGCGGTTTGGCATTTATTTTTCAAAACCTCTTTCCGCCCGGGGCGGTTAGCACTTATTTTTAAGGAATGGCAAATCGCCCGGGGTAGATTGGCATTTATTTTTCAAAACCTCTTTCCGCCCGGGGCGGTTAGTACTTATTTTTAAGGAAAGACAAATCGCCCGAGGCGGCGACACTTTATTTTTTTCATCAGCTTTCTCGCCCAAAGCAAAACAGTGTATCAAAAGCTGAGTCTGATTTAGCCATGCTTTGCAAAATGGGTTTACAAACAGGATAAAACAATATCGCAGCTTTGATCCTATAGTTGGAGTTTATCAATCGAGTATAGCCAGACACCTGTCCAAAATTTCGAGCATAAGTTTAATTTCATCAACCGTTACATCCATAGTCGGTCTAAAACGAATACTATCTGTACCGGCTTCCAGCAATATCAGTTTTTCATTGTCCTGAGCATGCTCAACCAACTTCATCAGATTATCAGGATTGACCAACGAAAAGCCCTGATAGAGCCCCATGCCTCTGATGTTTCTTATTTTATCCGGATATTTGTTTTTGAGTGCATCGAGTCCGTCGAGCAGGATCGCTGTTTTCTGTGGCAATGCATCCAAAAGATGTTCGCTTTCCACCACCTTCATTTCCTGACAAAAACGAACCATATCGGCCAGATTACCACCCCAGGTTGAATCGAGAATACCCTTGTCTTCCATGGGATAAAGCATGTATACAACTCCGTTAGCCAGTTTTTTACCGGAGGCAATAGCCTGTGGCGGGTAAGGTAAATTGTAGCTGTCCACCGAGAAGAAAGTACCGGTTTGTCCACCGGCTGTTTGCACCTCGTCAAAGCCTAAACTAATGTCAAATTCGTGCGCAAGCTTACTTAATTCCTGAAAGAAATAAGGCTCCGTGGCACGATGTCCACCGGCTCCCTGAATAGGTTCTACAATAATACCCACAATTTCGTCGGGTGCTGCTTCTATTTCTTTACGGATGGCTGCCAGACTCTCATTGACTGCCTGCCTGTTTTCGGCTTCCGGTCTGTCATTGTCTATAGCCGGGAAAGGCACTTTAATATTATCCACCGTCATGTGCTCAAAATTACGGTTAATGACCGGCACATGCGATAGTTTGGTGATGTTGAGCGTAAAAATAGTGCGTCCATGAAAAGCCTGATCGAAATAAATCACCCTTTTAGCACCAAGGGGTTTATTCTTCACCTTCATCTTGGCATCATACAGGTTGATGAAGTATTTCAACATATTCTCGATCGCTTCCGCACCCGAGTTTACGGCATAAATTTCCAGATTGGGGTTAGCCATACACAGGGGAGCTAGTTCGTAGAGCTTCCTATAGTATTCAACACATTCCGTTGTCAGGAAATCGGGATTGGCCATCTTGTTATTGGCAGCATAAATCAGTTTCTCTATATAATCGGGCTCAAACATTTTCGGGTGATTGTGTCCGATAAGTCTCGAACCATAATAGCCACACCAATCAAACAACTCATCGCCATCAACAGTGTGTATCCACATACCATGCGAGTTTTTCAGATCCACTACAAATGGAAATGGCTGCATAATGACGTATTTCGAGAACTCGTCTAAATAAACTTTACTTTTTTCGTACATATTTTTGGGGGAATGAAGACAAAAGATTAAAGAACAAAGAGCAAAGAACAAAGACAAAAGAGCAAAGACAAAAGAGCAAAGACAAAAGATGTGCTTTACAAAGTAAATACTTCGGTGCGTACAGTCATTTTTTTCAACTGACCGAGGTTTACTTCCACGCCAATGCCCGGTCCGGTGGGAACATCCATTGTACTATCAGCATTAATTACAAATTCGGGATCAACCAGATCCTCCAGGTAGTGACGTTTGCTGGAAGATATATCGCCGGGTAACGTAAAGTTTGGCAACGAAGCCAGCGCCACATTGCCTGCGCGCCCAATACCCGATTCCAACATACCCCCGTGCCATACGGGTACGTTCATCTTCTGGCAATAGTCATGAATGAGTTTCGATTCGGTAAATCCACCCACACGCCCCGGTTTGATATTGATAATACTACAACTACCCAGTTCAATACCCGCACAGGTATCGGCCAACGAGTGGATACTTTCATCGAGACAAAGCGGAGTTTTAATTTCTTTCTGTAGTTTTGAATGTTCGTAAATATCGTTGTAACCCAAAGGTTGCTCTATCAATTCCAACCCATAGGCATCCATTTTTTTGAACATCTCAATATCCTTAAGCGTATAGGCCGAGTTAGCATCTACCCACAATTGCAGGTCGGGATATTCTTTGCGCAGCGCTTCCACCACATTCAGATCGTTGCCCGGAGCTATCTTTATTTTAATGCGTTTATAGCCTTCATTCAGATAGCCTTCTACTTTTTGAATCATTACTTTGGGCGTTTCCTGAATGCCAATGCTCACACCTGCATCAATCTTAGTGCGTACACCACCCAGCATTTTGGATAAAGATATGTTTTGCGATTTGGCAAAAGCGTCCCAAAGTGCCGCTTCCAGTCCGGCTTTAGCCATGTTATGTCCGCGGACTTTATCGTATAAAGCAATGGCATCGGCCACGCTGCTAAGCTCTTTACCCAACACTGCCGGAATCAAAAACTCGCGCAGGATATGCCAGGCAGTCGGCACTGTTTCGTACGAATAAAATGGCGTTCCTTCAGCCACACTTTCGCCCCAGCCGGTAATTCCTTCACCATCTACACGAACAATAATATGCTCTTCGTCCAGTTCCACACCCATCGAAGTTACAAACGGTGCCCGCAATATCATCTTGATATGGATGAGCTCAATACGATCTATCTTCATACACTATATTTTTAAATGGATACACATTCTATTATTTAAACCAGTAATTTATTGTTTAAACATCGGCTACTATTTAAATCATTTATTTATTATTTGAACCATTAAGGAGTTAAGATTATTTAGATCTCAATTTCCTTAATTCCTTAATGGTTGAATTTCAAACACTGATCAATAATCTAAACCATTAAGAAGTTGAGATACATTAAGATCTCAATTCCCTTAATTCCTTAATGGTTGAATTTCAAACACTTATCAATAATCTAAACCATTAAGAAGTTGAGATACATTAAGATCTAAATTCCCCTAATTCCTTAATGGTTGAATTATCTTAGGTTGAATTATCTTAGGTTGAATTATCCTAAGTTGAATTATCTTAGGTTGAATTATCTTAGGTTGAATTATCCTAAGTTGAATTATCTTAGGTTGAATTATCTTAGGTTGAATTATCTATGATTTAAGCCATTTAGATGTTGATATTATTTAGTTTCTAAAATGGTTCAAGTTCTTTTAAACTTACTTTTTCACAACCCTCAATACAGGGAACTTCTCATTCGCTTTCAGTAATTGACTATAGCCTGTATAAGTCACTAGTCCCAGTTCCGATTTGGGTTCCAATGCAATGACAATCATGTTTCCTTTGAGCTGCGCTGTTGGAATATAAATATAATCGGAAGCTTTTATTCCAGAGTTTATTGTAACGGACTTTACTCTGGGGTTGACAATTATATCACCTTCAAAATCCATCGAGTCGATAGCTGCCACTTCATATTGCTCAATCTTTAGCTTAGACGATGGCTTATAAGGTGATGTCGAAAAATTATGACGTCTTGCCCAATCCAATAATAGTTTACTGCTTTTAGGAATCAGATATCCTTCCGGTTTAGAAACGCTGGTGACAGGCTTTACTACCGGTCGGTAATCTTTAACCATAATAATACTATCCTTACCTGTAGAATATGAATAAACCGGCAGTGGATGTTGTTTTCCATTTTTCACGTGCTCCATCTGAATGGCAACAGTTTCAGGTTGTCCCTTTATCAAATTCAGACGTTGGCTAACTACCATTTCTTTGATTTGCGTATGATTCCGTGCGGCAAATTCAAGCAAAGCAAGCATACCGGTTTCCTGCCCTTTGGCACGATGCTCTATACTATCTTTAAAAGTATCAAAACCATTCAGCCCTTCCTGGATAAGCGAAAAGGAGTTTTGTATCCCGAAACTTTGGCGTCCGTCATTTATATCAAAGGTACTATGGCGAATGTAATCTTGTTCAGGAGGTCCACCGGGTGCATAAATAGAACTTGAATACTGTTTTTTAGTCAGGTAATTGTGATAAAACGGCACAAAGACCTTGTTGGAAAAATCGCGTATTTCAGCAGGAATATTTGGGTTGGTATTTACCCCGATCAATTCATCGGAGTTGCAACGATATCCGTATTTTTTCCATACTTCACTAAAATAAGGAGCATATTCATGCACGTCCATATTTACGTCAAAAAAATATTTATCGAAAAAAGTATGGAGAGCAATCGCCTCGGGTTCTTCCAGTATTAAATGATTCCGGTTCAGGTCGGCATTATGCCCGTTGCGGCGTTTATTTTGCTCTGCACCATCCGGATTCACCTGAGGTACGAGTGCCAGATCAATATGCTCAAACAAATATTGGTTCTCCGGTTTCTGCAGTTCAGCAGCCAATAGCAAAGCACCTTCTTTACCCGACTGTTCGTTGCCATGCTGCTGTGCAAAAATCAGGACTTTTAGTTTTTTCGGGTCTTTGCCAAACTGTGATGATGAGAACTTAAGCGCATACACATTGCGATTTTCTGCAGTCTGCCCGATTACTTCCAACGCGAGTTTTGGGTTTTGCGCAACCAAGTCTTTGAGGTATTCCGATAATTCGGCATAAGTGGTTGGTCGGGAGAAATTGTTTTTTTCAAGCGGTGTTTTTAGTTCCTGCCCAACAACCAACATAGGGATCGTTAGCAACAGTAGAAGTAGCTTCTTCATTTATCAATCTTTTATTATGAATACTAAAGTAAATAAGGTTTGTAATTATTCATACATTCCTTTTCTCAATCGTTTATAATTATGCGTGAATAATTGTCCGCGGGCAATAACATCCGAAATACCAAAATCAGCATCGATAACCACCAGATCAGCATCTTTTCCGGCAGCAATGTATCCTTTCCCTTTGAGTTTCAAAATATCGGCAACATTCGAAGTAACCACCTTTACAGCTGTTTCCAGATTCATATTTTCCTGCAAAACAGCATCTCTCAACTCGGTGAAAATTGAACTGGGATAACCCATATCCACTTTAATCAGCTTACCTTGTTCGTCGAACAGAGGTAAAGAACCATTACCATCTGATGTAAAAGTGATATGCTCCACCGGAACGCCAGCCTGCATAAGTAAACCAAGAGCTTTCGACGGTTTAATTTCATTTTCCATATCGTAGGGGTACGAACTGGCTGTAAGGTCCACATATCCATGCACGCCGTATTTCTTGGCATCTTCAAAAATGTAGGAGTTGCGGGTGCAGTGTGTGGGGTAAAACTGTGTCAGTTTCAGTTCGCTGTTATTAACCGCATCGTAAATAGGTTGAAAAGGATTCTTAGCATCACCCATGTGGATATTCACGATACCGGCTTTACCTCCGAGCATACCACCTACCCTAGCATGTTCTACCAATCGGATAAGTTCGGGTGTAGTGGGACAAGAACTCCTATGATCGGACAGTGCCACTTCGCCTACACCAATGACTTCTTCAATCATGGCAATATCCTTTGCTACATCTCCAAACATAGTGGGCGTTGGCACCTGATATGCTCCGGTGTACATAAATGCAGAAACTCCTTCTTGCTTCAGGCCTTTTACCTTCATCAACACCGATTGCAATGAACGTGTAAAACCATCGGTTCCCAAACATCCAACGATGGAAGTAATGCCACCATCAATCATATGCGAAAGTTGCATCTCGGGAGTTCGTGTGGCCGGACCACCTTCGCCACCTGCACCTGCAATGTGTGCATGTGCATCTATCAAACCGGGAATCAATTTCTTACCAGTACCATCAATCACTGTAATATCCAGATTTTTCAAAGACGAAATATCAATAGATTTTTCGATGGCGATAATTTTTTCGCCACCTACCAAAACATCTTTTACACCTAAATAGGCAGGCTGATAAACAGCTATATTTTTAATCAGAATCATTTTGTAATATTATTAGTATTCAGTTTTTCAAACTATTAAGAAGCTAAGAAACACCAAGGTCTTAATGCCCACAATTTCTTAATAGTTTATTTTTCTATTTTATAACCATTAAGAAGTTAAGATACATTAAGACCTTAATTTACTCAATTCCTTAATGGTTTTATTTTATTTTTCCAACCATTAAGAAGTTAAGATGCATGAGACCTTAATCTAACAACTTTCTTACTTGTTTAAAATTTCTTCTAAAATCCACTTAATTTCATAGTTACCGTCGGAATAAGCAACAAAAATCCAACTAAAAACAGAATCAGAATTAAAGGCCATGCCCATTTAACCCATTTTTGAAATGGTATTTTCGCCACTCCCAATACTCCCATCAGTACAGCCGAAGTAGGTGTAAGCATGTTGGTAAATCCTTCACCCAATTGGTACGCCATAACCGTTGCTTGACGCGAAACACCAATCAGATCCGAAAAAGGTGCCATAATCGGCATCGTTAAAGCAGCTTTGGCTGATCCGGAAGGAATGACAACATTGATAACCGTTTGAATGCCATACATGATGCTTAAGGAAGCAAACTTCCCTACATTCTGCATACTGCCCGCAATACTATGCAACATAGGGTCAATGACCTTGCCGTTTTGCAATACAACGATAATACCTCCGGCCAAACCAACCACAAGTGCTGCCGACAGAATATCTTTAATACCAGCCATAAACAGCTCAACAATTTTGTTGGGCGAATAATTCATGGCCATACCGCTCGCTATTCCCATGGCAAAAAAGAGGGTAGATATTTCCATCACATACCACTGGTAGCCCATTACACCCACAATTAAATACAAGATGGTAAACACAAATAGGTTGAGAATAAAAAAATGAACCGATTTACGAAGTGCTCCAAGGCTACTCAGCACAAAGGCAACGGTTAGTATCGGAATGATTGGTATATCAACCACCCATTGACCCACTTTCAGATGTGACATTGTAAACTTAATGGAAAACAGCACCATGACAATAGTCACTAAACCAAAAGTAATCCAGGCGGACCGGGGAGTTTCATATTTTATCTTTTCGGTTTCACCGGCGTTACGGTTACGCCAGTATTCATCAGCTTCATATACAGGTGACTTCGTCGGATCTTTTTTTATTTTGGCTGCATAGCGCAAAATAAAAGCAATACCTACGAACGTTATAATTGCCCAGCAAACAACCCTGTATTCTATTCCTGAAAAAAGCGGCAGGTCCGATAATCCCTGAGCAAGTCCAATGGTAAACGGATTAAAGGTAGCACCTGCAAAGCCAAGTCCGGCAGCAAAAAAGCACAGGCAAACCCCTACAATGGAATCGTATCCCATACTAATGGCCATGGGTACAAAAATGATAATGAAAGCTATGGTTTCTTCGCTCATTCCAAATACCGATCCAAATGTACTAAATACCGTCATTATAATTACAATAATGATATTATTGACACCTATCTTTTTTATCCATTTTATACGCTCCAGTTTCTTTGTGAAGTCTAATAAAGCAAGTATGGAAACGTCAATCGCTTTACTTTCGTTCATCACCCAAAAAGAACCTCCGATCAGTAGAATAAAGATGATAATGTCCGCCTTGCCAACAAAGCCGTCAAATAAAGCCGAAAAGACCTGCCAGGTTTGGGGATTACTATCCACAGCATGGTACGAGTCCGGTAGAATGATATTTTTAGAGCTACCATCAGGTAGTACCTTTTGAGTGCGCGTAAATTCGCCTCCGGTAACAAACCAGGATGATATAGCCGCAATAGCAATGAGGGAGAAGATAATGACAAAGGTATGAGGAAATTTTCTTTTTGAAGCCATTCTGTTTTAATAGGTATATGTTATCAAATATATCAATGAGGTGAATACGGAAAAATATCCATCCTCATTGGAAATCATCTTGGTTATTTATTAGGAGTTACTTTTGCAACCTGATTAATAAATCTGGAAACTGTCGCCGGCCAGATATACATCCAGTTTAAGTCCCTGAGCACTTAGCTGTCCATTTCTATTGACAATCTTAGCACCTTTGTTTCGCAACACGATTACCTGACTTACGCCAAACACAGTAGCTTTTTTACCCTCTACAAATATAGCCGTTGCTTCGTCAATACCAATGCTCATGTGGTTGGGAGTTTCCAGTCCGTACGACAACATGCGGTTATAGCGTTTACGCACCACAAAGTGCTGATCGATGGTTACGTTTTCCAGAAAACCCAGTCCTTCTTTGGTTTCGGCATTTCCGGCTTCAATGCAGGTAAAATTATCATCAGGGTGCTTTAAAGCATTACCTGTAACCATGATCTTGCTCATCAGCGAGGCACCGGCACTGGTACCTGCAATTAAAGCACCTTTATTATACGCATCGTGAATGGCTTCATTGATACCGGTTCCCTTTGTTATAGATAAAAAGCGCATCTGATCGCCCCCTGAGATAAATACCAGACAAGCATTGCGGATCGAATCCAGACGTTCGGCCGATACCGGATCTCCCTTTTGAATGTTATAGGTATATATTTTCAAATCGGGTTTATCTTTAAAAACGCTTCGAATTTCTTCTGCGTTCACCAGAGGTTCTTCTTCGCTTGACATGGGCAGGATAACCATATAGCCGCCTTTATCCAGCCCCGATGCTTTGAGCATTTGGTCGCGCATGGAAACATTCACTTTTCCTCCACCAATAATAAGGAGGCTACCTTTTTTTGTTGCTGCATAGCTTGTAGTTGTTGCCAGTATACAGGCAGCAAACATGCAGATCATTACTATTTTTTTCATATAAACTAATTATTTTTTCTTTCCAAATACAATGGCTCTTGGACTTGAACCGGCTTTTGTGTACCATGCTTCTATACCTGATCCGTCCAGATTTGCACGCATAATCTTACCTGCACTGCGGTCGCCCCAATAGATCTTTTTATTGCTGGCATCGTATCCTAAACCAAACACGTATTTAGTAATGCCGGTAGTGAGCGTACTCATATTAGCTCCACTCAAATCGGTTGATTTTAAATGAATATCACCGCTAGCCTCATAATAGTCGAAGTACAGCTTGTTCCCAACCACGAGTGTAGAACCACCTTCGGGAGTTGGTAAGAGTTCGGTTTTAGCCGTACCGTCCAGATTGATGGACCAAAGCCCGCCATCGTAGTTTATCCAGTACAACTTATTATTGGCAGCATCAATGGAAACACCTTCCGGATCGTTATTCTGCCCGCTAACAAAGTCTTCCACATCGGTTGGAGTAGTGCTCGACAAGCTGGTGCGTTGAATGCCGGAATCGGTATCCCAATATAATTTTCCGGCTTTGAAGTCAATAGCCAATCCGTCGGGGCTGGATAATCCGCTTCTGAATGTAATTATATCACCCGTTTCGGTATCGTACCGATAAATGATACCGCTCCCCGAATCAGAAATGTACAGTTTAGAATTCAGGGTGTCGATGGCCATACCGTAGGAATCGTCGAAAGGACCAATCGGCAAAGCCGAGAAAGCCGGTGCCGTACCATTTAAAAAGCCTTTATACACCAGGTTTCCATCGGTAAAATAAGTCACAATACCGGAGGCATTCGGATCTAAAACAGCAATGGTTTGGGTAGATTCATTTATTTCCAGGGAAACATCTGTTTTTACGGCCAGTTTAACCGTAAATGTTCCCGGCTGAAGAAAAGTATGAACCGGATTTTCATCGGTCGACCTGTCTCCATCACCAAAGTTCCAGGTATAATAAGCCTTGCCTACTGTTGCGGGAACAATAGACTTATTCGTAAAGGTAGCTTTTACCGGAATATAACCATCATTATCGATAGTAAAAGTGAATTTGGAAACCGTACTGGCTGCCGGCACAGGGAAATCATCCTTTTTGCAGGAGTTTAATAGCAAGCTAAAAACCACTAAAGCTAATAAAGCTGGAATATTTTTCATTTTCGTCAATCTTTAATGGATTAATTAATATTTTAAAAAGATACCGCGTGGTTCACCCAAACCGGTGGCTAAAGTCACTTTCTTAGTTCCGTTTAAGTTAGCCTGATAAATTTCCTTGGTATCCCGTCCCGACCAATATACTTTGGAGTTATCCACATCCAAAGCAATACCGTAAATACGCGACTGAGTATTATCAATTTCAACCGGATTGGTACCATCCAGATTAGCCCGGTACAATCCGCTCACCGTACCATCATCGCTATGGGCATCGAAATATATCTTATTATTCGTATTATCTACAGCAATGGCATATCCGTAGTATCCGGTCAGGATAATACTTTTACCGGAACCATCCAGATTAGACATATAAAGATTATTATTATTCGCATCGCAGAAGTAAAGCTTCTTGTTGACCAGGTCCAGTGCCACCGAGCGGATGGCACCACCATCGATGTTGATAAAACCGGTTACCAGACTATCGCCGTTTAAATTACAACGCGACACATTACCATCGCCATCACCCCAGTATACCTTATTCGCATTCACATCTAAGGCAATGCTATGAGGATCCTGTATACCCGAGGCCAGCACTTTCGGGTTAGTACCACCTACATCCATTTTTCCTATTTTACCATTGGGGGTATCACTGTCGGCAAAATCACTGTAATAGATTTTCTCGTTTACCTTATCATACGCAATTCCTGCGCCTGAAACCCCACTCGCCAGCGCCTTAGGAGTACCTCCTGCAATGGCCAGCGTTTCTATATCTTCATTATTGGTATCCATAAAATAGATACCCGTATATTCCTTTTTTGCAACAGCATTTTCATCGTCTTTCGAACAAGAAACAAAAGTTACAGCCGATGCAATGACTAATAAACAAAAAAATCGGGTCGTTTTCATACTCATCTTTTATTCTGTGTTTTAATTATATCCGGGATTCTGTGTCATCTTCGAATTGCTGTTAAGTTCCGACAGCGGTATGGGGAATAACATTTTATAGCTTTTAGTTACCCCGGGCAATACAGCCGTGGCGCGATTGGTGCGTACCAGATCAAACCAGCGCTGCCCTTCAAAAGCAAATTCCAGTCGTCGTTCTTTTTCTATCGCCAACAACAAATCAGACATAGTGGCAGCATCGGTATTTGCCAGACCGGCACGGTTACGAATAGTATTTATATCAGCCTGAACATCTGAAACAACTCCGGTTGATAAATGCGCATCTGCTTCGGCCCGTATCAGATACATTTCGGCCAAACGCAATACAATCACGTTTTTATCGCCTGTGCTCAAATCATTGTATTTGTTAGCATAAGTGTATGTTCCGCTTTGACCAATGGTCGTGCTTAGTCTCTTATCGGATGCATCGTAAGCTGCTACCAAATCAGGATCGGGTTTTACCTCACCTCTTGCGTTCAGCACTTTTGGTAAATTATACTCTGCTATCCGATTACGATCCGAAGCATCAAATTGCACTTCGAATATGGTTTCGGCACTTCCATCTTTAGCAAAGACAATGCTAAAATCAGGTAATAAAGTGTATCCGCCTTTTGTAATCACCTCGTTGGCTTTTTCGTATGCCAGTGCATAGTTTCCCTGATACAGGTATACCCGTGCCAACAGGGCTGTTGCTGCATATTTAGATGCCCGGATCTTTGTAGAAGCAGAAGCCGGAAGATGTGCCTCGGCATAGGTCAAATCGGTGATGATCTGTGTAAAAACTTCGGTGGTTGTATTTCTGGGTACATCCAGGTTTTTGGTTCCTACAGTTGCCGTAGTTTTGATAGGAATAGCCCCGAAAAAATTCATCAGATTAAAATGGTTCAGCCCTCTTAAAAAATAAAGTTCGCCCAGTGCCGCCGACTTTTCGTCGTCGGTCATGCCGGCCATTGCCGGAACTTTATCAATGGTACTGTTGGCTACATTGATGGCCGAATAAATGCTTGCCCATATTTCGTCAACCACTCCATTTTCGGCCAGTATCGCATTGTTGTCTATCTCGGCATAATCAGCAATCGTAGCATCGGTGGGATGTACCAGATTATCGGCTGCCAAATCGGAAGTAATCAGATAAGCCCGGCCATAATAACTCAGACTCTGAAGTTCGGAGTAACTTCCCAAAATTCCCTTTTCAATACCAGCTTTGTTTTTAAAAGCTTGCTCGGCCGTTGTTTTATCGGCAGGATCTACATCCAGCGTGTTACAAGCAGCCAGACCGGCTAAAAAACTCAGGACTATCAGTTGATAGCCATATTTATATATTCGTTTCATTTCTCAGAACTTTATATTAACACCAAAATTATAACTTCTTGCTTGTGGATAGGTGAAAAAATCAACACCTATGATTTTATTGTCATTGCCTGCATAATTCACTTCGGGGTCTAAGCCGCTATAATGTGTAAAAGTGTACAGATTTTGAGCCGTAACATATACCCGGAGACTTTCAAGTTTTAATTTTTTGATCCACTCCTTTTTAAAGCTGTATCCTAAGTTCACGTTTTTGATACGCAGATACGATCCGTCTTCGATAAAGCGAGAAGAAGCACGGCGGTTGTTGGCTGTAGCCGTAGCATCGGAAGTAGCGCGGGGAATATCGGTTATATCACCCACATTTTTCCAACGGCGGGTAATAGATTCCAACTGGTTATCACCCCCTGTAAGCGATTCCAGATACAGGCGTGAACCGTTGAACACATCATTGCCATACGAAAATTGAAGGAATATACTTAAATCAAATCCTTTATAACTAAAGCTATTGGTAACACCTCCGATAAAGTCGGGTTGAGGGTTTCCCACCACGGTTCGGTCTCCGGCATCAACTCTTCCATTTTTATTCAAATCGGCATAAACACAATCGCCGGTCGATGGATCAACACCCAACCATTTATAAGTATAAAAAACACCGATGGGTTGCCCCACCATCACGCGGTTACCTCCACGACCGTTGTCATCGATAGGTATATCTTTGTATAGTTCCAACATTTTGTTTCGGTTGGCCGACACATTGATCATGGTGTTCCATTTAAACTTGCCATCCAGATTGACCGTTGACAAGCTAAATTCAAAACCTTTGTTTTCAACCCGCCCAATATTCTCGGTAATGGTTGAAAAACCGGAACTTTCAGGCACCGGACGATCGAGCAGCAAATCTTTGGTTTGTTTATTATAATAATCCACTGTCAGCGTAATCCGGTTATTGAACAAACTTAAATCGACCCCGGCATTAAACTGAGCCGTAGTTTCCCACTTCAAATCGGGATTCGGTATATTACTTGGGTAGTAGCCCGACTTTCCATCATACTTGGAAACTCCATACAAAGCTTTGTACGAAAACGGGGTTATATCATCGTTTCCGGTCAAACCATAACTGGTTCTGAATTTTAGTTCACTAATTTGTTTCGGCAGACTAAGCCATTTTTCTTCAGCCAGACGCCAGGCCAACGAACCGGAAGGAAAGAATCCCCAACGATTATTGGGTCCGAATTTGGAAGAAGCATCGCTCCGCCCCGAGAAAGATACGATGTATTTATTATCGTAATTGTAATTCAGCCGGCCAAAAAACGATTCCGTTCCTTCATCCAATGCATTGGCATAGGATTGCACAATAGTAGCTGCCGAAACGGTATACTGTAGGTTTTCATCCGGATAATCCTGAGCACGTGTATACGAATAGCGGTTTTGTTTCTTTTCAAAGCTATAACCGGCCAAAATATCAAAATCATGTTTTTTGACCGAATAATGATACTTCAGCGTATTGTTGGAAACAGCATTCATCACATTGTTGTATGCTTCAAATCCCAATCCATTGTATTTCTGTCCCTGCACCGTGTTGTATTCAAAAGCATGTTCCCTGAAATTCAGAAAGTCGATTCCCCATTTGGTAGAGAAAGTCAGGCCGGGAACAATGTTGTAGTTCAAAAATGCATTTCCGATAGTGCGGAATGAAAAATTCTGATTGGTAGCTCCATTAACAATAGAGATGGCATTGGAATACGGTCCGTCCTGATTGTAAGTTCCATCGGCATTATATACCGGGTAAATAGCCGGAGTGGAAATTCCGTTTGGCAATACTCCCTGTAGTGACTGATCACCTTCTACACGGTCGGTTTTAGCATACGATATACCCAGACTGGCACCGATGGTCACTTTATTAGTTAATGAATGATCCAGATTCAACCTGCTGTTTAATCGGTTATAATCTGTTCCTCTCAGAATTCCATCCTGTTGGAAATAATCACCGCTTATATAGAATTTGGTCTTTTCGTTTCCTCCTGCAGCCGACACTTCTACGCTGGTGGTAGGTGCGGTGCGAAAAATCTCATTCTGCCAGTTTGTATTCACGGTTATATTATCCATCTGGTTTTGCGAAAACACTAGCGAACCAGCTAAATCATTCCTATATTCCATCCATTCACGGGCATCGAGCATCTTGAGCTTTTTACCAACCTGCTGTATGCCATGCGACAGATTTACACTCACAGTACTTTTCTGGCTTTTACCCCGTTTGGTGGTAATCAGCACCACCCCATTGGTTGACCGGGCTCCGTAAATGGAAGCAGCTGCAGCATCTTTCAAAACGCTGACTGATTCAATGTCTGAAGGATTTATATCCGACAAAGCATTGGTACCCTGACCCTCATACCCAACCTGAGCATAATCGCCCGTGGTAACCGGAATTCCATCAATAACATACAGCGGTTGATTAGAACCCGAAACGGAACTCACACCACGAATTCTGACCGACATGGCAGCACCCGGAGTTCCCGAGTTTTGTGTTACCTGCAAGCCGCTGGTTTGCCCCTGTAACACCCCATCGAGGGTTGATACCGGAATTTTATTCAAGGTTTCGGAATTTACAACACCTACCGACCCTGTTAATAGTGCCTTTTGTTCAACAGCATAACCTACTACTACCAATTCCTTCAACGAAGTGGCATCGGGCTTCAGTACCACATTAATCACCGTTCGGGAGCCTACTGCAACCTGTTGCTTACTGTACCCGATAAAGGAAAACTCCAACACACTCGATTCGGACGGAACCGAAATGGAATACGTACCATCGGACTGAGTAATCACTCCGGTTGCTTTTCCCTTGAGTGCAACCGTTGCACTTGGCATGGGATAACCTTCATTGTCAGTAACCTTACCTACAATTTTAATATCTGTTGCCGGAGCAGAAAAACCGGCGGCATTATTGCCCGCCGTAAGCCTGGTTGAAAAGAATACAATCAGCATGATCACCTGCAAGGAGTATCTTTTCTTATTCAACCCGCCCATTAACGCTATCCATTTCAGTTTACCCACTGTTATGGAAATTAAATTACACACTATAGCTCTCATTGAAAAAAATGGATTTTACGTAGGATTTAAAAATAATTAAGCCTTCACGAAACATACATATAGAAATTCAAAGCGCAAATTAAATGAAAATACGTCACAAAACAAGCAGTTTTGTAATCATAAAGTCAAATAAACTTGAAATACTATTCAACAATGTTCATCCTTAGAACAATACAAGACAAATAAAGTATGTAAACAAATGCAAACAATATCAGTTTCAAACAAATTATTAGCAACCATCAACCCACATTCATAAAAAACAACCGATGCTTGTACCAGACAAACATCGGTTGTTAGAAAGAATACGATCCGGATTAACTACCCGAAGGCAGTTAATCAAACCGTTTAGAGAATAACAGTGACGTACAATATGCTCCAGGGACCTGCCAGTTCAGGATGCTTGGTATTAAACCATCGGAAATAGACGTAAAGCGTTTTTCCTGAATTTTCCGTTCCCAAATCCATGCTAAAACTGGCTTTGGTCGAAAGATTGGTTTTCATACCGTCGTCATCCACCGAAACAGGAGGTGTTGTACCTACTTTGTAAACACATTGTACACTGTCTGCTCCATCAATAATGGCCGTACCTCCACCAGAACTTGATTTTGCTTTTATTGCAAACGAGCCACCACCCAGAGCCTGAATATCGGCAACAACTTTGTCTGTCAAACGAGCTGTAGGGATAGTACGCGTAGTTTTTTTCAAAATCCCGGCTTTGATATTAAACACTTCTAAATCGGTAACCGTCACATTGGGAGAAGCTGCAATCCGGTCGAGAATCCGGCTTGTTTGGTCCAGCTTTACGAAATCATCAATAATGGATAGCATTTGATCCTTAACATCCGTAGTACGTGTGTATTTTTTATCCGAATACAGTAAAAACACATCACCCCACTTCGAAGCTAAAGCAGACCATTTAGCCACCTCCGAATCTAATACACCCAGCCTTGCAGCATTAGTGTTGGGAGCTGTTCCAGCCAAAAGATAATTAGTCGTATTCACAATGTAAGAGTTAAACAAAGGAGCACTTCGTGGAATCCTTGATTTATCTGCCATAATAAATAAGTTGGATTGTTAGTAATAGAGAATCATCTAGTCTCACTAAAATAATCTGTACAATACCAAATAAGAACACAAGCCGAAGCATCGTTTAACTAATAGTTCCGGAACAAGCTCTGTGCTTGCATAACCGCCTTTGAATTTGTACAGTGCAAATATAAAATGATTATTTCCGAATTATTCCGGGGGTGTTGACGTATAACCAAAAACGAGGATAGAAATACAGAAATAAGGATACGTTTCTGCGAAAAATGGATAAACAGCCAATACGTTAAAGCAATAAAAAGTGGTTGATTTCCGCTTTTGGGGATAAACTGTAAGCGTGAGAGCTGTATATTAATGCGAATCAGAAGTTGAAAAAACAGTCCGTAGGACTTACAAATCCATAGAATTAGACAGATAGTTATATTATTGTCCGTAGAGCTTGTCCCGATCTATCGGGAACATTCACATTTTTCTCTGTTTATCCCCTACGGGGAATTGATTGAGCTTGTTTTATTTTCTATTGATATGTATTCCCTACGGGAAATAAGTAAGCGGAAGAATATATTGTCGTATTTTCAAGAAAGAATGGAACGCTGATCTTACAGATTGAGCGGATAAAAACGGATAATAATTAAACGGATATAAAACTGATCTTAGTCATGCAAGCATGACAGATAAGAGTCTAAACTATTGAAAATCATTCCGACTAGTCGGAATTAAAATCCGTATAAAAATCCGCTAGATCAGCGTTTATCCGCGTTCTAATCTTTTTCCATTTTTAGATTTACTTATACGACATTATTTAATTTCTACTACTTAACTTATTAGAAGCAAAATATAGTCGTCTTCAACTCCTGATTCACATCATTAGCTCATTACAAAGATTATTCTGATAAATATATCCCTGAGAATAAACAATCTTTCCATTTTCATCGCCTATATGCTGGTGTTTGGTAAATACCCCTCTATATTTTTCAAAGACGATACTATTTGACATCCCTGCCATTTATCCCAGCTTGCCCCGATTAATCGGGGATTTTATCGGGAGGGCCTTGGGGCGGAAAATACAGTTGAAAACCGCCCCTAATTAGCTTCGCAGATCTTCTATTCCCCTAAAAGAGGACTTAAAACTAACAGAATTACTAAATATTGTTTTTCCATTTTTACTAAATCACCCAACTAAAACTCAATTATCTTTGACGCAACGAACGCTAAATCCATAGCTCTTGGGATAACTGTTCCTGTGTAAATTGTAGCTGAAGTAGTTCATGTGTCTGCCCAAAGCATTACCCGCATCCACCTCAGTAGAACTCCACCAATAACTATGGTAACCTGCCGAATCGCCAAACCCAAAACTTTCGTTACGATAACCACCTGGCATAGCCGAAAAGCCCGTACGGTTGTTTTTTGACAGATCATTACCAATATTACCCTTACCCGTATCAAGAACCCAATTAACATTAGCCGCTAATGATTTAGCATAATAATTTCCCGAGGTGGAACCATCATAGTTATAACCATTCGCTATCAGGTAATTTTCCAACGTGCCCCACTCGTCAATGCTAGCCACATGCCACCCTGCTGGAGCTAACTTTCCAGTATTTATTGTAAACCAATTATACAAAGCTCCATACAAATTTTCATATGCGACAGCATCATTATTATACCAACAATAAGCAGGAGTGCTGAGGTTTATCCAGTCCGCCGTATTGCCAACAACAACAGGAATAGCAGTGCCATCGTTGTACCGCGTAGTTTTCAGGTTTTCGGCCATCCAGGTCTGACCACCAATAGTCACCACTGCGTAGTTATTCCCATCGGCGTCCGTACAGGCCACAAAATTAAAATTCATAGTCTTGCTACCGGTTGGCACATCGGTAACTATGGTGCAGTAATTGCCCGAAACTGCTTTATAAAGCAATTGATCACCAGCAATATATTGTAAGGAAGTACTTTCCGGACTTAGAATTTTCTGTAAGCCTGATGATGCTTGTTTTTCCAAACCGGTATACCCTATATCCGGCTTATTATCCATACTGTTTGGGTTCAGGACTTTCGCAGTATACGTGTATCCACTTCCGGTTACCTGAATCACAAAAACACCTTTTGGTAAAGATAACTCAAAGGAATTGTTACCCATCTGCAAATAAATACCTATTCCTGATACTTTTGTTCCATCAAGTTTAAAAACATCAACTTGGGTATCCCCAGCTTGTTTAGCAAGAAATGCCAGCACGTATTTTCCACCGGCAGAAGCCGGATAGACATGAATTGTTTCAGCATCGGCAACCACTTGCGCAACAGCAGTGGATACATCCGATAAATTCAACACATTCCCTGCCGGTACTGTTACCGATGTCCCCCGGGTAAGATTTTGGACAATCACAGTGCCTACAGTATTGGCAGCGCCACTTCCGGTAAACGTTATGGTGTAATTTAAAGCAACTGTTTTAATCGGTAAAAGCCCTGAAAAACAGAATACAAAAGCTATATATAAATTTTTTATTTGCATATCGTTTATTTCTTATACCTTATACTTTCTTAGGTTCTTTAGCTACAGCAAAATTCAGCAACAACATCATTATCAACAATTAGAACAACGGATCGTTCAACTAACAGGGATAAATCGTGATGCAAACCTAAAGAACGTGCCACTTGATTCAAATTTCACACTAACATCCGGTAGCAGTGAACCGGCGGAAACAACTGAAGTCGAGTTGCCATTAAACAGCACAACAGCTGTTTGGTACCTGGTATTGCCGTTTTCATCACCTTTATGTTGGCGTCCGGTGATATCCCGGGTACCGGGATAATTTCAGACTAAGCAAAAGTATCGTCAGATACTTTTACTATGTGACCTAAGTCTTTTCTTCCCCATTATTTCTATGTGCACTATGTGATAGAAATAGTTCATTAAATATTGGAAACTACTTACATGTGCAACAACAATCTGATTACTTGCGCACCTGTATAAATCCTTTCGGATTTTCAGCATGCAAATCTAAAAAGAATATCTTCACCTTATTCCGTAAGTAGGGACATATAACCAAAAACGAGGATAAAAACACAAAATCGAGGATAGATTTCTGCGAAAACCGGATAAACAACCCATCTTACTTTCTGAAAATTCCACGATCATACAGCAGATTTTCTATCAATTTACAATTGTATGATGTTGATGCCGGAATCGGAGAGTTACAATGCTGTAGGGTTAACTCCAGTCCATGATTTTTATTTTTGAAAGCAACAACATAATCCAGATTGACTATAAACGAGTCATGACAACGTTTGATTTGCGGAAATAAAGCCAGATCCTTCTCGGCTTTTTTCAGTGTATACAGCACAGTCGATTCCTTCATCTGCCCACCAGCCAAAACATGTATAATCATTTTATTTCCGCTGCTCTCCAGATAAACAATGTCACTCACTTTATAGCTCATTTTTTTGAACTCAACAAAAACAGGAAGGGGTGCGGTAGTTGACAGAGGGGGAGTTTCGGCAACCGGAAGTTCGGGGCGAGCGGCTGGCTCGGGAGCTGGCTCTGATTCTACCTCTGCCATTGAGTTGGATGCTGACACAAGTTCATCAGTTGGAAGCTCTACAGACCCTGATTCCGGCTCAGGTTTATTTTCCAATTCAGGCTCAGGCTTATCTTCCGATTCGGGTTCAGCATTCGGCTGAGCTTCGGGCATCGGGTTATCTATCTTATCAACAATCCTCTTTCCGAGCCGTAGTTTGACAACCAGATTAAAAACATAAGCAGTAGCCATAGCCATCAGCAGGTTATAACCTATCAGTTCAAAAAGAGTTAGCTTATCTTCAAGCAGTTCGGGCACTGAAACTACTGTAAAAATGCAGCATGAAACGATGGTCAACGGAAAATACAATGCCAGCACGCGGAATTCTTTTCGAACGGTCCAGCTGTCAGCAGTATAATGGGTCGGAAAAAAGATCGAGCCAAGCCAATAAATAAGTATATACACACCGGCATACAGGATGCCGTAGCCTGCAAGTACCATCCATTTATGAGGCGCATGCCAGGCATGAGCACCAAATGGCTGCAAAAAATTAATCAGCACACCAAATACAGGGACAGCAAATACAAGAAGCATCCACCCCTTTCTGGTCGATAAAAATAAAGGATAGGGTTGATCGAGATAATTATTTATTTTTTCACGTATTGCCTCCATAGTCTGAAACAATTTAAACTAAGAAATAGGGTTAATTTTAAACAAATGATGAATTTACATAAAATTTACAGCTACCAAATTACCTAAAAAACAACTTCGCACTGATAATCAACACATAAGTGTTTTCAGACAAAAAAATGGTACGGACTTTTACCGCAACAGTGTGGACTTTTACTTCAACAGTATGGACTTTTGCCGCAACAGTATGGACTTTTACTCCAACAGTACGGACTTTTGCCGCAACAGTATGGACTTTTACTCCAACAGTGTGGACTTTTGCCGCAACAGTATGGACTTTTACTTCAACAGTATGGACTTTTAGAGTAAAAGTCCACACTATTTTTCTAAAAGTCCATACCATTTTTCCAATAGTATTAAAATTTTAGATAAAACAGAGCTCAATTAATCTCCAAAACCGCACTCCTACCCCATCCGATAACAAAATTGCAAGATAAAAAGCTACCGAAGTTAATACGCATAGAACTTAGTAGAAATAGCCAAGTATAGGTATGATAACCAAACCATTGAATGATATTGTTTGCAAATATAATTTTATTTTTTTTAAATTGCAAGATTTTAGTTATTTTTTTACTCAACGAAGAAGTTTAGGCCTGAAAATAACGGGAAGAATAATTGAAAAGAGGGGATGAAAATAGTTTCTTTAATCGGACAGGACAAAAGTTCCGGACATAAAAAAGCGACCCTGCATTGCTGCAAGGCCGCTTTAAATGTTTTCACAACGGAATAATCCTTATTGTGATTTGCGTATCTATCTGGATATGTTGTTTGTAATAGTCAAAGATACAATTTTCGAAAGCACATCGTAACTATGATGATTTTCAAAAACAAAAAAAAGACTAGCTTTTCAGGATGTTTCTTTATGAACGTATTAAATAAACAAATCCACATTACGCCGTGTACAGCTTCTTATTTTGCGGATCATTATCGTCTTTTACGATGACAATTTTTATGGGCTGTGAAAATTTATCCGATTTCATAATTCTATTGTTTATACGCATACAGCGTATCCAACTTTAATTTGCTTGTTCAAAATACCCCAAAATAGTATTCCTGTAAGCAAAGCAACGAAGAATATTTATAAGATCACTTCATTTTACTCATAAGCTGAGCGTGCTTATCCTCATCACTAATAATTTCGTGTATAAGAGGAAACAATGCCAGGTAAGAAGCATATTTTACAGCAGCTTGCTCCTCTCCTTTTATTAACAAGCCAAGTAGCTGATTAAATCCAATAATTTTGTAAAGCATCAAAATGATGAAAGCCTTGGTCTTCTTAGGTGTCAGATGTTCACCGCTGTACTTTCTTAGTATCGCAGCATGCTTGCCCTCGTCGGCAGCTATCTTCCTGAAAGTTTCTTTATGATCCGGATTTTTTACAGCACCGGCCAGTTTCTGATAGATGATTACTGCGTCCAACTCTCCTTGTTGAAATTTCAGAAGTTCATTGCGTTGCTGATTAGTTATATGGGTATTCATTATATACGGCTGTTATATCAAGTACAATTCTAATAAAAAAATAGTTGTCTGAGAAGGCACAAGTAGCTAAGCCTCCATTTGCAAACAAACAAAAGTACATCTTTTAGACCTAAACCACAACAGGACCATGCAGAGAACAAGTAATCCAGAAAACAGAACACTGCTTACATTCCTGAAAATGCAAGCCCAACAAACACCCCGATGATTTAAAATTCGAATTTAGCTATCAGAAAGATTGAAATCTCACAGTAGTCCTTACAAAAAGAATATCTGTACATAACTAATCCCGGATCATTTTATGAAGGTATAGAATACTGATTATTATGTCACAAACATCAAATAAAGCTTTATTACAAATGGCTGTTATCAAAACTATTTTCAAATAAAATGCAACTTTTATTTTGTCAAATAAAAAATAGTTCGTTTCTTTGTGGCATAGTTACATAGATCACTAAACTATTATGCCATGATTCAAATTAAAAATCTTTCATTTTATTACAAAAAGAAGTCGCCCCTGTTCTCAGACTTTTCGTTGCAACTCGAAAGTGGGTGCATTGTAGGACTGCTTGGTAAAAACGGAGCCGGCAAGTCAACGCTTCTGAGTCTTATCACCGGACTCATTCAACCCCAATCGGGTGAAATTGATGTAAATGGATTTAGACCTTTCAGTCGGAATCCGAATTTTCTGTCGGACATATACATGGTTCCGGAAGAATTTTCGTTTCCGCATGTGAGTATTTCTACCTATGTCAAAGCATTCGGTCCGCTTTACCCGGCTTTTGATCACAAAAAGCTTCAGGGTATTTTCGAAGAATTTGAACTGTCTCCAGCTTCAAATCTGAACAAGCTCTCACACGGTCAACGTAAAAAATTTCTTATTGCTTTTGCCTTGTCCACCAATTGCAAAGTTTTGGTACTTGATGAGCCAACCAACGGGCTGGACATCCCTTCGAAAAGCCAGTTTAGAAAAATTCTGGTCAGCTCCGTTACCGACGAACAAATGGTACTGATCTCTACCCATCAGGTGAAAGACATTGATACCATCATTGATAAAGTAGTGGTGATTGACAACGGGGTGATCATTTATCAGGAAAACACAAACGAAATAACGCAGAAGCTTTATTTCGACACCGTGAGTTCGTTTACCGATTCCGATCAGGTACTTTACAGCGAAAGATGTCCGTTCGGATACCGGGTGGTGAAACAGGCCAACGGCGAAACGGAATCAAACATCGATATAGAACTTTTGTTTAATGCAATCATTCATAAAACCATTTAAACCCACTAGAAATGGAATCAACACGCTTTTTCAGTTTAAGCAGATTCATTCTGCTCATGCGCAATGACTTCTTATTGAATTATAAAAAATACCTGTTTACTATTGCCGGAGCATTTATTCTGGGATATATAATTCTGCTGACTCAAATGCCAACGAGGGATACCGCTCCGGATTTTATCGAAAGACAATATGTTCCGTTGTTCATTATTTGTATGTTTGGCTTAGGAGCTTTTATCGGGATGTCGTTTCCGGCATTCAACTCAAAGACAGACACCATCACTTATCTGCTGATGCCTTCGTCTACTTTCGAAAAGTTCGCTAGTCAGTTTCTGATTCGGATTGTAGCAGGCACTATTTTGTTTTTCATGGTCTTCTGGATTGATGCTCATTTAGCCAAAGCAACTGCCTTGTTTGTGCTGAGAAAATTTGAACATACACCACAAATCGCATCCTTTGAGTTTGCAATCATCTTCAGAAGTATCTACATGAATAATAACATCCTAATGATGTTTGGAACAATATTCATGTTTGTGTCAACAGGGGTCTATATTTTCAGCGTCCGGATCTTTTTTAATAAAATGCCTGTGGTAAAAATAGTCATTTCAATCGTATCGCTGGTCTTTATAACCGCAATGTTCATGATTCTTCTATCGCACATCTTTTATCCGGAAACTATGGGTATGCAACTTTCCATTCCGGAATATATAGTTATTGAAAATCATAGCAATACAGAAATATGGTTGTGTAGTCTATTCTATTGCTCCTGGCTATTCTTTTTGCCCCTTGGCTACTTCAAATTTAAAGAAAAACAACTATGAGTATGGATTTTAAATCGACAAAAGGAATTTTCCAGCAAATTGCGGATAACCTTTGTCACCAGATACTGGAAGGAAAACTTCCGCCGGGTGAGCGTGTGCCCTCGGTGCGCGATTTGGCAGCAGACTTTGAAGTAAACCGAAACACTTTGTTGCGAACATACGCCATCTTACAGGAAGCGGGCATCATCGACAACAAGCGGGGAATCGGATTCTTTGTGGCTGACAATGCTGTGGATGTGATTCGCGAAAATGAGAAAAAAGAGTTTTTTGACAGCGACTTACCCAATTTTATGCATAAAGTACAATTACTTAAGTTGACAGAAACGGATCTGTCTGAATTATTAATCCTTTTAAAGAATAATACGAAACCATGAAAATAAGTAGAATCATCATTATAGCCTTCGCAGCTTTTGTTTTAGGAAGCATATTGATCTTGTTTATCGATTCGAAAAAACACAAAATAAACGAAGTCACTGAAGCGGAAATGAAATCTTTTGCGTTGGAAAATTTTTCAGTCCTTGTTGCCGAAAAATCTGCCGATATCCACGTAGATTATGCAAACAGCAATAAAATTGTGTTGGACATAAGTAAAGATAAAGTACTTGAAAAAAAGATGTATCGGTTGTCAAATGATACTCTGTACGTATATGGAGGTATACGTACCTTCATTAAATGCAAAAAGATAAAAACAATTATCGGACATAATCCATACTGGATGGGGGTTAATTCGGTTGGAAATGATTCGCTGCATTTGGACATTGCAGGTGGGCAGCTCATTTTTAATGAAACTGGAAAACATAACATGCAGCTTAAAAGCCTGGCCATACATGCATGCGATAGTGCTGTTATACGTGCTTTTGGAGTTTCAATTGATGAGCTACGTATAGATGCAAAAGACAAAGCAAGGCTTGAATGCTACGGACATTATACACATGTTGATGCACAACTTAGTGGAAAATCGGAATTAACATTTGGAAACAATCCTTTATCTATGGCAATAAAGAGAGATGAAAGTAGTGTGATCAATGTATATCGATAAAACTGTTGTTCCGGTTATATTGATTTATTGGACCTGATAAATAAAAAGCCTCCCTGAATGTATGTATTCTGGGAGGCTTTTATATATTTTCCAAAGTCGCAAAATGTTGGTTTATTTTACGCTCTTTAGATGCGGGGTATTTACAACTTCCGGTTCCGCTTAATGCATGGCCGGATGCTTTCTGAAGTCGATCATACCTTTAAACTGACGATCTATACCAGAGATAGGCAGGACATTTGCCTGTTTTACTTTCGAGTTCGAAGAGGAAATAAATTCACCGGTGGAAATATGATTAATAGCCTGCGCAATACACAAATCAGCCTGATTTCCCCAAGGCAAATTATACGAATCGTAAGCATGCACTCCCGGGTAGTTAGTAGTTCCCGGAGTCATCCCCGAATAATACCCCCCCTGATTTAGCGCATTGACCATTTCAAATGAAACAGCATAAAGATCATAGCCCTCTTTCGTTGTAGTCTGATCTGTTTTATAACCAATCGGAGTTGCCCAAAAACCACAAGGTTTACCATAGGTGGTCTGGCCAATCAGGAATAAATTTCCACTATAATAAGGTCGCAGGTTATTTATAAGCAGCTCGGCAGCCGATGCTGTATTACCACTTACAATAAAGTATATTTCCGTAGGTTGAAAAGAATTTTTTTTAGCAAAATGAGCCACCATATCAGTAGCGGTAGTCTGTCCGGTCAAAGCTGCATTCATTTTATAGGAATACATGACTTTTCCATTTGCTGCAGCCGGAGCAATCAGATTACTGAACATTTCGCAAGTTTCTACAGATCCTCCACCATTATAGCGTAAGTCTACAATTAAAGATTGTACTCCGCTTGTTTCAAACTTAGTAATAGTATTTGTCAGCTCGGTTTGTGAACTTGCACCCAGAAACTGATTAAAGGTCAGATAACCCACTTTCTTCGAATTTACAAGATCAGGATACACCGTATCACACAAAACACTGTTGATAGCATAAGATGCAGTATTAAGAGATGCAGTAAAAGTAGTTCCATCAGGTTTTTTAAATCCAAAAGAAGCATTTGAAGAATAAAAAAGAGCATTCACCACCGTAGTATAACCCGTAGAACTGGCAACCAGAGAACCATCGGCATTAGCCTCAGGATGAACAGCCGTACTTCCATTGACACTTATTATTTGGTATGAACGGGCCACACCTGCCAGACCAGCCGGAGAGTTTTTGTAAACATAGTTTACGAAGAAGGACACTTCAGTAGATGAAGAGTACGCGGCTGTAATCATAAAACCATAATCGCCACTGGCCGTACCTCCGCTTATTTCACCGCTCAAATTACCAATCTTATCCAAAAAGCTATAATGATCAATAGCCTCACGAGTGTCTGTATTAATCTTCAAACCTGCAAGATAGTCGAGAGCCTTGGGTGCAGTAGGATATTTGGAAGCATCGAAGGTAGTGGGTAGCACATCGTTCCACAAATAAATATCCTTCATATTTTCATACACTTCCGAAGACCATGTCTGCTCTTGCAATGTATCGGAAGATACTGTTTCATCCTTTTTACAGGAGAAAAACACAAATAAAAAAAGAAACGGGAGCAAAATCCCTAACCTGAATTTTAAAAATTTATTTTTCATACATCTTTCTAATTATTTTACTTCTTATTTTTTATCATGTAAACTATTCGCAACAAAATAAGTATGAGCATTCATAAAGAAATAAAAACGGAGCTAGGCTCAACCCAAAAGCTGAACAAAGCAAAACCATTTTCGCCCAAACTTGTTATTTAACAAGCCAAAGGTACATATTTTTAGTGCAAATACAAAAAAAACAGGTGTAAACACATCACAGAACTAATAGAAATTGAATAATTCCTTAAAATTCGAAGACTCTATAGACTTTATAAAAGTTTATAGCTAACTTTAAACCCACAACAAGGCCTAAGTTAAGCCTCTGGAAATAAGTTATAGTTGCGAATACTTTTGTAATTCAGACTCATTAAAACAAAAAAAGAATCTCTATTGAGCAACATATTGTTCTCAGATGCTGAGTTCCAATGAAAAAAAAATATTTTATCATACTGATCACATTGCTTTTTCTCCTTACCTGGGGAATAGTACAACTGCGGAACTATTTTGGTCCGAAAGGAATCAGCATCGACAAAAGTATATATCCGGTGACCGGCATAGATATTTCAAAACATACCGGAGTGATTGACTGGCAAAAAATCAAAAAACAAAAAATCAGCTTTGTTTATATTAAGGCCACCGAAGGTCAGGATTATATTGATCCCAACTATTACATCAACCTCACACACGCCTTAAAAGCCAACTTAAAAGTAGGTGAATATCATTTCTTTCGGTTTAATAAAACCGGAAAAGCTCAGGCTCAGAACTTCCTGTCGCATGCGCTACATGATCCGGGCAAACTTCCACCCGTACTGGATGTTGAAGAATGGGGAAACCTCCCTATCTACAAAAGCAATAAAGAAATAAAAGCTGAAATCAGAAAGTATCTGCTTATAGTGGAGTCGACACTAAACTGCCGAATAATCATTTACACCAATATGGACTCCTACAATCGCTTCATAAAAGGAGACTTTCTAAAAAACCCGATATGGATTTGTACTTTCAGCAAAAAGCCAAAGTTACCCGACGGACGAAACTGGCTGTTTTGGCAACACGCCCACAACGGTAAAGTAGACGGAATTACTGGTAATGCAGACGTCAACACTTTTAATGGAGATGAGACTAGCTGGAATCGGTATACCTCAGCTCTGAAATAGTTTGTCCAAAGCTTTAACTCACTTTCATCAAACTAAACCAGATTTTCACAGAAACCGCTCTTCATCGTCAGAAATTCTATCCATCTGAGCAGTTACAAGTAATAGTTACGAGTTACAAGATATTGATCTGCACTTTGCTTTCAGAAAATAGTTCATTAAATATTATTGCTTACTTATCATTCCCCCTCTTTTCTTTATTTTATTCAAAAGTTAACACAAAGAAAAATAAAGAAGAAAAACTTTAACTAAGAAGCTGATATAAATAAACGATCATTCAGTTATCTTTGCGGCATGAGAGTAAAAGACGAAGATAAAGTAACCCGCATTTACCAGGCAGCCATGCGGGTAATAAACAGAGACGGTTTTCAGGGCAGCTCTATGTCTAAAATAGCCAACGAAGCAGATGTTTCGGCAGCAACAATTTACCTGTATTTCGAGAACAAAGATGACATGATAAACAAACTCTTCATTCATCTGAAATCAAAAATGGGACATTCATATTTTAGCGAAGGAACTGATCTGAGCCCGTCAAAAGGAACTTTTAGAGCCATATGGCTAAGCCACTACCAATACATAACCGACAATCCGGAGGAATATAACTTTTTACAAAACTTTTCCAACTGCCCACTTATAGAGCAGGTTGAAAAAGAAAATACGCTCGATTATTGCCCTGTATTCGAAAAACTATTCGACCAGTCAAAAGCATGCGGACTGTTGCGCCCGTTAGAAAACGACATTATATACAGTCTGCTTTTTGCTCCTATAAGTTATATGGTAAAAAAAACAAGAACTACAGCAATTACACTGTCAACCAACGATCTGATCGATATTTTTGAAGCATCATGGCGAGCAGTAGGAACAAAATAATAAAAAAATCAGTTTTTAATTGAACAATCATTCATTTATGAATGTTGTATTGCAAAACCACTAAAACAAATCAAAATATGAGCTTGACAGACACTCTTAAATGGCGATATGCCACCAAACACATGAACGGAACAAAAGTTCCACAGGAAAAAGTAGACAACATCCTTGAAGCCATCCGACTTGCTCCTACATCGGGAGGTTTGCAACCATTTAAAGTTATTGTTATTGAAGATGCCGAACAACGCGAAGCGATTTTCAACAGCGCTTGTCAGCAACCACAAATTAAAGAAGCTTCGCACGTGCTTGTATTTGCTGCCAACAAAAAAGTAACAGCTGAACAGGTAGATGAATATATCGAATTGGTGGCTAAAACAAGATCGGTTTCGGTAGAAAGCCTGGAAGGTTTTAAAGCCATGTTTGCGGGAAGCGTAGCAGGAAGTGCCGAACAAAATTTTATATGGACAGCACATCAGGCCTATCTGGCTTTTGGAGTAGGTATTGTAGCAGCAGCCATCGAAGGAGTAGATGCAACACCCATGGAAGGATTTAATCCGGAAGCATTGGATAAATTACTGGGACTCGACAAACAAAACCTTGGCTCAACTACCATTCTGGCACTTGGCTATCGCGATGAAGCAAATGACTTTTTGGCTAAAGCTGCTAAGGTAAGAAAAAGCAAAGATACCTTGTTCGACATTAGATAATAAAGATTCTGAGCTTTCCGTCACTTGCTGACGTCTATATATAATCCCAACGGTTGAATCTCAACAACGAAATTCAACCGTTTTATTATCAACAAAGCTAACAAGCAAACAACTATTTTCAATAAACACGATTACACAGTTAAATAATCAGTAAACAAAAAAAATGGAATTATTAGATGCATTTAAATGGCGATATGCCACAAAAAAATTCGATCCCAGCAAAAAGGTAGACCAGACCTTAGTTGATAAAATTGTAGAAGCGGCCTGGATCGCCCCTACCTCGTCGGGATTACAACCTTTCGAATTATTGGTTATTACCAACCAGGAACTAAAGAATAAAATTGTACCCATAGCTTTCGACCAACAAATTGTGGCCGACTGCTCACACCTATTGGTATTTGCAGCCTGGGATAACTATACAACGGAGCGCATCGACAATATATATGCTCACACCACTACAGAAAGAGAGCAGCCTTCGGACCGTTACAATGCATACACGGATCGTTTGAAAGCAATGTATCTAAACCAATCTGCAGAAGCTAACTTTGCTCATACAGCACGACAGGCCTATATTGCATTTGGGTTTGCGATGGCCGAAGCAGCCAGCCTGAAGGTTGACTCCACCCCAATGGAAGGTTTTAATGGAGAAGAGCTGGACAAACTACTCAAGCTAAACGAAAAAGGATTGAAGAGTGTAACAATACTACCTATCGGATATCGCGACGAAACTAACGACTGGTTGGTAAACATGAAAAAGGTTCGCCATCCAAAAGAAGAATTTCTTACTATTATTGATTAAAAAACACCAACATGTTAATTGCAATAAGCCAGAAACAGCTCTACTGTTTCTGGCTTATCTTATTTTTGTCGAAAGACATTTATTGATTTTTCATTACCACCAGGCGCACGACCTTACCCGACACCTTGGCTAGATATACTCCCGAAGATAAATGCAGATCTTTTATATCTACTGTATACTCATCCGATGTTAGCTTTTCCTGCTTCAACAAAACACCACTTACCGAAAAAAGTTGTACTGTAGCGCCTTCTGCATTAGAAACCACAAAATTATCGGAAACCACATTTGGAAGTATCTTGATTTTATCTGCAACCGATAGATCATTCAGTCCATTGGTACCACTCAGCAAAAGCCCCACCACTACCGGATCATGATCAGAATACCGATACATATCTGGTTGATAAGCCGAACCGGAATACTCGAACATAGTAGGCTCATCGGCATTGACATGAAACACCGATACACCTGTAATCTGAGAACGCATGGAAGAAGACGCCAACACATTATCCAGATAACCGGCCGCTCCGTTATACATATAACTATAGGCCGAGTCGGCATGAAAAGCCCGGTGCATATCGACATATCCGGCCTTAACCAGAGTTTGTACCGGATCTTCTTTTCCATAAGCATTCAGGTCGCCCATAATAAGTACATCGTTATCATTATAATAATTTTTCCAATCGGAAACAAAACTTAAAGTGGATGTAGCTTCAGCAACCCGACTGACATTATAACAGCCCTGACCATCTCCCTGATCGGCATCAACTCCCGAAGAAGGACATCCACTCTTGGCTTTAAAATGATTAAGACTAAAAATAAAGCGTTCGTTATTACTATCCAACGTAAACGCCTGCGCCTTTTTCCTGTATTTAGAAGAAGACGTACCGGTATTTTCCTTCAGGTTTAAATAAGGTTTTACCTTATCGGTTCGATAGATATACCCCACTTTTATATAAGTACCATCCGGCAAACCACCATCGTCGATAAAAGCATATCGCCCCGGAACAGTTGCATTAAGCGAGTTCACCAGTTTAGTCAAGGCATTTTGCCCCTCCTCTATTTCGATTAGTCCGTAAATATCGGCATCAATAGCCTTTAAAGCTGCAATAATTTTGGTGTGTTGCTGCTCGGCTTGCGTCGCATTGGCAGCGCCATAAGTTCCGTTATAGTTATATGGCAAGTAATATTCCAGATTAGCAGCACAAACTTTCAGATTATAATTACCCAAATCGGCAGGAGCTGCAGGCCGCGAATTTCCAAAAAAGACAGGACTTGTAGCAGCATACACATAATAAGAGGAACCAACATTATCTACCACAGCATTCAGGTTATTCACCCGTTCGCCCGTACGACGCGTACCATTTGCATCGGCAAACTGCACAGGCTTGTTGTTAGTAGCGGTAATTCCATCATCCAAAGTTATTTCTGCTTTAGCATTTAAAGCCACCATAGCTATGTATTCTGCCGAACCCGGAAGACACTGATTGGTGACTGCATATTTCCGTACAGGGTTTAAACTAAGCTGTCCGTATTTCAATAAATAATAATTAGACGTAACATATAATGTCTGATCAAACTGAAGCAACATGCCTTCATATTGCTCCCAGTTCCAGTTGCCGGCATTATACTGAACATGCGTCACAGGCAATGCATTATTGGAACTAAGCACATTTGTAGCAGTCACGCCGCCCAGCTGCGTTCGCCCATTAACTTCGGACACCGTAGCTGTAAGCTCTACATTATCGCCCACTGCAACATTATCTGTAGTTGTTGAAACAAAAACGCCATCGGAAGTCAGCACATTTCCATCTCCCGTAGCATCCTGTATAAAATAGCCATTGATCTTGTTCGTTCCAATAAATTTGGCAGTTACAATGCCACTTGTTTTGACTTCCTGACCCACATAAGAACTGGATGCCCCGGTTCCCTGAATTTGAGGAATAGTGAGCGGAGTAGCAGCAAAGGCCGCCAAAGAGAGCAAGAAAAAAGAAATTGAAGTAAAAAATCGCATAAGCAATAATTTTAAAAATAAAGTGTCCGATCTGATTCCGGTCAGTACACAGAATAAGAGAAAAGGATGGTAAAGGTACTGATTAGTTCTATAAAAAGACAAATCAAAAAGCGACACAGTCCGAATTTCACATGAATTTATTGATTTTAGCACAGAGTTTAAAGATGGTGATAGTTACCAAATAAGATGGGCACACCGATAACAAACGAACTTTTCTGGTTCAGTTTTTGTTTGAAATGCAGCCGATCTAACAAACACAGTACTCATTAATCAATAATAAGCACAATGGAAATCAGACATTTTATTACCTATTTAATTATTCTCATCATAGCCATAATCAGTTTTGGATTTAAAGAAGAGGAGAAAGAACCGGCCATAAAAGAAGAAAATATCACCTATTCAGTTGGCAACAAAGAATTCAAAGGATTTATAGCTTACGATCAAAACATCACAGGGAAACGCCCCGCCGTACTGGTTGTTCACGAGTGGTGGGGACTGACCGACTATCCCAAAGCACGAGCCATTCAACTGGCAAAAATGGGTTACATTGCTTTTGCAGTAGACCTGTTTGGCGAAGGGAAAATTGCAGCCAACCCTACCGAAGCGCAAGCACTCACGGCTCCGTTCTATGCAGACCCGCAGCTGGCAAAAACACAACTGGATGCTGCAATTGCCAAAATAAAACAATACGAACAAACCGACCCTACCACAATTTTTGCCATCGGGTATTGTTTTGGAGGTTCGATGGTGCTGAATTCGGCAAAACTTGGAAGCGAACTCAAAGCTGTGGTTAGTTTTCACGGCGGACTGAAAGGGGTGCCTGCCAATAAAGATTTATTAAAAGCAAAAATACTGGTATGCCACGGAGGAAACGATAAATTTGTTTCCGAAGAAGAGGTAAACACCTTTAAACATCAACTGGATTCGATCGGAGCCGATTACAGATTTATCGTTTTTCCAAACGCTACGCACGCATATAGTAATCCGGCTTCGACAGCAACGGGAAAGAAGTTTAACATGCCAATTGAATACAATAAGCGGGCCGATCAAAATTCGTGGACCGATATGAAGTTATTCTTCGAATCGCTGTCTAACTAGCTTGCAACATGTTTAACCATATAATCCGATAAACTTAAACACAGAAAAAACGTCTATCGGACCCGAATATGACAAACTCAAAGTTTTGTCATTCAAAATTGTTTCCGTACTTTTGCATCGTAAAATGTGGAGAGATTTGGACTGCTTGCAACCACAGAAAAAAATGCTAAATTGCAACCTCTTTTCTGCTCATTTATAGTCCTCGCAAGCTTCCGATCCCCGTATTTTACGTTCAATCATGAATTGTAAACTATATATTAATACATTATGGGATATTTATTTTCTTCCGAATCGGTATCAGAGGGTCATCCCGACAAAGTAGCCGATCAAATTTCAGATGCCATTCTCGATAACTTTTTGGCACAGGACAAAAACTCTAAAGTAGCATGCGAAACACTGGTAACAACAGGTCAGGTGGTTTTGGCAGGCGAAGTAAAATCAAGCGCTTACGTAAACGTACAAGAAGTAGCCCGCAAGGTGATTAACCGCATTGGCTACACAAAAAGCGAATACAAATTCGATGGTGATTCGTGCGGCATTTTCTCTGCACTTCACGAACAGTCGAGCGATATCAACCAGGGTGTGGAACGCACCAACCCAATGGATCAGGGTGCCGGCGACCAGGGAATGATGTTTGGTTATGCCTGCAAGGAAACCAAAAACCTGATGCCTATAGCGCTCGATTTATCGCACGCATTGGTTGAAGAACTGGCAGCTATCCGCCGCGAAGGCAAGGTAATGACTTACCTCCGCCCCGACTCAAAATCGCAGGTAACGATTGAATACGACGACAATAATCATCCGGTGAAAGTACACACGATAGTAGTGTCTACTCAGCACGATGACTTTGTACAAGCTACCGCTACAAAAACACAGGAACAAGCCGACGAAGAAATGCTGGCAATCATCCGCGAGGACGTAAAAAACATTCTGATCCCACGTGTGAAAGCGCTGGACGTTCAGTTTGCTCAGCTTATCAAAGATGACTTTGTGCTGCACGTAAACCCAACCGGGAAATTTGTAATCGGTGGACCTCACGGTGACACCGGACTGACAGGACGTAAAATCATTGTGGATACTTACGGCGGTAAGGGTGCTCACGGTGGTGGTGCTTTTTCGGGAAAAGATCCTTCGAAGGTAGACCGCTCGGCAGCGTATGCAGCACGTCATATTGCTAAAAACATTGTGGCTGCCGGTTTGGCCGAAGAGGTATTGGTACAGGTGGCTTACGCTATCGGGGTAGCAAAACCAATGAACCTGTATGTAAACACTTACGGAACCGCTCAGGTAAAACAAAACGATGGCGAGATTGCGGCTAAAATTGAAAAGCTGTTCGACATGCGCCCGAAAGCAATTGAAGAACGACTGAAACTGCGTTTCCCTATTTACGAAGAAACCGCTTCTTACGGTCATGTGGGTCGTACACCGGTAACTGTTACCAAACATTTCAAAGACGGAAACGGACATGACTTGTCGCAAACCGTAGAATTGTTTACCTGGGAAAAAACAGACAAGGTGGACGAGATTAAAGCGGAATTTGGATTGTAGCCAGACAAAGAACAAAGATTAAAGATTAAAGACTTTGAGCAGATCTGAGTTCTGATAAAAAACAGGAACGAAAGGTTCGGTTTACTGATGTAGACCGAACCTTTTTTTTGATACCTGTCAACATTCCTATCGTTTGATTCGTTTAAATGAAACATCAATCTCACACAAAATGCATCAGCAGGCGGTTATTCTATTCGATGGAGTTTGCAATTTTTGTTGCGCATGGGTATTGTTCCTGATCAAACGGGACAAAAAAGAATCCTTTGTGTTTGCGTCCTTACAATCGGAGGTTGCAGAACGGCTGCTAAAACCGTTCGGAGTGAGCAACACGGAGCTCAGCACAGTTATTTATATAAAGAACAACACCTGCCTGCAACAATCAACAGCCGCATTGGAAATACTTACCGATCTGGGTGGAGTGTGGCGCTTGTGCGGCGTTTTCAAATTTATCCCGCTGACCATGCGAAACAGCTTTTACCAATATATTGCCGGCATACGTTATAAAGTATTTGGTAAAAAAGATCGTTGCCTGGTTCCCTCATCAAAAATTCGAAAAAGATTCTTATCCTGAGCCTTTGAAAAGGTACATAATTCCATCTTTTACCTTAACTTTGCACCCAAAATCTGAAAAACATTATGTGGAATACAATCAGGACACTACTCACCGCTCTTGTGGAGTTAATTAAAGTTTGGTGGGGAAAACTTTTAACTCAGCTTCCAATCTGGTGGAAACAATTTATGATCTGGCGTAAAGCGCGATACGAGCGTTACAAAGGATTGATCTGGTATCGTAAAATTGCAAATGTGGTGATCACAACCATTGTGTTATTTTTGCTATACCTGTTTATTGTTGATATCAACTTTTTGTGGTTGTTTGGTAAATCGCCCGGAATGCGCAGCATCAGCAATCCCGAACAGAGTGTGGCTTCGGTCATTTACACCTCCGACGGCGAAGTGCTGGGTAAATATTTTCGCGAAAACAGAACGCCGGTAACCTACGAAGAAATTTCGCCTAAGCTTATCAGAACCCTGATATCTACCGAAGACGAACGCTTTTATCAGCATTTTGGTATTGATTTCAAAGGTATTTTTGCCGCATTGAAAGATATGACCAGAGGCCGGAGCCGTGGTGCCAGCACCATTACCCAGCAGTTGGTAAAAAACATGTACAAAACCCGTAACCAGTATTCTACCGGATTGTTTGGTTACATTCCCGGAGTGAAACTGATTATCAGCAAAACCAAAGAATGGACCACTGCGGTAAAAATTGAAATGTTTTTCAGCAAAAAAGAAATTCTTACCAAATACCTCAACACGGTAGACTTTGGTAGTAATGCATACGGTATTCATACGGCGGCTAAAACCTTTTTCAACACTACGCCTGCCAAACTTAACTACGAGCAATCGGCTACGCTGGTGGGACTGCTGAAAGCAACCACTTCGTACAGCCCGATAGCACACCCGCAACGGTCGATGGCGCGCCGCAACGTGGTGCTTGACAATTTGGCGAAGCTGAAGATAATAACCCGTGCCGAATGCGATTCGTTGAAAGAAATTCCCATCCGGTTAAATTATAGTGTAGAGCAGTCGTACGATGGCGATGCACTTCACTTCCGCGCTTATCTGGAAAAATATTTACAGAAATGGGAAGAGGAAAACGGATATGATATCTATTCCGATGGATTGAAAATTTACGTAACCATCGACTCGCGCATGCAGAAATATGCCGAAGAAGCATTGCACAAACAAATGCACAGTCTGCAACGCAAGTTTGACGATCACTGGCGCGGACAAAACCCCTGGCAGGACGAAAACCACAAAGAAATACCAAACTTTGTGGAAGACATTGCACACCGGACCAAGGCTTATGCGTCGCTGGTAGCTAAATACAAAAAAGACTACCCCGACTCGATCACCTACTATCTGAACAAACCCCACAAAGTAAAAGTGTTTGACTACGACAGGGGCGAAAAAGAAATGACGATGAGCATTATGGACTCCATCCGCTACATGAACCGCTTTATGCACAGTAGTTTTGTGGCCATGGAACCCGAAACCGGAAACGTAAAAGCCTGGGTGGGCGACATTGACTTTAAATTCTGGCAATACGACAAGGTGGCACAGTCGAAACGTCAACCGGGATCTACCTTCAAACTGTTCGACTACACGGCGGCCTTCCTGCAAGGTATGTCGCCCTGCGATATGATGACCGACAAACCGGTGAGCTGGAACTACAAAGAAGGTAGCGGCGACAAAACCTGGACTCCCCGCAATGCCAACGGATACAGCATCGGTTATGCCGTGTCGCTGAAAAACGCCTTTGCGCAATCGATCAACACCATAGCCGTGCAGGTAGCGCAGCAGGTGGGTATACCCGAAATTATTAAATGTGCATATCTGCTGGGAATCAGAACACCGCTCGAAAACAAACCGTCGACCTGCCTCGGTTCGTCCGACGTTTCGCTGCTGGAACTGGTAAACTCCTACGCCACCGTAATAAACGAAGGGATGTATCACGACCCACTCTTCGTTACCCGCATCGAGGATAAAGATGGCAAGGTAGTGTACGAGAAAAAAACAGAACAAAAACGCGTGATACCTTACGAAGTATCGTGGTTGATGACCGAAATGCTTAAGGGCGGTATGACCGAACCCGGTGGTACTTCGCGTGCGCTGTGGAGCTGGGATTTGTTCCATTACAACACCGACTTTGGTGGAAAAACCGGAACATCGTCGAACCACTCCGATGCCTGGTTCGTAGGTGTTTCGCCTAAACTGGTGGGTGGCGCCTGGGTAGGTGGCGAACAACGCTGCGTACACTTCCGCACCGGCGAACTGGGACAAGGAAGCCGCACGGCATTGCCTATATTCGGTATGTTTATGGAAAAAGTTTTGAAAGATCCCAAACTGGCTCAATACCGCGGTAAGTTCCCTACTAAACCCAAAGAACCAATCTCGCGCAATTATACTTGTGTGACGCACTTGCGGGTTGACACCACTGCCACCGACTCATCGGGCATGGAAGATATAGACGCACCCGAAGGGATTCCGATGGGCGACGAAACGCCACAAGAATAAGACAATAAAGACATAAATAAAACCCTAAGAACGGGGACAGAACTGCACATAGTTTTGTCCCCGTTTTTTTATTCGTCATCCTGCCGCACTACATCTCACACCCTGCCCTTCGTAGCCCCTAGCAAACTCACAACTAATGCAAGCATAAAATATATTAAAGTAGAGTAAAATATTTCCATAAATTGGCTTAATATTTCAAACGAAGTTATTATATTTGTCGCGAAAAATGATCTTTAAACCATACCGCATTTTTGATGATTGTCAAAATAATTTTATGTTTATACAAAAAAATATGAGCGCTTCATTATTTTGACTAAAAATAAGAAATGACAATATCGCGGAGATAAATGCATTCGGAAAATGCAAAAGAAATTTTCTGTAGCATTTTCCGAGCAAGAAAAACGGTATAGAAATTTTCTGCAGCATTTTCCGAGCAAGAAAAATGGTACAGAAATTTTCCGCAGCATTTTTTGAGCAAGAAAAACGGTACAGAAATTTTCTGCAGCATTTTCCGAGCAAGAAAAATGGTACAGAAATTTTCTGCAGCATTTTCCGAGCAAGAAAAACGGTACAGAAATTTTCCGCACCATTTTCTGAGCATCAAAAGGGGGACAGAAAATTTCTCTGAAATAGAATAACCAGTTACAAAAACAATAAATCTTTTATATTACTAACTCAAAATGTCACTAAAATGGAAAATTATTCTTTTTCGCCACTTTACGTGTCGAAACTATCGGTAAAAGCACTTTACGCTCTCAACAAATCGACCATCGAACTTTCTAAACCGGTTATAAATCAAATCGGACCGATTGCCGGAGCAGGGCTAAATTATCTTGAAAACATCAACCTACAACTGGTTGTTTCGCTCAACATCTCTACCAAAAGCAGCTTTACTACACATATACAGGAGCTGGACGTAGATCGTGACAACGACTTAAATGAGATAAAACGGGTAACTTCATCGTTTCTCAAAAGCAGTAATCCTGAAAAGAAATCGGCAGCATCGGTACTTCAGCTTTTTCTGGCTCCATTCCGGAAAGCTGACAATCTTCCACAAGATATTGAGACCGGTATCGTGGAAGATATGGTGAATAAATACAATGCCCGCCCCGATCTGATAGCAGCGGCCAAAATAATTGAGGTGGATAGTTTATTTGTATCGGTAGCTCAAAAAAACAAAGCTTTTGATCTGAAATGGAAAAGTCGCAGTGCCGAATACTCCGAACGTCCCGAGTCGCCAACTGCCGTAAAACCAACCGCCGTAACAGCCTATATTCAGTATTGCACGGCTATAGAACAAATGATGAACTTTGCACCTAATGACACCATAATTGCCCTGTTCAACAAAATGGACGAACTTCGCAAAGTATATCATGGGCTCGAAGGCGGAAAGGATACTCCGGATACTCCTGAAAGCAAATAAAGACCTTCTGTTTTTTCCCCCGTGGCGATAAGTGGCGGGGGAAAATTTTATAAATAAGAAACTAATAATAAAACAATGGACTTCTTCGAGAACTTTAAGCCAATAAGAAATAAACTGAAATATTTCTCTCTTTGGGATATATTAGAGAACCTATATAGAATGCAAAAGTTAAGTAAGAAGCAGTTAACCCCAGAAGAAGTCGAATTTATTTATTTAAATAGTTTAGTTTATTCAAATGACTACGATAAACGTATTAATTGGGACAAAAGAGAATGGGTCAAATTATTGAACCAATGTAAAGCACTTAATAATAAAATTAGCGAACCGTTGTTAAGTCCGGATTCGGATCCTTTTGATTGGTTACGTACAATGGGGCTTAACCAAGCAAAGGCTCACTCAAATAGCTATTCAAATCAATTGTACAGGTACTATTATATTTTTTCAAGCAATGCTCAAATTAGGGAGTATATTGAAAATAAAATCAATATGTCTTACAATGATTTTTTTATTTATGCGACTTGTTTACATATGATTTATCAAAATGAAAATTATTTTTTTGACAGAAAATATCTTCTTAGCATTGATAAAGGAGCTCCTTTTTCGTCTGAAAACATAATGAAAACATTAGGGATACTATCTATAACTTTATCAGATTTGAAAGTCTCCTTAAAAAAAGAATTGAGATATGACGAAAATTCATTTAACACGAATGGCTTGGCTGGTTCTGAGATTCTAGCATTTACTCATTTAGTAAAGCCAATATTTGAGTTTAATAATAAGTTTTATTGTTTATTTCCAGAACTGTTATTACACCAATTCACATCAGGAATATACTATATAGCAGAATTATATGACCCAAAATGTAATCTGAGCAATCCTTTCGGCTCTGCATTTGAAGATTATGTTGGGCTAATTTTAGAAAAGAATAATGTATTAAAGAATCTGAGGATATTAAAGGAATTTCCATATCAAGATGGTAGAAATAAAAATAAGACTTCCGATTGGACAATTGAAACAGATGATGCAATTGTATTTATAGAATGTAAAACGAAACGTTTACGTAAAGAGTCCAAAATGTATGAAAACAATGAAATGGAGGATGAAAATACAATTAAAGAGTCTGATACGGCTAAAATAGCAGAAGCTGTTGAACAGGTATATAAAGTTTATACTCATTATTCAAATAACGAAATCCCTGGATTAATTTTTGATTCGTCAAAAGTATTTATTCCAATTGTTCTCACATTAGAAGAATGGTTTGCACAATTTCCTAATATCAATGACAAAGTTACTGAGATCGTAAAATCAAAGTTAAAAGGAGAAAACATTGCACTCGTTGATAGATATAAGTTCCATATTTTCTCCATCTCAAAATTTGAATCAGTTGTTCAAATAATGTTTAAACATGGATTTAAATATTACTTTAAAGAGTTAGATTCAAACAAAACAGTTAACGAAATCGAACATAGTTTTGATTATAAGAATTATTTTGAAAAGGAGATAAATTGTATTCTAACAGAATCAATAAAAGATATCTCGAAAACCTGAGGTATTGAATAAATATTCCGGTGCTCTGCACCTTTGATTTGTGGGTTGCTTACATGGCTACAAAGATTGTGGTGCTCTGCACCAAAACTAATATACAAAGTCTTTTTTATTCCGGCATATTATTCCTTAATAAATACTTAAGCAAAGCTGCAGAGCATGGGGATATTCAAACGATAAATAACCATAAAGGTGCGGAGCACCGCCAATATTTGTAGCTAAACAGAGTAAAAATGATCTAAAGGTGCAGAGCACCGAAATATATATTCGTCACTATAAAATAATTAATCATGGCAAATACTTATACCCAGTGTTATGTTCATCTGGTATTTTCGCCCAAAAATCGTGAAGCATTAATAGATAAAGCATGGAAAAATGATCTTGAGAAATATATAACAGGTATCGTTCAAAATCGAAAACATAAATTGCTAGCAATAGGGGCAATGCCCGACCATATTCACATTCTGATAGGTTACAACATAAATGAACTAATTCCGAATTTAGTTGAAGAAATAAAAACATCCACAAATATCTGGATTAAAGAAAATAGATTATCTAAATTTAAGTTTGAATGGCAACATGGTTATGGAGCATTTACACATTCGAGAATGCAAATAGATACTGTCGTGAACTATATTCTCACACAAGAACAGCATCATAAAAAGAAATCGTTTAAAGAAGAATATCTTGAGATATTGACGAAAAATGGGGTTGAATTTAAGGAGGAATACTTATTTGACTTTTTTCAAGATATATATTGACAATATTCTGGTGCTCTGCACCTTCGAATTGTGGATTGCTCGCATGGCTACAAAGATTATGGTGCACTGCACCAAAACTGATATTAGAAGGTTTTTATTAAGGTATATTATCCTTGAAAGTTTAAGCAATCAAACAGAGGACATAAGCAAAGGTGCAGCGCACCGTTAATATTTGTAGCTAAACGGAATAAAATGTTCCAAAAGTGCAGCGCACCGAAATATAATACGGATAGATTTGGATAAATGATATTTCGATGTTGTGATTTATTCATATAACAAACAACACCGGCTAAACCTCATCGTAGAAGTTTAGCCGGTGTTTTATTTATCCTGCTGCGCGGTTTACATATCCCACTGTTCGCAGGTAGCCATCAGGTCGTCGAAGGTTTTTACTTTCGATTTGGCCTGCACTTCAGCTATCTGGGCTTCTACAGCTGCATCGTAAGTTTCTTCCTCCACGGCGCGGATCACACCCATGGCAATCGGCATTTCGGGACCTTCCATCATGGCCAGTTTCAGATGCAGGGTGCTGTCAGTACAGCTTGCATCATGCACCAGCACATCACCTTCGGTCACGCCATCTTCGCCGATAGTCACCACCCGAAGATTGAAACCGTCGAGCACTAATCCTTTGTCGCCATTTTTTCCGAATATCATCGGTTTGCCATGTTCCAACACAATAGTGCGGTCGGCACGGTTTTCCTTTTGCGCCAACCAGCCGTGAGCTCCGTCGTTGAAGATAACACAGTTTACCAGACATTCTACCACCGCCGTTCCTTTATGTCTGGCAGCAGCCGTCATGCAAAGTTGAGCCGTTTTCAGATCCACATCCAGCAAGCGGGCAAAGAAGGTACCACGTGCACCCAGTGTCAGTTCGGCCGGATGAAAAGGACGCTCCACAGTTCCGAAAGGCGATGACTTAGTTACAAAACCTTTTTTGGTAGTGGGAGAATACTGTCCTTTGGTCAATCCGTAAATCTGATTGTTGAACAGCAGCACGTTTAAATCCACATTGCGGCGCACACTATGGATAAAATGATTTCCACCAATGGCCAGACAGTCGCCGTCGCCGGTTATTTGCCATACGGTAAGTTCCGGATTAGCCACTTTTACACCTGTTGCCACTGCCGCTCCACGCCCGTGAATGGTGTGAAAACCATAGCTGCTGGTATAATAAGGCAAACGCGACGAACAACCGATACCCGAAATAACAGCTGTATTGTGAGGGGCCACGCCCAGTTCGGCCATTACTTTTTGTAATGAATTCAGCACTGCGTGATCGCCACAGCCGGGGCACCAGCGCACGTACTGATCGCTTTTAAAATCTTTGGCTGTATATTGTAATGTTTTTGTTGTTTCCATATTGCAAACTTTTATAATTACCCCAACCCCTAAAGGGGCTAAGGGAAATGAAATTTGTGTAGTATTTTTAATTTGTAGACTAAGTTCCCCTTTAGGGGATTTAGGGGTGATTTTCGGGGTCTATATCAACTCGCTGAAATCTGCTTCCAACTCAGCCACCGTGAAAGGTTGCCCTTGTACCTTGTTGTACTGAAGGAATTCCACTCCCGGCACTTTCGAACGCAGGAAAGTAGCAAACTGTCCGCTGTTCAGTTCGCACACCACCACTTTTTTATATCGTTGAATGAGGTCTATCGTGTTTTTTGGTAACGGATTGATGTAGTTGAAATGAGCCAATGCTATTTTCTTTCCATCCTTATTCATATTAGTCACCGCACTCATCAGGTGTCCGCGTGTTCCACCCCAACCAATTACCAGAAGGTCGGCGGTCTCGTCACCCTCTACTTTTAGTTCGGGCAAGAAATTGCTCACATACTCCACCTTTGCCTGACGAGCATTCACCATCTTTTCGTGGTTCAACGGATCGGTAGCAATACATCCGGTTTCGTAATCTTTTTCCAGTCCACCGTTGCGGTGTCCGAATCCTTCCATGCCCGGCACACTCCAGTAACGTACTTTCGACACCTCGTCGCGTGCCGTTACTTTGCAACCTGCCATGTCCGGTTTCACGTAGTTTGGTGTTATCGTAGACAGCTCGGCCAACCGGGGTAGCTTCCACAGCGACGTTCCGTTGCCGATAAATGCATCGGTCAAAAGTATCACCGGAGTCATGTGTTCCAAGGCTATTTTGGAAGCCATAAATGCATAGTGAAAACAGTCGTCGGGACTTCCTGCGGCTATTACCACAGCAGGACTTTCGCCATTACGTCCGTAAAGAGCTTGCAAGAGGTCGGTTTGTTCGGTTTTGGTTGGCATTCCGGTTGACGGACCACCACGCATCACGTCGATAATCACCAAGGGCAATTCGGCCATTACGGCAAGCCCGATAGCTTCCGATTTCAGTGCCAGTCCGGGACCCGAAGTGTTGGTTACCGCCAGACTCCCGGCAAAGGCAGCACCAATAGAAGTGGTGATGCCGGCAATTTCATCTTCGGCCTGAACCACTTTTACGCCCATATCTTTGCGGGCCGCCAGCTCGTGCATAATGTCGGTGGCAGGCGTGATGGGGTAACTTCCAAGAAAAAGTTGCAGTCCCGCTTTTTGTGCAGCAGCAATCAGTCCCCAGGCAGTAGCTTTGTTACCGCTGATGCTGGTATATTTTCCTTTTGGAGTTTCGTGCGATTTTTCGATCACATAAGTAGAAACAGACAAATGCAGGTTATTGCCGTAATTGAAACCGTCGGTCAGCACTTTGACATTGGCCTGAAGCAAGCTAGGCTTTTTGCCGAATTTATTGGTAAGAAAATGTATAGCCTGATCGATGGGTCGGTTGAATAACCAGCAAATAACTCCCAATGCAAACATGTTTTTGCTTCGCAATACGGTTTTATTATCAAACCCAAAACCTTCCAGACTGCTTTGCGTAAGCGACGACAGCGGAGCAGGTATCAATTGAATGGTTTCCGAAATGCCCAGTTCTTCAAACGGATTTTCGGTGGTAAATGCCGCCTTTTCGAAGTCTGATTTTTCAAACGAATCGACATCGTAAATAATCACACCACCCTTTTTGATAGCTTTCGCATTTACTTTTAGTGCTGCAGGATTCATAACCACCAACACATCGGGTTCGTCGCCCGGTGTATACACTTTACCCGCTCCCAAATGTACCTGAAAACCGGATACACCGCCCAGCGTTCCCTGCGGCGCACGTATCTCGGAGGGAAAGTCGGGAAAGGTTGAAATTTCGTTTCCTAAAATGGCCGAAAGATTGGAAAAAAGTGTTCCTGTGAGCTGCATCCCATCACCTGAGTCGCCCGAAAAACGTACTACTACATTGTCCAATTCGGTTGTCTTCATTTTGTCCATGATTTTAATAAAATAATTTATATAGTTTTTTAATGCTCGTATAACATTAAGGCACGCAAAAGCTTTATAGCCTGAATTTATCAAGCTACAAAACTATCTTTGCGGTCTATAATTATGATTGATTTAATTTGGTTTTAGGCCCATTATAGTTGCCGTAGCCAAATTATTTACGTGAGATTCATTTTCGTACCGTTACGGTTGATTTATCTTTTCCTACACCGGTTATTACCAACGATTCCCAGTGTTTGGGCAGAATTGTTTTATGTTGAACAATGCCTTTGGGAGTAATATCCAACCCGCCAAAACCCATCAATACGGTTTGCAGCACACCACCTGCTCCGGTCAGGAAATAGGGATTATCGCCGCCTTTTGTCTCGGCAATTACCCGAAAAGGAGGAAGCAGGTTGGGACGATAGGCATCTTCGAAAAAATGATAAGCTTTATCAGCATTGCCAAGGCGAGCGTAAAGCAGTGAAAAAATAGCCTGTGTCATAGCAGGCGTTCCTTTTTCGGGAACACGCACTTCATAATAGTTCAGGTCTTTCCTGATTTGTGCCGTGTCTTTGATGACCAGAAGAGGGTAAGCCAGCAGATTGACATCCGCTTGCTTAATATTCTCGCCCTTGTAAGTAGCATGTTCGCGCGTTGCCCCGTTAGGTAGTTTATTGAAAACAAGCTTATCAGCCACCAACTTCCATTCGGGTTTCGCCACCTGCTTCAATACAGCTGCTGCCACAGCTGCATTACGCAGGTTTACCTGAGCCGATGCATTGGTAAAAGCATCATTATCTACATTCTCGGCCCATTCGTCGGAAGCCACTACATTTTTAATTTCGTATTCGCCTTTTTCATTTTGCTCGGCACGACTCACCCAGAAGTCGGCCGTTTCTGAAATAATCGGCCAGCCTTTCTGGCGCAACCACTCCTCATCCTGCGTTACGCAGTAATACTGCCAGGCAGCCAGAGCCACACAAGCCGAAATATGATGTTCGAACGGTCCGGCCAATGCCCAAACAGGCGTCTCCTCTACCCCACTGTCGGCACTTTCCCACGGAAACATAGTACCTTTGTAACCATGTGCATAGGCATTATTGCGCGCAGCCTGCAAGCGGTTAAACCGATATTCCACCATAGAACGGGCTAACTCAGGATGCAACACGGCCAACACCGGAAACATCCACGTATCGGCATCCCAAAACACATGTCCGTTGTATCCCAAACCCGACAAGCCCATAGGCGAAACCGACAAACCGGAACCGGAGCTTGTGAACGAATACAGGTGGTACAACATGCTGTGAACGTCTTGTTGTGCCTGTTTGTCACCATCAATCCGGATATCGCTGGCCCAAAGTTTATCCCAGGCAGACTGGTGCATCTTCATCAAACGATCTACGCCTTCCAGTCGCGCAAAAATAGTCAACCGCTCCGCTTCGTTATACGGATCGGCCGAATGTGCCGACGAAAGTGTAGTCCCAACCAACGAAAAGCGGTAAACTTCACCGGCATTCACCGATTTTGTAAACTTCATATGGTGCAGATTATTGTCGGGCATTTCGTGAATCACATTGGGTTCTTCACCCCGTTTTTCGGTAAAAGCAAAAGAGGTAGTAGCACAAATGGATAATTTACCGGTAGGGCTTTTAGCCTGCGAAGTCATAAGCTGAATGCCTATATGCTTCCGGTTTATTTCATTAAAAGTAAGTTTCGAATCGCGTAAAGCGTCCGGAGTTTCCATCACATTTACAGCAGTAAGGGTCAAGCCTTTCTTTGCAATTACTTCTACATTTTCCAGAACACAGTATGGCAAATGGCGTAATGCACTATAACTATACTTCACCCTTGCCTGGTCACCGAGATCAAAAGAGCATATAAACATTGCCCTTTGCATATCCAGCTCCTGATGAAAGTTAGAAACTGATTCCCCTGTAACTAACCGACCATTGATATACAGTTTCAGGTTCAACAGATTGAATCCTTGTATAAAATTACTCACCCGTCCCCGACCATATTGATCGTAAAGCCCGGATAGAACTACATTTTTCACCTTCAACGGTTCCGGCGACGAAACAACACCAATCATTCCATTGGCAACCGAAATACCGTAATAATTCTGAGAGTTAATATTATCTGCTGCAATCACCCAGGGGGCTTGCGCAAACAGGAGCTGGACATATAATAAACATCCAAGTGTAAATACAAATACAAACTTTTTCATGCTTACAAGACGGCAAATTAGTCTGCCGGAAAAATACCTTAGTTTTATTGTAGACAAACGAAAATTAAAATAACTCTATTGGAAAAAAGATAATTAAAACAAATTACTTAAGTCAATGGCTAAATCTATTAATCAATTTTGTAACTATTACCCATTCAGCCAATAGAGTTATTTTCTCAATAAAAAAACAAACGAACAACACAATCAAAAAAAACACCTTATTCTACAACTTGGAAAATTCCATACGAAACTCCATCTGCTTTTATTTGCAGTTTATCTTTCACTTTGAGGAGCGAAGACCTGTCGACTAAAACAGGTTTAAATTCTTTTACTGCTCCTGTAAAAGGACAGTCTGCATGTACACTTTTACCCGACGGATTGATTACGATTATAAATCGTTGTCCGTTGGCACTACGTTCGTATACAAGCGGATATTTATTTGCTTCAGCGTACAAAAAGCGAATTGCAGCACGCGTACCTAAAGCCGGATACTGCTTACGCAACTGCAATAAGTAGCGATTAAAGTGAAGCAGGGACGAAGGATTCGCCATCTCAGATTCTACATTGGGGCGATAAGCCGATGAATCAATCGGTAAATAAAATTGATCCGGACTTGCAGTAGAGAATCCGGCATTGGGTGAACTATCCCATTGCATCGGAGTACGAGAGCCTGCACGGTTACCTTTAGTCAACTGGCTCCCCTCTTTGCTGGGCAAACCGGGAATAAACTTCATCCCTATTTCGTCGCCATAGTAAAAAAGCGGAACGCCGGGGATAGTCATCAGGAATGCCGTCACAGTTCTTAACTGCTCATCGGTATTTCTTGTTCCACAATTTGGGCGCTGAAAATCGTGATTAGCCGTCGGAACACAGACATAACCGCTGTCACCAACACGCTTAAGTTGTTCCATATAATAATTCACAAACGTAGTCGGGGTTCCGTTTCCGTCAACATCAAAATAACAGGTATCATGCCGATAAGTACCTTCTTTGTTGAAAAACAAAGAGCTGTAACCATCATTACCCAAATGAATGATAAAGTCCATCATAAATCCGGCTTTGATAGCTCGCATCGGATTGCCCCACTCAGCAATCAGAATTCCTTCCGGAAACCGTTGTTGAAAGTGATTCCTTATTTCAGCCCAAAGCTTATTTGTTTCTACCCGATCGGGGTCATTTTTAATCAACGATGGTGCCATATCTACGCGGAAACCATCGCACCCCATCATCATCCAAAAATCCATGATTTTCATCAATTCTTTACGGGTCTTCTGAGGTCCTTCAGCCGTCACAGGTAACTGCCAGGGTTGATTGGGCTCCGGATTTGCGAAGCCATAATTCAATGCAGGCTGGCAATCGAAGAAATTCTTTCTGTAAGTACCATTCCGTTCAAATTTTCCGGAAATATGCTTCAATGGTTTCACAGTCGAATCATTTGTCCATATATAACGGTCCGAAAATTCATTACGCACAGCCGATTGCGAAGCTTTAAACCATGGATGATCAATAGAAGTATGCCCCGCAACCAAATCAAGACAAACTCTCATCTTGCGTTTATGAGCTTCTTTAAACAATCGTTCCAGATCGGCATTGGTACCATACCGCTTTGCCACGCGATAAAAATCTGTTACATCGTAACCGGCATCCTGAAACGAAGATTCAAAACAAGGATTCAGCCAGATAGCATCAATTCCTAACCATTTCAGATAATCAAGTTTGGAAATAATACCATTAATATCACCAATACCATCACCATCGGTATCTTTGAAACTTTGAGGATAAATCTGATAAAAGGCCGCTGTTTTGAGCCAGGCCGGTGCCGGTTGAAAACTATGTGCCGATTCAACTGTCAATAACAATAATCCGGCAAAGAGAAGAAACGTTTTTTTCATTGGATTTGAACAATAATACACACGAAAAACTGAATAAGACAAGAGAGATTTCACTCTCTTATCTTATTCTATTCTATAAAACTTACTATATTCAGACAGATGATATTAATTAATATCCGGGATTTTGAGTCAATTTGGTATTGGACTCTAATGCTGTCTGAGGAATTGGTAAAAGAATCCTATGATAATCCGTCTCAGGAGTTTTTTGGTAACGATCATCACAATACTTTCCAAAACGAACTAAGTCATTGCGACGGCAATTGTCCCAATAAAATTCATAACCACGTTCATTCAGAATTTTATCTAATGTTACAACAGCCAAAACAGGTACGTTTCTTTTTGCACGAAGCGTATTAATGTCCGTTAGTGCTCCTGCTGCATCTCCCTTACGGAATTTAGCTTCAGCTCTCATTAAATAAATATCCGCCAAACGATAGTATTGAAAATCATTTTCGCTAGCACCCGGATTAACTGTTGTTGGGTCTGGTGCATATTTAACCACGCGAACTCCTTGCTCTTCTAATGAATTTGCGATGCTGAAATCTGTTGTAAAGATCAACGGTCGTCCTCCATCTTTAGTCGTTAAAGCTACTCCCGTCGGACTGTATTGTTGTCCGGCCAAAAAACCGAGATTAAATCCGATCTGACTTTTCAAACGACTATCGCTAAAGCGCGGATCAGTCTGATCCCAGGTTGCATAAAATGTCGGCGTGGTGCAGCAACCATTCCATAAACTGGTATATTTACCAAAGGTTTGGTTATAATCTAAGGTCATGTTTACCCACGGAATTCCACCTATACCCGTAACCGTATTATAAATAATTGGTAAGATAGTTTCCGTTTGATCAGAATATGCAGCATTATCTGCTAAATAAAGCTTCCAAAAGTCATCAGCCAAAACGTATTTTCCAGAATTTATAATATTGTCACAGAGCGAAATCACCTCATCCCACTTACCTGTTCCATCGGTAAATTTAGGAGCTGTTCCGGTGTAAACCTGATAATTCAGATAAACTTTAGCTAAAAGCGTTTGAGCTGCAGCTTTGGTTATTCGCCCGTAAGGAACTTCACCTTTTGATTTGAGTACGGGAATAATGTCATTCAATTCGCTTATAATACGGGCAACAGCCTGCGGACGCGTAAGGATTGCAGGAGTTTGGAAATAATCTGTTTCCGATGACTCCCGAAAAGGCATCTGTCCAAAACAGTCATTAAGCAAATACATTGAAAGTGCACGAATAAATCTGATTTCTGCAACGTACTCCTTAATTTCATCTGTTTGCACCATTTTGTCCATATTCTGCAAAGCTATATTACACTTAGTAAAACCAATAAGGTAGCTATTCCATGTATTCTTTATATACACGTTTGTAGCTGTATAGTCATGAGTAAAAAGTGTACGATAGTCAGCACTGTTCCAGTTAGACCCACGTGTAGGAAAGGCAACCTCATCGGTCACACATTCCTGCACTAACCAACCAGCACCTCTACTTTGTAAATCGCGTAAAAATGCGTACGTTGGTGCAACTAACATGCCTACATTATCCGGGTTAGTTACAACGCTGTTTCCATCTTGTTCATCGAGAATTTCTTCTTTCAAACTGGTACACGAAATGGCACCAAAAAGGAGTAATATCAAAAAAATATGAAGTTGTTTCATGAGATTTGTAATTTATGTGATTAGAATTCTGCATTGACACCAAACGTAATAACTCTTGCCTTAGGATAAGACGTCCATCCCACACCAATTGAAGGCACTCCATTAGAATAACGTTCAGCACTTACCTCAGGATCGTAGCCGCTATATTTGGTAATCGTAAACAAATTATTACCCGACGCATATACACGTAGACGAGTTAACCAGTTATTCTGCGATAGTTTAAAATTATAACCAACAGTAGCGTTCGACAAACGTAAGTAAGAACCACTTTCGATAAAACGGCTTGAATAGTCAAGTACGTTAGTCAAAGATTCGGCCGATTTAATAGCCGTTGCCGTAGTATTCCAGCCACTAGAGAACAATGTGATTTGATTCATGATGTTAGCAAGATTATTGTAAACATCATTTCCATAAACACCATTAAAATTCAGACTTAAATCAAATCTTTTCCAGCTTAAGTTTGTGGTTAAGTTATAAGTAAACTTCGGTAAAGCATGTCCGATAACCTCTTTCACAGCCTTTCCACTAGCATCTGTTTTAAATATACTTTTGCCATTAGAATCAAAACCGAGAAATCTATAACCATAGAATGTTCCAATGGGTTGATTATTCATGATTACTTGTGAAGCCGTTCCGGTAATTCCGGGTCCACTAGGATAGTCAGTAGGAATTGATGAGATATTCATGTTTGTAACACGATTGCTGTATGTTGAAAAGTTGCCACCAACACTCCATGTCAAATCATTCTTTGAAATCAACACACCATTTAAAGCCAATTCGATACCTTTATTCTGAATCTTCATCCCTGGCACATTTTCCCACACCTGAGCTGCAGGAGATGGCATAGTAGAGGTAACTTGCAAAAGAACGTTTGATGTTGATTTAGAATAAACGTCAACCGATCCATTTAATCGACCATCGAAAAATCCAAAATCGAATCCACCATTATACTGAGAGGTTGTTTCCCATTTCAGATCTGGATTTGGTGTTCTGGTCACAGTTATACCCGGAGTAACAGTATTACCTCCATTCAATACAGCTCCGGAAGTGGTTCCTAAAGAGGCTTGAGAGATTTTTGAAGGAATTTCCTGATTCCCTGTAATACCCCAACCTAAGCGCATTTTCAAATTACTAAACACATTCAATTTCTTTATAAACTCTTCTTCATTCATTCGCCAAGCAAACGCTGTAGACGGAAAATAACCATATTTATTATTTGAACCAAACTTAGTAGAACCATCAGCGCGAAAATTAGCTGTTATTAAGTATTTATCCAATAAGTTATAGTTCGCACGGCCAAAAAAGGATTGAAGTTCATTAATAGTTACATCAGAAGTAACAGATGCCTGATCACTTTTTTCAGACAAGGCTAAACTATTAATATACTCAATATCATTCGTATTAAAACCAGTTTCAGATAAGCCATACGTGTAAATTTTAAACCGTTGATATGAATGCCCAGCCAAAAGATTTATTTTATGATTAGATGCTGGAGCGAAGTCGTATGTTAAATAATTTTCAATTAAACTACTTCCGGCCTCTACATTATTAATGTCAACAGTTCCACCATCCGAAAGATAAGACAACTGATAGTTCTGATCTACTTTTCTAACTGCTTTAGTCTGGTCAAATGCCACATTCATTTTATAGTTAAGTCCTTTGAATAGAAAAAAAGTTCCTGTTATATTGGCTAATATGTGATCTGTCTGTGTATTATCATTTGTCAGTGCAATCATTGACAAAGGATTTCGCACCTGGTTACTTACTTGATAAAATGTGCCATCACTATTATAAACAGGATACGTAGGATTTGATTTTAAAGCAGACAAAAGTAAATCACCTTCCACACCACCACTTTGGCCTAACGGGGCACGTTGATCATTAGTACGTGCAGCAGTTAATCCAAATTCTAACAATAGGTGATCCTTCAATCCTTTAAGTGAAGCATTGACTCTACCCGTAAATTTTTCCATTCCGGTCTTTTTGATAATGCCATCTTCTTTCATATAACTCAAAGAAGCACGGTAATTGGAGTTTTTATTTCCGGCTCCAAAAGAAAGAGCGTGGTTATGAGTGAAAGCTGTACGAAATATTTGATCCTGCCAATCTGTATTATATCCTTTATCATCTGCCGCAAGACCTTTTGCTAATCGTGCAGCATTATATTCCGATGCATTCAAAACTGAATATTTAGCTGGTAAAGTAGAATAACCGGCATAAGCCGAATAGTTGATTGTTGTTTTTCCTTCTTTTCCTTTCTTTGTCGTAACTAGTACAACCCCATTTGCTCCACGTGAACCATAAATTGCAGTAGCAGAAGCATCCTTCAAAATATCAATAGACTCAATATCATCTGGATTCAGAAAATTAAGTGGATTTTTATTCCCCGCATCGCCCACTCCGGTTATTGAGGCACCTGCAGGTTGAGTTGCTGTAATATCTAATGGAATTCCATCAACGACATACAATGGATCCTGACCAGAACGAATGGAATTTGCTCCACGAATACGAACAGAAACACCTGATCCTGGTTCTCCTCCATTATTAGTTACAGCTACACCCGCTACACGACCCTGAATCATATCTGTAGGTGAAGCTAAAATACCCTTATTGAAATCCTTTTCTTTTAATGAAGATATTGCTCCTGTTAAGTCATTTTTCTTTGCAATTCCATAACCAACCACAACAATTTCGTCCATCAATTTAGTATCCTCTGCCAATTCTATTTTCAGCACATCTTTGGTTACTCTCACGTTTTGTGACTTATAACCTATAAACGAAAATGCCAAAATAGCATTTTGTGGTATCTTCAACGAAAACTGTCCTTTAAAATCAGACACATAAACTTCGTTACTCCCCTTTAATGATATTGTTACACCGGCTAATGGTTCGTTATTCGGATCTACGACAACCCCGCTGACAGATATCGAAGCCGAATTATCGACACTGCCACTTTCTTTTTTTTGATCTTTGCCATTTAAAATTATGATCTGACGATCACTGATTTTATATGTCACATCTGTTCCTATCAATGCTTTTTGTAAAATCTGGTCAACAGTTTCATCTTTTGCTGTGACAGTCACTTTCTTTTTCGAATCAATAACTTTATCATTAAAAATAAAAATAAACTGGCTTTTACTTTCAATTTCATGAAACAACTCTTTAATTGTTTTATTTTTAAGCGTAAGTGATATACGGGTTTGTTGGTGGTATGGTATGGCCTTTTGAGCAGACACAGTTCCAACTAAAAGAAAAATAGAGATTAGAATACTAAAAATTCGTAACGAATGATAGATTCCTCCCTTAACAAGGTATAGAGAATCACTTTTTTTCATATTTTTACAACGATTTTGATAATAATATAAGATTACTTGTTTTAAACTTGTTTTCAAAGTCACCACCGGGGAATAGTCTCAATATTTCCCGGTTTTTTTGTTAGTTATTCATTGCTGCATATTTCTTCTGATTTTAAGGTTTTACATCTATTTTAATTGACTTCTTTGAGTGTTGATAACGTATCTGACTTATAGTGGCTACAACCTTCAAAGCCTTATCTACATCATTATTTAAATCAAGCTTTCCGGTCAGATGTATATCCGCCAATGCACTACGTTCATAATCAAACTTAACACCATAATAACTACTCAGTTTATCAAGAACTGAACAAAGATTCTCGCTATTAAATGAAAGAATTCCATCTTTCCAACTGATATATGGAAATACATCGACTTCTTCAACCGACTGAATTTGATTTTTTTTATCAAAAGAGTAACGCTGGTTTGGAACAATTTTCGTTTCATCGTTTTCACCTGATCTGACTTTAACCGAGCCTGTTACCAAAACTACCGATTGCAGCTTTTGATCAGGATAAGCACACACATCAAAAGAGGTTCCTAAAACCTGAACATTCATTAAGTCTGTTCTTACAATAAAAGGACGTTTCTTGTTTTTAGAAACTTCTAAAAAGGCTTCCCCCTGAACATATATTTCACGCTTACTCTTTGCAAACATAGCAGGAAAAACAACATGACTTCCCGGACGAACAGTAATGCGTGAACCATCAGCAAAAACCATAGAAGCTCTTTTCCCTTTTGGTACGATCAGCTGACCAAATTGTTTTTCTGAGAATTCAGTTCTATTAAATGTAATGCAGTCACCCTTTGAAGAGTGCAATGTCATCTCTCCATGACTTCCCCATACAACCTCAGCTCTGTTGGATAAAGTGATTTGGGATTTATCAGGTAATAACAATTTTATATCAGAGATAGAATCGACTGACACTTTTGCCAAAATATTCTCATAATCAACCGATCTACTCACATTCATAAGAAAATAAGAAGCCAATCCTACTATTAAGAGTATGCTGGCCGCAATAGACGCGCTTTTGATCCAAAAACTAAACCTTTTTTGCCGGTTAGGTACTGAAATTGTTTCTGATTTAATGTTGTCCCACATTTCATTCACTGAATCATTTGTTAATCCCCGCTCATGATTTACCAGGCCTTGCAAAATTTGTACTGCTACCGCCATTTTTTGAGCCATTTGTGCATCTTTTGCCATCAAATTAGAAAAAAAAGAACCAGATTCCTCTGTCGGTCTTTTTACCCACTCAACAAAGTCAGCATCTTCTAACCACTGCTCAATTTCGTACTCTTTATATAAACTAAAACTTTTCATACTGCTTACTTAAACAATCACAACTTACAACTTTTACTTAGGTAACGGTACTTATCCGATTTGTGTACTCAATTTTCAAAAGATAATGTAGAGAATAAAACTCAGATGTTAGCCACACTATCTAAAAACCAATAACATTAATACAATAAGTTCTAACAACAATTCTTTACGAAGCTTTTCAACTGAACGATGAATAAGATTTCTTGCTGACTGATAATTCATTTCCAATAATACGCTAATGTCTTCTAATGACATATCCAACGTATATCTAAGATAAATAGCCTCACGCTGCCTAGGTGTTAGAGCTTGAATACCTTTATTTACACGTGATTTCCGGACAATCATTTCCCAATCGTCTTCTAAATCCTCCTCCTCCTCCGGATTTGCTATTTCGAAAGGCAAAATTGTTGATGATAACGAGACCGTATCTTTACGAGAGTAAATTGCATCTATTAATTTATTCTTTAACGCACGAAAGAGATATAGACGTATATTGTCTGTAGAGCCCAAATTCTGTCTATTGTGATAAAGTTTAATAAATAATTCCTGAATTGAATCTTTCACCATCTCTTCATCTGAAATAAACTTCACCCCATACTTGAACAATTGCTGTACATGTTCATTAAAAACAATCGAAAAAGCTTTCTCGTTGCCACATCTGAAACTTTCCCACAGTTCGTAATCATTCATATTGCTATTTACTACTTTCGCCTCTGACATTTTACAACAATAACTTATTAATCAAGACATTTAAACATTTACATCAAATTAAAGTGTTTTACACTTAGATATTCAAAAAAGATCATTACGTAAGAAAAAAAATAATCAATATTCTGACATTTTCTTCTTTGATAACGCCTAAAAATATATTTATGTACTCAATATACCAAATAAAATAAACCTTTTGACATTTACAAGCTAAAGATTTAACTATCTATTCCTAAATCTAAATATTTTAAACAAAAAAAATGCAGACATTACCCAAATAGTAATGCCTGCATTCATAATAAGAAATTATTCGTAATACTTCTTAGATAATAAGCATAGCGTCTCCGTAAACCCCGAATTTATATTCCTTCTCAATAGCCAACTCATAGGCTTTCATGATTAAGTCATAATCACCAAAAGCTGCAGTAAGCATAATCAAAGTCGAATAAGGCAAATGAAAATTTGTTATCAACGAGTTTGCTACTGTAAAGTCGTAAGGAGGAAAAATAAACTTATTGGTCCAACCATCGTACGATTTAATTTTACCTTCGGTACCAACTACAGTTTCTAAAGCACGCATCACTGTAACACCTACAGCACAGATGTTCCGATTTTCATCGTGCGCCAGATTTACTTTGGCAGCAGTTTCAGCAGTAACGGCCATTTGTTCCGAATCCATTTTGTGTTTAGTAAGATCTTCCACATCTATTTCACGGAAATTCCCCAAACTCATATGCGATGTTACAAAAGCAGTGTCTATACCTTTAATTTCCATACGCTTCATCAACTCACGACTAAAGTGCATACCGGCAGCAGGAGCCGAAACCGCCCCCTCGCTCTTTGCAAAAATAGTCTGAAAACGATCGGCATCCTCGGGTTCTACTTCGCGGGTAATATTCCGGGGAAGCGGAGTTTCACCAAGGGAATAAAGTCCCTTTCTGAATTCTTCATGTGTACCGTCGAATAGAAAACGTAATGTACGTCCACGTGAAGTGGTATTATCAATTACTTCAGCAACGATTGAATCATCTTCTCCAAAATAAAGCTTATTACCAATACGAATTTTACGCGCAGGTTCCACAAGTACATCCCAAAGGCGCATTTCATGGTTTAATTCACGAAGTAGGAAAACTTCGATCTGTGCTCCTGTTTTTTCCTTGTTACCATACAAACGAGCCGGAAATACCTTGGTGTCATTAAAAATGAACAGGTCGTCCTCGTTAAAATATTCAAGTACATCTTTAAATGTTTTGTGTTCAATTTCTCCGGTTTTGCGATGCACAACCATTAAACGCGATTCATCACGATGTTTTGACGGATACTGAGCAATAAGCTCATCCGGTAACTTGAATTTAAACTTTGATAACTTCATATTTTATTGTTTAATTGTTTTATTATTTATCTTTGACCTGTGAATTAAGAATCCTTAGAAATAAACTTCAGACGGTTATATCCAATTCTTCAAGATGCTTTACCAGATCATCAATCTGCCAGCAGTCTTCAAGTTTAATATCACCAATACGGGTTCGTTCCAAACCGGTCAAATGGGCACCACTTCCTAATGCGAGCCCAATATCACGTGCTAAAGCACGTATATAAGTACCTTTACTACAAACTACACGAATTTTCAGTACAGGTAATGTAAAATCCAATACTTCAATCTCATCTATAACCAATAACTTAGGTTTTAGTTCAACTTCCTGACCTTCGCGGGCATAATCGTAAGCACGTTTGCCATCAACTTTCACAGCCGAATAAACAGGAGGGACCTGCCATATTTCGCCCAGAAAACGGGGAATTATCTCATCTACAAGCTCACGGGTTATATGCGTCATAGGATAAGTGCCATCCTCAGGCAGTTCCAAATCGAATGATGGAGTAGTTGCACCCAGTTTTAATGTTGCAATATACTCTTTTGTTTGATATTGGAAACTTTCAATCAATTTAGTCGATTTTCCGGTACAAATAATCATTACACCAGTTGCCAATGGATCTAATGTACCTGCATGACCTACCTTTAACTTTTTTACTTGCAGTGTTTTTTGTAACCTCCACCGCAACTTGCTTACAAGATTAAACGAAGTCCAGTTCATTGGCTTCGCTACATACAATACTTCTCCGTTAATAAAATCCATTTTTGCTGTTCTTTAGGTACACGCCATGCACCTTACTTCAATCGGTATTACAAAATATCTAAATCAACTCCCAGAAACAACAATATCAGAATAGCCACTCCTACAACGATTCTATAGTAACCAAATGCTTTAAAACCATATTTAGTCAGGAATCCGATGAAGAATTTTATTGCCACCATAGCCACAATAAAAGCTACCAAGTTACCAATTAATAAGGTAAGCAGATTTTCACTCAGTAAAGCTTTTCCGGCCGGATCCATAAACAGTTTCAACAATTTATAACCCGAAGCAGCTGCCATAGTAGGAACAGCAAGAAAAAAAGAAAATTCTGCAGCATTCTTTCTGGTAAGTTTCGTGCTCATTCCACCAACGATACTTGCCATCGAACGCGAAACGCCCGGAACCATGGCAATACACTGAAAAAAACCAATTTTTAATGCACGCTTCCAATCCATGGCTTGGTCTTCGTTAGGTTTGTCAAACCACTTATCCACAAATAACATTAAGACACCTCCTAGAACTAACATAACAGCTACTACAGCCACATTTTCTAAAAGAGCATCAATCTTTTCGCTAAACAAAAATCCGAGTACCAGAGCCGGAATAACGGCAATAATTAGTTTCCAATAAAAATCCAGAGTTTGAAAGAAGCGTTTCCAATATAAAACTACAACAGACAGTATAGCTCCAAATTGAATATTGACTGTAAAGGCTTTTACAAATTCGGTGCTTTCAATAGCCAACAGCTTTTGCGCAATAATCATGTGACCGGTAGAAGATACCGGTAAAAATTCTGTTATTCCCTCTACAATACCAAGAATAATCGTTTGAATAATATTCATCCTTACTTTTCCTTGGGTTTATATAGTATTGCAAAAATAATAGACACAAAACCGAACAACGAAATCATTGGACCAACCGTGATACGACGGAAACTGAAAATATCCGGATTAAATTCTTTCACAGTTGAAGGACCAGTCATTAAGATAAAACCTAAAACGATAATTGCAAAACCAATTGCGATAAATAAAAGATTGATTTTACCCAGAGTGAAACGTTTGTCGTTTTCCATATTGTTATTTTATAATGGTGATTTGATAATTGTATACTAAAAACAGAACAACAGCAAAAAGCGCTGCAGACATTACATAAAAAACATATCGTTAGAGCGCATGCGCAAATATTTTCCAACAGCAAAATAAGAAGATGATGCAGCTATGAAAACTCCGGAAAAGATGACCAGGCAAGCTACAATAATAAAATTAAGCGAATCAAATAAAAGATTGGTAACGCCAAACTGATATTGCACAAAATAAACCACACCAACCAGCATGCATATAGAGATCAAAGCTGCTATTAAGCCATTCAACATGCTACGAATAAGATAAGGTTTACGAATAAACCATGCTGTTGCTCCGACCAGTTTCATCGTATTAATCAAGAATCGATTGGAATACAAAGACAAGCGAATAGTATTATTAATAAGCGCAATTGAAACCAAAAGCAAAACAATGGCTAATCCAACAAGAATCAAACTTATTTTCTTTACATTATCATTTACCAAACTAACCATATCTTTTTGATATACGACCCTATTGATATGATCAAATGCTTTTAATTTTGACTCTACAATCAGAACACTGTCATTATTCGCATATTTTTCGTGCAGTTTTACCTCTATAGAAGCTTTTAAAGGGTTATATCCTAAAAAATCCTGCGGATTTTCACCCAAACTACTAATATGATCCTTCAAAGCAGCTGATTTGGATATGTATTCAACCGACTTGGCATAAGGCGAAGCAAGTAAATAATTTTCAATCCGCTTCTCATCCTGTTGGGTAATCTCATCATTCAAAATGACTGATAAATTGATATTCTCTTTAACATAGGTACTCATATCGCGAGCAACAAATATTAGTAAGAAAACCAATCCTATTAAAAACAAGACCAACGACATACTGACTGTTGAAGTTATATGAACCTGCAAAAATCTTCTTCTCTTAACTTTAGTTCTTTGTTTAGTCATTTTATTCAGATATTACCTATATTAATATTCTAAGCCTTGACAACTGTTTTCTTCGACTTTTTCCATTGCATATAAACGAAACCAATAATGCTCAATAGTAGCAACATGGAAGAAATAAATGCAATTGTATTACCTACGCTGTATGCTTTTGGTTCAAATTTAAACTCAACCTCATAATTACCGGCTTTAAGCGGCATTGCACGTAACAAATAATTAGCACGAACATAAGGTACCAATTTACCATTAATGTAGGCATTCCAACCTTTATCATAATAAATTTCGGAGAATACAGCTACCTGATCAGTTTTCGAACTAAAATTGTATTTCAAATCGTTAGGTTCATATTTTACCAAAGCTATGTGAGCCGAAGAGTCAGCAACCAATTTGGATGGTAATTGAGTTGCAAAAGACTTATCAACAACCATTTCCTTCTTTGTATTTATCTCACCTAGTAATTTCATTTCATCATTTGCACCATCAGCAACGCGAATATTGCTCACAAACCAGGCATTTCCGTTAGCGTGAGGATTCACTATAGGAGCAGCTTCTTTATTATAAATCAGGTATTTCATATTCATCATATTGAGAACACCTAATGAATCCATCGTATTCAATACCTGATCAGCTGATTTCGCACGGCCAAACGAAGCAAACAATTGCCCCATCTCTTTGGTAAGGTGCAAATTGATCAATTCCTGATAACGGCGCAATTTAGCTGCATGATACCCTCCAATATTTTTGTGGAAATACGACGGCGTAGCATTCTGAAATACGTCAACAGTAGCATCCAAAACCCTGTATTGCGATTTATCTTGTAAAATCAATTTATCGGCAGCCGAAGGTTCAATAAGATTTTCTACTCGCCGTTTGTTTTGGAAATTATCATCATTCAGGTAGCGTTTTGCCACAGGAACTAAGTCGCCCAAAATCAAGATCCCGAAAAGAACATAAGCCACTTTTTGCTTCAGATAATTTTTGGCGTATAACCATATAAGACCTGCCGAAGCAAGAACAAAGCCTAACGAACGAAGCGCATCTGAACGCAGCAACGCAGCTCGATCGAGCGGTAAAGTCTCTCTTAGAAATGCATTGTTCCCTTGGTATTGAGCATCAGCTTGTGCAGTAAAATTACCAGCTAATGAGGGAATCAAAGCAAATATCAATGCAATACCACCCACTATACCAGCACTGATAAGCACCGGTTTAATCAGTGCTTTCTTATCAGTTTTATCTGCAAAAACTTCTTTCAAAGCCGAAATAGCCATGAGAGTTATTCCAAAACCTGTTGCCACAAGGGTCATTGATACCGTTCTGAATTTATTATAAAGCGGAACATAATTAATGAATATATCCGTAAGCCACATGAAATTTTTACCCCACGACAGCATCAGCGTCAATATAATCATCGGTACCAACCACCATTTAATCCTCTTATCAACCAAAAAGAATCCTAACACAAATAAGAAACAAATTATAGCTCCGATGTAAACCGGCCCCGATGTAAATGGCTGATCACCCCAATAAAGCGGGAATTGATTTTCTTTTAAAATGCGATCAACATCGGTAGCACCCATACTTGTAAGCTTTTTCCCTGTTTCGCTGTCAGCTGCAAGGGATCCACCACTAGCACCACCTTTAAAATTAGGAATCAACAAAGTCATCGTTTCATCGATGCCATAGCTCCATTGTGTTATATAATCTTTATTCAGACCATGCTGCGAGCTTTGAGTATCGGTAGTTAAACCATTTGACTCACCACGCATAGTCGCTTTACTATAGTCATACGTAGTAAGTAGAACTGTTGCGTTCATACCAACAGCAATGGCAGCAGCAGCCAGCAATACTCCTGTGGATTTCAAAAAATTTGAGAAGTCTTTATCTTTAATGCTAAAGATAAATTCTACAACAGCTAAAAAGAATAGAACTATAAGCGTATAATAGAGTATTTGAACATGGTTGGCTCTGATAGCAAGCCCAAGAAAAAGCATAGTCAGCAGACCACCTAACAATAGCTTTCGCCTGAATGTCATAAAAACACTACCTATCAAAGGAGCCATATAAGCTATTGTAATGGCTTTAGAATTATGTCCCGCCATTATTATAATGAAGTTATACGATGCAAAAGCAAAAGCAATTGCTCCCACGATGGACAACCAAGGATTTACCCGAAAAGCTAATAACAAGATATAGAATCCTATTAAATACATCATCAAATAATAAACAGAACCTGGAAAAACCCGGACTACATCATCGACGAATTTCAAGATGTTAGCCGGTTGTGACGTAGCAATCTGATATGTTGGCATACCCCCAAACATAGAATTTGTCCATAAAGTTGGAGCATCATGTGTAGAGTTGTAGTCTACGGTTTCTTTTGCCATGCACATCCAACTTTGAGTATCGTGTCCGATCAATCGTTTTCCTTCAATAACCGGAGAAAAATACATAAAAGAAATACAGACAAATAACAGGAAGGCAGCGATGTGCGGAGCAAATTTGAGAAGAACTGTTTTATTCATGATAATACGCTTGGTTTGCGGTAAGCAGTTTTTGGGAAAAATCACACAAAAGTACATCCTTTTTTCACAATTGCGTTCTTCTTTGCGGTTAAAAATTGTTGAAATGCACAAATGAATTATCACAAACTACTTTTAAAGTAAAATTCGGAACAAAAAACGAATAAAAAACAGCCCGAAACAAACTATTACAGCAAAATACGTCATGGGATTAAGACGAGCTGGGTTGGCAAGTTAGTAAAAAAACTGTACTTTTGCCGAACAAAACAAGAGTAAAAGAGTTTCATTCACATGAACAAATCAGAAATACAAGATATACGGGCTGACTTTCCAATTTTAAAAGAAAAAGTTTATAACAAGGACCTGATTTATTTCGACAACGGAGCTACTACTCAAAAACCCCGTTGCGTTGTTGAAAAAATAGAGGAAGGCTACTACCACCTGAATGCTAACATTCATCGTGGAGTGCATTATCTGAGCCAAAAAGCAACGGAAGCGCACGAAGCAGCACGAACCACCGTTGCAGATTTTCTTCACGCCGGGAAACGCGAAGAAATCATTTTTACGCGCGGAACAACCGAAGCAATTAATCTGGTGGCAACATCATTCGGCGAGGCTTTCTGCCACGAAGGTGACGAAGTCATCGTATCCGTAATGGAACACCATTCTAATATTGTACCCTGGCAAATGCTTTGTGAGCGAAAAGGGATGAAACTTCGGGTCATTCCGATGAACGAACATGGCGAGCTCAATTTAGATGCTTTTGAGTTACTGTTGAACGGACGAACAAAAATCGTTTCGGTGGCACACGTATCTAATGTTTTAGGAACAATCAACCCTGTAGCAGAAATAATTCGCATTGCTCACGCTAAGAATGTGCCGGTACTCGTTGACGGTGCACAAGCCGTTCCGCACATTCCCGTTAACGTAGTAGAACTCGATGCAGACTTTTATGTTTTCTCGGGACACAAAATTTACGGACCAACCGGCATCGGAGCACTTTATGGAAAATCCGAATGGCTAAATGCAATTCCGCCTTATCAGGGCGGCGGCGAAATGATTGCCACTGTCACCTTTGAAAAAACAACTTACAACGAGTTACCATTTAAATTTGAAGCAGGAACACCGGATTATATAGGATCGACAGCGCTTGCAGAAGCGTTACGCTATGTTCAGAACACTGGATTAGATAAAATAGCAGCGTACGAACACGAACTATTGATTTATTGTACAGAAAAACTACTTGAAATCGATGGCATGCGCATCATTGGAACTGCCAAAGAAAAAAGTTCTGTCATTTCGTTTTTGGTTGGAAATATTCATCCTTACGATTTGGGGATGCTACTCGACAAACTAGGAATAGCTGTCAGAACGGGACATCATTGTGCGCAACCTCTGATTGATTCGCTCGGAATTCCGGGTACTGTTCGTGCTTCCTTTGCATTTTACAACAGCAAAGAAGAAATTGATACATTCATTGACGGGTTGAAACGAGTGGTGACCATGCTTAGTTGAAACGCCGATCTTTTTAAAGGAGATCTGAATATATCTTACACAGCAGTCCAATACAATTAAAACTAACGTCTCTCATTCCCTTTTGTGGAGTTAGGGTAATATCTATATTTTATGACAATTAACGAGTTACAAGACGAAATTATTGAGGAATTCAGCCAGTTCGATGACTGGATGGACAAATATGCATTACTTATTGATTTAGGAAATTCGCTTGAGCCACTTGATGGCAAATATAAAAATCCGCAGAATATCATCGAAGGCTGTCAGAGCCGGGTATGGCTTAATGCTGAACTAAACAACGGTATAATCATTTATCAGGGCGAGAGTGATGCGGTGCTGGTTAAAGGTATTGTTTCGTTGCTTATCCATGTGCTTTCGAATCATACACCCGACGAAATCATCAACACCGAACTTTATTTCATTGATGCCATCGGACTCAAAGAACACCTCTCTGCTACCCGTTCTAACGGATTGGTGGCAATGGTAAAACAAATGAAATTATTTGCATTGGCATATAAATCAGTGAACGGTCAACAGTGAGCAGTGAACAATGATTAGCGATTAGTGTTTAGTGATACATCTCTGTACTTTCAAAACAAATAAAGGGTTGAATCTCCGGATAGGAAATTCAGCCCTTCATTTTTATTCTAACTCAAACAAAAAGATGAGTTCTTAATTTAATTTATTGACCATCGGATTCAAAATACTCCAGTCGGAAGTTTTCGCCATCAAAAACGCCATAGGAAAAAATTCCAACAAAGTCGCCTAAGATCACTACCCGTTTTTTATCTTTCAATTGTAGATCCAGTGCAATGTGCCTGTGCCCGAAAATCAGGAAGTCAACGTCGTGTGTCTCGACATATTTTTTTGCAAAAACAACCAGAAATTCATTTTCTTCTCCCTGAAATTTATTTTCAATGTGTTTGATTTTCTCTCTGTTGTGTTTCGACCAATTATAACCAAACTCTTGTCCTAACTGAGCCGGAACCAAACGAAACAATTTCTGAGCTGTACGACTGTGAAATATTTTGCGAATGATCTTGAAACCTTTTTCTTCCACATACAGTCCATCGCCGTGTGCCAGAAAGAACTTTTTGGTGCCCAGTTGAATCGTAGCGGGTTCTTTATGTACAATAAGCCCTATTTCATTCTCCAGATAACCAAACGTCCAGATGTCGTGATTTCCAATAAAAAAATGGATTTCAATACCTGAATCGGTTAGCTCGGCCAGCTTTCCCAAAACGCGAACAAACCCTTTAGGTACAACAGTTTTATATTCGAACCAGAAGTCGAATATATCACCCAGCAGGTAAATAGCTGTAGCATCAGTTTTGACCCGGTCCAACCAGTCGACCAGTTTTTTTTCGTGAGCACGTTTATCATTTACGAGTAAAGAACCCAAGTGTGCGTCAGAGAGAAAATAAATCATATCAGATAAGTTGACTGTTGACTGTTGACTGTTGACAAGATTATATTCGCTATCACCTGTCCACTATCAACTATCAACTTTATTTATAAGAATCCTAGTTCCAATTGAGCTTCTTCACTCATCATGCTTTTGTCCCAGGCCGGTTCAAAAACAATGTTGACATCCACTTCTTTCACACCTTCCACACTTTCTACTTTCATCCGGACATCCTCCACGATAAAATCAACAGCCGGGCAGTTAGGAGCAGTCAGCGTCATATCAATAGCCAAATGTCCTTCTGCATCGAGATCAATTTTGTAAATTAATCCCAAGTCATATATATTTACCGGAATTTCCGGGTCGAACACTGTTTTAAGCATCCGAACAATTTCTTCTTCTGTTTCTAAAAATTCGTTCATTTCAATTATGGGATATTCATTTTTAATTATTAATTGCATAAACACGTCAGGGGCTCAAATAGTTTATTCCCCTTTGGCCTGACTGCGAATTACCAGCTCATCGAATTCAGGAAGCGAAGCGGTAAGCTTGCCATTAATCACGACCACAGTATTCACTTTTGCTTTAATTGCCAATTTGTTATCCGACTTGCGATAGAGAGCTTGCTGAAAGACATAGCGCACGCCTTCTTTAGTAACATAAAGCTTGGAAATAAAACTATCGCCCGGACGTAATGGCGTTTTATAAGCTATTTCGATACTGGAAACCATAGCATCGATACCCTGATTGTGCAGTTCGACAAAGCTTATATGATTCTCTTCAAGAAATTCATGCCGGGTAAACTCCAGATAATTTTGATACACAGAGTTATTAACCACCCCTTGTATGTCACACTCGTAATCCCGTACTTTTATTTCTAATTCGTAAATGTACATTTTATTCTATTGACAGTTGGAAATTGATAATGAATGGCCGACAGATTCGGCTATCAGCTAATTTATTTTTTTCTAATTACAGTCAAGCCGTCCCGTAAAGGCAGCATAACCTTTTCGACCCTTTGGTCGGCAGCCACAAAGTCGTTAAACCGCATAATTTGGATGGTTTGTTTATCGTTTGACTCTACCGGTTTAATCACTTTTCCATCCCACAGCGTATTATCGGCCAGAATATATCCGCCAACTCTTAGCTTTGGCAACACAGCTTCGTAATAAGCCAGATACTCACGCTTATCGGCATCAATAAAAACCAAATCGAAGGTATCGTTCAGTTTTTCAATCTCAGCCAATGCATCGCCGATATGCAATTTAATCTTATCGCCATGCACGGACCCGGCAAAATTCTGAAGAATAAAGTCTTCCAGTTCGTCGTCACATTCAACTGTATGCAATATTCCCCCTTCGGGCAAAGCTTCGGCCATACAAAGAGCTGAATAACCGGTAAAAGTACCTAGCTCCAAAATACATTTGGGCTGAATCATGTGGCAAAACATGCTCAATACCCGTCCCTGCAAATGGCCCGAACACATACGCGGGTTAATCAGTTTGACATGGGTAGCACGGTTCACTTTTGCCAGATACTCCGGTTCAGCATCAGAATGCAATAAAATATAATCGTCTAAATTCATTTCTATTTAGTTACAAGCAAATAGTTACTAGTTACAAGCTTATTTTTCTGAGCTTACCGACTGCAAAAAAAATGTTGATCCTTTTTTATACTTAGCATTATACATATTTCAACACAGACAATTGCTCCGGATTAAAAATTTCGTTTGCAATGGCCTGCAATTGTTCGGCTGTGACAGCTTCAATAAGTTGCTTGATCGTTTCCAGGTCATCAATTTTTCCGTAACGAAGAAAACTTTTCCCAAGGCTCAGAGCCATATTTTCTTTATTTTCGGACGAAATGGCCATTTGACCGACCAACTGCAGCTTATATTTTTTCAACGCATTATCCGACAGAGGCTGTTCGCGAAGCTTTTGCAATTCGTTATGAACAAGCTGCTCGCAACGGATAGCATTTTCAGGATCGCATCCAAAATAAACACTCCACATGCCGGTATCGGTAAAAGGCTGGTAACTTGACTCAACATTGTAAACCAATCCATGTTTTTCGCGCAATGACAAATTGAGCAAGCTATTCATCCCCGGTCCACCCAGAATATTATTCAACAAATATAAACCCATCCGGTTAGGGTGATACAAGTTATAGGCACGGTTGCCCAATATAAAATGAGTTTGATGGGTATTTTTAATTATTTCTTTGTTCGTTGGAATGTAAGAGGTCGGAGAAAAACGTTCGGATTCGCGGACATTCTGTTTGTCTACTTGCAGATACTTTTCGGCCCAGCGAACAAGCTGTTTGAAATCCACATTACCCAACACAAAGAAGATCATTTCTTCGGGACGATAATGTTTTCTGACAAAACGAAAAGCATCATCGGTGCTGTATTGCTCCAGCAATTCCGATTTGCCCAAAATATTGTGACCAATGGCATGATGTTGAAAGAGCAATTCTTCGAAATCATCATAAATCAACTCTGAAGGACTATCGTTATAAGACTGAATTTCGTCCAAAATAATAACTACCTCCTTGTCAATCTCTTTTTGAGGAAAATTGGAGTGCAAAACGATATCCGCTATCAGCTCTATGGCACGCTCGGAATACTCTTTGAGAACACCTGCATACACAACCGTTTCTTCTTTGGATGTATAAGCGTTCAGCTCACCCCCAACAGTTTCCAGTCGATTAATAATATGCCCCGATCTACGTTTCTCGGTTCCTTTAAACAGCATGTGCTCGATAAAATGCGCCATGCCCTGTTCATCTTCTTTTTCATCGCGCGAACCGGTGTTAATCACCATTCCGCAATAAGTAACCGCCGAAACGTCAGACTTGTGTATCAACCGAATCCCGTTTGGCAGTGTATATGTTTGATATGTCATTAAACTTTTTTGTAAAAAACGAAGTGCAAAGGTACAAAATTCAGTTGATAACTGACAAATGGAATTAAACAACAGTTTATTGAATAAACTCGCACGCAGGTTTAGCCAAAACATAAACCAATTCACCTGAAACATAAACCAGTCTACCTAAAACATAAATCAGTTTACCTTAGAACTAAACTAGTTCACCTAAAACATAAACCAGTTTACCTCGGAACTAAACTAGTTTACCTTAGAACTAAACCAGTTCACCTCAGACCTAAACCAGTTCACCTCAGACCTAAACCAGTTTACCTAAAACATAAACCAGTTCAGCTCGGAACTAAACTAGTTTACCTAAAACCTAAACTAGTTTAGTTTTGAAGTGGGGAGGGGTACTTCGGAAGTACCCCCTCCACTTTAGGTGTAACAATTTAAACTTAGTCCTATTCAAAAGGCCTGTCGGTAGGTACATCCGGATTTCCATTCGCTACACCCGTAGGCGGATTTTCCTTTAAGCAGAGTCCCTTTTCCGCAAAGTGGGCAAGGAGTGCCTTCGAGCGATGGTTTGGCAGGGTACAAGGCTGCTTCGCCCGGACGACGGTTATCACTCTTAACATTAAATACAATTTCGGTAACCATGGCTTTGAGTTCTGCCAAAAAATCCTTTGCTAGGTATTCTCCTTTTTCTACCTGTCGGAGTTTTTTCTCCCACAGTCCGGTTAGCTCTGCCGATTTGAGCAAATCTTCCTGAATTATAAGAATCAGCTCCACACCGGTTGTGGTGGCAATAAGGTTTTTACGTTCTTTGCGGATATAATCGCGTTTAAAAAGTGTTTCGATAATAGCAGCGCGGGTAGATGGACGGCCGATGCCGTTTTCCTTCAAAGCGTCACGCAGCTCGTCATTATCAACCAGCTTCCCGGCCGTTTCCATGGCACGAAGCAAAGTTGCTTCGGTATAAGGTTTGGGCGGCGAAGTCCACTTTTCGGCCAAGGTAGGTTCGTGCGGACCACTTTCGCCTTTTTCGAACAGAGGCAAGGTTTTTTCATCCTCTTCCTCTTGCTCGTCGCCTTCATTTTTTACTTTGGCAAATACCACACGCCAACCCGGATCAAGAATTTGTTTCCCATTGACCTTAAACTCGACCTTTTCCACTTCGCCCAACACGGTAGTAGTTGCTATTTTACAGTCGGGATAAAAGTTAGCAATAAACCTACGAGCCACCAGGTCGAAAACCCGCTTTTCAGTATCAGTCAATGCTGTAGGGTGCACACCGGTGGGAATAATGGCGTGGTGATCCGTTACTTTAGCATTATCAAATACCTTTTTGGTTTTAGGAAGTTTACCGGCCAACAAAGGTGTTGTCAGCAATTCGTAATCTTTTATTCCTTTGAGAATAGCCGGAATTTTAGGATAAATATCATCACTCAAATAAGTAGTATCCACACGCGGATAGGTGGTTACCTTCTTTTCGTACAGACTTTGTATTATTTTCAGCGTTTCGTCGGCCGAATAAGCAAATTTCTTATTACACTCCACCTGAAGCGAAGTCAAATCGAACAGACGTGGTGCCGATTCATTTCCTTTTTTAGTTGTAATATCGGTAACAAAAAAGTCGGCAGTACGAACCGTATCCAGAAAATTGGTACCTTCTTCTACAGTGGAAAACCGTCCTTTAGCTGCCGAAAAAATCGTATCGCGATATACAGTTTTTAATTCCCAATAAGCTTCGGGTTTAAAGTTCTCTATTTCCAGTTGTCGGTTTACAATCAGAGCCAGCGTTGGTGTTTGTACCCGTCCGATGGAAAGAACCTGCCGGTTTTTACCATATTTCAACGTATAAAGTCGTGTGGCATTCATGCCCAACAACCAGTCGCCAATGGCCCGCGACAGTCCGGCTTCGTAAAGCGACTGAAACTGACTCTGGTCTTTTAGTTTTGAAAAACCTTCGCGTATAGCCTCTTCGGTCAACGACGAAATCCACAAGCGTTTCACAGGACATTTGCACAAAGCTTTTTGCATCACCCAGCGCTGAATGAGCTCCCCCTCCTGCCCCGCATCACCGCAGTTCACCACCTCATCGGCATTGGCCATCAGGGTTTCAATTACATGAAACTGTTTTTGAATGCCGCTATCGTTCATCACCTTGATGCCAAAGCGTTGGGGTATCATAGGTAAATGACTCAACGCCCAGGCTTTCCATTCTGGCGCATACTCGTGAGGCTCCAGCAACCCACAAAGATGCCCAAAAGTCCAGGTTACCTGATAACCGTTTCCTTCTATATATCCATCTTTTCGGGTTTTGGCTCCGAGCACTTCGGCAATATCGCGCGCCACACTGGGCTTTTCGGCAATGCAAACAATCATCTTTTCTGTTTAGGAGGACAGGTTACGACCCATCCGTAGATATAAATTAGTTAATCAATCTTTATGCAAAAGTACTCAAAAACTTTCAAAGGCAATTACTGTTATACTGTCGGTGAATAGTGACAGAAGTAACTCAAAGCCCCGTTTAATGGCTAATAAGTTCTGTTTTATCCCCATTATGAATTGTAAAATATGCATCATGAATTGACAGAAATGCTTATCTTTGTGCCCGAAACTAACGCTTAGGTATGGGTGTTTTAGGGTAATATTTAATCAAAGAAAAATTAGTTACATGTTTAAAAATCAAAAAATTGCAAAAGATATTTATTATGTTGGCGTTAACGACCGTCAGAAGCATAAATTTGAAAATATGATTTCGCTCCCCAACGGAGTTTCATACAATGCTTATCTGATTATTGATGAAAAAATAGCTTTGGTAGATACCGTCGACATCTCGTTTGGTGATATTTTTATAGACAAAATACAATCTCAACTACAAGGAAGAAAACTAGATTATTTAATTATAAATCATATGGAACCAGATCATTCGGGTTCCATTCGTATGATCAGGAAATACTACCCCGACATGGTTATTGTAGGGAATAACAAAACCCTGAGCATGGTGGAAGGTTATTATGGAGTTACCGATAATATGATGGAAATTAAAGATGGAGAAATTCTATCTTTAGGTTCGCATAAACTGGAATTTCATTTCACCCCCATGGTTCACTGGCCTGAAACCATGATGACTTACGACAAAACAGAAAAAGTTCTTTTCTCCGGCGACGCTTTCGGAGCCTTTGGCACATTAGATGGTTCGGTAATGGATACCGACCTGAATGTGGATAAATACTGGGATGAAATGGCACGCTATTATTCCAACATCGTAGGGAAATATGGTAACCCGATTCAAAAAGCACTAAAAAAACTAACACCCCTCGAAATAGAACTTATTTGCAGTACTCACGGACCGGTATGGAAAGAGCATATCACCGAAGTAGTTGATATGTACGACCAGTTCAGCCGCTATCACGGACAAGATGGAGTTGTAATTATTTATGGTTCGATGTACGGAAATACCGAACTGATGGCCGAAACCGTTGCACAAGGTGTTGCCGAAGCCGGAGTCAAAAACATTATCATTCATAATGTTTCAAAATCAGATCCGTCTGTAATTATTCGCGACGTTTTCAAATATAAAGGCCTGATAGTTGGAAGTCCAACCTACAGCAACGAACTATATCCCGAAGTTGAATCATTACTACGCAAAATCGAAATCCGCGGAGTAAAAAACCGGGTATTCGGCTGTTTCGGATCATTCACATGGGCCAGTGCTGCCGTTAAACGGTTGAATAGCTTTGTGGAAACTATGAAATGGGAAAAAGCCGAAATATCAGTAGACGAAAAACAAGGACTAAAAACAGATAAATACGAAGACTGCCTGGAACTTGGAAGACAAGTTGCCGAACTGATGAAAAATCATGTTGATGCTCCTGAACATTGCGCGTGAACAGTGACAATAAAAGGGGTTCATTTATTTACATATCATTAATATCTAAAACTAACTAAACTCTCCTTTAGGGGTTGGGGGTTAATCAATATGAATAACGGATTTGTACGTGTAGCTGCTGCCATTCCCGAGCTTCGGGTTGCCGACTGTGCTTTTAATGTTTCAAAAATGGCCGATTTGATTCGGCAAGGTGAGAGTGAAAAGGCTCAGGTTATTTGTTTTCCCGAACTTTCAATAACCGGATACACCTGTGCCGATTTATTTTTTCAGCAACAGCTACTTGCCGACGCCGAAAAAGCGCTCAATGAACTACAACTGCTTACATTTTCCACTACCGCAGTTATTGTTGTTGGCATGCCTGTACGCGTACAAAGTCAATTATTCAATACAGCTGTAGTACTTCAGGGCGGACACGTTTTGGGAGTTGTACCCAAAACACACCTGCCAAACAATAATGAATTTTATGAGAAACGGTGGTTTAGTTCAGCCACCACCACCGACATACAAAGTATTTATCTTTCGGGCGCAGAAGTTCCGTTTGGAACAAATTTACTTTTTAGTGATGGCAAATTCTCATTCAGCATAGAACTTTGCGAGGACCTCTGGGTCCCGATTCCCCCTAGTTCGCAACACGCTTTACACGGTGCCGATATTATTTTCAATCTTTCGGCCACCAACGAACTTATCGGGAAACACAACTACCTCCGTCAGCTTGTAGAGCAACAATCGGCACGGTGTGTAGCCGGATATGTATACGCTTCGGCAGGTGCAGGCGAATCGACTACCGATGTGGTCTATGCGGGCAACGGGCTAATAGCCGAAAACGGTAAAATAGTAGCTGCTTCCGAACGTTTTTTATTCGAGCCGCAACTGATTGTGAACGACATTGACATAGAACGGCTGCAAGCCGACCGTCTGCGAAACTCGAATTATGCAAACGATAAATCTGCTCGGGCTTATCAAATTATCAAATTAGAAGATGCTCATTTTACCAATTTTGATCTGAAACGAACCTATAATAAACATCCGTTTGTTCCAGCTCTGACCAACAGAGATACAAGTTGCGAAGAAATTTTCTCTATTCAGGTAGGCGGATTGGCCAAACGTTGGAGTCATACGCATTCAGAAACTGTAGTTTTGGGTATTTCTGGTGGACTCGACTCAACTTTGGCTCTGCTTGTTTGTGTAAAAACGGCTGATAAACTAGGTTATGATCGTGAGCGCATTATAGGCATCACTATGCCCGGATTCGGAACCACCGACCGAACTTACAGCAATGCCGTAAATCTGATGCAGTCATTAGGAATTACCTTGCTCGAAATTCCTATTAAAGATGCCTGTATTCAGCACTTCAAAGATATTGATCACGATCCGAAAGTGCATGACGTGGTGTACGAAAACACGCAGGCTCGCGAACGCACACAAATACTGATGGACATTGCCAATCAACGAAACGGATTGGTGATTGGCACCGGGGACTTATCGGAGTCGGCTCTGGGCTGGGCAACTTACAATGGCGATCACATGTCGATGTATGCTGTAAACTCAGGCGTTCCTAAAACATTGGTTCGCTACCTGGTCGACTGGGCATCAAATCAGCTGGACGCCATTTCGAAAGAAATTTTGCGCGACATATTGGATACACCGGTTAGCCCGGAGTTACTTCCGGCCGACGAGCATGGCGACATTGCTCAAAAAACCGAAGATATCGTAGGGCCATACGAATTACACGATTTCTTTCTGTATTATCTGGTTCGCTTCGGATTTAGTCCGGCTAAAATACTTTTCTTAGCCAGGAATGCTTTTGCAGAGACTTATGCTGACGAAACAATTGAAAAATGGCTGAAGATATTTATTCGTAGATTCTTTGCTCAACAATTCAAACGTTCATGCATCCCCGACGGACCGAAAGTTGGATCTATCAATCTATCACCCCGCGGCGACTGGCGTATGCCTAGTGATGCAATTGCTTTTTCGGTAGACAGCAAACAGTGGACAGTGGATAGTTGATAGTTGATAGTTAACAAGGAAAAGTGACTTGAGAAGTATGAAAGTTTACTTGACTAACGCGGAAGCTTATTTTAGGAACAGGGAAGCTTATTCAACTAATGCGGAAGCTTACTTTATAAACACGGAAGCTTACTTGACTAACACGGAAGCTTATTTTAGGAACACGGAAGCTTACTTTACTAATGCGGAAGCTTATTTTAGGAACGCGGAAGCTTACTCAACTAATGCGGAAGCTTACTTGACTAACGCGGAAGCTTATTTTAGGAACAGGGAAGCTTATTCTACTAATGCAGAAGCCTACTTTATAAACACGGAAGCTTACTCGACTAAAGCGGAAGCTTATTTTAGGAACAGGGAAGCTTATTCTACTAATGCGGAAGCCTACTTTGTAAACACGGAAGCTTACTTGGAGAATTGGCTCTTTCAAAGCATATGCTCTACAGTGTAAAAAAAAGTAGAAAAAAAGAGATTAACAATTAGCAATCAATAATTCATCACCCGATCAACGTATCAACATATCATCACATCATCACATGCTCGAACAACTATTTTACGGGAACACCCTACGCAATTGGTTAATATCAATTCTTATAATCGTGGGAGCCATGCTGCTCAACAAAGCTATTGATTTGTTGAACAAACATATAATTCGGAAATTCACAGCTAAAACCAAAAACCGTCTTGATGATATTCTCTTCAAGATGCTTGAAGCACCCGTTTTACTTGGAATTGCACTTGCTGCCATTTGGTTTGCTGCTAGACGCTTAGAACTGGGCACTCAGGTAGAAACTGTGATTCTAAAAGCCTATCGGGTACTTACTGTAATCAACATCACATGGTTTGTTGTACGCTTTGTGAACGCCTTACTCGAAGAATACCTGGCCCCAAAAGCCGCAGATCAGAATTCCCATAAGCATTTGGACATACATCTACTATCCATCCTCCGACGTGCAGTTTTGGCTGTGATATGGTCACTCGGTATTGTAATGGCATTAAATAATGTCGGCGTTAACGTAGGCACTCTTATAGCAGGCTTGAGTATTGGTGGTTTGGCATTTGCATTAGCCGCACAAGACACCATTAAAAATATTTATGGAGGTTTTACGATACTTACCGATCGACCATTTCGCATTGGCGACCGAATTAAAGTAGACGGATTCGATGGTTTTGTCGAGAATATAGGAATTCGCAGCACCCGCCTCCGTACATTGGAAAAACGCATGGTGACTATCCCGAATTTCAAACTGGTGGAAGCCTCTGTAGAAAACATTTCGGAAGAGCCTAAGCGCAGAATACTGATGAAACTTGGTCTGACTTACAATACCACCCCTGAAAAGATGGATCAGGCTATGAGTATTCTAGGAGATATACCCAACGTAATTGCTGAAGTTGATCCCAAAGACGTTACAGTTGCCTTTACCGACTTCACCGATTATTCGTTGGTTATTACTTTCGTATATTTCATACTCAAACCTGCGGATGTTATGGAGATACCTTCCAGAGTCAATTCTGAGATACTTCGCTCATTCAATGCTGCCGGACTACAGTTTGCCTTCCCAACGCAAACTATTTATATAGAAAAAGAGTAATCCTGTCGGATTACTCTTTTTCTATACTCTACAGCTTAACTCCCTTACTTTATTGCAACATCCGAAGACTTAATCTTCTTCTCTTTTGCGATAGTAACAGTTCCGGCATTAGGCACAGCATCAAACTGAATATATTGAATCGAATTCTGCTCAACAAGTTGCGAGTTCAATTTTACCTTTCCTTGTTTTACCGAGGCATTCACCCAGCCTGTAGGTAATGGACGACGAATAGAAACCGGATAATTGTAAATGCTATTATCCAACGAATCGGTAAGTTGAATAACTTCTTTTTTAGAACCCGAACTGACTACTGCAAGCGACACCGCATCACGTTCTTTAATATAGCGTGCTACATTTCCAAAAGTTTCCACCCAAAATTTATCCTTGTTAGCATATACATATTCCAGATGGGCATTAAGCTCAGTTGCTTTTACCGGCGAATAGCCTCCATCGTTATCAATGGAATGCATCATAAACACGCACCAACCTTTTATTTTTGTAGCCCAATCAACTTTAGAATTAAATCGAGGCATTGTAGTTACTTCCCCTTCAGTACCACAAATGATAGCCTGTACGTTCATAAAATCGGCAGGAGTGGATGCTTCCACATACCCATTGCAACCGCGGGCAGCAACATAGTACTTGCTACAAAGCTTACGATCCCCGGGGATACAAAAAGGGTACGCGATAGTATAACAACTATGCCCACTTATCTTACTATTTATTATTTTTTGCGCACCTTCATACTCTTGAGCCTGCTTTGAATCGTCGATGCTATCCAGCGAAGGATGCATTATGGTATGACTGGCTACTTCGTGCCCGTTATCGGCAGCAACCTGCAATTCAGCCCAATTAGGTGCCCAGGCTGTCGTGGTAAATAAAGTCATTTTAAATCCAAGCTTATCGAACATGGGAACTCCAACAGCTAATTGATTTGTACAGTTATCATCAAAAGTATAACTCACAGCCGCCGGTTTGAATGCTCTCCAGGTTCCAACTTCGAATGGAGCCGCTACTTTTTGACCTAAAACAATATGGCCCATCGTTAGACAGGCCATCAATAAAATAATCTTATTTAAATTTCTCATATATGAATAATGATAGTTGTCAGGAATTTTGAGTATTAGGAAAGAGTGAAAACGAATAATAAGACCCGGACATTCTATTCAGTATAAGAAACAAAACCGATAAAGTTACACAGACTCTAAAATTATTTTCAGGAGGCGCAAAGATCGTAAAAAAAATCGAATTAGCGAGATATCTGTCTAAAAATTCTAATTCTGCGATGGCTATTGATTATTCCTTTTTCAAGAACAGAGCTAATCAGGAATTTGGAAAAAATCGGGAACTAATAAATCAACTCTCCTGCTCCGGCACGTATAATTTCAGGGTCGTCTTCAGTACAGTCTACTATTGTTGAATGTATCAAACCTCCCATACCTCCATCCACAACCAAATCTACCTGGTGACCATATTTTTCTTCAATCAGTTCGGGGTCGGTAATGTATTCGGTGGTTTTTTCGTCGGTAAAAATAGAACTGGTCATCATCGGATTACCCAATTCGCGAACAATCTCGAGAGCTATATCATTGTCCGGCATACGAATGCCTACGGTTTTCTTATTCTTGAAAAGTTTTGGGAGCTTGCTACTACCATTCAAAATAAAAGTAAAAGGCCCGGGAAGATTCTTCTTCATCAACTTAAAGGCCACGTCGTCCATCTTGGCATACTCGCTTATCTGGCTCATTTCATGACAAACAAACGAGAGATTAGCTTTACGCAAATCGTGGTTTTTCAATTTTGCAATAAACTCCACTCCCGCTCCATTAAATATATTGCAGCCGAAAGCGTACACACCATCTGTGGGGAAAATAATTATTCCCCCTTTGCGCAATACTTCCGCCACACGGCGTACCTCGGCAAGATTCGGATTAGTATCGTAAATTTTTAAAAGCATAGTCTTTCTTTTTTTACCACTAAGGCACTAAGTGCACAAAGTTACACTAAAAAATACATAGTGTAGCTAAGTGAACTTAATGCCTTAATGAATAAATTATATTTAGTGCTTCTAAGTGATCTTAGTGCCTAAGTGGTTTAATCCTCAAAATGCGTCAATAATAGCTTTAAAGTCGGCAACTTTCAACGAAGCACCACCAATTAAACCACCGTCGATATCCGGTTGAGCAAATAATTCAGGAGCATTTTTAGCGTTACAGCTACCACCGTAAAGAATAGAAGTTTCTTCTGCGATTTCTTTACCGAATTTTTCGGCAATAGCAGAACGGATAAATGCCAATGTATCTTGAGCCTGTTCTGTAGAAGCAGTTACACCTGTTCCGATAGCCCAGATAGGTTCGTAAGCAATTACGATTTTCTTGAAATCATCTGCACTCAGATTAAATACTGTTTCGTCCAACTGATTCTTTACATAAGCGTTTTGTCCGTTGGCGTTGCGTACTTCCAACGCTTCACCGCAACAATAAATCGGAGTCAGACCATTAGCCAAAGCCAAAGCCACTTTATCATTCAAAATAGCACTTGTTTCGCCATAATATTCGCGACGTTCAGAGTGACCAAGAATAACATATTCAGCACCGGTAGATTTTACCATAGCAGCACTGATTTCGCCGGTATAAGCACCAGATTCTTTGTTAGCACAATTTTGAGCAGCCACAGCAATTACTTTTGTATCTACAGCAGCAGCTACACTTGCAAGGTGAATAAACGGTGTTCCGATTACAACATCACATTTTAATTTTGCACCAGCCAATGCTTGGTTCAATTCAGTTGCCAATGCCAACCCTTCCTGCAGGGTTTTGTTCATTTTCCAGTTTCCTGCAACAATGTTTTTTCTCATCTTTTTTATTTTATTTTTAGTTTGATAATCTCTTACAATCCAATCATTGGAAATAAACTATTTTGCAATCACCGGCAACGACGATTTAAAGTCGCGCCAATTCCATTTACCGACAATAGTACCTTGTTTAAGTAAAACCAAGCCCGGATTAGCGCGGATAATAGTTTTTAAAGTAGTAGGATCAGTCTTCCAGAACGGATAAGTAAGTCCATTCTTTTTGATAAATCTTTTTACATCTTCATCATTAGAACCTGTCAGAGCATAAAATTTGACTCCGCTTCTGACAGCCTTCTTATAAATTTCATTGGCTTTTCTTGCCCCTTCAGCCGAAGCCTCATTCACATCATATACAACCAATAAATAAGTCTGCCCCGGATGATTAAGTACCTGTTGGGTAATATCATCAAACTGAGCATTCATTATATTGAAGTCGTGTATAGGAGCGTGATAACCTTTGGATACTAATACTGATTTTTGATCTACAAACACCCAACTGGAATCACCTTTCGGATAATTATCGAGCGTAAATTCTTTTTGCTCGCCATTTTTTTCGTAGATAAAGGTTGTTTTATACTCATCGGCAGGTGCGTTATCAGGTATTGCCATAGCCTTTGGAATATTAACCCCAACCTTATAAGGCAAAAAGTCAATCATGGGCAAGTGCCGATAACTATACAACGACAAAGAAACACCAACAACTATAAATAAGAAGAATGCAACAAACTGGCTTCTGTTTGTGAGAAAAGGATGAAACCTATAATGATAGATAAGCATCAGAATCGCAATAGTAATCAAAACTACATTTTTAAAAAAAGTAGCCCAATTACTTATAATCAGCGCATCACCAAAACATCCACAATCGGTTACCGGATTTTTAATGGCAATATACAAGGTGAGTGGCGTCATCACCAACATAAAGAGCAATGCCAGCACATTGGTAAGATCAATATGAATATTAAAAAGCATATTGAGACCAATAATCAGCTCGATAGTAGAAAGTGCAATGGCAATAGGAAAAGCATAATCGGCCATCGATTCAAAAAAACCGCCGAAAGTATGCAAATAGTCTTCAATTTTATACGTAGATCCCAGCGGATCAATTGCTTTTACAAAACCGGAAAAGACAAATACAAGACCAAAGAGCTTTCGTCCTATTTCCAATGAAATATTTCCGGCAGTTTGCAATTTTTGATTCATACCTTTTGTTTTTTTTAGTTGATAATTCATAAATCCAGATTCATTCCGGGATCAATTTCCCAACGATTCCTCCATTTTAATCAACCCAAAAACAGCATAATTAATCATATCAAAATAATTCGCATCAATTCCCTCCGAAATCAAGGTTTTTCCCTTATTATCTTCAATTTGTTTAGTACGATAGATCTTCATCAATATCAAATCGGTATACGATTCGAGACGCATGCTTCGCCAGGCCTCATCGTAATCATGATTTTTATCCATCATCAGCTTCTTGGCTTCCGATATATATTGTGTATAAAGATCAACTCCGCGATCGTAGGTAAGATCATCGGTTTCGGAGCAACCCAATTCAAGTTGAATCAGCCCGATAATACCATAATTTACAATGGCTATCAACTCCGATCGAATTCCTTCGTCTACTTTTGAGACACCTTTGGTTTCAATACTACGTATGCGATTTGCCTTGATAAATATCTGGTCGGTAACAGATTGCGGACGTAATATCCGCCAGGAAGCACCGTAGTCTTTCATCTTCTTGGTAAATATATCACGGCAAATAGCGGCTACTTGATCGAATTGTTGGTCGGTGTGGCTCATAATGATAAGCTGTTTTTAGGAGCAACAAAGGTACAGTTTTTTGTTGAAACGAGCAATCTATATATTTCTAAATTTCCGCTATAAATCCTTACAAAAATACGGTATATTTATAACAATATTATTTACTTTTCAGAACCTTTATTTTCGTTTACGAGCCCATCAAAAGATTAAAAAGCTTAGCACCTATGGTAGAAATGAGATATTTTTTCTTATATTTGTAACAGAAACAATAAAACTTATGAGAATATCAAGCCTATTAACCCTACTTTTTCTGTGTATAGCCCTAACATCCATTTATGCTCAACAACGTGGAAATGCCTCGTTCTACAGCCATAGGATGCACGGTAAACACACCTCAGACGGGGGAAAATACCACACAGACAGTCTCACATGTGCCCACCGGACTTATCCCTTTGGAACTCTATTAAAGGTTCGGAATCCCAAAAATGACAAACAGGTAATAGTTAAAGTAACCGATCGTGGTCCGCACCGAAAAAGGTTACTCATAGATTTATCCTATTCGGCGGCCAAAGAGCTCGACATTGTACGCGCTGGAGTAGCTCAGGTTGAAGTTAGCAAAATGGATTCTGTTCCGGCAAAACAATTTGTTCTGCCATCTGATTCGGTACTTGCCCAAATCACCGGCAAGACAAGCAACCACAAATAAATTCAACAACCCTTTTAGTCTTTAAATTGGAGTATCTTAACTTCAGTCGGACTTTCTATTTCTAATAATCGTTGTATCTTTGCGCCTGATTTTTTCAAAATTATTTTTAATCAGAACAATAAACAATATATGGGTATAGAAAAAGCCATCTTCCAACGCACAGAACTGCTTCTTGGGAAAAGCTTTATAGAACGGACGGCAGAAAAAAAGGTTATTATTTTCGGCATCGGAGGCGTTGGTAGTTGGTGTGCAGAGAGTCTGGTTCGTTCAGGGATACGTCATCTGACCATAGTGGACTCCGACCGGGTATGCGTAACCAATGTGAACCGACAACTTATGGCCACCACCAAAACGGTAGGCAAAGTAAAGACAGAAGTATTGAAAGAGCGCTTACTCGAAATAAATCCTACAGCCGAAATCACTGCCCTGCAAAAAATATACAGCCCGGAAAACTACGAATCCTTCGAACTGGACAGCTACGATTTTATTATTGACGGAATCGATAGTCTGGCAAACAAAGTTCATTTAATACAACAAGCCACAAAAACCAATGCAACTTTCTTTTCGTCGATGGGCGCAGCCTTAAAGATGGACCCGACACGCATCAAGGTGGCTGAATTCTGGAAAGTGCAAGGTTGCCCGCTAGGAGCAGCACTCAGAGGAAGACTCCGGAAACTTGGTGGGACAAGCAAGAAGTTTATGTGCGTATACAGCGACGAATTATTGCAGAATCAGGGAGAAAACGCCTCATGCGGAACCGAAAAATGCATGTGCCCCAAAGCCATTGCCGGACCCGGCGATCCGGATTTGGTAAACCACGAGTGGTGCAGCCTGAAAGCTAAAATAAACGGAACAACATCATACATGCCGGCCATGTTCGGGATGACTATTGCAGCACTGGTGGTGCAGGCAATAGAAAAAGAAAAAGAGTAAACCGCTTTATTGGTCCGGCTAGCCGACACAGCCGGACCAATAAGCAGTTGTTTTTACAGCTATCCAATCGAAGCAAACCGGAATTTCACCAACCAACTCCCGGCATCACTTTACCGTGAGCTTTTCGCCTCCTGTATGAGCCACAAACTCCGGTGCATACTGACACTGAACCGAAGCTATTCCACTATTATAATCTCCGGCAGCATTTACCCACATTTCATATTCGAACACATACGTTCCTTTTGGCAAGAAGGAGAAAAAGAACTGCGTAGAAGCATCTTTCGTCGACTGATAGTAACAAACACCTTCTTTCCACTCGCTACCGGAACGTTGGCTCACAGGCTCGAAGCACGAAGCCCTCAAATCTTTCAACGCCACAAACTCCAGGTTGCGATCGGTGGTAATAACCAAACGCGACACTACTTTATCGCCTTTATGCAAGACCGCTTGCTCAACCGGAACCAATCCATTAAGAGCACTGCCGGATGCAGAGCCTTTGACCGAAGGTTTCACAACAAATAAATTCCGCGTTATCTTCAGCGGACCACCTTGTCCGGTCACTTTATCCAAGGTCTGATAATATTGCCAGTACATAGCCCCCCAACCGATTCCCGAATGATTAGTATTTGAAACCGTAACCTTCCCCATTTCCGGACGGACATCGGCCGGAGCAATGCTTTGTTTGAAATAAGAAGTTCCCGCTTCTACATTTTCAGGCTTCAGCACAACAGACCCAAGCTTAATCTGTGCTACTCCGTCGTTGGCAAGCCAATCCGACCCCTGATGCAACAAAGCATAAACAGCATCGACGGTAGACAGAGGTGAATCCCAACGCTGCGTTTGCTTTTGCTTCAACAACCAGATCTTCATTTCGTCCAGATCGGTCTGACTACCCGACAACTCAGAGAAAGCCCCGATCAGAGCAGCCTGAACAGCTATCGGACGTTCATTCCAATAATAACCCGGCTTGTTCTTTGCCCAGTACATCCCCAGCTCATCGGTTTTCATTGCATTTTCTTTCAACGATTTCAGAATATCTGCCGCCAGTTCAGACTTACCGTTGCGTTGCGCCAACACCGCCGTCATAGCTTTACCATAAAGTGTAAAACCGGTCCAGTATTTTTCGGACTGCGCCGTGTAAAACTTCAGCGCTTGGCGTGCCGACTCTGCTACAGGAATATCCGGATATTCAGACCGCATGTGCAAATAGAACAATTGCATATTATCGATACACATTTCCTTTTGATAAGCCTTGTTTGATTTCTTCAGCAGATCAAAATCGTGCGCAAGCTCCAGATCGAGATAAGTAAGTGCAGCAGTAAGCAGTAAGCGGTAAGCAGTAAGCGGTAAGCGGTAAGCGGTAAGCGCATTTCCTCCCACCATTTTGTTTAGCCGCGCCAGATTCAATACAATTTCCTGTGTGATATAGCGATTATCGCCCATTCCGTTGAACCAGGCGAAAGCTCCCGAAGGCAACTGGAGCGAAATAAGCTTATCGAGATACTGTTGAGCCTGATTTTTTCTGCTATTTAAATCAAAAAGCAAAGCTATTTGTCGTTTCTGCTCTGTTTCATCTTTTGCAGCCATTACCCAGGGAGTTTCTTCGAGCAACATATTCTTTAGCTCGGTATTTTTTTGCAGGTTCGACAGTAAAGTTTCGCGCGTACCACCCGCATTTTTCCAGCGGTCGAACACAGCAGCAATCTTAGGATTGGCATTGGCAATATATGTAGCCAGGGTATTGGCATAATAGGCACTGAAATAGTCCAGCGCATTATCATTCTCAGGTGTAGCAATAGCAGGTAATGCCTGCACAGCATACCAGGTAGGATTGGATGAAAATTCGACCGACAAATTGCGGGTATCTACCGTCGAACCATGCTTCAACAGGCTTTCAAAGTTGAATGTGCGGGTTTCATTGCCCCTTACCGTCAGCGGCATGCTTTCGGTTACCAACACTTTGTCGGGCAACACCGGCAGATACTTTTGTTCTCCGTCGTTAAAGTTGCCGGCATGCGCCACCACTTTGCAAACCACCAATTCATAAGGCGAAAATTCGGTCAGCTCCCACTCCACTGCCTTCGTTTCGTTGGCTGCCAGCGTCAGCGCTTTCGGAGTAGCATCTTTCAGGCGTATCGGTTTTTCCGTAGCCGGATCAATCAGCTCCAACCGAACGGTTGACTTCAACTCTTTATCGGTAAGATTAATCACATTGGCACTCAAAACAAGCTTATCCGACCGCCGTACAAACCGGGGAAGATTCATCTGCACCATCAGATCTTTTTGAGTAACTACCTGCGCATCGGACTGTCCGAAATACAAATCGGGCGTATGAACCAGCATCTTTACATTCCAACGCGTCAGACTTTCGGGAGCTGTAAACGTAAACTTCACATTACCCTGTGCGTCAGTTCTTAGTTGAGGATAAAAAAAGGCCGTTTCGTTGAAGTTAGTGCGGATTTTCACAGGAGTTTTTTCAGCAGCTACCTCTGCAGTCACCTTCATATCGGCCACGGCTCCCGTAAGATTGTTCTTTTTCCGGACTCCATACCCCACCACGACCGTCTCGTTTAAAATATTATTACCCTCTCCGACCCTAGACATATTTGCCATTCCTCTGATCATTAAAGGTCTCCTGCCGGAACCCGAAATATCCAAACCAAACCAATCAAAATCATTAAAATCCAACTCTGCCAATTGCTCTAAGTTTACAGGGAAAGACGCACTGCCCATTCCCCGGTTATTTTCAGAGAAAGACCACTGCAGAGAATAGGGAATCATAGGCCGATAAGACGGATCGAAACGCCAGCTATGCGGAGAAATGGCATCCAGCGATGCATCATACATAGCCACCAGTAGTTCGGCCGGCTTTTTTCCATTTGCACTATCGGGCACGGTTACTGTCCATTCCGCTTTTTCGCCGGGCAGCAACTTATTGCGAAAAACACTCAACACCGGACTCAGTTTTTTGGTTGCCACTTTATGTCGGAGCTCAACGACTTCCTGATAAAGCTGTCCATCTTTCATAAACGTAAACTGAACCGAAACACCAGCTCCGTAACTTTCTTTAAACGGAATGTCAAAGCTTTTTATCTCGTCGGAAAACGAAATCCAGCGACTCTCAAGCACTGCATTGCCCTGCATAATTTCATATAAAACATAACTGTTCACCGTAGAAGTACCAAATATGATCTGTGCTTTGTCACCTACCTCGCATTCGGTTTTAGGCGAAAGCATCCACACTGCACTTTTCACCGGAGGACGTTTATCAGCCGTATCGTACAGCACAAACACTTTCTCTGTTTTTACCTCCTGCCCGTGCGAATCGGTAGTGGTCAGCGTAAGTTTATACCTGCCGGAGTTCAACCGGCTAAAATCAGCGGCCAATTTTTTATCGCGGGTATCAAAACTGCCCGACAAAACCACTCCAACCTCCTTCAGCACCACCGATTCATCCAGCTTTTCGGCATACACATTCGTGTCGGACAACCGGGACACCGTATACTTCAATGTAGTGTAAACTACTTCGTCATTAATGGTGCGGGTGCTGATATCCAGCAGCTGTTTTTCCTTTTTATTGATTTTTTCCGGTATTTCGGCCAAAACAAACAAGGATTTATCGCCCACCGACAGCCCTTGTTCGCCCTGTTGGGTTTCTCCTTTAAGATCGGTAACATCGGCATAAAGCGTGTAGGTATAAAATTGCCCGTTGCGATACAGACCCGGAACATTGGGTGCCGTTTTAACCGGAACGAATGAAACATCAAACGTCCCGTCGGGTTTAGTGGCAGCAGTTCCGGTTACTATTTCTTTATCGGGTTCGCTAAACCACCAGCAATAACGATGCGGCCGCCGAACCACGCGGTATTTCACACCCGCACCAGCCACTGCATAGCCCGCATAAGCTTTTACATGCCCCGTCAGAGTCACACGATTGCCAAAACTCACTTCGGCCTTAGGCTTATCTATGCTTACTTCAAAAGTAGGACGTTTATATTCTTCCACAAGGATGGTTTGCGAGTAATTGCCGGACTGAAGACGGTACGTGCCGGACAATCCACCATCGGGCAACACAAATTCACCGGCAAAAGAACCAAATTCATTGGTACTGAATTTTTTTGACGATACACTCTGCCCGTTAGCATCAAAAAGCGTAAGCTCATATCCCGTATTTTTAGCCACTACCTGCTGCTTTTGGCTTTGAGCATAATACGCTATGCCTTTAAAATAGACTGTTTGTCCGGGACGATACACAGCCCGGTCGGTAAGTAAAGTCAATTGAGCATCAGCCCTATTGCCGGCAGACTGTTCGTTGTAATACAGGTACGATCCGGATGAGTAATAACAGTCTTTCCCTTTGGCAAAGAAAAAAACCAGGTTCCCGTTATCGTTAGAGAATGAAAAAGAACACAGACCGGCTTTATCGGTTTTTTGTTTTTCGGACAACTGAGACTCATAACCACTGTTTGTCCACGTTTTTTTATACACCGACACCTCTACCTCTTTCTGAGGTTGCCCGCTCTGTCGGTTGAGCACATACAAAGTACCAACGCCAACCGTTGCAGCCCGGTTCATATAAGCTAAATCGGTAACTGTGAAAGCTCCCACGGCACGTTCGGAAGCTGTAGAATCATTTTTTACACCAATAGCAAACTCATAAATACCATAGTCGCGAGCCTTAAAGCCGACTTCCGTGTTTACCGTTCCAAAATTCGGATCGGCTTTCGGTTTCAGCACACAGGTTTCAATTAAAGTCCGGTTTGGATAAGCTGTTTTTGAATTCCGGTTCGTTTCTTCGTATTCGGCATACTCAGCAGCTGTAGCATTGACACGATAAACCTGCAACTGCAAGCTGCGCACATTGGCACTGCTGGCAACTATCTTCAACGTGTCCGACAAACCCACCACGCGGGCATACTCCACATGCAATGCCTTCTGACTTATCTGCATGCGGATATTTTTCAGCTTATTTATCCGTTTATAATGCGGGAAACGTTTCAGTCCGGAGCTACAAATATCATAAGCCGTTTTACGATTCGTTTTATCGCCGGTAGCCGACTGCAAATAGTACTCCGCCTTTTGTGCCAACACTTCCACCACGGCTTCATTATCGGAATAACGTTTCTCCAAACGATCAAGCGCAGCCAGATAACAAGAATCAGCCCCTTCTTGCGTGGTATGAGCACGTATATAATTCAGTCTTTGCACATCGGCATACAGCAAAGCAGGAACATTGTCAGACTCCGAACGAAATGCCAGCAACCGGCGGTAGGTTTCGGCCACCTGACTTTCCACCGAGTTACGGTAAACCGAATCCTGACCAAATGCCACAAAGGTTGAAAGATCCGAAAAATAAGCTGCATCCTTCAACGGATTGCTGACCGACGAAGCGCGCGACAACTCTTCCAGCAACGCGATGCGACGATAGCTCAAAAAATCGAATAAAGTAGGCTGCAAAGTTTTACTATCGGCCCCCACATGCAGAAGTGCTGCAAATTTCAGCACATCGGTTTGCTGCAACACGACCGCATCAACCAGCGATGCTTCTGAATGCTTCGTTATTTTATCAAAGAAAACATTGCGGCTCCACTCCTTCATATTGTCGGGCACTGCGCCGGTCAGCAACTTTCTGCGGTCTACCGTCCAGGCATTGCTTTGATAATATTTTTGGTATAATTCGGCAGTCATCGAATGCAACAATGCCTTTTCGGTCACATCGGTAGTCTGGTCGGTAGATACTTCGAACTGACGAATCAGTGCAGGAGCCTCACCCGGATCTTTATCCAGCGTAAAGCGCATTTGATAAACCAGCGCTTTGATAACTTCAGTCTGATTTTTTTCTTTCTGTGCCTGATTCAGGATAATATCCACCTCTTTCAAAGCCGATTCGGGCAATTGTTTTTTAGCAAGTTCCTCCACCGTTTTCCAACGCTTAGCCAGCGGAACAGTATTTTTCTGAGCCAACAGAATAGTGGCAAAAACCACCGTAGCAAAAACAATAAAAGCAATACTTTTTTTCATACAGCCAAAAAGTTTATATGTAAATGATAATTATCAGTGATCTGTTTTTTACCACATATGGAACATCCCGAATATCGGGAGTTTACAGTAGTTTTAAATAGAAGATATAAGACTAAGAGCACATAGTAATTAGTTACAAGTAAAAAGTTACAAGTCACAAGACTGTTTATCTGTTTTATGAGTATCCGCTTTGTTACCTAACAATAATATCGATAGATATTATCTTAGGTGAACTTTAAAAACAATTCACCACAATCCCGAAGATCGGGATTGTAGTGTTTTCTTTTGATTAGGTAAAATAAAGGATAATCGTATCTGTTTTTTGCTTTCAAAAACACAAAAAGAAAAAACAGAATATTAAACATTTCTCTCTGCTTATTATCCCGAGTATCGGGATAATTTCAGACTAAGTAATAAAAATTAAATAATGTCCTATTTTTCAGAAAATCGTTAGACGATACGGTTGTAATTTCAAGTCCCCTTCAGGGATTTAGGGGCGGTATTAAAGTCTATTTTCCGCCCCAAGCCCCTAAAGGGGATGTTAAATAGCATCGTCTTTGAAAAATTAAAATGGTACATTATATTCATTCCATCACCTAAACAAAAGTATCGTCAGATACTTTTGTTTAAGTGACCTAAGTCTTCTTTTTCAGTATTTCTATATGTGCTATATGATAGAAATAGTTCATTAAATATTGAAAACTACATAATTTTGATCAACAGAAAGCAAATATAATACCAAAATCCGGATAAACAGCAATACAAACCAAGAGCTTTCAACCTAACAAAAAATAATGACAACTGATGAACATCTGTTTCAAACAACTGTTTCAAAACGACAGACATTAAAATATGTATCAAACTTGAATTTTTATTACCTTTGCAAAACATTCCAACTCCTGTTTTTCTTAACCCAATAGCTTATATGACTTCGAATAAAAACCTATTCAACATTACCTATCCTATTTTTCTTACTCTGCTGGCGCAAAACCTGATCAATGTCACCAACACCGCTTTCTTAGGTCGCGTAGGCGAAGTGGAACTGGGTGCATCGGCTATAGGCGGAGTATTTTATTTTGCCATTTATATGATTGGCTTCGGCTTTAGCCAGGGAGCTCAGATATTGATAGGCCGTCGCAACGGCGAAAAGAATTTTTCGCAGATAGGACCTATTTTTAACAACGGATTACTGTTCAACTTCCTGATCAGCCTTGTTATTGTTGGTTGCTCGGTCAAAGGCGTTCCACACATCATGAAATTGCTCGTCAGTTCGGAGCATGTATACAAAGCATCCATAGCTTATCTCGACTGGCGCATCTACGGTTTCTTCTTTTCGTTTATCAACGTCATTTTCCGCGGACTGTATGTGGGCATCACCCAAACCCGGGTGCTCACCGTGTCGGCTGTGCTGATGGCCATCACCAATATAGTGTTCGACTACCTGCTTATTTTCGGAAACCTGGGCTTTCCACGCCTCGGCATCGAAGGTGCTGGCATCTCATCGGTACTTGCCGAGCTTGTAACCCTGCTTTACCTTATCTGGCACACCGTCTATCGCACCAACATGAAACTGTACGGTCTGTTTGAATTCCGAAAAGTAGAACTCAAAACCATTTTATCCATTCTGAACCTGTCCATCTTCATCATGTTCCAGTATTTTATTTCCATCTCCACCTGGTTTATGTTCTTTATCTTTATCGAACGCATGGGCGAACGTCCGCTGGCCGTTACCAACATAGGTCGCAGCCTCTACACCTTGCTTATGATTCCCGGCTCGGCACTTTCTACCACCGTAAACACACTGGTGAGCAACCTCATCGGGGCAGGTCGGAAAGAAGAAGTACTGCCTTTTATCAAACGCGTGGTGGGCATAGCCTTATTGCTGGTAATACCCGTGCTGGCACTCACCTTTTTGTTTCCGCAATTGTTTGCGCGCGTCTACACCGACAATCCCGACCTCATAGCAGCCTGCGTACCCGTCATGCGGGTGGTATCGGTAGCCATGATATTCTGCGCCGTGGGCAACATTATATTCAACGGCATCTCAGGTACCGGAAATACGCGCACAGCCTTTGCCATCGAGTTTCTCACCCTGTTTTTTTACCTCAGTTATGTATATTATACCACCATCTTACACCCCAGTCACGTAGCTGTGGTGTGGATGTCGGAATTTGTATACTGGACCATCATCGGTGGACTCGGATACTGGTACTTACTGAAAGGAAACTGGCGGAAAAAAGAACTTTAATAACATCGATGGGGTGACGACTCTACATCTCACCCCATCACGTTCGTCATCAGTTGTCCCACCAGGCACGCACCATCCGCTGCTATCTACTTTCCTTTCCACCTTCGGTATGCTTCAGCTCACGACCTCACCCTGTAAGCCCTTAAAATACCCACTTCACCCGCATAAACACACTCCAAAGCCGTCATTTGTACACCAACCTACAATTACGGTCATAACAAGTTGCCATCAAACACATAATGAACATAATAAAAATGCAACTATATAAAGTTAAATATTTTGTCATTCACAAAATATAACATTTGAGTTCAATTTTCAATAAATTAGCTACTTAAACTCTCCGGCTAATTATTATTCTGTTGCTAACCCCGGTTTTTGATAATAATCCGGCAGGAAAAATAAATACAACTATTGCAAATTAAAACAATACCACATATATTTGCAATGAAAATTATCGCCGTTGACCTCTGCTGAAGAGCATTTTTGATTGACTAATTATAGACTGACTATCTATCATGTAAAATCTAAAACAATACTAAAATGAATATTTCCCTTAAATCGAACCCCGACATACTGCGGGCTGAAAAAAACGATCTGTTGACCCAACAGACCACGCAAAATGCAAACTCTGCATGCTGCTTACCTTGCACCATCCACCATGCAAACAGATTTCTTCTGAAAATTATTCTCAATACACATACATTCTAAAAAAAACTGAATCTGCCGGTACAAAACTGCCGACATCGGGAAAACTATATCCCCATGCAGGTTTCGTACTTCACGTTGAAACATTGTTTCGACAGACTAAAACGGAAAAAAAACAATCTGAGGAACAAAAAAAGCAATCTAAAAGCTTAGAAAAGGAAACTAAAATCATAATTTTTCAATCTAAAGTCTTAATTTCCCAAACTAAAATCTTAATTTCCGAAACTAAAATCTTAATTTTCCAATCTAAAGACTTAATTTTCCAATCTAAAATCATAATTTCCGAAACTAAAATCTTAAATTTCCAATCTCAAATCATAATTTTTCAATCTAAAAGATCAATCATTCAGCTAAAAATAAGAATACAAACAACTAAACACAAACTTAATAACGCTAAATATCAAGCTAGTAAAATAAAATATCAACAATAATCAACTAATGAATAACGAAACAGAAATAACAGAAACACCGAAAAACAAAAAAACTTAGCAAAACAGAAAAGCCGGACTCATAAAAACGGAAAAGGTTGGTTTTTCTGTTCTTAAATTCATCAACAATTAAAAACATCAACAAAATGACAAGTCTTCAACTCAAAAAATTGAAAATGTATATTGCATTGCGCATATTGCTGAACGAAAATCCGGCCATACTGGCTAAACTACCAAATGGAACAAAGTTGTTAGCTGCGCTTGATAACGCTATCACCGATATACAGACCAACAGCCTCCGTCAACAGGAAAGTGACCGCATTCTGCGCGAACAACTGGAGGAGCTACAAGACAATCTGGAGAAAAATATAATTACTACCTCCCGAAAAATGCAGGCATTTGCCGATGACAAAAAGAGCAATGCTTTACTGAAAGATACTAAATATACAAAAACCGACTTCGCAGGTCTTTCGTATATCAAAATAGCAGAAATAGCTAAAAAACTGCACGAAACAGTAAAGCTTTATCTCCCCGAACTGGAACAATATGAGCTCAATGCCGAAACGCAAAAAAGCTTGCTGGCAGATATTACCATCTACGAAACAACTTATCCGAAACTCGACAACTGGCAACGCGATCAAAAAGAGATAACCAATATTTTAGGTGTCAACTATAAAACTGCGGATGAAACGGTGTCCAGCATCGACAAAAAAGTTGAAATTATACGCGACTCGGAACCCGAATTCTACAAAAAATACAAAACTACCCGTAAAATAGACATACCGATAGATGTTGTACAATTAGTTGCCAAAATAACAGATGCCGAAAACGATGCAGGTATACCCAACGCCACCGTAACGCTTACACTGAATAACAGCACTGCCGAACCGATAGTGAAACAAACTGCCGAAAAAGGTGGATTCCAAATCAAAACCATTGCCAGCGGCATTTACACTGTAAAAGTTCAGAAAATTGGCTACCAAACACAAACGTTTTCCATCACCATATCCGGCGATGAACCATATCCGTTGGACGTTAAACTGGTAAAAGGATAAATAAAATGCATGCGTAGGTAGGGACAACGCATGCGCACGTAGAGACAACGCATGCGTTGTCTCTACCTACCCTATACAATTTATAAAAAATCAAATCATGAAGATCAGAGACATTAACTACTACGTGAAATTTATCTTTTCTTCAACCGACGGACGCGATTGCCTGTCGACAACAGATAAAGAAATTCTCAATTTTATAAAATCTGAAAAGACGCATAAACCCACAAGAGAATATTCCGTGGGTGACATCATCTACCTGGAGGCAGACAGCGACTCAAAATACAAAGTAACCGACATTGCCATCAGACGATTGGTAGACGACACCGACATGCTAAAGATCGGATTCGATCGGTCCGACAAAACCGATATAACAGGAGAATATAAAGAACCTCTTTTTATCATCGACATTGCGGTCGACAGACTATAACAAAAACCGGACAGAACAAACAAAACAAAAAGAACATTCTAAAATCAAAAAAAGAGGCGATAAACTAATCTATCACCTCTTCTTTTTAATTACATATCGCATAGCGACAACAAAAGTAGATTAATGCAACCCAAAAAACATATTGATCATAATAATAATCAATACCAGAAGTGTAATGCCAATATAAAGGCGGTCTTTCTCTATCACAAAAGAAACCAGCGAAAAAACAACGCGTAAAACCGGTGTGGCTATCAACACTATTAAGCCCAACTGCACAATGGCTGCTCCATCAAGCTGAAGAACATGCGGAAAAATAGAAGATAACTCGCGCAAATACATCGGCGCACCCTCAAAAACATGATCCCCTGTCACAGCACCGTAGTTGGGCACAGACCCCCGGTGCTGAAACAGAAACACAATTCCACCCAGAACAGTAATAAACGAAGCTGTAAGCACTCCTGCACGCAGCAGTTTGCCTATAATTAAATCAATATCGTGTTGTGTAACTAACTTATTCATCTCTTATCAAATTTTACCGGTAATACCATTATAAATCATCTGAAGCGCAAGCAAAGTGATGACCACGCTAAACACTTGTCGCAATGTACCCACTTTGGCTTTCATCAAAATCTTTGAGCCAAAAAACGCACCTATCAACACACCCGGAACAATTGGCATAGCCAGACCCGGATCAATGTATCCGCGTTGCAAATATATCACCGCACTAGCCGCAGCCGTAACACCAACCATAAAATTACTGGTAGTAGTAGACACTTTAAACGGTATTTTCATCATCGTGTCCATAGCCAGCACTTTCAATGCTCCCGAACCGATACCCAGTAAACCCGACAAAATACCGGCGATAGTCATAAGCGAATATCCGCCCGCCACATTGTGCACATTATATTTTACAATCTTATCTCCCGCAGGATAAGACCCGTTCAGCTTCAATTTCACTCCCAACTTGTCGCCCGGAGCCGCATAATCAACATCTGTATTTCGCTTACGAATAGTCATGGCTGCCGAAAATATCAAAATACCTCCAAAAATCAGGGCAATAATATGTGTAGGAAGATACATAGCTACCAACGCACCCACAACAGCCCCTGTGGTAGTGGCTATTTCAAGAAACATGCCTATTCGGGTATTGGTTATACCCTCACGAATGTATGCAGCAGCTGCCCCCGAAGAGGTGGCAATAGAAGTTACCAACGCTGTACCCACCGCAAAACGCATATCAACACCAAAACCGAGCGTAAGCAACGGAATTATAACCACGCCGCCGCCAAGTCCTGTCAGCGACCCTAATAATCCGGCACAAATGGCACCGGCAAATAATACTAAAGTAAAAAATTCTATTCCCATAGGTTCTTGTTTTTTGAAAGTGCAAAAGTAGACATTTATCGTAGGAGTAACCGAAGAATATTCCCCTTTTTCTTTGAAATTACATTTTGTTTCGCATAAAAAACATTGTTATCTTGAACCAAATAAAGCCTTTACAAATAAATCCACAGCCATTTAGTCAACACATTTCAAAGTAAGATACATCTTTCATGCAATTTCAAACGGAATGACAACAAAGTGCCGGAGAACGCCCTAAGATAAGAACATTTTTTGAGCAACAACAAAAAGGCTCTTCTGACCGGAAAAGAAAAAACATAAACCACAAAAATAAGAAATTTGCATTTCGCAAATCGAAACAAAAAACTTTCGCGGTATAAAACAAAAAAACTCCCGAATCGACAAATGCCGGTTCGGGAGTTTCCACATCAACTTATTTAAATACCAACTATTTTTTCTTAGCTTCGTCGCGGGATTTAATGCGCGCATACCAGCCTTCACGTTCTTTGACCAAATCGTAGCCACGTGCCGACAGATAATTGTTTATACGCCCTTTGTACTTACCAAATGCTTCGTGTTTCTTGTTAGAATTCTCCGCATCTATCGAAAATTCGCGCGCTTCCTTAAGCCATGCCAGAATTTGCGTTTTTTCTTCGTCCTTCAGCGTCGGAATCATATCCAACGTAGCTTCATAAGTCACCTTTACCACGCCAAAAGTGATACCGTCTTTCACTGCCTCTATTTGCGATTCATCCAAAAACATCGATAGTTCGGCCGGAAAAGCAAAATGCGAACGATACAAAGCAGCTTCCTTGGCATCCTGAGCAGCAGTTAATGCACTCTTCTTAGCTTCACCCGCTAAAACAGAACGCTTAATCTTTGCCACATCGCTGTCGCGCTTAGCATATATATCATTCAGTTTAAAATAACGGTTAGCAACAATATTCGTTACATTCGTAGCCGTTTCAGCATTCTTAAGCGACAGTTTATCTACTACTTTTTTCGAACGTTCTACAATAGTAGCCACATACTTTGGGTCGCGGTTCTTTGTGTCCAGCTCCACAGCATGTGCCGAGGAGACAAATAAAGTCAACAATAAAAGAACCCCTAACCCCTGAAGGGGAAGTAAGCTAGTTTTGTTTACTATATTTTTAATTTCTAATTTCATACAATAATAATTGCTTTTAATGATCGAATGAAACGAGTCTTATCTAGAATAAGAACTCGTTTCAGATTATATAGCCTGAATGGACAGCCCTCCCCTTTAGGGGTCGGGGGTTCTTACATCAGCTTTCCTTTTTCAGCCAGCGTATCGTGGTTGTTTTTAGGATCGGTCCAGTCTACTTTCTTTTTAGTATCAATACCATTGATATATTTTTCGATGTTTGTATAACCGTCACCGTTGCAATCTTTAAGTGCATCCGAAGGATCTTTCGGATCTAATCCGTTAGCTTTCTCCCAGGCATCTGGCATACCGTCGCCATCGCTGTCTTTGTAAGCTTTTCCTTTATAGTCGGGATATCCACCCACCTGACGAACATCAGTAATGATACCATGTTTGTACGAATCTTTAGCCAACCGACGATGTTTGAATTGGAAAAAATTCACAGAATCTAATCCTTCCTTGTAATAAACTTTTCCGGTGCGAACCTGCTCGATAATGTGTTGGTCAACAATATCGCGTTTCGGAATATTGGCTCCAACGTTGTTCAATACATATTCGTAGGCATCCTGTGCTTTCATAATAGGAAATTCAGGTTTTGGGAAAGGCTCATTCCAACGCATCGAATCTACATACTGACCTGCATTAGGCATTTCTTCCACTTGTATGCCACCATTCCAGTTATCTTTAGTCACAGCATCATTACCTTCCATAATGTTACCGTTAGCATAAACACGGCCAAATACTAAATAACCCAATTTACTACGACCCGATTCAGGTTTCAGAATACGATGTCCGATAGGCGCATCTTTAGGAGTAAGTGGTCCCGGTTTGTAATAGTTATTGATGATATTATAAAGAGCAGTATAATCACCACCGTCCACCGAACGGTTAGCCCAGTTGTAAACCACATTATTTACAAAATTGAAAATACCATTCCAACCGATAGATGGATTACGTCCTGCATTATTAGCCCAAAGGTTACGCATAAACGAACAGTTCTCCCCCCCCAGCGTACTACCGAAAGCATGATTGTAAGTGTCCAATGCCTGAGCGGAAATTGTGTTCTGAATAGTTACATTCACCGTAGGAAGTTTTTCGTCTTTCATACCCGGAGCCGGATTAAACATATGACGATAGAAAGATATGTTCTCATCAAGTCCCCACATGCAGGTACAGTGGTCGATCATGATATTTCCAACCGGATTACCTCCAAAAGAATCATCGCGTCGTTCCACTTTTGTTTCACCGCGACGGAAACGCATATGACGTACAACCACATCATGTGTGTTTACCCAAAACGATTCGCCGGCAACACATACTCCATCTCCGGGAGCTGTTTGTCCGGCAATAGTTACGTAAGGAGCTTCAATAATAATAGGAGTTTTCAGATGAATAATACCTGCCACATTAAATACAATAATACGTGCACCCACAGTTCCCTCGCAAGCTTCACGCAAAGTACCCGGACCACGATCAGCAAGACTGGTTACAGTAATAACCTTACCACCACGTCCTCCAAACGAGTACTGGCCACCACCTTCGGCACCCGGAAATGAAGGAATCTTAGCCTGAGGCAAATCGGTAGGACGAGCAGCCCACGGAATGTATGGCCGACCCTTAACAGCTTCAGCCTTCAAAATCGCTTTATTTGCCAACATAACGCTATCCACGTATCTGGTCTCCTTAGCGATCATCTTATCGGCATCAGCCTTTAAATCTTTAGGAACATCCGGATATTGCGCATACAACGCAACAGGCGAAAAGAGCAATGCAGCAAAAGCTCTGAGAAATGTTTTTTTATTCATTTTAATGATTGTAATTAGATATATGTTGTATTAAGAACACTCACAAACAAAGACGAAATTCACCTGCAATTGTACTCAAAAGTTCGCAGCTATGCAAATGCAAAAACGGAGACTCCGGTAGTTAACCGAAATCTCCGTTTTGATGTTTCTAGAAGAATATAACTCCTTGCTATTTATTCTTGATAATCAAAAGTACCCTCTTTACCAAAAGCATCATTCCAACCTTTAGTTTGCAATAACCAAGAGTTATTTGTCAAAGTACTATTTGGTAACCCAAAAATATAATAATTTGGTCTAAACGTAATATTTGCAACTGAACCATTTACAGCATCCATTGGATTATCAGTAGCAACTCGCACAAAATACGTATCAAATAGCGTTGATAAATTATTCAATTGAGTTGCAAAATCTGACTTATCAGGATCAATAACAATCGAAGTTTTAGTAGCAGACGGTATAGGATCAGTATTAGCATTTACCTTAGTTTGCCAATAATTACCAGTACGATGAGTGCCATTTATATGAGGTATTCCCAGAGCATTACAGGTATTAGATGCAGTAGAAATAGTGCTAACTCCATCGTACAGCAACCAACGCTGCGCATCCCAAAAGCGTTTTCCTTCATATGCCAACTCTACCTGACGTTCGTACAAACAAGCAGCAATAGCAGCATGTTTATCAGAGAATGTTCCTAAACCCCAATTATTTGTTCCTTGACGAATTCCTGCACGAGCACGAATCTTACCCAGATATTCGGTACATTTAGCGATATTGTTAACAGCCGCGTAGCATTCAGCAATATTCAAGAGCAATTCAGCATAACGATATTCAAAAATATCAGTTCCAGAGTAAGCAAATTTAGTATTATCAGCAGTTGGATCAGACATTTTACGAACAAATGCAGGACTTGAAGGCATTTCAGTCATAGCATCGTTATACAATTTTGTTTTGCCATCAGTTTTATAAAAACGATAGGCCCAAACCGTAGCGTTAGCATTTGCACTAGTACCCCATTTACAACCATTGAAAGCAAAAGTGCGATAAAAGCGAGGATCACGGTTCAAAAAGAATTTCGTATCATTATAACCATTTGCAACAGTAGGACGCGACCCATCAGCCATAGGAAAAAGATCTATCATCTCTTTGGGCGCCGGAACGCCACCTGTACCGCCTTGAATTTTCAGACGAACAGAATTTTCCCAACCATTATTAATACCTGCAGTACTACTTGTTGTATTTGACAATAATTGAACAATAATTGCTTCTTTGCAAAATGTATTATCGAATTTTACAAACATATCAGACCAATCCTTAGCTACCGCATCAGAAGGGTTTGGGTTATAAAGTCCATAACCATCTGCCGTTAATTGTGCTTCAGCAGCCAAGCCTGCATTCAAAGCATCCGTCCAACGAACATCCGATGAATTATCCCATTGCTGATTAAAAAGAGGACTCGCAAAAGTTAGTAGAACTCGACTCTTCATTGCAAGAGCAGCATCACCAGTCAATCGGCCATAGTTCGCAGCATCCCATTTTGCAGGCAATAAAGAAGCTGCCAAATCTAAATCGCTGATAATTTGATCTACAACTGCTGAAGTAGAAGCACGAGGCAATTGTATCGAAGGATCAACAGATGCATTTTGCACTGTTGTTACAATAGGTACTCCACCATAAGTGCGCAAAAGATCGTAATACTGCCAAGCACGTAAAAAATACATTTGCCCTTTAGCTTGCTTACGAAACGTTTCTGAAAGACTTGCTCCTTTTTCATCTACCTTCTGAATCAAAAGGTTATAATAACGAATACGAGTATAACTTGGACTATTAGAAGAACTAGACAAAGAAGTTCCAAAATAAGTAGGACAATTAGAAGCATCTACATACGTTAGAGTTGGATTAATCCAGTTAGTACTCCCCGTTGTTGTATATCCCCCAATTTCTTCCGTCAAACGCATACGATCTTCACTGTACGCACCAAACATAGTCCAACCCGGATGTTTATAGCCTGAAAAAGCATCATAATACATCCGATCGACAAACCATCCGCACTGAGTTTCATTTTCAAATATAGTTTCATCGAATTGATCATAATTCTTCTTATCTTCTAAAAACTTATCACTACAGCCTGTAACAAATAAGACTAAAAGCGATAAAACACTAAATATTATTTTTTTATTCATGATATTCATTTTTTATTAGTTCAAATCAGATGCCTCAATTAGAATGCTAGATTAATTCCTAAGGCCCATGTTCTCAATGTAGGAAATCCAGAAGTTGAGCTATCATACATATTACGATAATGATCTGGGTAAGGATTAAAGAAATCCCACAGATTATTACCACTTAAACTAAACTTAGCACTTTCTAATCCTAATTTAGCAACCAATTTACTTGGAACTGTGTAAGCAATATTCATACTCTTAACATAGCATCTAAAAGAAGACACTTGCCAAAAATCAGATTTGTAATTATTTTGAGATGAATAATAGATGTTAGGATATTTTCCTGTTGGATTAGTCGTTTCATCATACATATCTTTCCAATATGATTCACGTGACCAGAAAATTCGATTAGAACCTGTTGATTGACTTACGTAGTCCAATTGACTATAAGTTCCCCATGAAGTTGCAATCTGCGCATTCCAGCTGAAATTTCTCCAACTAAGCCCAAGGTTTGTTGAGAATCCATAGCTCATATTCCTATTGACTAATTTAGCGTAATCTGACCCATCACTTTTCACTTGCCCATCGGCAGCAGAGACTGTTCCGTTTGGATTTAACGAACCTCCTAAATCCTGATAAGCCAACATACCTTTCTGAATACCAGCTTCTGAATTAATTCCTAAATAAGATGGCGTTGTACCAGCAGCAGTTGCTAAATTCGTCAAATATTGCCAATACGAATCAATGTCAGATTGCGTACGTAAAACACCATCACCTCCTGCATTTCCTTTCCATGTTTTAAAACCCCATTGTGGAGTAATAGTTGATTGACCAACCTGTAATGCATTTGCAGCAGGGAATGAAACTCCAGCAGTTGGATATTTTTTAATTTTGTTCCATGACAAACCTGTATTTATTCCTACTGAATATTTCACCTCACCAACTTTATCTTTCCAATTAACCGAAAAATCAACTCCCCAAGCATCAACTGCTGAATAATTAAGCGGTGCAAAATTTCCACCAACAGAAATTGGGACGTCAACAGCACTTGACATAGCAGTCAGGATATCGGTATTACGATCAAAATAGCCATCCAAATTGGCAGACAAACGATTATTTAATAATTTCAAATCAAGTCCCAAATTATACTTCACCGAACTATCCCACGTTGCTTCTCTATTTGGAACTGAATTAGGAGTTACCCCACCAACATAGTTGCCACCATTCGATCCAAATCCCAATCCTTTATCCAGGTAATATTGGTACTTTTGGATCCACTGAAAAGCGGCAATATTATCTTTACCTGTTTTACCAACAGATCCGCGAAGCTTTAAGTAATCAACCCATTTTACACCATTCTTAAACCAATTTTCTTCCGAGATGACCCAACCAAGAGAAATAGACGGAAAGAAACCCCAATAGTTTTCTGGAGCAAAATTGGTAGAAGCATCAGATCGAAGTATTAACTGAGCCAAATATCTGCTGTCATAGTCGTAGCTAATCCGGCCGAGATAGGACATCTTACCATGCTCTGATTTTTGGTAATAAGTATTTGTTGAAAGAGTTCCAGCAGTTGCACTCGACCCATTATAAACACCAAGTGTAGGATTATCATAAGCTACACGAGATGAGGTATTGTATCCTTCAACGCGTTCAACTGAAGCCATAGCTGAAACATTATGCAACCCGAACTTGCGATCGTAATTTACATAAAAGTTCATTTGTTGCGATTTACCAACTGTTTTATCAAATAGCACCTGCCCTTTTACGACTGTAAATACATTCCACGTTGTGGCATCTCCATATAAATGATTATCTGCAGCGTTAGTATTAGTTGCCATAGCCAATTGAAATGGCAGTGATGCCTGTTCACTATTAAGCGACGTACGAGCCAATGAATAAGTTCCCTTTATTGAGAGACCTTTTACATATGGAATGTCGTACTGCATCGAAAAATTAGCAGTATAATCAAAATTATCATTAGTTGCTTTTGAACCATTATTCTGCAGCGCAAAGTAGTTCCACGATCCAATAATATTCGAAGAACTGGTCGAACTGGTTGCATTGGGTCCTAGTGCAGGTGACACATAGTAATCAGTACCATTAATATTTGTGCTCCATGGAATATTACCCGGCATATGCAATAAAAGACCATAATCAGCGTCTGATTTTCCTGCTGCAGTTGCACTACCATAGCTACCATCACTAATGCTAGCAATTTTATTATAGGATTTTTCTTGTTTCGAATTATTCACATTAAGAGAGGCACTCACCTTTAAATTCTTGGTCAAACTAAAATCAGTTCCCGCTCGAAAGTTATACCGTTTATAATCATTAACTCCTAAGTTTGCACCCTGAGTGTAGAATGATCCTCCTGCATAATAGGTTGCTTTACTGCTTCCCCCTGTCACATTCACTGTGTGATTCATTGCACCAGCTCCACTCCAAGCTTTATCCAACCAATTATAATTAAGCGATTTCATTTGTTCCAGCTCTGCATCAGAATACATTTTATCAGCTGTAACAGTTTTACTTGCTCTTAAATAACTGTTTGCAATCAAACCGGTTTCATAAGCATTAGTGACCTTTTCATGGCTAACAGCATCATTCCATTCAAATTTTCCAGAATAGGTAACTTTCGCTGGTCCTTCTTTTCCACGTTTGGTTTTGATAACAATAGCTCCCTGCGAAGCCCTCGAGCCATAAATAGCTGCACTTGCATCGCGAAGAACTGTCATGGATTCAATTTCTGAAGGATCCAAATTATTGAATCGATCCATAGAAGGTAATCCGTCAGCAGGATTAAGTTGCATAACATCATCAATAATAATGAGTGGATTCGTATTTGTCCCTTTATTAAAGTCAAACACCTGACGAACCTGTAACTTACCATCTGAAGATCCTGGTCTTCCACTTGCACTTGTTACAGAAAGACCTGCAACTTGTCCCGAAAGTGCATCAAGAATATTTGCTGTTGGTACATTTTCTAATTGTTTAATATCAACAGAAGATAATGAACCTGTTACATTCTTCACCTTCTGAGTTCCATACCCAATTACAACAACCTCATCTAACTTTGCAACATCAGACTCCATTTTAATATTTATTGTCGACTGACCTTTATAGTCTATAAACTGACGTTTATAACCAATATAGGATATAACTAAAACATTGGGGTCTGTAAGTTCTAATGAATAGTTACCACTTACATCAGTAGTCGTTCCGGCGGATTGTCCTTTGATGGCAACGGTAACACCAATTAAAGGTTCTCCGTTTTCATCTTTTACATTTCCAACAACTTTTTTCTTTGTCTGCTGCGCTGATTGGTTGCTCGACGGCGCTGCAGAGATAGTCTGCACTGTACCGGCAAATACCAATAAAAAACAACATACACATTTCACATACGACAAGAAACCAACCTGATGATTCCACTGTCCGAATTTTCTTTTGTGTCGCTTTTCCATAAGGAATTAAATTTAATTTAATAGTTCGAATAAAGTGTTTTTCTTTTTTTACTCATTTTATACAGAAACTAAAATCGATAAAAAGCTTTTCAGATTAACAGAATTACCCTGATTTTAGTTCTTTATTTAAACTAAGACGAAATAAATAAAAATATGTAATCAGCAAACAAAAAAAATATTGGGAAAATATCATTAAGCACCATAAATTCGGGTTCTACCAAATAAAAAAGGCTCCGTTTATTGTAAAATACAGCAAAAATGAGAGCTGAGATATGACAAAATAACATCGGATTAATTAAATCAGCAAGTCCGGAGAAATTTATTTTCGAGACACGAAACTGAATGCCGAAAAAGAACAAAGACTCATGGCTTTGAGAAGCTACAAGTCTTTATCCTATGAGATGACTGCAAAATATTGCGATTAAAGATAAGTCGAAACAACATGCATCATTTTCAATTCGAAGGACGCAACTATTCATTCTCTTTAATTACCACATTGTTTCGGTATTCAATAGGCGTTAATCCAGTTCTCTTTTTGAAAAAGATCGGAAAGTAGTCCGGATTTTCGGGATTCAGACTATACGAGATCTGTTTTATAGATTGCGAAGTAGTTGAAATAAGGAGTTTCGCTTCGTTTAATTTCAGTTCCAGCATATACTTGGTTGGGGAGGTACCGGTATATTCTTTAAATGCTTTTCGGAAACGGGAATAACTGATATTCAACATGCGTGCAACGTCTTCCCCGCAAAGCTCTTTATAAACCGATTCACGCATAATAACTTTGGCTTTGTTGATTTTTCCGATAAGCTCCTCGTCTTCAAAATCGCGGGTTTTATCGCGGTAATACATCAAACCCAGAATGTGCATAACAATTCCGGCCAGTGCCTGCTGAAAACCTGCACGTTCTTCATTGGCAATCTCAATGGCTTTGAGATACAAATCGATGATCCGCTCATTATGCCCAATGCTGAAAACCGGTGCACGATTCAGAAAGAAGCCTTCGTGCACTATATTATTGATGATATTGCCCTTAAAGCCGATCCAGTATTCATTCCATCCAGAGTTCTCCATCGGCTTATAGGTATGCCAAACCCCCGGCATAAGAAAAAACATTTTTCCTTCGGTGATAAAACAGGACTGCTTGTCATTGCCATACGTAAACACACCATTACCGTCGGTAATGTAAAGCAATTGATATTCATTCAGAATGCGCCCCTTGGCTACATCAAAATAATATTCGGACGGATGATTATTCGGTGGGTAAGCTTCGGTTTCAGAAATTTTTTGATGACCGACCGTGGTAACCGTTAAGCCCCATAACTCATCTTCCTCGGAAGTGATAAGATAATTCAGATTCAAATCTATCTCGTTACAATTCATGATTATATCAGAAATATTAATGATTAAAGCAACAGGCTGCAAAAGTAAATAATATTCATCAGATTTAATGCTAACAGAAAGCGAGACCTCATTATTTATGAAATCCCGCTTTTGTATTTATTTGAATTTGTTTTTTACAGCATGCTTGGCAAAACCAGTGAGAATATCAATATAAGCATTCCCAACACCAGGGTGAAAACGGTTTTTGAACCGGCTCCTTTCCATTCTTTGAGAACAATTCCCCATACATTACTAAATGTCACATTCAACGACATAAGAATACTCCACGAGAAAGCCATCATTATACTTCCGTCGGTCAGGAAGCTTTTACCCAACGCCAGACCGAAAAACTGCGAATACCAAAGCACACCCGCCAACGCACAAAACAAAACATTATTGATAAAAACTCCGGAAGGAACTCCAAAATAGTCTTTCGTAGTTTTGTTTTTAATGTTCTGATAAAAGCAATACACAGCATTAGTCAAAAATCCACCAAGCGTTATCATTAAAATAGCAGGCAGACCGGCATACAGACTATTCGATCCCAATTTAATGGAAGCCACTTTTATCGGTTCGGCAGCTTCGAGTCCCAAACTAAAGCAGGCACTCATCACTCCGGCCAACAACGCCACCAACAATCCTTTTCCTAATGCAAAATCTTTAACGGCTGCTTTTTTCTGTTCTTCGGTCATGTTTTTAGACCGCAGACTTCCGGCAAAACCAATCACCGAGATGCCGGCAATAGCCACACACACTCCGATAAGCAAAACCAGTCCTTTGCCCGAAAACAAATCCGTTCCCAGCATCAGTGCAGGAATCAAGGTTCCAAAAGCAGAACAGGTACCCAGCGAAATGGACTGACCCAGTGCCACGCCCAAATAACGCATACTAAGTCCGAATGTCAACCCACCGACACCCCAAAGTGCGCCGTAGAATATAGCTTTCAGCGCTGCACCCTGACCGGAAGAAAGAACTTCGAGCAACGAATGTCCTTCGGGCACGGCCAGCAAAGCTCCCAAAAAGGGAAACAACAACCAGGCAAACACGCCTTGTACCAGCCAAAAACTCTCCCACGACCAGGTTTTGACCTTTTTAATAGGCACGTACGAACTAGACTGTCCGATACTGCCCAAAGCAATAATTAATAATCCGATTAATGTGTTCATGATCTACAGGCACCTCCTACCCCTTTGGCTACATCGGAGCAAGATAATGATTTAATGGTTATTTAAATTTGAAAATAGCAAAACCTCTCCTTTCGGAGAGGTTGAGAGGTTTTTATCGTTTTGAAGTAACTGCTTTTTCGTATTCCTGAATATCGGCAATGTAAGCTTCGCCTACAGCTACACCTTTTTTCAGACAGTAATAATCGAAAACAGCTGCCCATGGCAATGATTTTGCTTCTTCGAGCAAAGCCAGGCGTTCAAAGTTCTGACCGTTGGCTTCGTATTCGCGCAATTTAGCAATTGGTTCTAGCAAAGCCTGTGTAAATGCTTTTTGTGTAGCACGCACCCCAACCAGATATGCACCGATACGGTTGATAGAAGCATCAAAATAATCCAGACCCACATGTACCCTGTCTAACGCACCGGCACGAATAATTTCCTGAGCAATTGCTTGCAATTCGTCGTTCAGGATTACAACATGGTCGCTATCCCAACGTACACCACGGCTTACGTGCAACATGATTTCAGGAGCAAAAAGCAATAAAGATGAAATTTTATCGGAAATAACTTCGGTAGGGTGAAAATGGCCGGCATCCAGCGTAATCATTTTTTTATTGGCAACGCCGTAACCCATATAAAATTCGTGAGAACCTACTACATAACTTTCGCTTCCGATACCGAATAATTTACATTCAATACTGTCGAGCATATAGTCATCGTTGGTTTTATATTCAAAGATTTTATCCAATGAGTCTTTCAAATTCTGACGATATTCTAAGCGATCAACAGTCAAATCTTTTGATCCATCGGGAATCCATATATTATGAATACATTTTGAACCCAACTGACGACCGATTTCTTCCGAAATTTTACGGCAACGGATTACATGATCAATCCAGAATTCGCGAATAGCAGGGTCGCGGTGTGAGAGGGTAAAACCATCAGCCGATTTTTCGTGTGAGAAACAAGTACTGTTGAAGTCCAGTTTATAGCCTTTTTCTTTTGCCCAGTCAATCCAGCTTTGGAAATGCTTTGGTTCAATTTGATTGCGGTCTACTTTTTCGCCCTGAAAATCGCCATAAAAAGCATGAATGTTTACACGATGTTCGCCGGGGATCAACGACATGGCTTTGTCAATATCAGCACGCAGTTCAGCAATAGTTCTGGCTTTTCCCGGATAGTTACCCGTAGCCTGAATACCACCTGTAAGTTCTCCGTTACCTGTTTCGAAACCGGCAACATCATCGGCTTGCCAGCAATGAAGTGAAATAGATAATTTCTCTAATTCGGTCAAGGCTTTTTCCACATCAATATTCAATGCAGCATAACGTTCTTTTGCATATTCAAATGCTTGATTAATCAATTGTTCTTTCATGATATGTTTTTGTTGTGTTTGTACTTTTGCTCGTTTAGCCCCGAAACAAAATGCGGAATAAGCTAAACAGAAAAATTATCGGAACAAAGATATATATTCGGAAATATGCCAATAATTGATTTTTGACATAATACCAGTAATTTTTGACAAACAAGATTTGGAGTCAGTATTGTTCGGTAGAAAGCTCTCTCAGTTCGTTCGAGATGGCAATCAATACCTCATGTAACATTCTATATTTATGAGAAAAGCGAAGAATCTACTATTATTATAAGACAACAATCATTTGGATTATTCTACCCTCCTATCTGGAAGAAATCCAAACAACACAGCCTCACTCCTCCTCGCCCGATAAAGCTCCCCCGATCTCTCTGATCAAGTCATAAGTCTTCTGTATTGGAATACGAAACTTCTGTATTCAAATACGGAACACCTGTATTCGAATACGAAACTCTTGTATTCGAATACGAGCCTTCTGTATTGGAATACGGAACTCTTGTATTCCAATACGGAACTCTTGTATTCAAATACGAAACTTCCGGATTAAGATACGAGAGGTTCGGATTCCAACACAAAACAGCAAAACGATTATCAAAAAGTAAAGGTTTAATGTCAAAATCTACGGCGACTTTAGATGTTGATATAGATACCTTTGCATGCAATTTTTATTAATATATGAAAAAGAAATCATTCTTAGCGTTCGATTTAGGGGCCACCAGTGGTCGTTCTATCTTAGGCACAATAGAAAACGGCAGACTTCAGATGAAAGAGCTGACCCGTTTTCCGAACCAGATTCTCCAAATCGGAGATCATTTTCACTGGAATATTTACTCGCTGTTCGAAGAACTTAAAGCTGGGTTAATAGCAGCCAAAAACGAAAACGTTGAAATTTCCTCTATCGGCATTGACACCTGGGGGGTAGATTTTGCATTTATTGCTGCCGACGGTTCACTGCTGGGTGCACCTTATGCATACCGCGATCCGCACACAGTGGGTGCTCCCGAAAAGTATTTTCAACTGGTGCCGCGTGAAAAAGTTTACAACATGACCGGAATTCAGGTAATGAATTTCAATAGTCTGTATCAGCTTTTCGCATTAAGTCAGGCAGATAATTCGCTACTGAAAGCGGCTACCGATATTTTATTTATGCCCGATGCATTGGCTTATATGCTTACGGGTAATAAAGTGGTGGAATATACCATTGCTTCCACCTCGCAGATTCTGAACCCATGTACGAAAAAATTCGTAGCCGAATTGCTTGAAAAAGCAGGTATCTCGCCCTCTATATTAGGCGAAATAGTGATGCCGGGACATGTTATCGGTACGCTTACCGACAATCTGGCCGAAGAAAGCGAACTGGGCAAAGTACCGGTTATTGCAGTGGCCGGTCACGATACCGCATCGGCAGTAGCTGCCGTACCGGCTAAAAACGAACGCTTTGCGTATCTCAGTTCCGGAACCTGGTCGTTGATGGGAATAGAAGTAAAAGATGCTATCATCAACGATGAAACCTTTGCCCTGAATTTTACCAACGAAGGTGGAATAGACGGAACAACCCGTTTTCTGAAAAATATTACCGGCATGTGGTTGCTGGAGCGATGTATGAAAGAGTGGAAAAAAGAAGGAATCACCTACGCTTACGAAAAGCTGGTACTGATGGCCGACACCACGCCCGCTTTTCAATCGCTTATTGATCCCGATCATGAATCTTTTGCCAATCCGGCCAGCATGACTAAAGCCATTGAAGCTTACTGTCTTGCAACAGATCAGATAGCTCCCAGGACTCATGCTGAATTTGTACGCTGTATTTTCGAAAGTCTGGCATTGAAATACAACTATATATTGGGCAAGCTTCGTGAATTATCGCCATTCGCCATTGACAATTTGCATGTTATAGGCGGAGGTTCTAAGAATCCGTTGTTGAATCAATGGACTTCCAATGCTATCGGCATTCCGGTTATTGCCGGTCCGTCCGAAGCTACTGCCGTGGGTAACATTATGATTCAGGCCAAAACAGCCGGATGTGTAAGCTCACTGCATGAAATGCGCCAAATTATCGGTGAATCGGTACATTTGGATGAATTTACACCGGAAAATCACGACCTTTGGGCTGCGGCTTATACCCGGTTTTTACAGATTACTAAAATAAACTAATGTAGTACTCAAAAGACAGCCGAAATTATTTGGCACTGAGTAGCTTCATTAGATAAAATATGATTATCCATTATTTCACCTAATAAAAAGAAAATACCACAAAAGGCACAAAAGACTCACAAAAGTTTTTATGAAGTAAAAACTTTGCTTTTGTGTACTTGAAAAATCAGGTAAGTAGGCAGAAGAATATAATGTCGTATTTAAGAATAAGAATGGAACGCTGATTTTACGGATTGAGCGGATAAAAGCGGATGATAATTAAACAGATTTCTAACAGATTTTAGTCATGCAAGCATGACAGATAAAAGCCGGAACTATTGGAAATCATTCCGACTAGTCGGAATTAAAATCCGTATTAAAATCCGCTATATCAGCGTTTATCCGCGTTCTAATCTTTTTGCATTTATAAATTGACTTATGCAACATTATATTTATCTAAGTACTTAATATGTAACTTAAAAATTTCTTTATCAGCTTTTGTGTACCTTTTGTGCCTTTTGTGCTAAATTATTTTTGAAGTTCACAAAAGAAAATATCTATTGATATTCTTTTAGGTAAACAAGCAGATATTCATTAAATAAAAATATCATTCTCTACTAACAACTTATTAAAAACAACTACTCAGAAAAACACTTCGGTGAATATAAATGAGCAGTATTTATTATGAAACAATTAGATGTAAAATTCATGCATCCGGTAGAACAGATCAATGTGATTATCGGAAAGATTTATCGGGATGGAATGACTACTGCTTCGGGTGGAAACATTTCGATCAGAGATAAAAACGGCGATATCTGGATTACTCCTTCTGCTGTTGACAAAGGTTCGTTAACCGTCAAAGATGTGATGTGTGTAAAAAAAGACGGCACAATAGTGGGGCCTCACAAACCATCATCGGAATTTCCTTTTCACAAAGCCATCTACGATTCGCGTCCTGACTTAAGTGCGGTTATCCATGCACACCCTCCCGGATTGGTTGCATTCAGTATTGCCAGACAAGTTCCGAACACCAACATTATTCCACAAAACCGCGCTGTTTGCGGCGAAGTAGGTTTTGCACCTTACGGCTGCCCGGGTAGTAACGATTTGGGCGAAAAAATTGCCGCTCAATTCAAAAACCCTAAATACAAGGCAGTCATCATGGAAAACCATGGTGTAGTACTGGCCGGTAGCGATATGCTGGATGCTTACGAACGTTTCGAAACACTTGAATCGTGCTGTTGTACGCTGGTCAATGCCGGAAAATTGGGTAAAATAAATGCTTTGACCGACGAACAGGTAGCTGCTTATACTGATCATTTGCCCAAGACTATTGAGCACTTCGAAAAAACCGATTATCCTTCATCAGAGTTGGCATTGCGTACCGAAATGGTCAATATTGTTCACCGTGC